>OGKY01000123.1_pt1 | contig 56422 bp, 55 predicted proteins | sample 1572731 | NCBI WGS metagenome assembly OGKY01 (sample SAMEA2581924, study PRJEB24529) | metagenome | biome: Human gut stool | place: China | collected 2011
ATTTTAGTATCCAAGTTCCTCGCCGATCAGAATGACTTTGATGCGTCCCTCGATGCCGCTTCGTCTTGTGATGACGACCTGATTGCAGATACAGTCAGGGGACAGGCAGTCGGAACAGACGCCGGTAGCGGAACAAGGCGTATTTTTGCCCAGACGCTTGCAGTTCATCGGTGTGGCGGTACCATGAACACGGCTTAATGCCTCGTCTACGTTTGCAGCCACTTTATTCATGCCTGCCATGACGATCACGTGTTCCGGACCGTAGATTAAGGCTGCCACACGGTTGCCGGTGCCGTCGATATTGACAAGTTCGCCGTCTTTGGTGATCGCGTTGGTGCTCATAAAATAAAAATCGGAAGAAAGAGCATCGTGATAGATCTTTTTTGTCTCCTCCGGCGTTTTTGCCTGGGCGCGGTCGAGCAGTGTGATTCCCGGATCGTGGCGCAGGGCGGTCAGCATTCCGGTATCCTCCAGGGTCATGGAGCCGCCGAAAGATACTGTGCAGCCCGGGGTAAGGAAAGAGAATGCCATCTTTTCAGCGTCCTCGACGGTGGCGCAGTAGTAGCCTTCCATGCGGCGTCTGGCAAGGTTTTTGATGATGGTACCGGCAAGCGGTTCATAATGCATTTGTCTTGGGTTCATAATGATGCCTCCTTAAATGGTAATCGTAACTATGTATAGTATAGCACAGTTCGTGCGGCGTGTCGCTTGACATTTTTCGCGTAGCAGATAAAATAGAAGAGTCTTTTGAAAAAGAGATAAGGAGTGTGAAAATGAGTAAAAATTTCAAAAAAATGTTGTCTTACTATAAGCCATACCGCGGCATTTTCTGGGCGGATATGTTTTTTGCGACGGTGTCGGCTGCCGTTGCGCTCGCGATCCCGCTGGTGATACGCTATGTCACCTACACGCTCGTGTACGAGGATAAGGCGCAGATTATGTACCAGATCAAAATCATTGCGGCTGCGCTGTTTGCAATGGTGGTCGCGGACTGCTATAGCAAGTTCTTTATCTCGAATTATGGTCATGTGATGGGTGCGAAAATCGAGTACAACATGCGTGCCGAGATTTTTGAGCATCTGCAGAAGTTATCCTTTTCGTTCTATGATAACCAGAAGGTCGGGCAGCTGATGAGCCGGATCACGACGGATCTGTTTGACATCACGGAGCTGATGCACCACGGACCGGAGAATATTATTCTCTCGGCGATCAAGATCATCGGTGCGTTTGTGATTCTGGTCAATATCAGCCCGCTTCTGGCGCTGGCGGCGTTCATCGTCCTGCCGTTTATGTTTGCGTACGCGTATTACCTGAATGGCAAAATGCGGCGTGCGTTCCGCCAGAACCGTGTGAAGATTGCGGAGATCAACGGGCAGATTGAGGATAACCTCTCTGGTATCCGCGTGGTAAAGTCGTTTGCCAACGAGGAGATTGAGAAGAAAAAGTTTAAGATTGGAAATGCGGGATTTTTGTCTGCCAAGAAGAACAGCTATCATTATATGGGAAGCTTTCAGGCTGGGCTTGGTGCGTTCACGACACTGATTCAGGTCAACGTCATTCTCGCCGGAACCATCCTCATTGCAAACGGTAAGGTCAATGTCAGTGATCTTGTCACATTTGTGCTCTACATCAGTGTATTTACCGATCCCGTGCGGACATTGATCGATTTCACGGAGCAGTTTCAGAACGGGTACAGCGGTTTCGAGCGCTTCTGCGAGATCATGGAGAGCTTACCGATGTGCGCGGGGACATTGCCTTTGAGGATGTATCGTTTCAGTACGAGGAGAACACCGAACAGGTATTGCAGCACATCAATCTGACGGTTCCGGCGGGCTCTTACATGGCGCTTGTCGGAGCGTCCGGAGCGGGAAAAAGCACACTCTGCTCCCTGATTCCGCGGTTTTATGATGTGACGGAGGGGGCGGTGAAGGTTGACGGAACGGACGTGCGGGATCTCACCTTAAAGAGTCTGCGCGACCACATCGGAATGGTACAGCAGGACGTGTATCTGTTTGTCGGAACCGTGTATGAGAATATCCGTTACGGAAGACCGGATGCCACGAGGGAGGAAGTCATCGAGGCGGCGAAAAATGCCAATGCCCATGAATTTATTATGTCATTGCCGCAGGGATATGAGACTGACATCGGACAGCGCGGCATCAAGCTTTCCGGCGGACAGAAGCAGCGTCTTTCAATCGCGCGCGTCTTTTTGAAAAACCCGCCGATCCTGATCTTTGACGAGGCGACGTCGGCACTCGACAATGAGAGTGAAAAGGTGGTTCAGGACTCCCTGGAAAAACTGGCAAAAAATCGTACCACCTTCGTGATTGCACACCGCCTTTCCACGATTAAGAATGCCGAGAAGATCCTTGTGCTGACCGAAAACGGCATCGAGGAAGAGGGAACGCATGAGGAGCTTCTCGCAAGGAAGGGGATTTATGAGAAACTGTATCACATGCAGTTCCAGAAGCAGTGAACCGCAATGCCATTAAGCCAGTTGTTCGAAGTTTTGTTCGATAACCCAGTTGTTGCCAAATATCCGATATTTTGAACTCAAAAAGCCCAAAAACAGGTATGCCAAAAAGACAGATGCTGTCCATCTGCCAAAAAGAAGGATATTCAGTTGCAGAACTTACCGATATCCAAAATGAATTGCGCTGATTCCACGGAGAGGCCGTTGAAACTGCCGGAACCTGTCTTTCACTGCGTGGACATATTTCATTATCAGCCGGATAATATCGATGTGCCTGCCGGAATCCCTGCGCATGAAGAACTTTCTGGCTGCTTTTAATGCTGAAGAAAAATGAAATTTTCCATCCCCGTCTATTCCTTAACCGGAGTAGGCGGCTTTTTTGTGCAAAAAAAATTTTCAACTTTTTTTGAAAATAGGGTGTCCACTTACCATCTCCCAGTTCAAACAAGTGAAGGGGTTATTTCCGTATCAAGAAAGCGGGAGCCTTTTCACTTGATTTTTGACAACTGAATACACATTCACTAAGACTTTATTTCTGATGATCGCCACCACAACAGGTACGCCGTGACTTCTGCTTTGCAGAACAGAGAGAATTCCGGTTGTGAGTATCAGGTTGCCCCTGATATGGCGACATACAGATTAGCAGTCTGTTCCTTAGTGACTTCCCGTGAGCGTTTCTGCTCGGCAAGGGGTGTTGAGAACAAATATTGCCACGACCGGTAGGAAATATGCCGGTCAGGTACATAGTTCATATTACAATGAGCTATGAATTTTTAAGGAAGGAGGATGCAGACCCACAGTGCGACTTAACGACTTGTCTTGGATCTATTCGAGTACAACGAATGGAAGCTGGGAAAGTTCTGATGCACATTCGTTCTTTGATATCTATTATGATGATAATGTAACAATTGATTTGGCAGAGTATTATGTGATTGTAGTATCGGATCACGCTGGAAATCTTGCTGAAAAGAAACTGAATATGAAAAATAATTTCTAAAGCGACAGCCCCTTTTTTACTCTATTTTTGGGGTTGGCGTTAGACCAAGAACAGCACAAAAAATAGGCTTTGAAAGAAGGAAAAACGTAATATGGGTATTTATTATTGCATGGAGGAAGATAAAACTATAAGTAACAATAATAATTATTATTTTTATTGACAATAATTCTGATAGTCATATAATTCTAGTAAGACTTATTCCTAATAACAGTGTTGGTTAAAGTAAAACAAAATTGTAGAAGAAAAGGGGAAGATTATGTTTGAAATGAAATCAGAGTATTATATTGGAATAGAAATGATTGACGAACAACATAAGCAGTTGTTCGCATATGCTGATGAAACATATGAATTGTTGAATGATGAATTTACGCCGGATAAATATGATAGAGTTGATATATTACTAGAAAAACTTTACGATTATGCAGTGAAACATTTAGCAGATGAAGAAGCGTATATGGAATCTATCCATTATAAAAAGTTATTTACACAAAAGGTTCAGCATCAGGCTTTTATTGAAAAACTAGATGAATTCATGGAAAGTCATAACAAAGAAGAGGAAAATCAGGATGAGCAAATTATGAAGATTTTGACTTATCTTACGGAATGGCTAGTAAATCATATTTTGTATGTGGATGGTCAGATTCCACAGGGATGATATAAATTAGGTAGGAGTTTATGAAAGATATTTATGGATGAGAAACAACTAAGCATTGATATTGTCGGTTTGTTAGGAGCGTGTTCTTACGCATTGGATTGTATAGAAGCCGAACTGGTGAATGTTTCAAATAAGCATGGAAAAAGAGTTGCATACATGAGTGTATGCATGGCAAAATATTGGAATGTTGAAAGTGATGCATTGCAAGATCTGGCAATTTGTGCGTTATTACATGATAATGCCTTGACACAATATATTACAGAAGAAGTACAAAAGAATCCTAGTATAGATATAAGGGATGATTCTTTGAATAAAAAAACAAATCTTCACTGTATTTATGGTGAAAAAAACATTGCAAAAATTCCATTTAAGACAAATGTTTCAAAGGTGATTTTATATCATCATGAACAGGCTGATGGAAGAGGTCCATTTAGAAAGGTCTGGCAGGAGACCCCCCTGTTTGCCAGGATAATTCATCTTGCAGATATCATAGATGCGATTGCTAACAGTGCAGAATTCACGCAGGGAAAATGGGATATATGTTGTGAATTTCTCGAAAAACAAAAAGGGAAATTATTTGATGATGAATGCGTAGAGGCTTTTTTTGAAACGGTATCAAAAGACACTTTTATTTCGTTCGCAGATGGAACTTTTGAGTCGAAGTTATGGGAGATCGTGCCGAGAAAGAAGCAGATATTTGATTGGAATACTTGTAAAAATATTGCAGATTTCTTTGCAAGTATTGTTGACTATAAATCTCCATTTACCAGCAAACACTCTATTGGTGTTGCAGAAAAGGCGGCTCAGTATGCAAGGTATATCGGCTATGATGTTTTGGATATAGAAAAAATGTATTTAGCAGGAGCATTGCACGATATCGGAAAAATGATGGTAGGCAATGAAATATTAGAAAAACCTGATAAACTTACAGATGAAGAATTTGATAAAATGAAAAATCATGCGGGTTATACATATCTTATTTTGTCACAAGTAGATGATTTTGAAGAAATACGTGATTGGGCAGCACTACATCATGAAAAGCTAAACGGGAAGGGCTATCCGTTTGGTAAAACTGCAGATGAATTAAATGAACAAGAACGAATAATGGCTTGTGTTGATATTTATCAGGCTCTCACGGAAGAACGTCCCTATAAGAAAGGAATGTCACATGAAAAAGCATGTGACATTCTCGACGATATGGCAAAAAAAGGCTTTGTTGATGCGGATGTTTCGCATAAAATGAGAGATTGTTTTTCATTAGTGTCGGTACACTAGATTCCACCAGCTTGATGTTGTGACGAAGCTGTTATCTGATGTTAAGGGAAAATGGAGCAGGAAAGAATTATCTGATCCAACACATTGCAGGTTCTAAGGCAATCATCATTGATAAGATCAATGAGAAGTACCAGTCAATCAGATCATTGCAGATATGGAGTCCTTTGCAGAGCTTGCACAGAATACCATGGAGAAAGCCGACTCCCAGGCAGAGTTCCTGGAGCAGATCGGTCAGGGAATTGAACAGCTGTCCGGCGTGGTACAGGGCAATGCGGCATCCTCGGAAGAAAATACTGCGATCAGTATTAATCTGGCAGAGGGAGCAGCCAAGATGCATGACCGCGTGAATATCTTTAAGTTATTCTAGAAAAATGGCAGGGCTAGGGTGAAGTTGTCGGAAGGAAGGTTCTTGTTGTGATTAATGATATATTTAAAATGTTTGGAGAGCAGACAGCAGAAATCTTATTTGAGATCATTACAGAATGTATGGATGATTATCTGTATATATTTGATCTGCAGAATAATACCTTTGAGATTTCACAGTCAGCTGTGGAACGATTTAATATACCGAGTAATATCCTGACAGATATGTCAAATGAAGTTATGAATGTAGTATATGAAGAAGACCGTGAGATGCTTGCAAAGCATCTTGCGGATATAAGTGAAGGAAGAGAAATGGTACATAATCTTCATTATAGATGGCTTGATAAAGAAGGTATGCCGGTCTGGATCAACAGCCGTGGTATCGTTGTCAATGATCAGCAGGGAAATGCAGAGTATCTGGTCGGGTGTCTGAATGAGACCGGCAACAAGAGAAGGGCTGATAATGTCACCGGACTGCTTGGCGGTCCGGAATTCCTTACTTACCTGCGTGCACAAAAAGAACCCATTACCAAGGGATTTTTTATGCATATAGGAATTGATGATTTTGGAGCGATCAATAGCTCCAGGGGAGCTGATTATGGTAATTATATCTTGAAAAGCGTAGCCGGCTGCATGAAGGAATGCCTTTCAGACAAGCAGAGAATTTATCATCTGGTAGCGGATCAGTATGTGATCGTGGATCTGGAAGCTTCCTCTGCAGAAGAAGCTGTGGCACTGAAAGAAAAGATTACAGATAAACTTCATAATTTCATAATAGCCGAAAATTATGAAGCTATATTTTCTATTTCTATTGGTGTTATAGATGCAGCAACATTTTGTGAGGGAACCGAAGAATGCCGCAAAAAGTTTGAATTTGCCTTGAAACAGGCAAAAAGCATGGGTAAAAATGGATTTTATATTTTTGACCAGGATGACTATGAGGCCTTTTTACATAAAGGAAGAATCATAGCAACACTTCGTAATGCTATTGTGAACCATTATGATGGCTTTGAAGTATACTACCAGCCGATCGTGGACTGTCAGTCCGAACAGATCATTGGAGCAGAGGCACTGATGCGTTTTTCCATGATAACGGAAGAAGGGCGGGAGTTTGTTTCACCGGTGGAGTTTATCCCATTATTGGAAGAGACCGGATTAATCATTCCCGCTGGAAGATATATTTTGAACGAAGCTGCAGCAATGTGCTGTGAAATGCAGAAATATATTCCTAATTTCCGGATGAATGTAAATGTATCCTATGTTCAGATCCTGCAAGGCAATGTGGAGCGGGATATTCTGCATGCAATTCAAAAATATTCATTACAGCCGGAATGCTTATGTGTTGAAATGACAGAAAGCGGATTTATGGATATGACACCTTCGTTCTGTAAATTCCGTAAAACTCTGGACAAGAACGGGATTCCCTTTGTGATCGATGATTTTGGAACAGGATATTCGAATCTTCATTGTATCCGTGATATGAATCCAAGTTACGTGAAAATGGATAGGGATTTTACTGCCAAGGCGATGAACAGTGACAGGGATTATGAATTATATAAAAATATCATCACCATGGTACATAGTATTAACGTCAGGATATGCGCAGAAGGCATCGAGGAAAAAGAATGGCTTCTGAAAATGAAAGAAATGAAGGTTGATTATCTGCAGGGATATTATTTGGGAAGACCATGTGGAAAGAAACAGTTTCTGCAGCAATATGCCAGTGGCATTAACATTAAATAAAGAAAGTAAGGCAGACTCAGCTATGTGGGGCTGCCTTATTTTATGGTTTTATCAGAAGGATGGATCCATAACGGCTTCTTTCAGTATGTGAACACACCTGTAAATAAGGTCATAAAGCAAAACTAGCCATAGCTTAAAGCTATGGCTAACCACAATTAAAATGTATTATAAATATCAAATCAAATCTGATACAATTATCCTCACAATTGATTTATAACAGGAGGATACATATGAGTAAATTACATACACCTTTCAGATATGATTATGTGGGAAGCTTTTTAAGACCAGAAAGATTAAAGAAGGCAAGAGCTGATTATGAGGGCGGAAAGATTAACAAGGCAGAGCTTACAGTAGTTGAAGACGACTGCATAAGAGAGCTTGTAGCAAAGGTTAAGGAACTTGGATATCATGTTATAACTGATGGAGAATTCAGAAGGTCTACATGGCATCTTGATTTCATGTGGGGCTTCAATGGCGTTGAGCATAGAAAGACAGTTGATGGTAATACAACATTTGACGCAGAAGCAGCAATGATTGATGATACATATATGGTTGGTAAAATATCAGTAAAGAGCCATCCATTTGTTGAACATTTTAAATTCGTTAAGGCATTAGAGGACGAGAACACTGTTGCAAAACAGACAATTCCTTCACCGGGACAGTTCTATGCATATTTTACAGGTGCAGAGCTTTTAGCAGATACACTTGCAATCTATGGAACAGAGGAAGCATTTGCAGAAGATGTAATTAAGGCTTACAATGAATTTGTTGCTGAAATATATGCAGCAGGCTGTAGAAATCTCCAGTTTGATGATTGTGTATGGGGCGGAATGGTCAATCCAAAGCTTGCTGTTGCACTTACAGGAAGAAGCGGTGAGGCTCTTGAAGAGTACAAGAAGCTTATGCTTAAGTTAAACAACGAGGTTGTAGCTGCTGCACCAGATGACCTGCTTATCAATACACATGTGTGCAGAGGCAATTATCATTCGACATTCTTCAGTTCTGGAGCATATGACAGCGTTGCTGATCTGCTTTTCGGAGAGGAAAATGTTAATGCTTATTATCTTGAATATGATGATGAGCGTTCAGGCGGATTTGCACCATTAGCAAAGGTATCCGGGGACAAGAAGGTTGTTCTTGGACTTGTTACAACTAAGACACCAGCGCTTGAAAACAAGGAACTTGTTATTAACAGAATTCATGAGGCAGCAAAATATGTTCCACTCGACAGACTGTATCTGAGCCCACAGTGTGGATTTGCTTCTTGCGAGATTGGAAATAAGCTTACTGAGGAAGAGCAGTGGGCTAAGTTAAAGCTTGTCAAGGAAATTGCTGAAGAAGTATGGGGATAAGTCTTAGAAAATGAATATATGATTATTTAGAAGGATTGGAGATTGTGAGAGGTCTCCAATCTTTTTTTTATTTTTATCAGTTATAACTGATAAAACTGTCAAACTTTTTTCCGCATGATTTCGTATATAAATATAGAAAAGCAAGTGCGGTTAAATCAAAAAAGGGAGGGGTTTTATGAGAAAGAAATGGTTTGTTGGCATATTTGTAGCATTGATAAGTATGACATGTATATCAGGTTGTGGAGTTTCTTATAAAGATTATACGGATATACAGCAGACGGAGACTGAAACTGAGCAGACTGGTGGAATTGAGACGAATCGTGAATATATTATGGAAGAGGATGTTATGAAGTTGCCATCAGATGCAGTAATTATAGATGATTATTCTAAAGAGGGAACAATTCTTACAAGTCCACACTTAAACTATAATATTAGTATAAAGGTTAATAAGGCTATACTGGCTGATAATATGGATGTGTATAAAGAAATTGGTGGTACAGACAGTGATTTTATAGAATGGATAAAAAAGGTTAATTCAAGAGAAGCAGGATTTACTAACACATACAATGAAGCAGACGGGACATTTGACAGCAGATATGATGGAGTTGGTACTAAGATTTTTATGATATCGGCAGAACTTGTTAATAACTCAGATTCAGAAGCTGCAATTAATATTGCTGGAATAAAGCCATATAGTCTGGACAGGGAGAATGGGGAGATTACCAGATTGAGTATATGTGAATCAATATTTTATGATTATGCAGAATCAACAGGTGCAGATTATGGGAATATGACACTTAAGGCTGGGGAACACCGCAATATAGTTTTATGTATGGTTGAGCCGGACAAGATAGTAAAAAAATATTATAGAAATGAGAATGGCAGAAATGTTGCGACAGACACTGACGATATTAATTATGACAATATTTATCTGAGGTTAAGCCTTTTAGGGGTTCAGCAGGTCGCTAACGGGGAAAACTTTATAAAGTTTAATATTGAGTAAGAAGGTGATGTATATGGGGCGAATGATAAGAATAGAACTTTACAGAGCTTTTCATGGGAAAGAACTTAAAACTGCAATGTTATTAGGAGGGTTGCTGGGACTGGCACATTTTGTATTAGAAGTTATACCATCAGTCAGTCATATATTTGACGGATATCATCCGGATATTGCGTCTTCTGTTGTTGGAAATGTTACGGAAAGCTGGATGGGTGGAATGATTAATCCAGAGATTAATATATACCAGATGGTGGTATTTTTATTAATAACTATTCCGTATGCAGCATCATTTTACACAGACAGGAAGGCCGGAATACTTAAGAATATAGTTGTAAGAGGTGAAAAAAGAGAATATCTGGCAGCCAAATCTGTAGCGGTGTTTATGACTGCCGGGGTTTCAGCAGTATTTCCGTTGTTACTTAATCTTATGCTTACAATGACAATGTTTCCGGTAATTAATTATGACTGGTACCAGCTGCCGAATTATAAGGCATTGTTTATGAATATTGCTGTTAAAAATGTGATTGCATATTGCATTGTATATATGGCACTGATATTTGTATTTGCAGGACTTATAGCGGGACTGGCATTATCACTGTCATTATATGCTAATAACAGATTTGTTGTATTATCGCTGCCTTTTCTTATATGTATAGTATCGGGAAGGCTGGTCGCATATTCGGGTAATCCGGTTATAAGAGGGCTTGCAATACAGAAGGTGTTTTATGTTCCACAGAGTTCGCCAACAACATTAGTTTCTTTATGCATATTGTTTGTTGTGCTTGTTTTATGCGGATATGTGCATTTTATGGTAAGGGGCGTGAAAATGGATGTTTTATAATGACAGATTATCGGGAAAGGAAAGAAAGCAGAAAATTGCATTGATAGTATGTGCAGTAGTTGTTCTGGCAGTATGGCTTATGCTTACAATCAGAATTAATACGATTTTTCCATTCAAAAAGATTGAAAAATGCGGATATGGAGAATGGATTAATTATACACCTGACATAGCGGATATTATTACAGCAGATGTGAGTATCTCACCGGTATCATGCAAAATGTATGACAGGGCAGGTATTTTAAAAGATTACACAAAAGAACAGCTTGGAATATTTTCAGAAGGAAAAGACGATTCAGATTATCTTGTATTTACTGTTGATATAAAAAATAACGGACAGGAGGCTGTAAGCATAAACCGTCTGGCATCATTATTTATCTATTGTACAGAATTTAATGGTGACAGCAACTCTCTGGAAAGGATGAATACTGATATTAAGACAGTGGCATCAGGTGAAACACAGAGAGTACAATTTGTAACCAACATAAAGTATAAGGATGCATGGATGGTTAATAGCAGACAGAGATATGCAGAGTCTGATGTTTACATAGTTATGTCACAGTATCCATTAGAGAGAAGAATGGTATTTTCTATTGAATAATTAATAAAGGGGGATTTTATGAAGTGGAGAATCTGGAAAAGACCACCGGAGTGGAAAAAGATATCATTGTATGCTGTTGTTATTTTAGTTTCATTATTTGTGTGTGAATTCGCATTTGCAGCAAGAAAGGCAAAGGGCGTCACATGCGTGAAAGATTTTATTATTACATATAATTACAGGGTTGTTCCTTATATAGCAATTCCTGTTATTATGGTTCTTTTAATATCGTATTTTAGAAGAATGTATGATGATAACAGAATGGTGCGGTATGTTAATATAAGAAATTTTTACATTTCTGTAATTGGTGGGGGAATTGGCAGGATTGTATTATATGTAGTTATTATGACCGTCTGGATGTTTATAGGCGGTGTTGTATCGACACATGGAATTATTGACAACTGGCAGTCAAAAAATGCGATGGCAAAGAGAGTTTATGGAGCATATCTTACAGACACAAAGTTTATCACAGTGTTTTCAGGAATTTTCATAACATTAATTTTAATGATGATTATAAACATGGAAATGCTGATGATAATACACAGATATATACATAGCTGGATTGCCGGATATTTTATATGCATAGTACTTAATCTGTATATGCTGGTTGAGCAGGGAAATGCCAGAGTGCTGAAAACATTTATAACATACAGGGTATACCAGAATGGATGGAGATACAGCAGTCTTGTGTATATGGCTGTGATAGTGGCTGTACTGCTTATGGTTATATTATTGATGGGAAAATGTGACAGTTTAAGGAGAAATCGATGATGTTTTGGAATATTTTAAAAAATGATATAGCGCGTGGGATATTTAAAAGAAAATATTTATACATAATATCGACTGTTGTAATAGCTGCACTGGTAATTATTGCTGATATGAGTCTGGGAAGAAAAACCGGTTCACATGGATATACAGGTCAGGTATCAGTGGGGGATTTGTTTCAGGTGTTTTACAGGGGCAGCAGAATAATTAAACCAGACAATATGGCAGAATTTTATATATCAGAACAGTATCTGTTTATGGTTCTTGGCATTGCATTTATTGTAGGAAACTATTGCGTCAGGGATTTTGGCAGTGTGGGTATGCAGATAATAATCAGATGTGGAAGCATTTGCAAATGGTTTGCAGGTAAAGTTATGTGGTGTTTTGCAAGTGCTTTATATATGACAGCGTTGACGGATATATTAATTGTAATTATAAGTGTAATTCATGGATATGAACCGGGACTGGATGTGCATATGGAAGTGCTTCGTATATATGGATATCCAGAGAATGTAACAAATGTGGCAGCAGGTAAAATAGTGGTTATGAGTCTGGTTCTTCCGTTGCTTTCATTATTTGCCATAGCACTGGTGCAGATGTTTTTATCAATGATATGTTCGTCTGTAATAGCACTTTTACTTATATCAACAGGAATGATAATAACGATATTTTCAGGAAATGTATTACTGGTATTCAATGGTCTTATGTGTATGAGAAATAATATATATACTGCTGGAGGAACAGACAGTATTCATATGATGATTGCTGATGTTGTAATAATACTTATATCCATAATAGCAGTATATATATATGTCAGCAGGATGGATATATTAAATGCAAAGGAGATATAGTGTATGAGGGTTGTATTAAGAAATGTGTGTAAAGATATAAAAGGAGCAAGAGTTCTTGATAATGTTAATCTTGAACTTGAAAGTGGCATGGTATATGGTTTTAAGGGAAAGAACGGTTCTGGAAAAACCATGCTTATGCGTGCTATAAGTGGGCTTATAAAAGTGAAGGGTGAAATTGAGATTGATGGGAAAATACTGGGAAAAGATTTTACATTTCCACCAAGCATAGGAATTCTTATAGAGAATCCTTCGTTTGTGGCGGAATATACGGGATTGAAGAACCTTGAGATGCTGGCATGTATTAAGAATAAGATTGAAATTGAAGATATAAGACATGCAATGGAGCAGGTGGGACTGGATCCTGGCGATAAGAGAACCTATAAAAAATATTCACTTGGAATGAAGCAGAAGCTTGGAATAGCAGCGGCATTTATGGAAAAACCTGATATCATAATTCTTGATGAGCCTATAAATGCGCTCGATGAAGCGGGTGCAAAACAGGTTCACAAGATACTTGAGGAGCAGAAAAAGAGAGGAGCACTTATTATAATTGCCTGCCATGACAAGGAAGAACTTGAAATGCTGTCAGATGAGATAATTGAGATTTATGAGGGCAGGATTGTTGCCGGGGAAAAAGAGTGATTATGAAATGGACTTAAAAACTAAGGCAGTTAATTCTTATATAAGGGATTAACTGCCTTTAAGTTTTTTATATGAATAATAAAATTATCTCTGAACTTCGTTACCAGCGTCAGAGAAAGCGAGCTTCATAACTTCGTCAACTGTAACTAAGTTGTAATCTCCGCTTACAGTGTGCTTTAAGCAGCTTGCAGCGTTAGAGAATTCAACTGCCTTCTGAGGGTCAAAGTTGTTGATAAGGCTGTAGATAAGACCAGCACAGTAAGCGTCTCCGGCACCGATGTAATCAAGAATGTGCATGAAGAATTCCTTGCTGTAGTAAGCCTTGCCTTCTGTGTAAATCATAGACTGGAGCTTAAATGTTGTGATAGAAGTTTCTGTTCTCCATACTGAAGCAACCATCTTGAATGGGAATTTCTTCATAAGTTCCCTGGCAATGTAAGCATTTTTCTCCTCGCCATTAGCGTCGGCAGGATTCATAGAGAAGATACCGATAGCGTCATCTTCGTTAGCGATACATACATCAACATACTGGCAGATACGAGACATTGCCTCACAAGCCTTTTCACTTGACCAGAGCTTGCTTCTGTAGTTTAAGTCACAGCTTACAGTCATGCCTTTTTCCTTAGCCTTCTGGCAGGCTGTGATACAGATGTTAGTCATCTCATCAGAGATTGCAGGTGTGATTCCTGAAAAATGGAACCATGTTGCACCGTCAAATATTTCGTCCCAATTAAAGTCATCAGCAGTAGCAAGCGCAAATGCAGAACCTGCTCTGTTATAGATAACGTTAGTTGGACGCTGGCTTGTCTTCTTCTCAAGGAAGTAGATACCAATCTGGTCGCCGCCACGCACGATATGGTCTACGCCTACGCCGTACTGACGGAGTGAGTTGATTGCAGCCTGTCCGATTATATGTTTTGGAAGCTTTGTTACATAATTAGCATCAACATCAAAGTTAGCAAGGGACACAGCAGTATTGGCTTCTCCACCTCCATAAACAGCCTCAAATGCATTGCACTGAGTAAATCTTGCGTTGTTCTCAGGAGAGAGACGAAGCATAATTTCACCAAATGTAACAATCTTATCTTTCATTTTTCTTAATCCTTTCTCAATATCAGATTTCCTAAAATAAATATACAAGAATGTATTTTAGCACATTATGGCGAAAAATGGGAGTAAAATGTTCTTGATTTGATACATATTTTTTACTATAGTTACATGTGAAGTAAATATGTGCGTGAAGATTTATAATCTTTTGTACACGTTTGAAAGGATTGAATAATGTTAAGAAATGTTTCATTAGAAGATATATCGGATGGCAGACTGTATACTGAGAATGACCTTGTGCGTGTTGATACTAACTCGTGTAAGGGCTGTCAGACTGTATGCTGCCAGAATATGGGAAGTACGATTGTGCTTGATCCATATGACTGTTATAAGCTCACAACCGGGTTAGGGAAAACATTTGAACAGCTTACGATGAACGAGCTTGAGTTAAATGTTGTGGACGGGCTTATTATGCCTAACTTAAAAATGCAGAAATCAGACGGAAGATGTGCTTTTCTTCGTGAAGATAATCTGTGCAATATACATACGATAAGACCGGGGATATGCAGAATGTTTCCACTTGGAAGATACTGGGAGGATGAGACACATTTTAAATATATTGTGCAGAAGGGCGAGTGTAATAAGGATAATCTATCCAAGATTAAACTGAAAAAATGGCTTGGCATAGAGGGACTTGCGGAGTATGATTCTTATATTGTCAGATGGCATGAGTATGTGAAGCAGCTTCAGGCGGCACTACCGGGACTTTCAGAGGATAATGTGAAGATTCTTAATACATTTAACTTAAGAGTGTTCTATATGACGACATATGCCGGATGTGCTGATGATAAGGCATTTTATGCAGAATTTGACAGAAGACTTGCGATGGTTAAGGAAAAGCTGGGACTGATGTAGGATTGGTTCACACGTGACAGAAAGGAAGATTGATTTTATGAAGACAGATTTATTTCATATAGGAAAGTTCGTAATTCATGGATACGGACTAATGATTGGCATAGGTTTTGTGTTGGCACTGCTTGTTGGTGAGTACAGGGCTAAGAAGATGGGGATGAAAGAGGAGGCTCTTATTGATATTGCGATAATTGCGGGAGTATCGGGATTTCTTGGAGCAAAGCTGTTGTATATAATAGTGAGCTTTAAGGATTTTATAAAAGATCCTATAGGTGTGCTTGGCTCATCGGGATTCGTTGTATATGGCGGACTTATTGCAGGTGTACTGTGTAACCTTATATATGTAAAGATTAAGAAGTTATCATTCCTTGAATATTTTGACCTGGTAATGCCAGAGATAGCGCTGGCACAGGGCTTTGGACGAATCGGCTGTTTCCTTGCAGGGTGCTGTTACGGAAGACAGACAGATGCAGCCTGGGGAGTTGTTTTCCCGGCTGGTTCACTTGCACCATCAGGAGTTAAACTGATTCCTACACAGCTTATATCATCGGGGGCAGATTTCCTTAATATGGCGTTTCTTATGATAATAGCAGCTAAGTTTTCTTATACTGCTGTTATGAAGCGCAAGGCTGACGGTAAGGAAACTGCCGGAAAGCATATGGCAGCAGGTAATATTGGATTCTTATATTGCATAACGTACGGACTTGGAAGATTTACAATTGAGTTCTTAAGAAACGATTACAGAGGTGAGGTCGGAATATTCTCTACATCGCAGTTTATCTCTCTTTTCATTGTGTTACTTGGTGTGGTTGCGATGGCTGTTAATCATAAGTTGAAAAATGCGGACAGATAGAAATACTAATATGGACTAATCAGCGTTGTATTATAAATTACACTGGCTGGTTAGTCTTTTTTATTGCCTTTTAATCTGCAATGTATTAATAAAAATACACAATTTATTAAAATGTGACAAAATATGCTAGACAATTTGTTAAATAATTGTTAATATGTGAATATAATAAAGTGAACGACAATTTAATACATGGAAATCAGTACATTTTAGTTAATATAATAAATATTTGTATATCTGGGGAATGTTTATTATTAGAATCTGAGATGGTAGAATATGTGAAATGGAGTGATAAGTGATGAAAATATACAAAGCAAAAGATTATGCTGATATGAGTAGAAAGGCAGCTAATATTATATCAGCACAGATTATTATGAAGCCGGAATGTGTACTTGGACTTGCGACTGGTTCAACGCCAGTTGGGTTATATAAGCAGTTAGTAGAATGGTATAAAAAAGGTGACTTGGATTTTTCAGCAGTTAAGACTATTAATCTTGATGAGTATAAGGGACTCAGTCAGGACAATGATCAGAGTTATTATTATTTTATGCATAAGAATTTATTTGATAATGTGAATATATCAGTTGATAATACTCATATTCCTAATGGAATGGAGCAGGATTCGGAAAAAGAATGTAACAGATATTCTGAACTGATTAAGTCTCTTGGTGGTATTGATTTACAACTTCTTGGAATAGGTCATAATGGACACATAGGATTTAATGAACCATCAGATTCATTTGAAAAACAGGTTCATTGTGTTGATTTAACAGAATCTACAATAGAAGCTAATAAGAGGTTTTTTGAATCAGCAGAAGATGTTCCAAGACAGGCATACACAATGGGAATCAAGACAATAATGCAGGCAAAGAAGATTCTGGTTGTTGCAAGTGGAGAAGATAAAGCACAGATTGTGAAAGAAGCCTTTTTTGGACATATTACACCATATGTTCCTGCATCAGTTCTGCAGCTGCATAATGATGTAACACTGGTAGCAGATGAAGCAGCTCTTAGTAAGATTTATTAAAGCATATTAACTTGGTGAATAGAAAGTTGTGAAGATATGATTATAAAGAATGCTGATGTTTATACACAGGATAATGTATTTGTTAAGGGAGATGTCGTTGTAGATAACGGCACATTCACCAAAGTGCTGGAAGCCCCTGATTATGTTGACAATGAAGTAGTAGATGCTACAGGACTTAAGATGATTCCCGGACTTGTTGACATTCATTTTCATGGATGCAAAGGCGCAGATATGTGTGATGGAACTAAAGAGGCACTTGATATAATTTCGCGGCATGAGGCTTCTGTCGGAGTGACGAGTATATGTCCGGCAACCATGACGATAGCTAAGGAAGAACTTGTTGAAGTTATGAAGAATGCTGGAGAGTATTTATATAATGGTGGAGCCCATCTGGTAGGAATTAATATGGAGGGACCTTTTATAAGTCCACAAAAAAAGGGTGCACAGGCAGCAGAGAATATTATGCATTGTAATTATGAGTATTTCTGTGAACTCCAGAAAGCTGCACATGATTTAATAAAGATTGTTGATATTGCACCAGAAGAGCCGGGTGCGATGGATTTCATAGATAAAGTAAAAGATAATGTTGTGGTGTCGATTGCTCATACAGCAGCGGATTATGATACTGCGATGGAGGCAATTCAACATGGTGTAACTCATGCAACACATTTATACAATGCAATGCCCCCTATGAATCATAGAAAGCCTGGTGTTATAGGTGCAATAAGAGATTCATATCAATGTCATGCAGAACTGATATGTGATGGAGTTCATATTCATCCATCAGTAATACGGGCAACATTTGCCATGTTGGGTGCGGGACGCATAATACTAATCAGTGACAGCATGAGAGCAACAGGATTAGAGGATGGCGAATATACTCTTGGAGGACAGCCTGTAGTGGTAAAAGGTAATCTGGCAACCTTACATGATGGAACAATTGCTGGCTCAGCAACTAATTTAATGGATTGTCTTCGATATGTCGTTAAAAAAGCAGGGATTTCATTAGAAACAGCTGTTATGTGTGCAACAGAGAATCCGGCAAAGGAAATTGGTATATATGATAAAGTCGGAAGTATTTCTGTAGGAAAACAAGCAGATTTCGTGCTTATTGATGATGAATTGAATATTAAGAGAGTATATATTGATGGAAAGGAGATAATATGCTAGGTTTTTTCAAAGGAAAGTCAAAGGATAATATTATTTATTCTCCATGTAAAGGAAAAGTGGTGCCAATTACTGAAGTTTCAGATCCAACATTTTCAGAAAAGGTTCTTGGAGATGGATTTGCAGTAATTCCTTCTGAAGGAAAGATATATGCTCCGGCAGATGGTGAGATTTCAATGGTGTTTGATACTCTTCATGCTGTGACAATGACAACCAGTCAGGGAACGGAATTATTGATACATATTGGGCTGGATACGGTAACGCTCAAGGGAGAACCATTTATTTCACATGTTTCAGGTGGTCAGCAGGTAAAAAAGGGTGATTTACTTTTAGAGGCTGATCTTGAAAAAATAAAGTCGGCAGGATTGGATACGATTACACCAGTCCTTATATGCAATACCGACGATTATAATAAAATTAATCTAATAAAGGAGGGTGAGGTATCTATTGATGATGAAGTCCTGAAAATATCATAATTACTAAGGACTTCACAATGTGCGTGATTGGGATTACCCCGATTAATAATGATGTAAAGGAGGAGAAAAGTATGAAATTTCTTCAAAAACTGGGAAAAGCGTTAATGCTTCCTGTGGCAGTACTGCCTATATGTGGTATCCTTATGGGTATCGGTTATATGCTGTGTCCAGAAACTATGCAGGGTGGAGATATTAAGGGCGCAGCTGATATGATTGGTCTGTTTCTTGTAAAAGCTGGTGGAGCTTTAATTGATAACATGGCAATCCTTTTTGTAATTGGTGTCGGTGTAGGTATGTCAGATAAAAATGATGGTACCGGAGGAATTGCGGCACTTGCTTCGTGGCTTATGATGACAACACTTCTTTCTACAAAGTTTGTTACAGTAATTATACCTTCTATAGCAGACAGTGCAACTAAAACTCTTGCATTTAACAAGATTGAGAATCCATTTATTGGTATTCTTGCTGGTATAATCGGTGCTATGTGTTATAACAAGTTTAAAGATACAAAATTACCAAACTGGTTATCTTTCTTTAGTGGAAAACGATGCGTAGCAATTGTTTCAGGAGTAGTATCAATTCTTGTATCTGTTGTTTTATTATTTGTATGGCCATTACTGTTCGGCGCATTAGTAAGCGTTGGTAAGGCAATTGTAAAGCTTGATATTGTTGGTGCAGGTATCTATGCATTCTTGAACAGATTGTTAATTCCTACCGGATTACACCATGCGTTGAACAACGTATTCTGGTTTGACACTATCGGACTTGGAGATTTACAGCACTTCTGGGCAGGACAAACATCAAGTGATGTTTCATGGAGTCTTGGAATGTATATGTCAGGCTTCTTCCCATGTATGATGTTTGGTATTCCAGGTGCAGCTTTAGCAATGATTAAATGTGCAAAGCCAGCTAAGAAAAAAGTAGCTATAGGACTTGTTGCTTCTGCAGCATTATGTGCATTTATCTGTGGTGTTACAGAACCATTTGAATTTGGTTTCATGTTCCTTGCTCCTGGACTCTATGTTATCTATGCACTTCTTTATGGTATTTTTACAATGATTACAGTTGCATTAGGCTTCAGAGCAGGATTTAGTTTCTCAGCAGGTGCTACTGACCTGTTATTCTCATCATCTCTTCCGGCAGCACAGAAGACATGGTTGATAATTCCTCTTGGTATAGCAGCATTCTTCGTATTCTATTTCGTATTCTTATTTGCCATTAAGAAATGGGATTTAAAGACTCCTGGCAGAGAAGATGATGATATAGAAGCAGAAAAGAAAGTTGAACTTGCAAGTGACGATTATACAACAATTGCAAAGACAATTCTTGAAGGCTGTGGCGGAAAAGAGAACATTGCAAGCATAGATAATTGTATTACAAGACTGAGACTTGAAGTAAAGGATATTACACTTGTTAATGATAAGGTTATTAAATCAGCTGGTGTTGCTGGTGTTATGAAACCTGGAAAGACATCTGTACAGGTTATTATAGGAACTAAGGTACAGTTTGTTGCAGATGCATTTTCTAAGCTTTGTGAATAATTAAAATGTAAAAATAAAGTAATAAAAAAATCCCCGGTAAGACTGCCAGAACAGCAGCTTATTGGGGATTATTTCATGTATTACTTTACCATGCTTAAAAATTCTTCATCAGATATTTTGGAATTCATTACAGCATTCTTAATTGCAGCGGACATAACGCGGGCAGCAAGTGTTCCTGCGAAGTTGATATCAACACGTACTGTTTCGCTGTCGCCTCGTTTTGCAGTGCTTGCAGCATAGATTGTATCTCCGTCTGCCATTGTACCGACTGGGTTAATGCAGCGTGCATACGCATTTCTTGCCATAGATGCAATTTTGTTAAGTTCAGCCTTGTTAAATGCAGCGTTAGTTATAACCGCACCGATTGTTGTGTTGCCTGTGAACATATCGCGAGGTGCCATGAACTGATAGAGAGCTTCTTCACAGCTTATATACTCTGTTCTGTCAGCGTTCTTAAGTCCGGCAAGCTTCTTACCGGTTTCATAATCTGATATATCGCCGAGTGCATTTACAACAACAATTGCTGTCATTATAAATGTGCCGGCTTTCACTGAATATATTCCAAGCCCGGATTTTTCAGCCTGCTTCATTCCCATAATCTTGCCGACAGTTGCACCTGTTCCGGCACCGATACAGCCCTGAACTGGTTCGCTACCATCCGAATTAGAAGCTGTCGAAGCATCAGCATCTACAGCACCAGTACCTACAACACCAGCTTTCATAAGTGCCTGAATGCATGCCTCATATCCCATAGTACTGTCCGGGCGTACTTTAGAGCTTCCATATCCAAGATCAAATATGCATGACTGGCATACAAGCGGAACAAGTGAAACGCCTGTGTTATATCCTATACCATGTTCTTCAAGACATGTCATAACTCCGTCAGATGCGGCAAGACCGTATGCTGAACCGCCTGACAGCACGATGGCATTAATCGGATTGTCAGCAGTCATGGGCATAGTAAGAGGTGTTTCTCTTGATGCCGGACCGCCACCGCTAATGTCACAGCCTGCTGTAGCTCCGTCTGGAAAATATATAACAGTTGCACCAGTGCCAGCTTCCTTATTGGAAGCATGACCTAATCTAAAATCATTAATATCATTAACTGAAATCTCTGTAAACAAAACTAATCCTCCGTTGATTAATGTCCGATTTATTCAATCAAAGTGACTGGTTAATTCTGGTTAAGCTTAAGTGCAGCATATAATGCACGGGAAACCACACTGGCAACAATAAAGCAGATACCTGCCTCTATAAGTCCCTGAACACCAACAAATAATACTACGAATATAAGTGGGTTCTTAGCTCCGAGTGCAGTAACGAAGGCCTGTACATAATCTGTATTATAGAAGAAGAGAACAAGTGAACTCATGAATAATAAAGTATTAAGTAAAGGACAGCAAAGACTTGCTATATAATAAGAAAATTTCTTAACTCCCTTAATACTATGAAGTCCCTTGAATATAAGTCCTGTAAGGAAGCCTTCAAGAGTTCTTGTTACTACTGTTGTTACAAATGTACCAAATGGATTAATTCCGAGAAGAACAGTTCCCATTGCGCCTCCAACGAAGCACTGATAAAAGCTTGTAAGTCCGAATGCCAGACCACATATTAAACCGCCGACAGGTCCTAAGATGATAGCACCTACAGCCACAGGAACAGTTAAAAGGGTGATAGAAAGTCCAGGGGTACGGATGTAGCCTAATGGGGTCAGTGACATAACGAGTATGACCGCAACCATAAGTGCCAGCTCCACCATGTACTTAGTGTTGAACTTCGTTGCAGAAGTTCGAGTTGCATTGATAGTATTCATATTGTCTCCTTTGCGGAAAGGTATGCAGCCCTTCCGGCTTGTTAAGATACATCTCCGAAAAACGGATGACGTTCACGCGTATAATAACATATATATTGTTATTATTCAAACATTCTTTATAAATTATTTATAAAAATACATTTGACATTAATTTACTATGATGAAAATCGGTGTTAATATAAGAAACGCTTATTTATTATTGAAAGCAGATTTTTTGAAAATATTTATCAATAAAGATGGGAGAGTGTTTATGAGCAGAATTATTAAAAATGTGCTGCCATACTGGAAGTCGATAGTGCTGGTATTTGCACTGCTTATTGTTCAGGCAGTGTGTGACTTGTCGCTTCCTGCGTATACTTCAGATATCATTGATACAGGTATACAGAATGGAGGCATAGAGCATACTGTGCCAGAAAAGATTACTAAGGAAGAATTTGACACTGCGAAGCTTTTTATGACAGAGGAAGAAGCACAGCTGTGGGAACAGTCGTATTCTTATAATGAAGATGATAATGTCTATGAATTAAGTGTCAAAGGTTCTAAGAATAAGACTGATTTAGACGACACACTTTTTACAGCACTTATAATTAACAACCAGATGTCTTCAGTGACTGAAAGTGCATTCAAGAGCCGTATGGCAGAGCAGATGCATGTAAGTGAAGAACAGCTTGCCAATGTTTCGGTAGAAGATATTGGAAAGTCTATGGGCGTGGAACTCACTACATTTACACAGATGATGGAAGATTCGGATGGTAATGAGGTTGAAACTACATGTGTGGATATGAGACAGATAGTGAAGGCAATGTATAGTGCAGGAGCTATGAGTAAGAATGATATCCTTTCTATGAGAAGTGAATTCCAGAAGACTATTGATACTATGGGAAAGACTCTTGTTTCGTCTATGGGCGTTGCTTATGCAAAGAGCATGGATGCCAAGGCAGGAATGGACATGGATTCTATCCAGACTAAGTATCTGTGGGCAGCTGGTCTTAAGATGGTTGCCATGGCACTTCTTATGGCGGTTACTTCTGTATGTATAGGCTTCCTTGCATCAAGAGTTGGTGCAGGCGTTGCAAGAGATATGAGAGGAAAACTGTATTCTAATGTCATGGGATTCTCTAATGCTGAGATGGACAAATTCTCTACAGCATCACTTATCACAAGAACAACTAATGATGTACAGCAGGTTCAGATGGTTACGGTTATTATGCTGAGAATGATTCTGTATGCACCAATTCTTGGTGTTGGAGGAATTATAAAGGTTGTTGGAACGGGAGCCGGCATGGGCTGGGTTATAGTTATGGCTGTTGCGGTTATCATTGCATTTGTAATGCTTCTTATGGTAATTGCGATGCCTAAGTTTAAGCTTATGCAGAAGCTGGTAGATAATGTCAATCTTGTATCCAGAGAGATTCTTACAGGTCTTTCTGTAATAAGAGCCTTTGGAAGAGAGAAGAAGGAAGAGGAGAGATTTGACGAAGCTAATAAGAAGCTTACTAAGACAATGCTCTTTACTAACAGAACAATGACATTCATGATGCCAAGCATGATGTTTATCATGAATGGTTTGTCAGTTCTTATCGTGTGGGTTGCCGCACACAGAATTGATGCCGGAGTTATGCAGGTAGGTTCTATGACTGCATTTATAACATATTCGATGCTTATAGTTATGTCATTTCTTATGCTTACAATGATGTCTGTAATGCTCCCAAGAGCGATGGTTGCAGCTGACCGTATAGATGAAGTTATTAATACACATTCTTCAATAGAAGACTCTGAGAATCCTGAGACAATTGAGTCTGCAAAGGGTGTAGTTGAGTTTAATCATGTTAATTTCATGTATCCGGGTGCTAAAGCGAACGCACTTGAGGATATTACATTTAAAGCAGAGCCGGGTAAGACTACAGCAATTATAGGAAGTACGGGCTGTGGAAAGTCAACGCTCGTTAATCTTATTCCAAGATTGTATGATGTTACAGGAGGAAGCATTACTATTGATGGTCATGATATAAGAAATATCTCTATGCATGACTTAAGAAGTGAGCTTGGTTACGTGCCTCAGAAGGGAATGCTTTTCTCTGGTACTATTGCAAGTAATTTAAGATTCGGTAATCCTGATGCAAGCGATGAAGATGTCGTTAAGGCAGCACAGATTGCACAGGCAACTGAGTTCATTGATAATAAGGCTGAGAAGTATGACAGTCCTATAGCACAGGGCGGTACTAATGTTTCAGGCGGTCAGAAGCAGAGACTTTCGATTGCAAGAGCAATAGCAAAGCACCCAAGAGTGTTTATATTTGATGACAGTTTTTCAGCACTTGATTTAAAGACTGACGCAATTCTTCGTAAGGAGCTTGCTGCAAATGTGTCTGATGCCACTGTTATTATTGTAGCTCAGCGAATCAGTACAATCCTTCATGCAGATCAGATTCTTGTTATGGATGATGGTAAGATTGTTGGCAAGGGAACGCATGAAGAACTTATGAAGACATGTGAGACATATCAGCAGATTGCAAGTTCACAGCTTTCTGATAAAGAGCTTGGAAAGGAGGCCTAGTCAGTATGGAAGATAATAAAGATATCAAAATGCCACCGAAAAGAAGAATGGGACCTCCGGGAAGAGGAATGGCACCTGTTGAGAAAGCCAAGGATTTCAAAGGATCAATAGGAAAGCTTATAAGATATATTGGAAGCTATAAGATTGCGATAATATTTGTTGCAGTTATGGCTGTATGTTCAACAGTATTTTCTGTTATAGGGCCAAAGGTTCTTGGTAAGGCAACTACAGCTCTGTCAGAAGGGCTTGTAAAGAAAATCGGTGGAACTGGCGGAATTGACTTTGGAAAGATTGGAACAATTCTTATATTCGTGCTTTGTCTGTATGCCGCAAGTGCAGTATTTAACTTTGTACAGGGCTGGATAATGACAGGCATTACACAGAAGGTCTGCTACAGATTGAGAAAAGAAATCAGCGAGAAGATTAACCGTATGCCTATGAAGTATTTCGAGAGCAGGACATATGGTGAGGTGTTATCAAGAATTACTAACGATGTTGATACACTTGGAATGGGACTTAACCAGAGTATTACAACAATCATTACATCTTTAACTACTATGATTGGTGTTCTTGTTATGATGTTAAGCATTTCACCGCTTATGACACTTATTGCGGTTATAATACTTCCGATATCAGTCGGACTTGTTTCTTTCGTTGTTAAGAAGTCACAGGGATATTTCAAAACACAGCAGGAGTATCTTGGACATATTAACGGACAGATTGAGGAGACTTATGGCGGACATATGATTGTTAAGTCATTTAATAAAGAAAAGGATATGGTTGATTCATTTAACAAGACTAATGATGTCCTCTACGGTTCAGCATGGAAGTCACAGTTCCTTTCAGGAATGATGCAGCCAATCATGATGTTTGTAGGTAACTTGGGTTACGCATGTGTTGCATTAACCGGTGGTCTTCTTGCTATTAAAAATGTTATAACAATCGGTGATATTCAGGCATTTATCCAGTATGTGAAGAATTTCACTCAGCCAATCCAGCAGATTGCCCAGGTTATCAATCAGGTACAGTCTATGGCAGCAGCTTCTGAGAGAGTATTTGAATTTCTTGATGAAGAAGAGGAAGACCAGACTGTTAAGAATCCTGTTTCTACAGAAGGAATTAAGGGTGAGGTTGATTTCGAGCATGTAAGATTCGGATATAATGAGAACCAGACTATCATTAAGAATTTTAGTGTAAATGTTAAGCCTGGACAGAAGGTTGCTATCGTAGGACCGACAGGTGCAGGTAAGACCACTATTGTTAAGCTGCTTATGCGATTTTACGATGTTAATGATGGAGCAATTCTTGTTGACGGACATAATGTTAAGGATTTCAACAGAAGAGAACTAAGAGACGCATTTGGAATGGTTCTTCAGGATACATGGCTCTATAAGGGTACAATTATGGAGAATATCAGATACGGAAAGCTTGACGCAACTGATGAAGAGGTTATTGCAGCAGCTAAGGCAGCTAATGCACATCACTTTATTGAGACACTTCCGGGTGGCTATGATTGTGAGCTTAACGAGGACGCAAGCAATGTTTCACAGGGACAGAAGCAGCTCCTTACAATTGCAAGAGCAATCCTTGCAGATAATCCAATTCTTATCCTTGATGAAGCAACATCTTCTGTTGATACAAGAACAGAGGAGAGAATCCAGAAGGCTATGGATAATCTGATGAAGGGCAGAACAAGCTTTGTTATTGCACACAGACTTTCAACTATTAAAGACGCTGATGTGATTCTTGTTATGAAGGATGGAGATATTGTTGAGCAGGGAACTCATGATGAGCTTCTTGCAAGAAACGGTTTCTATGCTGACCTTTATAATTCGCAGTTTGAGCAGGCTTCTTAGATTGATAATATATGTTAGTGAAACGGCAGAATGAGATTTCTGCCGTTTTTTGCGTTAATTATACTTGAAAAATGTATTGCAAAAATATATCTATTTCTGTATAGTTAAATTAAAGAAACAGATTCGTGAATAACAGAAGAATAAGGGGGTATTTGAATGAAGAGTAAAAAGATAAATAAAATTATAATAACAGTGTCATGTGTTATAGGAATTGTCATTATAGGAATCGTGTTGTATATGGTGATTAACAATAATTCATACAAATCGCTGGATTTAAAGTATGAAAGCACTTCCAAATATACAATAACCTCAGGAAGTACCGGAAATGTGTATGATATATCAAAAGAAGAATGTAATAATATTATTGAAAAATTAAATGGTACAAAGGTAAAACAAAAAAATTTCGAGCCAACACAGGGCTGGTCAAGTTATATTACATTTAGTGATGAGAATGGCGTATCTCATAAGCTGGAGGTTTGTAAAGACAGAATACAATATGACTATGTCTGGTATGCGGTAAAAAAACATAACAGTGCATTATATAATTATGTTAAAACATTAGAAAATAAGTATTTTCATTAAATTATGCATAGATGTCAAAGAGATTATTGATATTGCATGTCATGTATTGTCAAGATATAATTGAATTATTAATTAGTTAAGTGAAGAGGATAATGCATGAATATATTAATATGTGATGATGATAAGCTTTATATTGATATGATAAGAAAATATGTGGATGAATTCTTTGCTGATCATAAGATAACGGATTATAAGGTTTATGAATATAACAGTGGTGATGAAGCAGCTAAGAATAATGAAAAGATTGATATTGCATTTCTTGATGTTGAGATGGACGGAATTAATGGAATTGAAGCTGGCAAATGTTTAAGAAATAATAACAAGAATATTGTGTTATTCATAATAACTTCGTATATGGGCTATCTTGATGATGCAATGGACGAGGGAGTTTTCAGGTATATTAATAAACCATTGGAAAGACCTGTGATTATGCGAGGTTTACATAAGGCATTATTATTATGTAGCAAGAGTCAGAGCAAGAAAATCAATATTGAATATAAGGGTGATAATGTAATTATTGAACAGAATTCGATTATATGCATAGAGTCACTGGTTAGAAAAAGATATATCAAAACAGATACGCAGTCGTACATAAGTCTCAAAAGTCTTTCTTATTGGCAGAGTGTTCTTGATGAGGATAAATTTTTTCTTGTCAATAAGTCTTTTATTGTTAATATAGAAAGAGTTGAGCGATTTACTGATAAGTATATTGAGCTTAAGGGCATTGAAGAGCCAATAGACTTATCAAGAGAAAAAAGAACTGCATTCAAGCAGAAAATGCTTCTGTATCTGGCAGGGCAGGAGTAGGTGGATATGGAGATTATAATCAGTTATGCATTTGCACATATTATAGAAGCTATAATATTGTGGATGAGTATGTCGCAGATGTATGAACACAGATATAAACAGTGGGTGACCGGCATTGCTATCATGGCAGGACATGCTGTGATGTTTGGCGTGTTTCTGACGGGGAATATATATTTTATTACGGCAATTAACAACTCAATGTATATTGTATTAATGGCGCTGCTGTTTAATGTGAGCAAAAGGTCGGCAGTGTTCTGGGCTTTGATTTATAATGCAATGATGGCTATTTCTGAGCAGTTGGTATTCTATGTGCTACAGTTTATAGTGGGTATCAGATATATTGAATTAAAGAATGCAATGTCTATTATTATTGTATTTTGTTTATGTAAAATCCTTTATTTCATATTAATTCAAATAATGGTAGTCATAAAGAACAAAAGCAGGAGTTCTGATAGTGGTGATATATCAATAGTTTTGCTGATGGTAACACTCGTAGCTTCACTTACAGTATTTATGACTTATTATATATTTGGAGTAGAAAGTAATGTTAATAGCAAAGAGACTGTATGGGCAATAACAAGTTCAATAATATTAGTATCTTCGGACATATTGATTTTGTGGGTGAATATAAGAATTAATGAAAGAAAAGCAGAAAATGAACGTATTAAAATTCAGCTTGAACAGGAAAAGGCAGACGCAAGATATTATAAGCTTGAAAATGAGAAGAACGAAAGTCTTGAAATATTAAGACATGATATGAATAATCATCTTAATACAATGCTTGATATGGAAACTAATAGTGATTTGAAGGATTATATAACTTCAATTATGGAACAATATAATATTAAGAAGAGAACAACGTTTTCTAATAATAATGTACTAAATGGTTTAATAAGTGAATATAGCAGCAAATGTTATATGGAAAATATAGAATTTGTTGTGGATATACGACCTGGAACAATAGATGACATAGCTGCAACAGATATAGTGGCATTGTTTGGCAATATATTATCGAATGCATATGAAGCTGCAAAGCAATGTGAGAAGATTAATGGAAAATACATTGAACTAGTTGTTAAAAGAAAGCATGAGACAACACTTATAAAATGTGTAAATTCATGTGCTGTTCCACCTAAAATAATAGGAGGAAAGTTTATTTCAATTAAGAAGGATACTAACAGAAAACATGGATATGGAATGAAGAGCATAGATAAGATTGTCAATAAATATCATGGAAGCCACATTGAACAGTTTGATGAAAATGAATTTACAATATCAATAATACTTATGATATAGGAAACAGGAAGCTGTATGAATTAATAGTACAGCTTCCTGTTTTTTTCTGTCATACATGCAATATGTGAAATAAAGCAGAAAATAATTACAATTGATATGCAGCTTGCTGTCCTATACAGGTGTAAGACAGTAGCTGCGATAATAATAATGTTAAAAACAGCCAGTATACCGATAAGGCATCGGTGATAATATTTTTTCTCTGAGTCTGATACTGAGTGATTAACAGATATTACAGGACCTTTAATGATTAATTCCACATCAGCAATTATAAGTGCAATAAACATGTATAATGATGGCTTAATGAAGGAAGAAAGCCATGCCATCACAATAAGTATTATGGCAGAAAAAATCAGGCATACCGTAGAAGACTGACAATGATAACCACCACAATATTTTCTTATGAGCAAAAACGAAAATATTTCAATTAGTCCAATTGTTATATTATGAGTGGCTATACAATACGCTGTGAAAATAATTGTCGGATTAATAATCAATAATAAATATTGTATTGCGTATATGTATAAATCAATGTCATCATTCTCAAGTATACCTGATTTTATAAGCCATAAAGCTATGTGGCGAGAAAGTCTCTCTACCATTATCGTGTCTTCTTAAACTTCTTTAATGCTGCTGGCTCAACAGGCTGATTTAAATAGTAGCTTGATGAAGCATTAGCACCAGAAGTTAAAGTGCGGTTAAGCATGGCAGAAACGCCTTTACTTAATGCAGACTTAATTGTTTTCTTCATAACATTTTCCTCCTTCATTAAGATATTATTAATTATATTTGATATAAAATATTTTTAAATGGCTTATGTCTCAACTGTACATTTGAATGTCTTAAATGTATTTTTGCGATATTATGCAACATTTTTATTAACTGTCACAAATATTATTCTATACACTAAGAAACTTATTCCGATATGTTAAAATCAAAATATTATCATTAATTGCACATAAACATTTACACTAATCTAATTCGCAATAAACGCTATATATGTGCGGAATGTGCGTATACTAAAATTTAATAGTAATCATACTAATGTACAGGGGTTGCTATGGAGTATACAGATCGTTACAAAGCATTTTGCAAAAGAATGAGCATATATAGAAAATTAATGGACTACGATCAGGCGAAAATGGCTGTGCGGGTTGGCATGACTACACCAGAGTATTCTAACAGGGAAGCGGGAAGGAGCATGGTGTCAGGCATTGACCTCAGAAAATTTTCTGATTCAGGGGCGGATATTGACAAGATGTTAGTTGATGTCGATGAAAAGCCATGCAGGTATGTGATTTCTTCAGAAATAGAGACATTTGGCGAAGAATCAAAGAAGGAATATGTAAGAGGCGTTGTGAGTGAGCATATTCTTTATATGTGTGAGAAGAAGATAGCTGATTTTTCAGATGAAACTGTAAAGTATATCAGACTGCTTAAATCTATTGACAAGGATTCAACTAAGGATTCTATGTTAAAATGTATTAGAGATGTCAATGGTATAACTGACCAACAGGTTATATCAGATAATCTGGGAATATCAAGATTTAAATACAGCAAAATTGAGAATAATAAGGAACTTCCGGATGCAATGGTTCTTATAAGACTTTACGATTTGTATGGTTATGTCCCATCTATGTATTTAAATCTGTATGATGTCAGAGGCCGGCTTCTTGATTATATATTTGACAGCATGTCTCAGAAAGATCAGGAAATAATAATGAATTTTATCAATAATTTGAAAGAGTTCGTGTGAGGAAGTTATGAAAGAACGAATTATAAATATTGGACCCAGGCTTAAGCAGAGAAGAAAGGAAATGCGTATAAAACAGACGGAAATGGCTAAAGAGTTGGGTGTGTCGCAGACATATCTTTCTAATATTGAAGGTGGAAGAACCAATTGCAGCATAACTTTGTTTGTAGATATATGTAATTATCTTAATGTAACGCCAGATTATCTGATGTTAGGAAATATGCGTGGAAATAGAGCAAGTATAGATATAATTGATGAATTGAAGATGTGCAGTTCGGAAGAAATTGCCACAGTAAAGAAAATAGTTGATGCATTTGTTCTGAAAAAGACGGAGCCGTACTGATAAGGTATGGCTTTATTTTTTTGATTAAAATGCTTGACATGTCGAACATATGTTTCTATAATAAACATATGTTCGAATTATATTCAGATCTTACAACTATGGAGAAATTAGAAATTCTGGCAGATGCTGCCAAGTATGATGTTGCATGTACATCAAGTGGAGTAGACAGGAAGGGAAAGAAAGGCTTCCTTGGGAACAGCGTGGCATGCGGTGTATGTCATAGTTTTGGTGCTGATGGCAGGTGCATTTCGCTTCTAAAGGTTTTAATGACTAATCATTGTGTGTATGATTGCAAATACTGCATGAACCGATGCTCTAATGATGTGCCGCGGGCTACATTTACACCTGATGAATTATGCAGGCTTGTTATAGAGTTTTATAAGCGTAATTATATTGAAGGATTATTCTTAAGCTCTGGGGTTTTGAAGAATCCGTCATATACTATGGAAAGAATATGTGAAACACTGATGCTTTTACGGACTAAGTATAGATTTAATGGTTATATACATGTTAAGGCTATACCGGGAGCACCAGATGAGCTGCTTTCAAGGGCTGGGTATCTTGCAGACAGGGTAAGTATTAATCTGGAACTGCCTACAGTACAGAGCCTTTCGAAGCTTGCTCCTAATAAGAGTTTCAAGGCTATTCTTGAGCCTATGGAAAAGATTACAGGTACAATTGCGGCTAACAGACTGGCATTGGGAAAAGATGCACGAATGGAAAGAAGCAGCATTAACAGATATCTGACGGGAAGCATATTCAACCAGAATGGGACGGATAACGGTCAAGCAGCATTATCAGGAACACAGAGGACAGCATTGGAATCAGGAGATAAGTTATCGCTTCCAGCGGTTTCTAAGGATATGTGTGTAAAGCGTCCATTTGCGCCTGCAGGGCAGAGTACACAGATGATAATAGGCGCGACACCGGAAACTGATCTTACGCTTATCAGAACGACGCAGCATTTATATAAGAATTATGATCTTAAAAGAGTATTTTATTCTGCTTATATACCACTTAATGAGGATTCTGCATTGCCACAGCTGGATGCAGATGTTCCACTATTAAGAGAACACAGGTTATATCAGGCAGACTGGCTTCTTAGGTTCTATGGATTTCAGGCAGATGAATTATTGTCAGAGAGCAGGCCTAATTTTAATGAACAGCTTGATCCAAAGTGTGACTGGGCAATAAGACATCTTGGACAGTTTCCTGTCGAGGTACAGAATGCATCATATGATATGCTTTTAAGAATTCCTGGAATCGGTCCTAAGTCTGCCAGACGAATAGTGGAGACTAGAAGATATGCGAAGCTTGATTTTGATATATTAAAGAAGATTGGTGTAGTACTTAAGAGAGCACATTATTTTATAACATGTAATGGAAGAATGATGTATAGAATACCAATAGAGGAGTCATATATAACGTCTTGTCTGACTGATGATAATCACAAGGAGAACTGGGAGATTACGCATCAGAATGAAAAGTATCACCAACTTTCACTTTTTGAATAAAAAGTGTAGGTATATATGATGTATGTAATGAAGAGTTTTTATATGGAGGTCTGTTTATGTATATATTTACATGTGAGAATACATTTGAAGATATGATGTGTTGTATATATCATGCATGGGAGAAAGCTTTGAAAGTAGGCCATGGATGTGTTAGACTTGAAAAGCGTGGAGAAGAACAGATTTCTTTATTCGATGAATATATATATGTTGAGTATAATGAAGAAGAGTATAAGAAAGTAGTGCGCTCAATAAGACATAAGATATCTGAAGAGGCATATGCATGTGTGTATTATGCATGTTTATCGTCAGAACAGGATGCATTAGATACAGCCTACAGGTTTCTGATAAAAGGGTTTAAGATTGGATCAGATATAACATTTATGAGAAATGACCCTGATGTTATGAGAATTAAGGATATACGCAGGAAGGTTTTGCACGAGACAAGATATTTTATGGAGTTTGCAAGGTTTAATTCAATTGGTAACAAAGTATATGTGTGTCATCTTGAACCAGAAAGCGATGTTATATATGAAGTTTCTTTACATTTTGCTGACAGAATGCCTTCTGAGAACTGGCTTATAATTGATGATAACAGAAAAAAGTCTGTAGTTCATACTACTGATGGGCAGATGTATATAAGATATTTTACAGATTATGATATGTCAGTTCTGGCAAAGACAGAAGATGTGAATGATGAATATACAGATATGTGGAAAATCTTTTTTGAGACTATAGCAATTAAGCATCGCTATAATCCTGAATGTCAGAGAAATCTTATGCCAGTGTGGATGAGAAAGCATGTAACAGAGTTTCAGTAACACGCAATTCTTTATGTTAAGGGATGTGTAATTGATGAGTAAAATTGTGGATTATGTATCAGAAGATAATAAAAATGATATGCTTAATGACGTGCGTGATTCTGATTATGATGCGTTCGTTAAGCTTTCGCAGGTATTTGAACTTAATGTATTCTGTCCTGTTCATATGGAAGGGGAGAAGGACTGGGTTGTCGCTTATCTTATGAATGATGCAGTGGAGAGCTTTCTTGTATTTAAAGATTCAGTTATGACTGGAAAATATATTGATGTGGATGAGGAACAGATACCATCTGTGCAGATGTTAAAAGATGGATATATGCTTATAGTTAATCAGGGGAATAAGAATATATTTACAATAAAATTCAGCAGACTGGAATTAAGAACATATTTATTTAATTATGGCAGCATGGGGCATTTCTGGATAAAAGGATATGAATATTTACGCCAGCTTGAATATCAGCTTGCTGATATAAGAGACAAGTATAGATATCTTGGAGAAGAGGTATGCAATGATGCTGAACGTGTGCTTATGAAACTGGCTGATTTTCCTCCAATTAAGAGATTTCAGTCTGTGCCAGACCAGTATTATGTTTCATACCCAGATTGTGTTTATGAAGAGGCTGTAGATTATCTTATAGATATAGCTGAGAGAGTTGAAGATAATTCGATAAGAAGAAAACTTAAAGCTTATAAGAAGAAAACCTCAGGGCTAAGAAGTATACAGCTGGCGGCAATGTTTGGAATGAGGAAACATGCTGTGTTTGTGGATGCAATAATAGCAGATTTGAGGGAAGCGGCATCAGGTTATCCACAGAGAATTTTTTCAAGAGAAGAACAGGAAATTCATAATGTGATACATGCAAAAGCAATAGCAAATCTGAATGAATATGAGAGACAGGGATATAAGTGTCTGCTTTATAGGGAAGAACCATTTATGTATGCAAGAGATTCAATAACCTATAAGGAGCATGTTCTTGTGTATATTAATGGAATAATAAGCAGAAAGGCAAAGATTGTTTCTTTTGAGTGACATATAAAGCAATTGTGATGTATAATACGAAATATATCTATAATAAGTCAGATAATTAGGAAGAGAGGATGTATTTATGGGAAAAGTAAAGGTTGTTTCCAAGAATAATCAGGTGAGTGTTAAGGTTAAGAGTACAAAAGATGAACAGCTTAATCAGAATATGGCTGAATTACTTTCAAATACAGCTGTAGAAGGATTTCTCCCTTTTCATATAGTGTCAGATAATAATGGATTTACAGCAGAGTATGGAATAGCGGGATATGAGACAGCTAAAGAGTTTTTTAAGAACAGGGTTATAGACCAGCATACTTTTTCTGTATTTATGAGGAGCAGTGTCAATGCATTAGCAGGCATTTATGCATATAATATGGAATATGGTAATGTTATGGTTTCACTAGATACTGTATTAATTGAATCCGCTACGGGAAAGGCTTTATATTTGTATTATCCGGCTATAGGTTACAATAATGGTGAATTTTATAATGTTTTTCTTGATGATATACTCAGAATGATAAGAACTCCTATGAATTCAGATGTTTCATTTATGGTAAGGTTAAAGGAACTGCTTAAACAGCCAGAGAATATGACATGGGATATACTCGGTGAATATGCTGATTCTATAGATGTACCCGCAGTAAGCAGAGTGAATATGCAGCCACAGGTACATGCGGTACAGCCACAGCAACCAGAAACAGTACAGGTTACACATCAAGCGCCGCCTGTTATGTATACAGCTCCAGTGCAGATGCAGACTGATATACAGAATACAGGATGTGTGAGTGGTGGAGATGACAAGATATGTCCGGTTTGCGGAATGCGTAGTACAACACCTGATGCAGTATTTTGTATTGGCTGCGGTTCCAGATTGGAGTCTGCAATGCAATTTTCTGTAAAAAATGAGCAGACAGAAATTAAAAAGAGATGCAATAAGTGTGGCTTTTCTAATAATCCAGACGCCTTATTCTGTTCTGAATGTGGAACAAAATTAGAAGATATAGGAGTATTAGAAAGTACAGATATACAGGATAATGATGATAGTAATGCAAAGGATACATCGGTGATTATAATCAAAGGTGGACGGGTTGTAGATCCTGTTAGTAAAACAGATGAGATTATGGATATTATTATTAATAATAATATAATTGAGGAAACTGGATATAATCTTAATGTTATGGAAGGTGCAGAAGTAATTAATGCAGAAGGACTTATTGTTGCACCAGGACTTATGGATACACATGTACATTTCAGAGATCCAGGATTTACTTATAAAGAGGATATTATTACTGGAGCAGCAGCAGCAGCAAAGGGTGGTTTTACAAGTGTAGTCTGCATGGCTAATACTAAACCAGCAGTTGATAATATTGAAACTCTTGAGTATATTCAGAAAAAAGGTGAGACAACAGGGATTCATGTTTTACAGACAGCGTCTGTAACTAAGGAATTAAAAGGCGTTGAACTTGTGGATATGGAAGCACTTGCTGATGCAGGAGCTGTTGGATTTACAGATGATGGAATTCCTATTATGAATGAACATGTTCTTATAGAGGCCATGAAGAAGGCAGCAGAGCTTGATTTACCAATCAGCCTTCATGAAGAGGATCCGGAGTTTATAATTAGACCAGGAGTTAATCAGGGTAAAGTTGCTGAACAGCTTGAATATGGAGGTGCATCTGCTACAGCAGAAGATGTTATGGTTGCAAGAGACTGTATTCTTGCATTGCATACAGGAGCATCGGTATGTATACAGCATATTAGCTCAGGAAATTCAGTAGAAATTGTAAGAACTGCCAAGAAGCTTGGAGCTGATGTACATGCTGAAGCAACTCCGCATCATTTTACTCTTACAGAAGATGCTGTGCTTAAGTATGGAACTAATGCCAGAATGAATCCGCCATTAAGAACGGAAGAAGACAGAATTAAGATCATTGAAGGTATTAAAGATGGTACAATTGATATGATAGTGACAGATCATGCGCCACATAGTGATGAAGAGAAGGCCAGACCATTAGAAAATGCACCTAGTGGAATAACAGGTCTGGAGACATCTCTGGCACTTGGAATCAAATCCCTGGTAGAACCAGGACATATATCTTTAATGAAGCTTATGGAATTAATGAGTAAGAATCCTGCTGAATTCTATCGTATGATTCCGGGAAGTATTACTAAAGGAGCGGCAGCAGATTTAGTTATCTTTGGAGAAAAAGAACTATGGACTGTAAGGAAAGAAGATTTTGCATCAAAGGCATCTAATAGTCCTTTTATTGGATGGGAATTACCAGGTAAAATACATTATACTATATCTTCAGGAAAGATAGTTTATCAAAGATAATAAAATTCGACCAAATTGTGTATAGTGATACGCAATTATTCCATTGAAATATTTTGTATATCATATATAATTAGAAGAGCATGCAAGAATTATATATGAGAGGAGAAAATTTACTTGGAGATAAAACTAATTAAGATTGATAATGAAAGTTATTTTGTATACCAATCTTCGAGAAAGGTGTATAAGGAGAGGGTCGCGGACATAATGTATTTTGCAAGAGGTGGCAGAAGAGTTACTATGTATTCACGCGAGTCTGGAGAAATTGAATTGTATTGTAGTCTTGTAGAAATCTATAGAGTACTTATTACAGAGGGATTTCATTATATTAATCAGTCAGTGCTTATTAATATATCTTATATAACTAACATTAAGAAGAATCTTGCAAAAGTGGGAAATGGCAAATATATTGAAATCAGCAGAAACAGAAGAGCACTTATTATTAATAAATTCTGTGAAACTCTGAAGTAGGTATATATAGCATATTCTCATTTGATTTAATATGGAGGTATGCTTATGAGGTATTACGCTGTATCACAATGGCTTATTTTTTTCTTTATATATTGTTTTTTGGGTTGGATATGGGAATGCTGTTATGTTTCTGTGAGGAAACATAAGTGGGTAAACAGAGGCTTCCTGCATGGTCCATTCCTGCCAATATATGGTTCAGGAGCAATCGTAATATTGATTAGTACGATTGCAGTGAAAGATATTGTTCCACTGGTCTTTCTTCTAGGGATGGTTTCATCTACCATACTTGAATTCTGTACAGGCTGCTGCATGGAGAAGCTTTTTGGTGTAAGATACTGGGATTACAGTAATCTTCCACTTAATTTTAAAGGGCATATATGTTTCTTTATATCACTTGCATGGGGAGCATTCTCTATTTTGCTTGTGTGTGTAATACACAAGCCCATTGAAGCAGCAGTACTTATGATTCCAAGAACAATTGCAGATATTATTGCAGTAGTTCTGGCAATATACATGGCAGCAGATTTTGCTGTTTCAATTAATGAGGCTATGGACCTTAAGGCTACACTTGAGAAATTTACGAAAGAGAATGAACAGCTTCAGATGTATGCCAGAAGAATGGAGATTACGGCAACATTTGCAGAAGAAGAATTTAATAAGAAAAAGGAACAATTCATTGCAGCAGTGGCTGAAGAAAGAAGACAGTTATCAGAGAGAGCTGATAGAAGATACAGCCATATTACAAGTATTATGAAGAGAAATCCTAATGCTGTTTCGAGAGTACATAAAGAATCTATTAATGAAATCAAAGAAATTATTGCTAACAGAAGGGCAAAGAAGGATAATTAATGTTGGAAAAGATATTGTTATATAATGTGAAGAGACCTCAGGATATTATTAAAGCAGCATCTAATATGAGAATTATAAGCGGATTCATTAATGAGTCAGATACAGACCGGACTCTGGCAGAAATTGCAGATGATGTAAGAGGCATATCATTATCAGATGCAGAGGGATATCAGCCACAAGAAAATAAAGAGAGTCTTATTGTATTTTGTGATGTGACAGATAAGCATATGGATAAGCTTCTTTTTGAAATGAGACAGAAGAGTTTTGATGTATCATTTAAGGCAGTATTGACAGATACTAATAGAAAGTGGAATATTAAGCAGATGCTTGTGGAGATGAGAAGAGAAAAATTTGAATATATGCGGAGAAATATGAAATAATAATTATTAAAGATAAAGGAGATAAGATATGGAAATCAAACATGTAAAAGCAAGTGAATTCAATAATGAGGTACTTAAAGCGGATAAGCCGGTTCTTGTGGATTTCTGGGCAGACTGGTGCGGACCATGCAAGATGTTAGGACCAGTTCTTGAACAGGTTGCAGCTAAGGTGGATGATGTTCAGATTGTAAAGATTAATGTGGATGAGGAATCATCAGTTGCAGAGAAATATAATATTATGTCAATTCCTACATTACTTTTATTTAAGAGTGGAGAGTGCGTGGCAAAGAGTGTTGGTTTTATAAGTGAAGGACAGGTAATGGAATTTATTGGTAAATAACATTAATACAGCCTGAAGTACTGATAAATACTGCATTTATAAAGGGGGAATATTTCACGATATTCCCCTTAAATTGTACAAAATTAAATACTCTTGTTAAACCTATTGATTTATTATCAGAAGCATGTTAGAGTAATCATGGTCAAATTGTTATGGATTTGTCAATGTATATTTATAGGAACAATAAGTATCCTATAATGCATGGCAATTTTTATTTTGACTAAGATTGTATACAGTGTACAAAAAGAAATACATTTTTCTTAAAATGTACATTGAAATATATTATATTTAAGGAGGATCAATTCAAATGGTTGAGAAGACACAGTGGGCTGGATTCAAGGGAAGACTTTGGAAAGAAGAAATCAATGTAAGAGATTTCATTCAGAACAATTACACACCTTATGATGGAGATGAGAGTTTCCTTGCAGGTCCAACAGAAGCAACTAATAAGCTTTGGGGAAAATTACAGGAGCTTCAGAAAGAAGAGAGAGCTAAGGGCGGAGTTTTAGACATGGAAACTAAGGTAGTTACAGGTCTTACAGCTTATGGCCCAGGATATATAGATGAATCAATGAAGGATCTCGAGCAGGTAGTAGGTCTTCAGACAGATAAGCCACTTAAGAGAGCATTTATGCCATATGGTGGTATTAAGATGGCTGAGGAATCTTGCGAGAACTATGGTTATACACCAGATCCTGAATTACACAAGATTTTCACAGAATATCATAAGACACATAACCAGGGTGTATTCGATGCTTATACACCAGAGATGAGAGCTGCAAGAAGATCTCATATCATCACAGGTCTTCCAGACACATATGGTCGTGGACGTATCGTAGGTGATTACAGAAGAGTTGCTCTTTATGGTATTGATTATCTTATCAAGTGCAAGGAAGAGGATAAGGCTAACTGTGGATGCGGAGTTATGACTAACGATGTTATCCAGTTAAGAGAAGAGCTTTCAGATCAGATTAACGCTCTTAAGGGAATGAAGGCTATGGCTGCTGCATATGGCTATGATATTTCTGAGCCAGCTACAACAGCTAAGGAAGCTGTTCAGTGGTTATACTTTGGTTACCTTGCTGCTATTAAGACACAGAACGGTGCTGCTATGTCAGTAGGTCGTGTTTCTACATTCCTTGATATCTATATCAATAAGGATCTTGAAGCTGGTAAGATTACAGAGGCTGAGGCACAGGAACTTATCGATCATTTTGTTATGAAGTGCAGAATGGTTAAGTTCGCAAGAATTACATCATACAATGAATTATTCTCAGGAGATCCTACATGGGCTACTCTTGAGGTTGGTGGTACAGGTATCGATGGACGTTCTATGGTTACTAAGAACGATTACAGATTCCTTCATACTCTTGAGAACATGGGACCTTCACCAGAACCAAACCTTACAGTATTATATTCATCAAGACTTCCTGAGAACTTCAAGAAGTATGCTGCTCATATCTCAGTTACAACATCTTCTATCCAGTATGAGAATGATGATGTTATGAAGGTAACATGGGGAGATGATTATTCAATCTGCTGCTGTGTATCTGCTACACAGACAGGTAAGGAAATGCAGTTCTTCGGAGCTAGAGCTAACCTTGCTAAGTGCTTACTTTACGCTATCAATGGTGGTGTAGATATGAAGTCTAAGGTTCAGGTTGGACCAGCTTATAAGCCAGTTACTTCAGATGTTCTTGAATATGATGAAGTTGTAGCTAAGTTTGATAAGATGATGGATTGGTTAGCAGATCTTTATGTTAATGTACTTAACCTTATCCATTATATGCATGATAAGTACTACTATGAAGCTGCTGAGATGGCTCTTATTGATACAGATGTTAAGAGAACATTTGCAACAGGTATTGCAGGATTCTCACATGTAGTAGATTCACTTTCAGCTATTAAGTATGCTAAGGTTACTGTATCAGAGAGAGATCCTGAGACAGGTATCGCTATGGCATTTAAGACAGAGGGAGACTTCCCTAAGTATGGTAATGATGATGACAGAGCTGATGATATCGCTGTATGGCTTCTTAAGTCATTCCTTGACAAGATTAAGAAGAGACATACTTACAGAAATTCTGAGCCAACAACATCTATCCTTACAATTACATCTAATGTAGTATATGGTAAGTTTACAGGTAACATGCCAGACGGACGTAAGGCTGGTACACCACTTGCTCCAGGTGCAAACCCAAGCTATGGTGCAGAGCAGAACGGACTTCTTGCTTCACTTAACTCTCTTACAAAGCTTCCATATGAGTGGGCTCTTGATGGTATCTCTAATACACAGACAATGAACCCAGATGCTCTTGGACATGATGATTCAGAGAGAGTTAACAACCTTGTTAACGTAATGGACGGATATTTCGATCAGGGTGCTCATCACCTTAACGTTAACGTATTTGGTAAGGATAAGCTTCTTGATGCTATGGAGCATCCAGAAAAGCCAGAGTACGCTAACTTCACAATTCGTGTATCTGGATACGCTGTTAAGTTCATCGACCTTACAAAGGAACAGCAGATGGATGTTATCAGCAGAACATTCCACGACAGAATGTAATTGCTGTTTTGAGTTTTTTCAGATTTTATAATACAGTGTTTATGTGGGTTTGAGAGATTTGAAGAAAAATCAGTTTAATGTAAATTACCATAAAATAGTATATTTTCATTTATAAACTGGACCAAATCGAGAAAAAACTGGACCAGCTATAATGTCTGCAAAGATGCATGAAAACTGGGAAAAGTCGATATTAAGTTATAACAAGATATAATAAGATATAAAAAGCACCATTTATAATCTGAACAAAAAAGGAGTGCAGATTCAGTTAGAATCTGCACTCTATTTTTTTATTAGCTGTTAAATTTTCACGACATCAAATTTGGATTAAAGACATGATATTTATAAATTAACATTTTGCAACAAGTTTAATTAAAATATATGTTGTTGTAAGAAATTATATAGAAAATAAATAGTTAGTAATTACTTTAGACTGTTGTTAATAAGCATAAGTCTGGTTAAAGTTGCTTCAGAATCAGAAGATTCATTTTCTATATTAATATCTTTACATCTATAATCTAAGGCGTAATCTTTGAGACTATTGTTTATATCTTCGTTTTTAAATGAAATACTTACCTTTTCATTATCTATATCCCATTCAATTTCAGTAGCATTATTCATTTTATTTACCAGTGAAATTATGTCACTTATAGATTTGACTTCTATTCTTCTGGTAAAAATCCGGTATATTACCTGACAGATATCAGTCAGTGCTTCGCGACGAGCCTTGATATGAACATCTATTTATGGAAAGAGGATATTGAATAGGCAGAACTACAATATCCTTGCAGGAGAAGGAGATATTATGCGGATTTTAAAAGAAATTGACAAAGTCGAAAATAGAGAGAGTATTGGAACAGGAATTCAGAAACTACTTGAAGATCTTGGCAATTATGGAAATGCAGATCGAACTTATCTTTTTGAAATGGTTCATACACCAGAGATATTTACAAATACCTATGAGTGGTGTGCAGATGGAATTACAGCTCAAAGAGATAATCTTCAGGATGTGAAATTTGAAGAATAAGCACACAGGATCTTGTTGAGGATATAGTCAATATCAGCAATAAAATGATAGAAAACAAGAGTATTGCCCAGAATCTTAAGAATAGTACTAATATATTTGCAAAGTTCTGATTGCAGGAATTGCATAGGAATAAAGCTATGTTTACTATTTACGGTTTACAATTTATATCTGAAAGATATTTGACATTTTTATATTTTTTTAATAATATTATATTATATGCGATTTTTGCATAAGAATATTAAGAAAGAGAGAAAGAGTATGAACGAAAAGAAAGAGTTCAAGCCTTATATTCCAGCTGATAAGGTTATGCCTGAGTTAACAGTTACATCTGTTATTATAGGTGTTTTATTAGCTATATTATTTGGCGGTGCTAACGCATATTTAGGACTTAGAGTTGGTATGACAGTTTCTGCATCCATACCAGCAGCGGTTATCTCAATGGGAATTATCCGCTTTATATTAAGAAGAGATTCCATATTAGAGAATAACATGGTACAGACTATTGGCTCTGCTGGTGAATCGGTTGCAGCAGGTGCTATATTTACACTTCCAGCATTATTTATGTGGGCGCAGGAGGAAGGTACAGCTATGCCTTCTTTAGTTGAGATAGCGCTTATTGCATTAATTGGTGGTTTCCTTGGGGTATTATTCATGATTCCACTTCGTAGTGCATTGATAGTCCAGGAGCATGGTGTGTTACCTTATCCAGAAGGACAGGCATGTGCTGAGGTATTAGTTGCAGGTGAAGAAGGTGGTGCTAAGGCTGGCACAGTATTTGCAGGTCTTGGTATTGCTGCTGTTTATAAGTTTATAGCAGATGGACTTAAGGTGTTCCCAAGTGAGGTTGATTTTACAATTAAACCATATAAGGGTTCAGCAGTAGGTGCAGATGTATTACCTGCACTTTTAGGAGTTGGTTATATATGTGGACCTAAGGTATCATCATACCTTCTTGCAGGTGGTTCTGTTGCATGGTTTATGATTATGCCATTAATCGCATTATTCGGTGGAGATAATATCATTGGACCAGCACTTATTCCAGTTTCACAGATGAGTCCATCACAGATATGGTCTAATTATGTACGTTATATTGGAGCCGGTGCAGTTGCAGCTGGTGGTATTTTAAGCTTAATTAAGTCATTACCACTTATTGTAAGGACATTTAAGCAGGCACTTAAGGGATATGGTAAGAAGGCAGATGGAGTAGAATCAAGATTAACTAAGGATATTCCTATGATGTTTGTTGTATTAGGAATCGGAGTACTTGCTATTATTATGTGGTTAATCCCAGCTATTCCTGTAAATCTTCTTAGTGCAATTATCATTATCATATTTGGTTTCTTTTTTGCAACAGTATCATCTCGTATGGTTGGATTAGTAGGTAGTTCCAATAACCCTGTATCAGGTATGGCTATTGCGACACTTCTTATTTCATCAGCGATTCTTAAGGCAACAGGTGCTGTTGGAATGAAGGGTATGGTTGCGGCTATAAGTATTGGTTCTGTAATATGTATAATTGCTGCTATAGCAGGAGATACATCACAGGATTTAAAGACAGGTTATATAGTAGGTGCAACACCTTACAAGCAGCAGGCTGGTGAACTTATTGGTGTAGCTGTATCAGCTATTACAGTTGGTGGAGTACTTTATTTACTTAATGCAGCATGGGGCTATGGTTCAACAGAATTACCAGCACCACAGGCAACTCTTATGAAGATGGTTGTTGAAGGTGTTATGGGTAACAGCCTTCCATGGTCACTTGTATTTGCAGGAGTTGCAATTGCAATAGTAGTTGAGATTCTTCAGATACCTGTGCTTCCATTTGCAGTAGGACTTTATCTTCCAATCTATTTAAGTACACCTATTATGGTTGGTGGACTTGTAAGACTTTACGTTGATAAGAAGAAAGGTATTACAGAAGAAGAGCGTAAGGCTAAGGTTAATCAGGGAATACTTTATTCATCAGGTCTTATTGCCGGTGAAGGACTGGTTGGTATCCTTTTAGCGGTATTCGCTATTATTCCTGTTGGTGCAGATACTCTTGGCGATGTTATTAATATATCAAAGATTATTAATCTTGGTAATATCGGAGGACTTGTATTCTTTGCATGTCTTGTTGCAACATTAGTAGCATTTATTAACAAAAAAGAAAAGAAGACAAAATAATAAATAATATGTTATAATGAGTCTGCCGGTTATTTTGCCGGCAGATTTTTATTTTCTAGGATTAAAGGAGAAGGCTTGATTTATGGCTAAGCAGAAGGATAATTACTTAGACTATGTTCCAAAGCATAATTCGTTGTTCGAATGCAGGGAAAACAAAAAAGGTCATGTAGAAGTCAAAGTACACAATAAGGGGATTTTTAACAGAATAGCGCAGCTTATTGCACGAAAGCCCAGATATAGTTACATCGAACTAGATGATTTCGGTACATTTGTATGGCATAGCATAGATGGTGTAAGAAGTATTTATGATATAGGACAGCTTGTGAAAGAGCATTTTGGAGATAAAGCGGAGCCGCTGTATGAGAGATTGTGTTATTTTATAAAGCTGCTTCATAAGAATCAGTTTATTGTATATATGAACAAGATAAATAAGTAGCTAAATAGGCAAATAAATAAGCAGATAAACAAATGAATAAAATAGATTTGTAGATTATAAATATTTTAAAGGAGACAGTGTTATGAGAGTATTATCTGAATTAGAACCTAAAAATGTATTTTCTTTTTTTGAGGATATATGTAATATCCCACATCCATCATATAAGGAAGAAAAAATCAGCAATTATCTTGTTGATTTCGCTAAGGAAAGAAAGCTTGAATATTATCAGGATTCACTTAACAATGTAATCATAATAAAGGAAGCCTCAAAGGGTTATGAGGATGCAGCACCTATAATACTTCAGGGACATATGGATATGGTATGCGAGAAGACACCTGATTGTGATAAGAATATGGATGAGGATGGACTGGATCTTGAGGTAAATGGTGATTTCATATCTGCTAAGGGAACAACGCTTGGTGGTGATGATGGAATAGCTGTTGCCTATGCACTTGCAATACTTGATGACGACAGTATCGCACATCCACGTCTTGAGTTCGTGTGTACAGTATCTGAGGAAGTAGGCATGGAAGGTGCTTCTTCCATAGATGTATCTATGTTAAAGGGCAAAAAGCTTCTTAATATGGATAGTGAAGAAGAAGGAATCATGCTTGCAAGCTGTGCAGGTGGCTGCAGTAGCAGAGTTACACTAAAGCTTGATAAAAATAAGGTTACTGGAACAAAGCTTAGTATTACTTTATCAGGACTGACAGGAGGCCATTCAGGTGTTGAAATAGATAAAGGCAGAGGTAATGCGAATGTTCTTATGTCAAGAATATTAAGGGATGTTATCACAGACAATAATGTATATCTTGCAGCGTTTAACGGTGGAAGAAAGGATAACGCTATTCCAAGAGAATGTATGGCTGAGATTATTGTAGCAGCAGACAAGACAGCAGAGGTTAAAGCAGCTATTGAGAATGCAGCAAAAGAGATAAAAGAAGAGTTTGCTACATCTGATGCAGACTTAAAGTGTGTTGTAGATATATCAGAGGGTTGCAGCACTGAGGCAGTAACATATGAAGATAGCACAAAGGCAGTTTCACTTATACAGGCATTACCTAACGGAATAATGAGAATGAGCCAGGATATAGATAATCTTGTGGAAACTTCGCTTAATCTTGGTGTGATTTCACTAGATGAATCAGGTATATGTCTTAGATTTTCACTTAGAAGTTCTGTAGGGGCTGCTTTAAAGAATCTTAAGAGCCAGATCAAATTCATTAGTGAAGCATTCAGGGCAAATGCTGAATTTACAGGTGAATATCCAGCATGGGAATATAAGAAGGATTCTAAGCTGCGTGATGACATGGTAAGGATATTTGAACAGATGTATGGTAAAAAGCCAACTATCGAGGCTATTCATGCAGGTGTTGAATGTGGTATACTTGCAGGCAAAATAGAAGGACTTGACTGCATATCAATGGGACCTGATATTTTTGATATTCATACAACTGAGGAACACTTAAGCATATCTTCAACTAAGAGAATGTATGAATATATACTTAATGTAATAGCTTGTAAATAATAATACAATAATGAAGCATATTGAAGCAGGGTGAGTCTATGTATAATATATCAAAGGTGCCAGTTATATTTATGTCATCAATGTCTGATAATATGAACATAGTTATGGCTATTAATATGGGTGGAGATGACTTTATTGTAAAGCCCTTTGATATCAATGTGCTTATAGCTAAGGTGCAGGCAATGCTAAGACGGACATATTCATTTGCAGAGAGTACGAATATCATAGAACATAACGGCTGTATACTTAACCTGAATGACCAGACATTTACGTATAATGGGAAAAGGATTGAACTTACTAAGAATGAGTACCGTATACTGCAGAGTCTTCTTGAGAATATAGGTAAAGTAGTCTCGCGTGATAATATTATGATGAAGCTTTGGGAAAGTGATGACTTTATTGATGATAACACGCTGACTGTTAATGTTACAAGATTAAGGAAAAAGCTTGAACAGGCGGGGCTCATAGATTATATAAAGACTAAAAAGGGACCGGAATACAGGCAGATATAAAGACAATGACAGCTAATCGTGTATATGCGATGAGTGCAATCACAGCCCTGACTGCACAGAACACTACTGGTGTAACAGATATAATGGAGGTATCTCCTAAGTTTTTAGCAGAGCAGCTGGATGGTATATTTACAGATATATATCCGGATGCTGTCAAGACAGGAATGGTTGCTTCAGGTGAACTGATTCAGGTAATAGCAGATAAGCTTACAGAGTATAAAGCAGGAAATATAGTTGTTGATCCAGTTATGGTGGCGACAAGTGGTGCAAGACTTATAAGTGAAGATGCTATCAGCATATTAAAGAGCAGATTATTACCACTTGCAACAGTTATTACTAGAACATTCCACGACAGAATGTAATCAGAGTGCTTGAAAACGCCGAAAATACAGTGTTTATGCGATTTTGAGAGATTACCAAGTTATCGTAACTTATCGTAAATTGGTGTAAAATCTTATATAATTGGTGTACTAAATGGTGTAGTAATTCTAAATAGGATTTAAGTACAAAGATAAAATAAATTTCAGAGAAGAGAGATGTACAGTAATGTATGTCTCTCTTTTTTGATATTCAAAAATCGTAAAAAATAGGGAACACTTCTGATTAATATAACCAGGAATGTTCCCTAAAATTATATAAAGCATAAAAAGTTAAATTTGAGCCATATACACATTTTAAAGCCGTATATAGAAGGCTAATTTGAAATGGTGATTTCATGGTATTAATTAAAGGAGGACAAATGAAACAGAAGATTATAAAACCAGGAGTTGTAAGAAGAATTGCTGAGAAGATTGCAGATGAAGGAATAAACATACCAAAGGAAACAGTTGATATATGTTTTACCAAGCAGCATACACGAACTTATATTAGTTCCTGATAATGGTGATATGAATAAAAATTATATGATGCAGATGGTGCGTGAAGTTAATTCAACAGAAGTCAGACCAGATGAAATATAATGGTAAGAAATAATTGACGTTTAGCACTATGTGAGTTAGCATTGTGGTAGACAATTACTTCTTTGTATCACGCAAATCTAATTTCCCGAAATTCTTCATAAAAAAGGAAATATAATTTTTCAAAAAGAAGCAAGGTGAAAAGAAGAAAATGAATTTATTTAATGCAAAACTGGGGAAAAGAAAGTGAAAAAATAAATTCCATTTTGGGGGCTAAAAAATGGAAAAATAGTTTCCCCTGATACAAAAGCCTGTTTAGAACATATATCCATAAGAACCTTAAATATATCGTCCTGTTTTGGATATTGTAAAACTATGAGTGATTTATATGACAGAAAGAAGGTTAAATATGATAATTGAAAAGGATTATTTTGATTCAGAAGAAGTCAGAAAAGCGAATGCCATGAATGATAAGACGATGGCACCACCGAGAAGAATACGTCTTACGACAACGGACAGTAACAAATATTATGCCAAAGCTGTATTTGTAGCCGATAAAGAAAATATAATTACCGGTGAGCTTCTTTACAGACCAGATTTTCAGGAGTCAGAAGAGGGAGTGGCATTCAGTGAGGTTGTTGTTAAGCAGACAGCAGATGTGGAGGAATATTTCAAGAATCTTATAAGGTTTGAAGGCTATAAAGTGATTCCGGAAGAATATGATGAGAGTGATATGCTTATGCATTATGATGAGCTGAGCATACAGGCTAATAAGCTTTTGTTTCTTGAGAGCAGGGAGGAGTAGATATGACAGATACGCAGAATGAGGTGTTTAAGACACCAGTAAACAAGATAAGGCTGTTTGAGCATGGGGCTCCGGGTTCGCAGAACCTTAAGCTTACAAGAAAATATTACACTGAAGATATGCCTGATGGAAGAGTAAAGCATATAGTGCAGAACATTACAGATCCGGATATTGTTCCTTATATACCTGATGGTATTGGTAACAGTACAGACAGACAAAGGATTCCGGCAGTATTGATTATTCCAGGAGGTGCGTTCAGACGCCTTGTATACAACTTTGAAGGTGAAGATGTTGCAAAGTGGCTTAATAGTATGGGAATAGCTGCATTTGTTCTTGAATGCAGACTTCCATCAGATGAACATGATAATGCAGAGGATGTCCCACTTATAGATGCTATGCGCGCAATGAGAGTTATAAGAGGAAGGGCGCAGGAATTCGGTATAGATGAAGCTAAGATAGGCGTTATGGGCTTTTCAGCAGGAGGCTTTATGGCAGCGTTATTATCAACAGCGTATGAAAGTGATGTGTATGCGGATTATAAGTATAAGGATGAATATGATAAACTATCAGCAAGACCAGATTTTGCTGTTTGTTCATATCCGGTTATAAGTATTGACGATTGTATTGAAGCAGGCAAAAGATATATGTCTGAGGAACAGGTGCTTGAGAGAATCAGTGACAGTAAGGCAAAGATACTGCATAAGTATAATCCGGATAAGCTTGTAAGACCGGATATGCCGCCAGTATTTATATGTGAAACGGATGATGACAGAACAACATTGTCTGAGAACAGTGTGGGCTTTTATATGGCAGCAAGAAAAGCCGGGGTAAGTGCTGAACTTCATATATTCAGAACAGGTGGCCATGGTTATGGCTGTGGTGATGATTTTGCACAGACTGGTGAGTGGAAAGTACTTTTTACAAAGTGGATTAAGAGTATTGGAATTATTAGTTAAGATGGATATAGTATACGAGGATAAAGATAAGATTATATTAAACAAGCCGGTTGCTGGTGATGGAAAGTATGGTGGAAATATGGCAGTCTAGGCAGCTGAAAGGATAAAAGGCATACGTATTAAGCGTGGATGCATAGCGTTATGTGCGGTTAGTCTTAAGGTTGATGGCAAGTTATACGAAGTGAAACCAGGATTTTATTTTTGTATTTATGTGAGCAACGAGTTAATATCCGCGCTTGCACGAGAATTTGGTCACTGTTGCAATGATTTATTTTTATCTGAGCTTGTCATTTATAAGCATAAGTCTTGTAAGTGTAGATTCATAATTAGTTTCTGTTTTTTCAATTAATATATTGTCTTTTTTGTAATCTACAGCGTATTCTTTTAAACAATTATTGATTTCTTTATTCTTAAAAGAAATACATACTTTATCATTATCAATATCACAATCAATATCAGTAGCTATATTCATTTTATTAACAAGAGATATAATATCGTTTACAGAGTTTACCTCTATGTCTAAAAATTCAAATACACTTACTTCTAACGCTTCTGCAATTTTAGAAAGCTGTTCTAGTTTAGGATTTCTATTATCAGTTTAATATTTCTTTAATGTTGATAAATTTATTCCACTTTTTTCACTTAATTGCTTCATAGTAAGTTTTCGAGCCTTTCTATATTTTTTTATTGTTCTAGCTAGATTTGATCTTTCTATATCTTCCATTGAATAACCTCAACAAATAAAAACATTAAATACATATTATATGATGACACAAAAGAACATAAAAAGGAACTTTTTCTTGATAATAAATTTTTGAAGCTATAACTAAAATATAAGTTCACAAAAGAGAGCTCATATGCGCGCATAAAAATCATAATAGGTTACTAAATTTATTAATTTAGTGCAGATGATGTTACCGACAATATGTATCAAGTGTATTAAGATATGTTTACGATGTTCGTAAGAATATCGCATACAACTGAATATTCAACTACTGTAAAAGGAAGTAATAAGAGTATTCTGCAGAGAAAACTAGCTGAAATTTGAGATTCCTAAGTATTTAGAAAATTTAATAGATCAGGGATTAGCACAGTCGATATGCTTCAATACATGCTGAATAATGACATTAATAATTGGATACATTATTATGCTTATACATTCATAATACCAGTAGCAAAAGGAGGAGAAAATGAAGCCGTAAATGATTTGAGTGAATTATAGAGGTGATGTAGTAGGTGATGTGTCTGAGAAGGATATGCGCCGTGTACAGATCAGGGAAACAATAAAGTCTCACCTTGAGAAGGAAGAGGAACTTTTTAACAGAGGTATCAAAACCTTATCATTGTTCTTCATTGATGAAGTGGCAAAGTATCACCAGTATGATGTAGATGGCGAAGAAATTCTCGGAGAATATGGTCAGATATTTGAACAGGAATATAACGATATTGTGAACGAGTATATTACTGTTTTTGATGCCGATAACATCAGCGGGAAGCGGGAGTACATGAAAGTGTCGGAAGATTACAGATAAAAAGTATGGACAGCCGGAACATGGAGTACCGGACATAAGACAGAGCGCGGCAGGGACAGCTGCGCATGGCAGAAGGTAAAAGAAGGGAAGACTGCCGGCGGAACATGCAGAGAGGACAGGGATACGGGATGAACAGTATTTTTCACAGAATCAGCGTTAGAAAATATCAGAACAGGGACGTGGAGCAGGAGAAAATCGAGCTGATGTTAAAAGCGGCGATGGCGGCTCCGTCCGCGTGCAATCAGCAGCCGTGGGAATTTTATGTGGTGAAGGACAAGGCGGTGATCGAGCGGCTGTCAGAGGCTTCGCCCTATGCAAAATGTGCGAAGGACGCGCCGGTTGTGTTTGTGCCGTGCTTCCGGTCTAAGGGGATTGCGCCGGAATATTTTAATATCGATATGAGCGCAGCGGTGGAGAACCTTCTGCTGGAAGCGGACGAACTTGGGCTTGGCGCGGTCTGGATGGGAATATCGCCGGATGAAGGCAGAATGAAAGCGGTGCGGGAAGTGCTGGATATTCCCGAGGATCTTCATGCGTTCGCGCTGGTCCCCTGCGGTTACCCGGCAGAGGAGAGAGCGCAGGAAGACCGGTATGAGGAGAGCAGAGTGCACTATATTATGAACTGATATGCAAATATTCCGAGAGCAGAAGATTTGCAAGCACAGCTGTCACGCTAAAAAGGGGCTGCAGGGAAACGTTTCTCTGCAGCCCCGTTTTCGTGTATTCATGAAAAAATAATAAAAAACAAAAAGCCCGGGCTTGACGACACATCAGCGGTGCAGCTCCTGACAGCGTTTCCGGTACTCGGACGGTGTAACATCCGCGACTTCCCGGAAGACCCGGTTAAAATGTGTCAGATTGGAAAACCCGGTTTCTCTGGCGACTTCGGTGACATTCCGGTCCGTTTCCATGAAGAGCCGCTTGGCGTTCATGATGCGGGTCTGCTTGATATACTCCACGATCGTGCGCTTGGTACTTTTCTTGAATTCCCGGCAGAGGTAATATTCGCTGACATAAAAACGCTCGGAGAGGTCTTTGAGTGTGATATCTTCTGCGTAATGGTTATGGATATACTGAATCACTTTGGTAACCCGGGTCTCGCGGAGGATGCCGGTGCTCTCCTGATTCATGCGCAGAAGCTGCACCATAATCAGGTTCAAAAGAGACTGCATACATTCGTCGTGGCAGTCCAGATGCGAATGCTGCTCCTCTTCCATGGCATAGATGATACGCCGCAGCTGGTGGATCTCCTGACTGTCAGGACGGTAAACCACCTGCGAGTGGAGAAGCTTATGAAGAAGATCCGCCGAGGTGATCGTCTTCGGGCGGAAATACAGCACCACCCGCGAAAATGCCATATCCTGGTCACCGTAGGAACGGTGCATCGTCTGTGGAGGGAAGAGAATACAGTCCCCGGCCTGAAGCTTGAAGAGTTTGTCATCCATCAGATGATAGCGCTCCCCGCTGTCGAGAAAATACAGCTCAAAATAATCGTGATAGTGAGACTGCGACATATTGTCATTGACGCCGGTTACCTGGGCGATGGCGCAGGCTGCACCGGCTGCCATACTTGTCTGTGCAACATCAATCATAAGGCACCTCATAGAAAATAAAAAACTCTGTTTCTATAGAAATTATAAAGCGAAAACGCAACAAGTGCAAGATATGTAAAAAAAAGTGCGATTTTGAACAAAGTCTGTATAGTTATTGAACCTGAGGTTTTGTAAGATGATGACAGAAGGAAAACAGATCTGAATGAACCGGATATAGACAATAAGAAAAAGAGTTACAAAACCAAAGGAGGAAAACTCGTGAAAGTATGTTACAAAGCAGGTGCTGTCACAGCACAGAATCATTATTATTCGATTGCTGCAGACGCAGTGGAGATTCGTGTATGGTTCCTTACGGATGATATCATCCGTATCCGGGCGGGTTTTGACGGGGACTGGGATGAAGCATCCTACAGTCTGGTAACAACCGCGTGGGAATCCCGCACAGATGAACTGATGAAGGATTACCGGAAGCGGATTAACGTAGCGGAAGCTGCACTGGTGGATGGTGAGACCAGGGCAGTGATTACCGGAAAGAAGCTCCGCCTGGAAGTGGAAAAAGATCCCTTCCGCATCTGTGTCTATGATGCAGAAGGAACCATGCTTCATGCGGATATTCCGGAGCTTGCGTACCGCGAGGATTCTAACAGGCGCCGCATTCATACCAGCCAGATTGAGGATGACGATTATTTTTACGGATTTGGTGAAAAAGGCGGCGAGATCAATAAAGCAGAGAAATATATGAACATGGCTCCCGGAGATGCGATGGGATACAATGCGAAGGAGACAGATTCCCTGTACAAGCATATTCCGTTCTACATCAAGCTGCAGCGCGGCACGAAAAAAGCCGTCGGATATTTCTATCACAGCACGGCAGAATGTGACTTCAATATGGGACGCGAGAAGCGGAATTACTGGCACCGTTATTCTTCCTTCCGTGCGGATGCAGGCGATGTGGATTTATTCCTGATCGCGGGACCGTCGATCGGGGAGGTCATTGAGCGCTACACCGATCTGACAGGAAAGTCCGTACTTCTTCCGAAGTCTGCATTCGGATACCTGGGATCATCGATGTACTATCCGGAACTGCCCGAAAACTGTGACGATGCAATTCTGGAATTCATTGACACCACCAGGGAAGAGGGCATTCCGGTGGATGGTTTCCAGCTTTCTTCCGGATACTGTGCCGTCGAGACAGAGCAGGGCATCAAGAGATGCAGCTTTACCTGGAATTATAAAAGATTCAAGGATCCGGCGGACTGGTTCGCAAAGATGAAGCAGGCAGGCATCGTTGTCTCCCCGAATGTAAAGCCGGGAATGCTTCTCGTTCATCCACTCCTGGAGGAGATGAAGGAAAAGAAGATGTTCGTCCTCGACAGCACAACGGATGAGCCGGGAATTGGTACCTGGTGGGGCGGAACCGGAATTTTCGTCGACTTTACCAAAGAAGAAAACCGCAAGAACTGGAAGGAGTATCTGAAGCAGGGGCTGATCCAGTATGGCTGCGAGTCTGTATGGAACGATAACTGCGAATACGATTCCATGGTAGACAAGGACGCCAGAGTATATTTTGAGGGAAAAGGCAGCACGATCGGTACGATGAAGCCGGTTATGAGCAACCTCATGTGCCAGCTGTCCAATGAAGCGGTGACGGAGTACAATCCATCGGTTCGCCCGTTTTCCGTGTGCCGGTCCGGACATGCCGGAATCCAGCGTTATGCGCAGGTGTGGGCAGGCGATAACCTGACCTGCTGGGATACGTTAAAATACAATATCGCAACCATTCTGGGAATGGGACTCTCCGGAGTCGCAAACCACGGCTGCGATGTCGGAGGTTTCTACGGTGTTTCTCCGGAACCGGAACTTTTCGTCCGCTGGGTGCAGAACGGTATCTTTATGCCGAGATTTTCCATTCACTCGACCAACACGGACAATACGGTAACGGAACCGTGGATGTACACGGACAAGAAGCAGTATATCCGGGACGCAATCAAGTTCCGCTATCGCATGATCCCGTATCTGTATTCTCTGGAGAGCAGAGCGCATGAGACCGGTCTTCCGATTATGGAGCCGATGTTTATGGCATTTCAGAATGACCCGAAGACCTACAATGAAGGCGTGGATTTTATGTGGGGCGATTCCCTTCTGGTAGCTAACGTTGTGGAAAAAGGGGCGGAGACCAGAAGCATTTACCTGCCGCAGACGGGGGATGAGAACGTCCGCTTCTATGATTTTTATACCAGAGAAGAGTATGCGCCGGGACAGACGATCGAGGTGCCGGTCGATATCAGTTCCATCCCGCTTTACATCAAGAGCGGTGCGATTATTCCGATGGCGGAGAATCAGATCTACAACCTGATGCATGAGACGGTAACCGGACTTCATATTCTTATGGCGCCGGACGTAGATTCTGAATTTACCGTATATGACGATGACGGAAAGACCAATGAGTACCAGAACGGGGCATATCTTAAGACCAATATTAAAGTGACGGCAGGAGTCAGAACCTGTGTGGACTTCACTTATGAAGGAAATTATGAGAATACCGTGGACACGATGTATCTGGATGTGGTACACAGGGAAAAAGCGCCGTTCTATGTTCAGATTGACGGTGTGGAAGTTCCGCATTTTCTTCACAGACGCAAATTTGAAGAGGCGCAGACCGGCTGGTATTACAGCCAGAGCTTAAAGTCGGTACAGGTGAAGTACCCGAATCCGAAAAAGGATCATCATGTGATGATTTCCTTTGAGGTATTCGATATGATTGGAATGTAATTTAAATTAAAATAAAAAAGGAAAAGGAGAACAAAAGCAATGAAAAAGAACATCGCCCTCATTTTGGCGGCAGCGCTCGTTCTGCCGACCGTAATTGCGGCAGGCGGCTGTGGCGCAAACTCCGGAGTTTCCAACAGTGCAGAGGCAACGGCAGAGAATCCGATGGTATTGACCCTGGCACACGGTCTTTCCGAGACGCACACCGTACATATTGCCATGACGCAGTTTGCGGATGAGGTAAAAGAGAAGACCGACGGACGCATCATTATCAACATTTTCCCAAACGGACAGCTTGGTTCTGAGACAGAGAACTTAGAGCAGCTGCAGGCAGGCGTAATCGCAATGACCAAGGTTTCCGCACCGGGTCTTGCC
>OGKY01000125.1_pt1 | contig 56015 bp, 52 predicted proteins | sample 1572731 | NCBI WGS metagenome assembly OGKY01 (sample SAMEA2581924, study PRJEB24529) | metagenome | biome: Human gut stool | place: China | collected 2011
GGAAGTATGCGGAAGGAGCAACCCATGCTGCGCCGCCGAAGATAGCACCTGCTACCATGGCGATGAAAGGAAGCTTAGCACCACAAGGAATAAATGTGGTAGTCATAATTGTCATCTTACGGTCTCTGTCGTTCTCGATGGTACGGGAAGCCATGATACCGGGAACACCACATCCGGAACCGATCAGCATAGGAATGAAGGATTTACCGGACAGACCGAACTTACGGAAGATACGGTCCATGATGAATGCGATACGTGCCATGTAACCACAGGACTCCAGGAATGCCAGGAAGATGAACAGTACCAGCATCTGGGGTACGAAACCAAGTACTGCACCGACACCGGCTACAATACCGTCAAGGATCAGCCCTTTCAGCCAGTCGGCACATCCGATCGCATCCAGACCGCTCTCTAACAGTGCAGGTACGCCGGGTACCCAGATACCGTAGTCTGCGGGATCGGGAGCTTCTGCACCGTCTGCTGCGTATACATCAACTGCCTCTGCCAGCTCAGCACCGGTGTAAGTAACATCCTCGGTTGCCAGAGTCTCTTCATCTTCCAGAGTATACTCTGCGGTAGCGGATGCATCGATGTCTGCCGCGAACTCCTGAACAGCTGCTACTGCTGCTGCGGGATCATAGTCCTCAGACTCGCTGTCGATGACTGCTGCCAGAGCTTCATCGCCGTCAGCTTCTACGAATGCGTTGATCACGTTCATTGCATCATCATAAGGCTCGGCTGCTTCTTCATAAGCACCGGTTCCGATGGTGAACAGATGCCAGCCATCACCGAATACGCCATCGTTTGCCCAGTCGGTAGCCCAGGTACCGACGGTAGTTACGGATACATAATATACGATAAACATAACCACTGCGAAGATCGGCAGTGCCAGCCATCTGTTGGTCACGATTTTATCGATCTTATCGGAAGTCGTTAACTTCTGGCCTTCCTTCTTGGTGTAACACTCTTTGATAATAGAGGAGATGTATGTGTATCTCTCGTTAGTGATGATACTCTCAGTGTCATCATCCATAGCAGCTTCCAACTGCTTGATCTCAGCGGATACATCGGGAACGCTCTTCATCTGTGCGGGGATCTTGTCATCCTTCTCTAACAGCTTGATAGCGAAGAATCTCTTCTGCTCCTCGGGAACATCGGTGAGCTTCTTCTCTACGGTCTCGATCACGCTCTCAACCTCAGGTGCGAATTTATGTACCGCAACTGCTGCACTCTTCTTCTGTGCCAGTTCGATCGCCTTTTTGGTAGCGTTCTCGATACCGGTCAGTTTCAGTGCGGAGATCTCTACGACGGGGCAGCCCAGCTTCTCAGAAAGCTTGCCTACGTTGATCTTGTCGCCGTTCTTGTTCACGATATCGATCATGTTGACAGCCATGACAACGGGAATACCCAGTTCCATCAGCTGTGTGCTCAGATATAAGTTACGCTCGATGTTGGTACCGTCTACCAGGTTCAGGATCGCATCGGGTCTCTCACCGATCAGGTAGTTACGTGCTACCACTTCCTCCAGAGTATACGGAGACAGGGAATAAATACCGGGTAAGTCCATGATGATCACGTCATCACCGTTACCGCCGTACTGTTTCTTTAATTTACCTTCCTTTTTCTCAACGGTTACGCCGGGCCAGTTACCTACGAACTGGTTGGAACCGGTCAGAGCGTTGAAAAGTGTTGTTTTACCGCAGTTAGGGTTACCTGCAAGTGCAATCTTAATTGCCATTTTTCTACCTCTTTCCTCTAAAATCATACTTTTCATAACTATTCAGAGCCTCATTCACAAAATCGTCTCTTCGAGACTTTCCTTTTGCTCATGTGATTAGCCTTCACTAATTAGTTTCAGCTAACCTTCCTGTTAAAAAAAAGATCATTTACTCAACGCAAATCATCTCAGCGTCTGCCTTACGAAGAGACAGCTCATAGCCTCTGACAGTTACTTCCACGGGATCTCCCAAAGGAGCAACCTTTCTCACATAGATCTCAACACCTTTGGTAATGCCCATGTCCATGATACGTCTCTTGACAGGACCTTCACCATTCAGTTTAGTCACCTTTACGGTCTGTCCGCAGGGAACTTCCTTCAATGTCTTCATTTTCTCCTCCTATTAGCATCTTTTGGTACAGCTGCCCGCTACACCATGATTTTATTGGCCATATCCTTGCCGATGGCTACTCTTGATTCCTTGATATTCACAATCAGGTTGCCTTCGGTCTGGGACACAACTGTCACTTTACCACCTACTACAAATCCGAGGGTCTCTAAAAACTTCCTCGTCTCCTCATTGCCGCCGATCCTCTGGATCGTGTTCTCTTCACCGGCACCTACCATACTCAGGGGCATCATACACACTTCCTTCCCTTCAATAGTATTTAACTGCTTGTGGTTTCTCATTAGCTCTTAATGAGATTCATTCTCAATTCACGTGGTTAGTATATACTAACCCTTTTTTACTGTCAATATATTTTTTCGATTTTTTTCATAGAAATCTCGTAGGAATTTCTTATTGATATTTTTTCTCATTAGTTATGTTTTTTACTATCTTGTCTATCTCTTTTCAAAAACATAAGCGTAAAAAGAGCTTTACCACACAAATGAATAGCGGTAAAGCTCTTTTTCATTACTATTTCAGGATACGAGTATGAGATTCTATATCAAAATCTGTTGTTTCACCATCGTCTGAATAGTACTCATACTGTTTGATCTTTTCTCCGAAGGAATACAACTTTAAATCTTCAAAATTAATATCTTCCACACATTTTCCGCCTTTTGCCACAGGTAGCAGATATCCCTCTCTCAGGAAAACATTCACGGTTCCCATTGGCATATTTACATAGGAAAAACCTTTTTCAAAGATATTACCCTCTTCTATTATTCCATCTTTGAAGATGAGTTGTTTCATTCGTTCCGGGAAATATACAACTCTTCCCATTACATTCTGTTCACAGACCGGTGCGATCATAATATTTTCTCCAACCAGCAATTGATCCTCCACCTGTCTGGCTAAATTATCTTTTCCATAAATGAATGACAGTGGATTAAACATCATCGTATTACGGAGTGCTGCTTTCATATACTCACTATAAATATATGGCAGAAGTTGATACCTGGCTCCAATGACACTTGCAAACTTCGGAATGTGCGAAAAGCGATACACTTCCTGTTTTCTGGTTCCTCTGGCTGAATGGTTCCGAAGCAGCGGTGTAAATACTGCAAATTCTAACCATCGGAGCAACAAATCCTCTGTTGTATCCGCACCGAATCCACCAACATCTGCACCTGTGTATAAAAATCCACACATATTTAAAGATGACATCATTTTCACATTCATCTTCAGATGGGACCACCATGCCATATTGTCTCCCTGCCAGATACCGCCATACCGGTGCATTCCGATATAAGATGCTCTGGAAAACAGCAAAATACGCTTCTCCGGCTGGTAACGTTCAAATGCCTCCGCTGCAGATCTTGTCATATAATATCCGAATAAGTTATGTACCTGATCATGGCGATAGCGTTTTCCTTTATAATTGTGATAAAAAGAAGCGTAATCCTCCGGATTATTGGATATTGTACCGATAAGATCTGTCATCTCAAAAAAAGTATTCACATCCAAATTTTTAGTTTTGTACTCTTCCATCTTATCAAATACTCTTTTCAGCCGCTTTTCTGAATAGAAAATAGCCGGTTCATTCATGTCATTCCAAAATCCATCAATTCCCTTATCTATCAGAATTCGATATTTATCTCCAAACCATCTTCTTGCTTCATCATTTAACATATCCGGGAAGCAACATTTTCCGGGCCATACACCTATAACAAAATCCTCTCCGTTTTCATCCCTGCAAAAATAGCCGTTTTCTTTTCCTTCCTCGTAAACATCATAGCCATCTTCTTTCTTTACACCACCATCGATTATTGGCACAAGATGGATATTTTCCTTCTTCATCTCCTCTACAAGATTTTCAAAATCCGCAAAGCTGTCTCTGTTGATTGTAAAATCCTTGTAGCGTTCCATATAATCGATATCCAGATAAATACTATCTATGGGAATATCGCGTTTTCTGTATTCTCTTACGACCTCACGCACTTCATCCGCTGTCTCATAACTCCAACGGCTCTGTCCATAACCGAATGCCCATCTGGGGGCAATATAACTTCTTCCTATCATCTCACGGAATTCTCGAACTACATCCTGATAAGTTTCTCCCTCTATCAAATATATTTTATAGTTCTCATTTTCCATTGCGATGCTTAACCGGTCTATATCTGTATAGCCCACATCAAAAATCACAGTCCCCGGTGTATCTACAAATAACCCGTAAGTTTCACTTACACCGTCTCCCATCATGATAAAATTATGCGCCCCATACAGAGAATTGGTATGTTCACAATGATTAGGATTATCTGAGCAATTACTTACATAGCGCCATCCTCTCTTGTTCATGCCTCGCACATTTTCTCCCAGACCATACACAATTTCATCCGGTTTTAACAAATAATGAAATACATTTCCTTCTTTTTGGAAAATGTCATCCTTCCAGCTGGTTTCTTTTATTTCTTTGACAACGGCATCCGTTTCTATGGGAGTTCCGAATACATATTTTTTAACCATATTTTCTATTTCCGGCTAGCCCTTCACTCCGCCAGCCATTAATCCTTCCTTAAAGTATTTTTGCGCAAGAGCATATATAACAACGATAGGAATCATAGATAATAAACTACCTGCCATCAGTATATTATATTCTGTTCCATATTGTCCATTTAAACTGTTTAAAGCCAATGTCAAAGTCATTTTATTCTTATCATTCAACATAAGCAACGGCCATAAATAATCATTCCAGCTCTCCATAAACGTGGTGATCGTCAACGTTGCTATTGCCGAACCTGATAACGGTAATACCACTGTCCGATAAATTCTGAATAACCCTGCACCATCAAGTTCTGCTGCTTCTATATAGTCGTTGGGGATTCCTCTCATCTGCTGCACCAGCATAAATACAGCGAAAGCTCTGAATAAGGATGGTAAAATCACGCTTGGATATGTATTGATCAATCCAAGATTATTCATGATCACAAACAACGGTATCATTGTGACCTGTGTAGGAATCATTTGCCAGTAATATTTTTTTATGATATTCTTGATTTTTTATCGTTTCTAAAATCATAATATCTCCGTTCTTTTTCTTACACTTTGCCTTTCAATTAGTTTTACAGGAAATACTTCTTCCACTTTTTCCATCTGGGGATTTTCAATGTTCTCGATCAATATTTCAACAGCTCTTTCTCCCTTAGCTGAAATAGGTTGTTTTACCGTAGTGAGCCCGGGCGTCGTATACTTGGAAATATCCAGATCATCAAATCCGATGATGGATATATCTTCAGGCACCTGAACACCCTGTTCATAAAACCCCTTCATCAGCCCAATTGCGAGGACATCCGCTGTCGCTACCACTGCTGTAATATCTGCCTTATTATCTACGAACCATTTTGCAGCATTTACTCCGCTTTCATAATCAACCGTCGCTTCATAAAAATTTTCTTTTTGAAATTCCAGTCCATTTTGTTCAATCGCTTTCAGGAAACCTTTATATCGCTTCTGCATAACACCATCTTCCTGAAAATGTCCTGTCACCAATGCAATTTTTTTATGTCCCTGCCGAATCACAAATTCTGTAGCCAGATTAGAGCAATTCTCATCATCAATTCTTAGTTTATGAAAATAGTCATATTTACAATAACTATCAATTAACACTACCGGTACATCCAATGTTCTTAATTCACTAAAAAACTGATTCTGATAAGTACCAATAATAATAACTCCAGCCAAATTTCGTTCCTGGATCAGCTGAAGATAATCTTCAGTTACATCGGTAGCTGAGATAATTACATGGTATCCTCTTTGTCTTGCCGCATACTCTATGCTACCCAGTAATTCACTGTAAAAAATATTATGAAACATCAGCTTACTGCCGGGCTCTGTCTGTGGAACAACTACTCCCAGCAATTTAGTATCTTTTACAGTTAATCCTCGTGCATTCAAATCCGGCACGAATCCTAGATCATCGATTACTGTCAGAATCTTTTGCTTCGTCTCTTCAGATACTTTTTTCTTTCCGTTTAATACATAGGACACTGTCGCTACTGATACGTTTGATGCTGCTGCAACATCCCTGATGGTTACTCTGTTTTTCATACTTTCTCTTTTCATACAGTTTTAACATGCTTTGTTAACCGGTTAACTATATTATATTCTCCTATTTTTGAATGTCAATTATTTTTATTTAAAATAATATTTTTTAGATAAAATAAACAAACACTACGTATCGTTTTTATAGATTTTTAACGTTGCTTCTTCAAAGTAATTCATAATACTTTTTTTCTCTTCTTTATTGATATTTTTTCTCATTAAGTTGAAATCTTGCATTTCCTACCCTTTTCTGCTATTCTTATTGTAATGCCTGCGAATGGTCAAGTTTCCATATGTAGAGCAGGCATTTCGGTTCAAAATGCTATGTATGGGAAGGGTATGGTCATTACATGAAAATACAGGAATCTGCTGAGAATTATCTGGAAACGATCTTAGTGCTGAAGAAAAAGAACGGTGTTGTCCGTTCCATTGATATTGCCAACGATCTGGGCGTGTCCAAGCCCAGCGTCAGTGTCGCTATGAAGAATCTCCGCAATGGGGAATATATTGAAATGGACAAGGAAGGCTACATCACCCTGCTGGATAAGGGGCGGGAAATTGCAGAGAAAATCTATGAACGTCACACATTTCTTACGGACTGGCTGACTTCCATCGGTGTGGATCCCACCGTTGCTGCTGAGGATGCCTGCCGGATCGAGCATGTGATCAGTGCAGAGACTTTCACTGCTATGAAAAAGACATTGAAGACGAAATAGAACTCACAGTGAATCATTGCATGTTATTTGAAAGCAAGAACTCCCGGTGCGATATTGCTCCGGGAGTTTTGTTATTATCATAAGCTCATTACCTGCGCTCATTAAATCTTAATTGTCACCCATTTTCCCTGTCGGAACCGAATCGACGCAAACAGAAATCTGGATACCTGATCCGCCAGAATCCCCATCCAGATACCGGTCATTCCCAGTCCCAGAGTAAACCCGAAAATATAGGATGCCGCCGTACGGATCAAAGTAACGCTGATCGTAGAAGCTACTGCCGTGTATGCGGTATCTCCCGCACCGCGCAGGCAACCCATGTAGATGACCTGAGACACCTGGAACAGGACAATGATACAAATGCAATGAATAATATTCACACCGTACGTAATAATATTTTCTTCTCTAAAGAACATCCGGTAGATGGTCTCCCCTCCGAAGAAATAGATAACCGCCAGTGCAACAGAGATTCCCATACCGATACGTCTACAGATAGCTCCATAGCTTTTCGCTTTCTCCGGGTCACGTTCGCCCAGACTCCGGCCGATCAACGCCACCGCCGCTACCTGCATACCGTCACCGAATGAAAACGTCAGACCGAGGATATTCATGCCTACCTGGTGTGCCGCCATGGCTTCCGTACCCATTTTCGCTGCCATCATAGCAGTCGACATGAATCCGATACGCATCAATACCTGCTCAATAAACACGGAATAGCCGACTTTGATGATCTCCAACAGCGGTTCCAACCGCAGTCTGATGTGATGTTCGATCATATACGGAATACTGATAAATCCTTCTTTCGGACAGATCGAGATGATGCTCATCACGCATGCCACTACCGTACCGAATACCGTAGCAATGGCGGCTCCGGTGATTCCCAGTGCCGGGAATCCGAAATGGCCGTTGATCAGCAGGTAATTGCCGCAGATATTCACCAGATTGGAGATCAGGTTCGTCCTAAGGGCGATCATCGTATTGCCCGCGCCGCGCTGTGCCGCATTGATTCCCATGGACAATACATTGAAGATCATGCCACCCATGATGATCCGGTAGTATCTCGCTGCCATGGCATGCGTGTCCTCACTCGATCCGCAGAATTCAATGATCTGATCCGCGAATCCCACCGTCAGTGCACTGATGATCACCGCTGCCACAATGCAAAAGCAGATCGTCATCACCAGAATCTCGTTGGCCGCCTGCTGCCTCTTCTCTCCAAGTCGTCTCGCCACCAGGGCGGAGATTGCCACATTCGCTGCAATGAACAGTGCCAGCCCCAGGAACTTCGGCTGTGTGGTCAGCCCTACCGCTGCCACCGCATTGGCTCCGAGCGTACTCACCATAAAAGTATCCACCATACCCGCCAGTGCGATAAAAAAGGATTCGCAGACCGCCGGCCACGCCAGCCGGATTGCTTCTTTTGTCAGGGAACCCTGTGTGTGTTCTGTGCTCATAGCTATGTTACCTATTACCTTTTCTTGGATATTTCCTTTTGCTGATAGTCATAATGCTTTATTACACTCTTAATCATACACCAAAACCTCCGTTTGCCGATAGTCCCAAATTTTTGTCCTCTTTTTATAGCCAGACACATAATTTTTATCTCATTTTCATACAATACTAATCAGACCATACGCGGATATTGACACATGCAAAATCGTATTTTCAAAGGAGGCTCCCATGCAACTCTCCGACAAATTTCACAATATTCACTGGAAAAACCTCATCACTGCCGTTGCCATCCCTCTGGCGGTAGGCGGACTATCCGCCTGGATCACCAAAGACGGCATGAAAGCCTTTGAAGCAGTGAATCAGCCTCCACTGACGCCGCCCATGTGGCTCTTCCCGGTGGTGTGGAGCATCCTGTTCGTCCTCATGGGAATCGCCTCTTATCTCGTTGTCATGCAAAAAGGTGAGGACACGAAAGCCCTCACCCTGTATGCTGTACAGCTTATCTTTAATTTTTTCTGGTCCATCTGGTTCTTCAACCTGGGATGGTATCTTTTCGCCTTTTTGTGGCTGGTCGCTCTGTGGAGCCTGATCATCGCCACTACCGTTGCCTTTTACCGCATCTCGAAGCCTGCCGCATGGCTGATGCTGCCTTATCTGGTGTGGGTGGCGTTCGCGGGGTATCTGAATCTGGGGGTGTGGTGGCTGAACCTGTGAAAGAGTTTTCAAAAAAACGAAACACTGTTTCACTTATTTAATTTGATTGCAAAAGGCTATCTTATAAACGCACGCGTGCGTTTAAAATATATCTGTGACATTTTTCTTCGCCTGTTCTGTTGATATCTCATAGTATGGCACTACCTCTATTGACAAATAAAAGTTTGCCTTCGAAATATTTATCCCCTCCTGGGTGCGCGCTTTCTTACAGGCAAATTAAGATCCTGTAACTTTCGTCCCAATTCATCATCTTTAGCAACAAGCAGTAAATCCTTATCCATATAATTCAATGCATGAAGCACAGCCGCATAGCACCCCATTGCCACAGAAGGTGAGCCTTTTTCTATGGATACTAAAGTAGCTCTGCTGATTCCTGCTCTTTCCGCAACCAATTCCGACGTCAATTTTCTGCGCAGCCTTGCATACTTTATCTGTAGCCCCATTTGTTCCAGTATTTTTTCTGTTTCAGGCAACAACACTATTGTTTTTTTCGGCATAATCCCATCTCCTTATGTAAATATTATTAAACATTTATGTCTGTTTTGTCAAATTTTATTTACATTATTGAAAAATATCTCTGCCATGAATCTGGCAGAGATATTATATAGTATGCCTATTACTCCGTTATCCTATAACGAATAACATACTGTCAAATATTACGCACAGCAGTCTGTTAGCTGCTCTCCATTGTTTTGCAGAAATTAATTAGATTTTTCCAAATCATACTGCGGGGCTACAGCCTCTGCCTGAGTCTCCGGCTCGGTATCGGCGATTTCAATCTGATCCGCCAAATCCATGCAATCTATATAATGATCTCCTATCCGGAACGCATAGAAACTTCTGTAATCCGAGGTCATAGGGTCTGTATCCTGATGCTTTCCGGCATTATTATCCTGAAAATATTTCGGAAGGTAGTCAGACTGCATATGTATGTCCTTTGCATCCATGTTCTGCAGATAAACATAAATAATGGTATTACTATCCTCTAACGTGATGGCATATTCATATCGGTCGGTCCAATTTGCCATCGCCACATACGCAACGCTGCAATAATTTTCTTCATCCTGATAGAGCATATTCGTCTGATCCTGATAAGAGAATTTCAAATTCCGCAGACGTTCTGTTTCTGCCTCATACTGTTCCCTGGTATATTGATTTTCCAAATAGATCTGGCAGGTTGCCGCAAAGATTTCATCACGGGTCTGATAATAAAAATCCTGTGAAACGGTGTCCATATCTGCGGAAGGGAACACCGCTAACGGGCTGTATACTCCCTTTCCCTCTAATTTGTGGTATGCTTCTCCCTCCCGTGAAGTGATTCTTGTCCCATAAATAAAATGATAGCATACGTAAGACAAAATTATCCCCAGCACAATCACTGCTGCCACAACCGCAAATACTACTTTCTGCTTTTGGTCATTTTTTGTTCCTCCCCCAATTATCATCGCAATATCATTCTTTTTCCAACAGGTAAAAAGCACAATCCATCGTAAGAATAACAAACTGCTTATCGCTGGAAAGCATTATGTCTACTGCCGGAGACTTCCCCTTTATTCCATCTCTTGTGCCCCTTATTTTTAAATCCTGTAATTCATCATAATTCAGAATCCAATCATAGAGTTCCGGATCGTCTTTTATAGCTTCCTTTACATAATAGATTAAATTACGCTCTTTTATAGGAGATACCTCATAAGAAGGTTCTAAAATCTCGCATTGATAACGTTCATATTTTTCAAGCCCTTCACTGGAAAATACATCTTCATTTATCACAATATGATTGCCTATGATATCATGTCCTTCCGGATAATTCGTATAATCGTTTTGTACGTGTGTAAAGCCAAGCAATTTTGTAACTTTCCACTCACCAAAAAGCAATTCTTCGATTTCATCCATGGATAATTCGTCCACACTGCCATCTGCTATTTCCGGATCTGGCTCTATCGTTTCTTCCGCATTCAGATCTTCCGATTCTGTCTCGAGCATATTATTAATTCCGATAATTGATAGTTTCCAAGGTCCTGTTCCTTTATAAACATTGTCAAACCAGATTTGTCCATCCCCCATCATCACCCCTTGCCAATTACAAAACATTTTTCGGCATGTTTCAGCACGAATAGCCTCTACAAATTCTTGATTCAGCTTTCCATCAATATCGAGTTTTAAAAAATCTTCACGATTATTAACCGTAGTACCATTTATTGCAATAGGATATGAAATTTTCTCGGATAGCGCATCCCAATCATGCTTTAAAACATCATTTTTAATCTCTTCAGCAAATTGCTCCTCTGCTGTTACTCCTGTAGATGTCATATAATAATCTTCTTCTGTTTCGCTGCTTTGAATGCTTTCATCACTTTCACGTACTTCATAGTCTTCTGTATCACTCATGGCAGGCATCTTTTTTTCTTCAGGTGTACTGTCTATATGCTGATTTTTCATCAAAAATGCGTAAGACATAATTATCCCCAGCACAATCACTGCTGCCACAACCGCAAATACTACTTTCTGCTTTTTGGTCATCTTTTTGTTTCTCCCCCAATTATCTTCTATTTTCTTCTCTCACAATATTTTCTTCCGTAAATGAAAAATACGGAATCTCCAGCTCTTCACCATTACCTTCGTTTGCATTCAACTATTCCATATAGTCCGTCTCATCGCCTTACATATTTTCAAAAAATTTCTAATCCTCTACAATCTCTTCTCCATAATCATAGATAGGCATCTGACCGGAAACATAAACATCAACATTATAGATTTCACCGGTCGCTTCCCCCGGTATGCCAAATTCATGGAAACATTCTCCTAAAGCATAACGATAAATGGTATATCTCTCTTTGCCCATATAAGTATGTTTTTCATAAGAATCTCCATATTGTTCGACCATTTGAGAATAAGTATTTCCGGAATATATGCCTCTCGAGATATATGCAAATGTTTCATTACTGCTGATTCTTATTCTGACACATTCTTTTTCAAGAAAATAAACTTGTATAAATTGAGTTTCCCCATCACCTACGTTATAATAATAATCATATTTTTTGTTATCCGAATCCTCAACCTTTTCATACAACAGCCCCATCTTATCCAACTTCCCCAATATTTCCTGCTCACCTTCATATAAGGAAACTGAAAAATCCCCTATATTGATAACGGCATCCATATCTGTCTGTGCATTTTTTGCATTCGGCATTTCATCAATTTTATTCCTTATAGCCGCTGCTGTTTCTTCTATACTTTTTTCTCCGTTAAAATAATACAAAGCCTCTGCCTGCGTAATCCCTATTAAAGGAAGGTCACTGCGCTGCATTACCTTCGTATTATTTATCATCTCCCTTACATCCTGTATATCCTCATCTTGTGCCGCATAAACATTTTCATAGGTACTGCCAATTTCGTATGTCAGAATAGGAAGTTTCTCTCTTTTTCCATCCGATGTCTGATAATATTCCTGCTTTCTGCTATCACTAAGCTGTTGATCCAGCACATCTTGCAATATTGAGAAATTCCAATTGGGAGCAATCGTTTTCTGTCCTTCCTCAGTAAAATAGCTTTCCACAAACTTCCATGCTTCTTCTTTGTGCGTGCTTTGACTGTTAATGGCGAAACAGTTGTCAAAAATAAATATTCTTCCCTTTCCCTCTGCTCCCGGAAATCCTGTATAGACTGCATCATCACCCCATACGGATTTTTTATATAAATATTGTTGCATGTCACCTATGCACTCAAGATTGAATGGAATTTTTCCTTCCCGCATCAAAAGGTCATTCGTTTGAAACATCGCCTGTTGCGGTAATTGTTCTGCAATTTTTATATATTGTTCCAATCTGTTATCTTCCGTTTCCCCGGAATATCCTCCGCAGATTGCCCCTTCCTGTAAAAATAAATCCCGTGAAATCATAGGATCCTCTTCACATTCCCGAACGGCCCGCAAGGCTTCCTCGAAGGTAAAATTTTCTTTGTTACTGCACCATTTTTCTTTTGTTATCAATGTATATAACACAAAATTCGTTGGCAACATATACAAGCCACCATCCGCTGTCAAAACCTGATACGCGGAATCAACGATGTCCTCTTCCCCAATCACATCACTTTTCTCCAGATAGGGAATAAGATTCTCTATTGCGCCCTTTTCTCTAAGCACTTCCACATCCATCTCATCTGTCGAAAAACTAATGATATCAGGTCCTTTTCCTGTCAAAATATCATCATACAAACGACTAATTCCGTCGCTTGTATTTTCTTCGTAATAATCATGTATTGTGATTGTTATTCTGTCATTTTTACTATTAAAATCTGCTATTGCTTCCTGTAATGTCGACGCTCCCCCTATATCTCCAAGTATAATCTCCGTTTTAGGTTCTTCCAGCACAATTGTAGCAGTCTCTTTCTCCCATGCAGATGTTTTCGTCCCGGTGTTTATTTCTCCACATCCCATTAACAGCAAAGATGATACTGTACCTACAAGCAATAATGCTATTGTTTTAAAAGTTTTCATTCGTAATCCCCTCGCACGTCATCGCAATATCATTCTTTTTCCAACAGGTAAAAAAACAAGCACTGCTGCCACAACTTCCCACTGTATAACTTAACTTGTCTTCCGTAAATTCAGAAAAGGACGCACCTCTACGTTCTCCGGTCTCTTCCCATCATATAACAATTGCACATACTGTTCCGCTTCTTCATCGGAGACATCTTCCTGATCCGTAAATACTATCATTATTAGTTCAATTTCACTTTGTTCCGGCTGCTTTCTAATTATGTTCAGGGAATGGAAATACATCTCTCTGTAATCATCTTTCCAGGTGCCGTCTTCCGAATCGTTTTCAAACATGAAATAATCCGTTCCATCAAATTCTATATAACTTAAACTCCATAGTTGACTCGCTGTAACCAATTCCTCACTCACTAAATAGTGTACAATCACTAATTGCGCCGGTTGATTCTCTGATGTCTGCTCGTAAAATTCGTCCAGCAATTCTGCTCCGCTGCATTCCCTTGACTGCCAATCCAAGACATACACCGGATAATCTTTGAGTTCTTCTATATTTAACGGAAGGACGGATAATTCCTGTCTGATTGCATCCGGATCGGTTTTCCCTTTCAAATTTTCCAAGCTGAAATCTTCCGATAAATCAACCGGTTCTGACTGCTCATTTAATACTGCTGTAGTCGTTATGGTATTAGGTATCATCTCCTCGGTAACTTCTGAAGTATTCTGTTCCGGTGCGTTCTGCCCACAACTTACCATGCTTAACATAATTACTAATAATGCCAAACACCTCATCTTTGCTTTGTACATACTCTTCCTGAATTCTCCTCCCACAAGATTTTTCAAAAGCGTTTTACACAATCGATTTTTTAAATTTGTAACTCTTTTTATGTTACAAATTTAAAATACCATATTTTTATCACAATTTCATTAACTGATGCTAAATCTTTTGATATTTTCAATTATTGTGTTGCAATCATCTCTTTCTCAATATATGAAAAAGCACCCTAACCTGTTTTGGCTAAAGTTCTCATCTTTACATTCCCATTTCTTCTATCTCTTTAAGCATAAATTCTTCTAATTTCTTCTTATCTGGCAAATGCAGCATGTAAGTTGAAACAAATAATTGATTATCCATACCTGATAATGCATATTCTACCATTTGCGACCCTTTATCTGTGCAAAGAAGTATTCCTACAGGCGGATTATCACCTTCATTCATTTCATTTTTCTTATAATAACCTACATAAGCATTGAGCTGTCCTAAATCTTCATGCTTAAACTCATCATTTTTAAGTTCAATAATGACATTACAATGTAAAATACGATTATAAAAAACAAGATCAATAAAATAATACTTATCATCTATTACAATTCGCTTTTGCCTAGCTTCAAAACAAAATCCTTCACCAAGTTCAAGCATAAACTCCTGCAAATGATCCATAAGTGCTTGTTCCAAATCCGATTCAGACACTGCATCTTTCGCAGCCAGCCCTAAAAATTCAAATGTAAATGGATCTTTTATCGAAAGCATTGTTCCATTTCCATTGCTTTCAGACTTTTTTAATAATAGTTCCGGTTTTTTACTTATGCCAGCCCTTACATAAAGATTTGTCTTTATCTGTCTACGAAGTTCTCTCACATTCCAGTTGCACTTCATGCATTCTGTTTCGTAAAAAAATCTTTCAAAAGCATCTGTCAGTCCCATAATCTCACGTATATGTGAAAACGATAAATTATTGACCAAAACATCTGGATCTGTAACAAATTGGTTCGACGCTGTCGAACTTTTTCCAAAATCTAGTAATTCAAATTTGCTCGACACTGTCGAACCAATTTGAGGATATACTTTATAAAATTGTCTACAAGCCTTAAAAAGAGTTGCGTTCATTCCTTTTTGATTAATTTGATTTTCCAAATTTTTCAAAAGATGTGAACCATATTCGGCTCTGTCGCTACCCTCTTGTTCATATTCGACTATATAATATCCAATTACCCAATTTCTCAACGTCATAAGCTGATTCACAGCGCTTTTCGCCGCCGAACTTGCTTTATCATTTATCTGTATAATGCTATCTGCCAGCAGTTGAAATTCCATTGACTAACCTCCGATACCTTGTCTTACAGCTATTATAGATTTTCATAGACACAGTATAACATAGGTTCTGTGTCCACACGATTCTTTTCACCTCACGATTACTAAACTATCTGCATATATCATCAGGCAGTTCACTATTTATGGATATTAATTTTGTTCGGCGCCGTATTAATCATTATCCCATTATCTTTTCGTATCTTTGACTGTTCAAGATAGGAATCTTTCTTAATTTCCGCAGCGTCGCTCCTTATTTTTGTGCATTGCACGGTTTTTGGTAATGATATTTTACCCAATCATTACTTTAACTTAAAGTATGCCAATTAAGCTCAAATAAATCACTCTCAAATAGCTTTTCTTTCCAATCATTATACTCTCCTTCATCTAAACGAAGAGAGTCTTCATAAAATCGCACAAAGTATATTTTTTTATCACCATCTTTATCATCTTTAAACGGAAAATTATCCTTGTATTCCCGGCATGCGTTTAAATCTAACTCTTCAACACTGGCAATACATTCGTACATATTTTCCATTTCATTATACCGATATACTTCATACGGCCAAAAGTCATCATTATATGTATATCCCGAATGTGATGCCGAAGCATATATCAATCCATTTTCATAAAATCTACATCCATAATAGTAATCAAATAATAATTCTAACTCTTCTTTTTTCTCAGAAAATCGGTAAATATATTGTGCACTGTCCGAATTGCACGTTCCTTCAATTCCTATCAATAGTTCATCTATACCATCATCATTTATGTCATATATCACGAATTCATTGGGATATGCCAGCTCTTTTTGTTTTTCAAAACCAGTACCATTATCAACATAACAATAATCTCCGTTTGGCAAATATCCCGTATTTTCCAGTTCTTCGACCGCGTTTAAATAAATTTGATTTATTTCAGTATGATTCCCTATCTCAATCACATAATCATAACTATAGGTGTGCACATACAACCGGTCATCCTTCTCTGCCATGAGGTCCGGCATCTTTTTCAGAGACAGGCGGTCGATCACCTCTCCGGTATTTTTATCCAGCTGATAGAGATAATCGTCCTCTGCGGTAAAGCCATAGCCGCAGAAGATCACGTCCCCTTTCACGAGAAAATTCATGCTGTTATAAGTCTGGTCTGCACTTCGCCACAGCAGTTTCTCATTTTCCAGATCATAGGCAAACATAAAGCAGCTGTCCGGCTGCGCATAACCGTTCATTACTGAAGCCCCGTAAAAAATTCCGTTCTCAAGGCAGGCATTATTACCGTTGACGTACCATTTGTCTGTCGGATATTCCAGTACATACAGGCAGTTCTCACCATCGAAAATGCTGAGTTTTCCATCCTCCCACTGATAGGTATACTCCCACTGATAGGTATAATTTTCATCATAGAAGCAGTCCCAGTTTTCTCCGATCATGGGAAGGGAAATGTCTTCCGATGCATTGTACCATTCGTCTGCAAAAGTAATATTGTTATACGTCTCGGAAAGGATTTCCAGGGAATAGGGCTGCGCCGCAGTTCCTTCCGGGTGAAATTCCGATACTCCGGTGAAATCTATCGCAATTTCTTTCGGTGCAATGGGTGTTTCCCGGGATTCGGACTCTGTGAGAGCTCCGGAGGTCTCTGTCTCATCTATTTTAGTGTCTATATTGGAAATATTTTCGGTTTGTTTCTCCGCTTCGTTGTTCTCCGGTGCATTGGTCTCCCGGGCGCCACATGCCATTAACAGGCAGGCGGACAGTGCAAATGTTGCTAATCTGTATTGTTTTTTCATGATAATCTCCCTTACTGCTTAAAAAATTCTCGTAACTATTCAGAACCCCATTCGCAAAACCGCTACTTCGTAGCTTCTTCATTGATCATCTGTTCCTCTTCTATAACAGTAACAATACCTTCATATACGGTAAAGTAATATCGAATCTGCTCCTGTGTGTCCTCATACTGCCAACGTTCCCAGGAAGCTTCCTCAACAGACTTCACCAGTGTCAATGTACCATCGGCATCCGCGATGTTTTGCTGTAATTCCTCCAACATTGTCTTACCGACAAGGAATCTCCCATCCCGGCTGCTGCCGGCCTGAATCTGTATCCTGTCTAATCCACCGTTCTCGTCAAAATAACAATAGTATTTGCTGTTCTCTATATAGAGACTCGCATCCTCACTGGCGACATCGCATTGCAATCCGGCATCGGTACACAATGCCCGTACTTCGTCTCTTCGCATTCCCCATTGCATCCTTGACAGGACCTCTCGATTATACTCCAGGGAATAGACCACTGCCTTCACCGGCACAAAGGAGAAGGAGCAGCGGTGCGATCCTGCCTCATCCAGATCCCCCTCCATCACTGTGGTCACAGAGTCCTTGCCAAGTTTGTCTCCTGCTCCCAACAACATACCATCTTCCAATAAGGCAAAATTATTATATCCATATCGAATAGCAGAGATATCTGCATCAAAGGTGCGGGCATCATCGCTGTGCCGGATTCCACCCAGCCATACCATACTGACCTTATCCAGTACCTTTTTGGGTTCTCTGACAAAGTCATGAACATTCTCACTCTTAGAAACGCCACACTGTCCAAAGATATTTAATCCCCAAAGATATAATTCTCCGTCTTCCGTGATTGCCGCTCCATTCCACGCATTGATGTCCACATAGATACAATGATCCAGAACTTTATGTGGTTCCAGATACATCATTTTTACCAGATTCAACGGATTCTCTGTTACTGACCAGTATTCATCATATCCCCCAACAGTCGTGCTGCTTGTCGTCCGAAGCTGTCCCCACCAATATACGACTCCATCTTCCTTGAGTACGATAATGGCTTCCCTGCCGGCTCTGGCATATCTGACATTTTTCATTAACAGTGTGGGGGTACATACCCTGTCGTTATCCATGTCGCTATATACCTGCTTCACAGTGTCTTTTCCCAACAAAAGTCCTGCCATATTTAATCCCAGTCCGTAGAGGTTTCCATCCTCCGTCAGATAAATGCAGAAATTATTATTCCAATCGGCATCTACGGAAACCACATGATCTGCAATCCTCACATCATCAAACTGCCCCTTGTCAAAATCCGTCTCGTAACTGCCTGTTCCCAACTGACCATTCTCATTATAACCGTTCCCCCAGAGAATACCATCATTATCAATATAATAATGATTATAGGCAGTGACCCGCTCAGTGATATAATAGTTTTCAATACGAAAAGGACTAGGAGCTTGCAGTTCCTCTTCCTGCTGTATGTAAATTGTTGGCAGATTCTGTTCCTGTACTTGTCCTGTTTCTTCCGTTGTCACCATTTCTGTGAAGTCTTCCTCTGTTTTCTGAGAAGAAACCGCACTTTTCTGTGTGAGCAGTACCAGTGCTGCAATGATACACAGTTCCACTGCCAGCGCCGCAAGCTTCCCTGCGGTCTTACGGCATTTTAAAATATGCCGGATCCTGCCCCGGATGTCACCTTCATCAAAACACACCGGTGCTGCAAATATCCTGCGTGCGGTCGTATCGGTTGCCATGGATAGCAGTACGGCGGCATATTCCTGTCGGTCCTCCGGCTCCAGATGTTCCGTCACTGCTTCATCACAGGCTTTTTCTATATCACAGCACAGCAGATAATATGCCAGCCAGACCACCGGATTCATCCAATGCACAATACTGATCAGATAGGTCAGTATTTTCCACAGATAGTCCCGGCGATGCAGATGGATCCGCTCATGCTGCAATACACAGTCATAAAATTCCGGATTCATCTCCATCGGCAGATAGATCTGCGGCCGCAGAATCCCGAATACCATCGGTGTGCGGATGCCGTCCACGTAACGGACTCCCTCCTCCCCGGGAAGGCATTCTGCCAGACGGCGCTTCATTCTTACATAAGAAAGGATAAAATACGCGAGAAAACAAGGGATTCCTGCCAGCCACAGGTATCTGACTGCAAATATCACCTGTGTAAAGGCGGCCGATAGAAAAGGCATGACTGCTGTGCCGTTGGACTGTGCAGCCGTCACAGGGAGCTCGTTCGATCCCGCTTCGGAATTCGTACCCTGCACGGTCATCGCATCTGTTCCGGTCGCCTGTTCCGACAAGGTACTCTGTCCCAGTGTAACATTTTGCTCCAGCACAGCACTTTGCCCCAACACGATGCCCGTCCCAAGTCCCGTTACCACTGTCGGTCCATCCGCACTCACCGCTACTACCATCGACTCCGGCTGTGCCCGCCAGAATCCGTGCTCATTCTCGATCTTCCAGGGAAATATAAGATAGAAAAAGACGATTCCCCACAATAGCACACAGTAGCGGTAGGAGATCCGCAGTCCTCTAAATACCATTCTGAGGATCCATACGATTCCTACGATGATGCTTCCCTGAATGCTCATTCTGATCAGTATCTGCATCATTGCCATCCCTGTCATTCCTTTTCTTCCCCGTTATTTTCTATGATCTTCTTCAGTTCTTTGATCTCTTTCGTAGACAACTTTTTCCGGGAGGTAAACGCCGCCACAAAAGCAGGCAGGGATCCCGCAAAGGACTCTTCGATGATCTCCTCACTCTGTCTCGCCTGAAACATCTGCCTCGACAGTAACGAAGTTACGGTTCCGTTCTCGCTGGTAAAAATCCCCTTCTGGCAGAGGCGCCGCAGGACTGTATAAGTTGTGGATTTCTTCCAGTTCAGCTCCTGCTCGCATAGTTTCACCAGTTCCCCGGAAGAGACCGGCTCATGCTCCCAGATAATCTCTGCAAAACGCATTTCGATGGCGCCCATAGTATATTCCGACATTGCAATTCCACACTTTCTGCCCTCTGTGGCATCCGTTAAGTCTTATTATGCAAAATGGTTTACAAGTTGTAACACTTTTATGTTACATCCTGTAAACCATTTTTGTCAATGTCTATTTTTTCCTACAAAAGTAAAAGTTTCTCTTATACCGGAAACTTTTTTCATTTTTATCAAATGTATCCAGTATAAATTGTTCTCATCCCCCATTCGGCATCAGATCATTGAAAGTATCCCATGCCTCTTCCGCCGTATAATCCGCCAGCTTAAGCCACCCGGTGACACCATTCTCGGTCTCCACGCAGAGCCACTGCCTGCCGGCATCCAGATAAAGGAAATAGACTCCGTGATCTGCGTTGATGGTAAAGCGTTCACTGCCTGCGTCCGGAGTCCGATAGACTTCCAGATCTTTTCTGATCCCGTGCAGGGTCGACTGCTCCGGCAGATCATAGCGGTCTGCCGGAAGTTCCGCCAGTTTTCCGTCACTTCCAATGCGGTATACGATCCGCAAATTTTCTCTTTGCAGAATATAATCATAGCTCTGAGTGGTAATAATCTGGCCGTTTTCCACCCAGATCTCCCGGATATCCTGTGCGAAGCTTCCTACCTCCTGTAATTCCCCGTTCTCATAGCGGAACAGGAAACTCTCGTACTGTCCGAACTCGTCCCTTCGCATCAGCGCCAACAGGATCTGTCCGCCATCGGGACTGAAAGCGTAAATGCTGTTCCCCAGATTCTGTGCCGTCCGTGTCTCGCCTTGCATGGTATTCACCGCAAATATATATTGATCCAGCGGCGAATGATCCACTTCGTTTACTACCTGTGCCATTCTCGAACGCAGCAGAAGTTTCTCTGCGGTTCCGTCTCCGTCCAGATCCAACAGGGCATAAGTCTCCTGCTCCGCTCGCTCAGACAGATCGAATACAACTCCCACATTCGTCATAATATCCCGTCTCTGTGCTGCTGCATAAGCATCCGCTTCCTCTGTCGTCAGATCTGCCGCCACCTTCCCGTTCCAGACCGGCTGATTGGACAGAAGCGGAAGTTTCCTCTGGGCGGTTCCGCTGCTCTGACTCAGGATCCAATAGCCATCCTCCGCCGTAAGTGTATCTGCGGAGAAATCCTGTGCCTCCGACGGCAGCTTCCAGTCTGTGACCCCGTTTTCTCCGGTCTGTCCCGAAGTATCATATTCCCGGATCGTGTCGATCCAGATGTCCAGATCTCCCTCCTGATAATCAGAAGCTGCAAAATAGTACAATCGGACACTATCCTGTTGCTTCAGATAAGCCATCTCCTGACTGTAACTGTCAGACGTATAATATTTTCCCATATTTTGATAAACCGTGGACCGTCCCTGTGCCGCACATCCCGGGGCTATATATCCCGGAACCATACAGTTCAGTCCGGCTTCCTCCCCGGTGGCCGCATAAATACCGTAGCTGGAAACCTGATAAGTAGCAGCAACATCCGCAAAAGATCCGGGGGATACCTTTACATACACCCATTTTTTCGACAGTTCTGCCACGGTAGCCCAATCTTCATCCCTGGGTCCGTATTCCGCATAGACCACTCTGGCCTGATTTTCTCCGTCCAGAGGACCGGTAGAATGCCTGCCTATACTGTCGATATCTCCCAGTGACAGCAGCCAGATCTGACTGCTCTCCTCCGCAAATACCATCGGAATGTCTATAGCAGTGCCATCGGCAAAGGTATACTGTACATTCGCCACTGCTCCCTCCCCGGGACGATTCGGATCCTCCTGATAAAAATAATACTGCATTCCCGGCTCATAAATCAGTTCCGTCATTTCCCCGCTGCCACCCTGTAGATTCAGCAGAGCTTCCGCAGCCTTCACCGGATCCTTGTAGGTCTCATGGGCAGCGGCATCTCCGTCTAAAATCCGCTGATGCAGTTTCCGCGCCGCAACACCATTGTAGCCAAGATATTGGATGCCGTCCTGTCCGGCAAAAGACCGGGCATCCTCCAAGGCAGTCACATCAAACAGGGCACTGAACTCTTCCCTGCTGTGGATACCCTGCTCAAATACCGTCAGCCATTCCGTTTTGGCAGCCTCATAATCCACTTCATCCGTCGCAAACTCCCCTGTTGCAGCTTCCTCGGTTGCATCTGCCCCGTCGGTTGCCAGCGCCGCATCTGCCTCAGTCTCTGCACCGCTATCCGCATTTGCAACATCCGCTGCATCCGTTCCACTACCCGGGTTGCTGCACAGGCACACCACCAGTACCACGATCACTGCTGCCGCGCCGATCATGACCCAGAACGGCGGCTTGCGATAATCCAGTACATGACGAATACGATTCTTCACATGGTCTTCGCCAAAAGAAAGCAGTGCGCAGATGGAACCGCCCCGATAACGCTTCCACTCTCCGCCGGAAGCTTCTTCCAGCAATGTATAGGAATAGATCTTCTTGCTCTCCTCGCCGAGAAGCTTCACAACTTTTTCATCGCAGGACATCTCACAGTCCATATTCATCAGATAAAATGCCAGCCACACCAACGGGTTAAACCAATGCACACAGCAGATCAGCAGCGCTGCCGGTTTGAAAAGGTAATCCCTGCGCTGCAGATGCACTCTCTCGTGGCACAGCACGACTTTTCTGCTCTCCGGATCCAGTCCCGAAGAGAGATAGATCACCGGATGCATCAGTCCCATGACAAAGGACAGATGCCCTCCATCGATCTCGCAGATCCCCGGTTCTACCTGTCTGACACCGCTGTCAGTTCGGTGAATCCGGTTCCGCATACGCAGGTAGGAAAAGGCATGATACCCCATAAATCCTGCCATTCCAAGTAACCATGCGATCGACAGGACACGGAAAGTTTGCAAAGAATCGTCCGCATTATCCCGGTTATCCACCGGGTAACCACCATCCAAGGCATTCGTAACATTACCCGGTGCCTGAATTCCGCCGACACCGTCATCTCCAATTTCATTCATGCCTTCTACGTTTCCGTCCTGTCCCAGTGTCGGTGCAGAACCTTCCCTATTTCCGGTGGCTTCTAAAGTCCCGGCATTCAGATTTCCCGTATTATCCGCCCCGGACAGCACGGCATCCACAGTATTGTCTCCACGGTGGCTGCCATTATAAACTCCCTCATTGTCAACTGATCCGGCACTGTTCCCGGCAGTCAACTGTGCAGAGGTTGTCGCCGTCCCTACGGTCAACAGACGCTCCGGGATCAGACTGATCCTGGTCCCCGGCAGCACCGGACAACATAACCGCACAAATACGATTCCCCACAGCAGATAGGAACACCATTTCGGGGCTTTTTTCAGTAAAAATCTGGCCAGTATCACCAACAAAATACAATAGCTTCCCACCAGACTGAGACGCCATATACTGTCAAACAAACGATAGATGCCTTCCACCATAAAGTCCCTCCTATGTTCTCTGCTTCCCTATCCGCGGAAGCTCCGCTCTCTGTCGTCCCTGTTCTGTAACGCCCCGAAGCTCACTAATTTTCCGTCCCGGCAGCTGAGACTTCCACAATCGCCTTCCTGCAATTCGCTGTAGATTCTGTCGGAAACTTCCAAGGTGATCTGTTCGCCCTCTTTTTCCAGATTTTCAAAAATGACAGTCTTGACGTTTTCCGCCTCAGTTACTCCGGAATTTACTGTGCCGTTTGCCAGATATACCGGTTGGTTCACCGCAGTAGCCTGTGCCTTGCTATAGACTTTTGCACGGTTCACCGTATGATATCCCCGTTGCCTGTTCCGTAAGCTCCGCACCAGAAGGTACAGAAGATATCCCAGAATTGCCGCTGCGAACAGGACTGTCAATATGTTTTCCACCGGACTGAAACTTAACTGCTGCATCATAAGCACAACCTCCCCATTTTTCATTATTTATCTCATTTCACAGTATCCTTTATGATATCCTTGTATACTTCCAACAGCCACCAGGAAAATGCCTGTGATTGTTTTGCTGCATTGTCGATCATGCCATCTGCAGTTGCTTTATCCTCAGCCGGTACTACCAGCAGGAACTCTTCCTCTTCTATTTTTACTCCACATAATACGGTTTTTAGATCTTTTGAGATAAGGAACATATTACCGGCTGTATCTCCATCGGTAGTTGTGATGCAGGAATACGATGGTTCCGCTTTTACAAAAAGTGTCGTAAATCCCGTTTCCTCATCGCCAAAAATCTTTTCTCCATCCAGCCATACATTCCCCTGAATATAATCCTCCTGATTTTTCCAGATAAAATGTGCCTTTTTCGCATGAATCTCTACCGGAACCTGTTGATAAAATTGCGGATTTGCCAAACCGACTAACATGCCGCTGCCAACATAATCATATGTTTCCTCTTTCGGAGTATCATAATATCGCAATCCGTAATCTCCGAGACACAGCAGGACTACAGCAACTATAACGATCAGAAAAATTACGATTCCTTTGTTCTTTTTACTCCAATGCATGATCTGTATCTCCTTTTCACACTTTACCCGGCAAAATACAAGCCACTGAAATAATCACTGTAATCCTTACCATCCTGTAACCGAAACCATCCCTTCACACCATCCGTAATCTCGATGCAGATCCAGTCCTGTGTTGCATCCAGCTTTGTCATGCGTACCTTGCTTCCTTTGGGCAGCACAAAGGTCTCATCCCCGTCCGGTGTACGGTAGAGCGTTATATCCTGCCGCAATTCCACTTCCTCCCAGGCACTTAATACATATTCCTCCTGTGGCACTTCCCGAAGTCTTCCGTTCGATGTTACCTGATAGATTTTCTGGATGTAATCATTCTGCACCGCAAAATAGGGTTCAGTGATAACCATCTGTCCATCCTGTATCCATGCCTTTCGCAGATCCTGTGCGAGCCGGTCTGTTTCCACCGGTTTTCCGTCTTCATAGTGGTAGATTCGTGTCAATGGATCTGCGCTTTCTCCGTCATCGTACAATGCGATCAGGAGCTGTTCCCCATCCGGGCTGAAAGCGAAGATCGAATTGCTCATATTTCCCGTGCTGTCCGGAATCTCAATCGTCTGTCCGTCTATCTCCAACACTGCATCCCGCAGGTCATAGCAATTCATCTGACCCAGTCCCAAATTTACACAAATCTTATATTCCTCGAAAGAATATCCCGTTACCGGCTCCGCAGGATGTAGAGAAATCTTCTCCGGCACACCATCGCCATCCAGATCCAGCTGCGCCGATGTCTCAGTTTCTGTCCGCTCCGATACATCAAATACCACACCCGGATAGGCCAGAATGTCTGCTCTTTCGATGTGCTGGCTATCCGCCCCGCTAAGCGCAAACCGCATACTTATGGATGGATTACTATTGTAAATGTCATAATATCCGTCATGAACATGAAGCGTCGTGTCGCTGTTGAGCTGCAAATCCACCGGCAGAACCGTATCGGTGGCAGTATGGGTACTCATGTCAAACTCCCGAAGTACCCTCGGCATCCACTCATCCGTCATAAGATGCGCCTCATCGGGATCTGTCAGATAATAGACCTTGCCGCCGCTCCATTCCGTCACATCCGGCAGATCTTTTTGCAGCTGTGTATAGGCATCCGATGTGTCATATGCGCCCCGCTCACAGGTAACGTCATACCAGCCCGTTGCCATGATGCGTTCCGCTTGAATGCAGCGAAATACACTGCCGGATGTTCTCCAAAGTTCACTCATGGTATAGATCCCGTAATTTGAAATCTGTACATGCGGGTAATAGGCCGAATAACTGCCGGCATCCACAGGATACCAGTCCATCCAGCCCCAGTAGACCGCTCTGTCCGGTTGTCGGAGTTCGTACTCCCCATAGACCATTCTGGTACAGATATCACCGGTGAGCGGACCATATCCCAAGTCCTCCGCACTGCCCGGATCTCCAAAGGACAAGAGCCACAGCTGCGTCATCTCCTCCGCCATGACCATGGGAATATCTACGGCAGATCCATCCGCAAAAGTATAATGTACATTCACCACAGAGCCTTCTCCCGGCCGGTCAGAGTCCTCCCGATAATAAGGATATTGCCGCCCTGCCGGATACAGCGTCTCGGTCACGGCTCCGCTTCCATCACCCAGGTGCAACAGTGACACCGCTGCCGTTACCGGATCTGTATATTTTCTATAAGTCTCGGATGAAGGTTCCTCCGCCAGTGCTTTGAATATCGCATACGCAGCATTCGTATTGTTTTCACGGACCAGCAGGTCATATGCCACTTGATCCGCTGCAAAGGAATGCTTTTCCTCGATTGCTTCCACATCAAAAACAGCGGCAAAATCTTCTCTGTTGCGAATCGTTACCTTTGCAAAATCTTCCGGTGTCTTGATGCTGTCCGGAAACTGCGCAATATTTCCACTCGTCTCCGCATTGCTGTCTACATCCGTTGCTACCCCTGCGCTGTTGTCTGTATCCGCACGATCCGCTGTGCCTGCTCCGTTCCCACTTCCACCGGGGTTGCTGCACAGGCACACCACCAGTACCACGATCACTGCTGCCGCGCCGATCATGACCCAGAACGGCGGCTTGCGATAATCCAGTACATGACGAATACGATTCTTCACATGGTCTTCGCCAAAAGAAAGCAGTGCGCAGATGGAACCGCCCCGATAACGCTTCCACTCTCCGCCGGAAGCTTCTTCCAGCAATGTATAGGAATAGATCTTCTTGCTCTCCTCGCCGAGAAGCTTCACAACTTTTTCATCGCAGGACATCTCACAGTCCATATTCATCAGATAAAATGCCAGCCACACCAGCGGATTGAACCAGTGGACGCAGCAGATCACCAACGCCGCAGGCTTAAACAGATAGTCCCTGCGCTGTAAGTGCACCCGTTCATGACACAGAACAACTTTTCTGCTCTCAGGATCTAAGCCCGAAGACAGATAGATTACCGGATGGATCAGCCCCATGACGAAGGACAGATGCCCTCCATCGATCTCACAGATCCCCGGCTCCACCTGTCTGACACCGCTGTCAGGTCGGTGAATCCGGTTACGCATACGCAGGTAAGAATAAGCATGATATCCCAGGAAGCCAAGCATTCCTGCCAACCATACCATGGATAATACACGGAACCACACCGGGTATGTCCATGCGCGGGCGTCAGTACCCGTTCCGGCAGATGTTTCCGAAATCACTGCATCTGTTCCACTGGCTGCTACCTCTGCAACCGTAGCTCCACTTTCTGTTCTCGCAGTTCCCAGGGAAAAATCCTGCGTGCCGTCAGCATTCATGACAGTATTGTCATTTCCCACAACCATCGTTTTTTCTGCCGTCTGGCTGTCCGGTACTTCCTCTGCATCGTACTCCCGCCGCAGGACATCTCCGATGTCCTTCGTATCGTTGGCCTCTGCATAACCATGACTGCCCGGACCGACTGTCTGCTGCCCGGACGTCATCTCTGTCCCCACAGACAGCAATTTGTCCGGAATCAGACTGATTCCTGTCTCCGGTAGTATCGGACAGCACAACCGCACAAACACGATTCCCCATAACAGATAGGAGCACCATTTTGGTGCTTTTTGCAACAAAAGTCTGGCGAGGATCACCAGCAGCACGCAGTATCCTCCCACCAGACTTAAGTTCCATACACCGTCAAATATTCTGTAGATATTCTCACCCATAAGCCCCTCCTGTCCTGCCCCCCGGCAAGGCATAGTCGATGTTTCATAGACTCTTTGTAATTATAGTCTACATTCCACCGACCCATCTGTCAAGTAAGAAATCTGATTCTGTTCCCCCTCTTCTTCCGGATTCTAGTCACTTACTGTCAGCTCCGGCTCTTCTTCCGAGCGCAATACCTCCGCATGCATTTCAAAATCCAGCACGCAGTCTCTATGGATTTCCTCTGTCTCCCCGGTAGTCATGGAAGTGCCGGTCCCCCGGAAAGAGATCACTGTCTTTCCATCTCCTATGGTCACATCCGAAGTGACATATAACGGTTTCTGATACTGTTCACTGATCCACACAAAAACCTCATTGGTTGCTTCCCAATACTGCCGCAGTTCCTCACCATACTGCTTCGCATACCCCTGTCCGATGTGGGATCTGCTGCGAATGGAGCAGATTTCCGCACCTCTCTTTCCCGTGCTTACTTCTGCACCGCTTCCATCAGACGCTCCTGCCAGTCATAGAAAGCCTGGCCGTCCACCAGGCAGCGTTCGTCCTCACCTATCCATAATCCCTGTTCTTCCGACGCGTAGCGAAAGGTCCTTGTCTCACCGTCTGCATAGACAAACTGAAAATATCCCACACCTTCCACCATCTCCTCCGGCGGGATCGGATCTGACGTCACTTTTCCGGAAAGTTGTATAAATTCCTGCCACAGCTGCTCTACGGTATCGACATCTTCCACATAATCGTAATCCTCCGCACAGAAGCTGCATCCAATCTTCTGCGGGCATTCCTCCGGCAAAAAAGCCGCGCAGAATGCTGTCTTTGCTTCATTCTCCAGCATTCCCGGATACCATATATCCGCTATGGCATAGGCTTCTTCCGGTGTTGCCGCCGGATATAAAACATAGCTGGCGAGATTCTCTACGGATATCATCCCTTTTTCCACATTCTGTACCGCCTGATAAATCGCTACGGTAGTCTGAGCATCCGGGGTTCCGATCCAGCCAGCCCCTCTTCCCTCCTTCAGAAATCCTCTGCTTGCTCCATAGGTAAAGAAATAATTCTGCGGTTCCTCTCCCTCTCCAACGAAAGATATCTGCCCATGGAAAGTGCTGCCGTGGATCCAGGGCAGTACTCGGTAATAATAAGTTCCATTAACGCTCACCTGTACCTCTTCCAGCTTCCCATAGGCATTCTCCTTCGGCATTTGAATCCCCGGCACCGTGAAATCCACTGCTTTCTGGAATTCGATAAGATTCAGCAAAAGTACCACTACCACCAATACGATTGCACTGAGAAAAATGGTTGCTTTTACATTAATCTTCTTCATAAACCCCTCCTTTGTTTCCCTTCTATCTACATTGACGACTTTTATACTCCGTTTGTTACAAACAGTATAACAAAATTTCACCCCTGAATCTACTTTTTTCACCCAAGCGACCGCTTTCTGTTATTTCTGGTCTGTTTATAACATAACCACTGTAAATGCACAATTGAGCAGATGGAAACTTAACAGTCTGGAACTTTAAAACTGGCGGCATCGGTTTCCCGGTGTCGCCAGTTTATTGTCACTCTATTTTACAAGTGGCTCATAATAGAGCACTGTCTGCGCAGGATCTTTTCCGCTGATTTCCACGCCGTCCGCCGTCGTTCCCTGGAAGCCGTCGGATGCGCCGATATAGAGAATGCGACCGTCCGGTACGAGGACCGCACAGGTACCTTCCGTACCGCAGGGCATCTCCCAATTCTCCTGCACTCTGGTGAATTCCGTCTCACCCAGACGATAGGTGTCCACGCCGTTGTATCCCCATAGGATAAAATCTGCCGTCTCACTCACACCTGCTGCCACCATTTTCCACGGGTAGATCGTATCAGCACTGCAAATAACATTCTCACCTCCAGCCACCGGAACAAACCTGAGGCTTTCCGGGTCTACTGACACTAATGTCATAGCCATATCTCCTGCTGTCGTATTGCCCACTGCCTGTGCAGCCGCATAGACTTTGCCGTCCTTGCCCTGTCCTAATGCTCCGGCACCTTGTACGGCATAGCTGTCGTCATCCGCCACGGTTCCGATCAGCTCACCTTCCGCAGAATAGATCCGCACATAACTGCCGTCCTCCTGCATCCGCATCCGCATATATAATCTGCCCTGGGCATCTGTTGCCATACTATCAACGATATTCCATTCCCGCTCTCCTACGGTAAAACTGTTCAGAAGCTTTCCCTCCGGACTGATATGGTAGATCACAGGCAGCCGGCCATGTTCCGCTCCCGGAAATGCCAGTCCGCGTAATGCCGCATAGACACTTCCGTCCGGTGCGATGCACAGACTGTAGACCTCTCCGTTTTCTGCAAAATCTTCAAAAAACGTCTCTGGCGTTCCGCTGCCGTAAGACAGATATTCCACTCTCGCCTGTCCGTCCGTAGTGAAACCGCCCACATACAGACCGTTCTCTGCCACTGCCGCACAACGGATACTTACGTCTCCCTCATAAGCAATCTGCCATTCCTGCGTTGCCGTATCGGCGCCGAGAACCGTACCACTCGTTCCCTGCTGTGCTGCACGTCCCTGCTGCGCAGCATCCTTTTCCGGCTCTGTCTTCACATACTCATAAGAACCTGCTTCAATCTCCTCGCTGATCTTCGCCAGACTGTATTCTCTCTTTTCCTTAAAATCGATCAGCTCCAGCAGCTGCTCATCCGTAAGCTCCTTCTCCGGCAGGAAAAAGGTACTCCGCTCCGCATAGAAAGCCACTCCCTTTTTGTATTTTTCGGAGTTGTCAATCAGCGTAAGCTCCTTCTTCGGGAAATACCCCTGCTCCAGGTATGCCTGCCTAAGTTCTTCCAGTCTCGCCGTCTCGTTCTCTGTCATCGGTCTGCTGTAAGTATCCGCAGAGACATTTGCCTCCTGCAGCTGGGCAAAATACTCCTCCAGTTTTTCATGATTCATGCTTTCCATCCGTGCCTGATACATTCCGGATGCCGTCACCGTCGCCGACGCCAGTACCAGACAAGCTGCCGCCAGAATCGCCGCCCGCCGGAAGCTGTAATGGTGTCTGCTGCCTCTGCCGTTTTTCTCCAGATGCTGTAAAATATCATCCACCCTCGCATCCAGATCTTCCGATACCGCCATCTGTTCCTGTTCTGCCATTTTATATAATTTTCTATCTAAAAAATCGCTTTGCATCTCCTGCTCCTTTCCGCTGCTACAACATTGCCCGCAGCTGCTCTTTCGCCCGATGCAGACGGGATTTCACTGTGCCCTGCCTACATTCCAGGATCCTGCTGATCTCCGGGATTGTGCACCTCTCATAGTAAAACAGAACGATTACATCCCGATACCCGCCGTCCAACTGCATCACCGCATCCCACAACTCATGATGCTCATCGTAGAATTCCGGAGACAGGTTCTCTTCCCATTCCACCGGACTGGTGCGCTTGTTCTGCCTATAGATTTTTTTCGCCTCGTTGGCTGCAATCTGCAGGATCCAGTTACGAAAACTGTCTGCTTTTTTCAATGTGTCTAATTTCTCATAAGCATGCACGATAGCCTCACTGACCGCGTCCTCCGCATCCGCACTGTTTTGCAGAATCGAATACGCCAGTCGGTACATGGGAAGCGTGTCACTCTTCACATGTTGCACAAACTCTTCTTTTGTCATGACTGCCAAGGTACCACCTCCTTCTTATCGCCGGCTTCACTATATATGAGTCGCGAATGGATAAAAAGGTTCCCTAAAAATAAGGCACCGGATGAATCCAGTGCCTTGCGATGTTTTTCCACCTTAATTTACGTTTTTAGTATAATTGAATTCAGAAATAAAAGTATACTTTCCTTTGCCTTTTCCTTTAATTTCTTCAACAACACCTATTTCTCTTAATTTTTTCATAACGTTCTTAGCTGTCGAAGTTGAACATTTCAATACTCTCTCTATCTCAGGCGCTCCAAATATCTGATTAGTTTCAATTTCTTCATATATTTTTAATATGTTTTTTTTCGTTGGTTCATTATATGCCTGACTATCAATAGCCAACTTTATATTTTGAAAAGACAACTTTTCACTCTCAATAGCCAGCTTTTCACTCTCAGCAGCCAACTTTCCAGATAAATAGCCAACTTTTTCAGCACTGGAATTATAAATAACCGCCTGCAACATGAAAGCATTTGTATGATAAACCGGATCTTTTAATCCAACCTGCTCCAGTTCATTACACATACGATTAACACCCTCACCAAATTCTTTTACAAATTTATAGTTCTTTAAAAACTCTGCAATCTTAGGGTTTCTGGAAAAATGTGTAAAACGAATATTGTCTGCTCTTACAAGTCCCGGAAGTTTCCCAGGACTTTCTACTATGATATGATCATCAAACATTTTAATCTGAATATCTGTACCAGTAATACTGTACGCCCGATGAGTAACAGCATTTACAATCAGTTCTTGTCTGACAAACTTAGGATATTCCTCATCTGTAACAAATGTTCCATCTGATCCCAAGTATGTTTTTTCCTTCACCTGTGTATCCAAATATGCAATTGCCTCATTTATCATATTAAGCAGTGTTCCTTCAAAGATAACATCCTTAATTACATTCATCTCTGTTCTCTTTAAGATATTCCAATGGACTTTTTCCATAATTAATCTTATCTGTATATTCTTTTACAAAGTCCATATCTATATCATCTATCGTAGCATCGGGTACGGCTTTATCTTCAAAGTAACGTTCTCCCTTATCATAATTGAGTTGGAGACGTTCCTCAAAAGTCTGCAATTTAGATTTGTCACCAACTCTTAAGAATACATCATCTGCCTGATTTGCATGTACTTGTGGACTTGCATCAATATGCATTACAAGCACATGATTCTCTCTTCCCTTTTCATCGACACATGGAAGTTTTTCTATTCCGACTTTAACAGTCGGATTGCAGAAATCAAATGGCACTCTCAGTAGTTCATTTAACTTCTTTGTTTCAAAATCAATGCCTTCAATTCTTCTTGTCCTATCGGTTATACCTATTGCAATATCTCCACCATCCGCATTAGCAAATGCAACAATTGGTATTGCTAAATCCTTTGGAGAAATATTTATACTTTTTCGATCAAATGTCTGATTTTCTTCCTTTGATAAAATTTCTTCAATCGTCATTGCATTCACCTTTCATATATTAGTATTATTTTAAATGTAATTTGTTTTTTTCGTATTGTCAAACAAAACCGATCTTGAGGACACAGACTCATATTCCTGACTCCCCGAAAGGTCTCGACCCACGATAATACGCTGCGGGCGTGAGGAATTCCTGGAAAAGAGTTTCGCGGAGGCAAACGAGCGGCAGATCATGGAATATATCTGTGCGCACAGGCAGGAATGCGAGCTGGCGCTGGAGTTTTGTTACGAAAAACAAGGAGGATTACTCTATCCGCCGAAATTCCCGCCAGAAAGCGATGGTCTCCTGCAGATCCGCTTCATCTTCGAACAATTCCATCTGTTTCGCCACTTCGATTGCAAAATCCACATACCCGTTTGCTCTCGAAGTGGTAATCCGGTCGGAAGTTACCACATCCTTTTCTCCGGAATGCGTCGATTCGATCCCCTCTAACAGTCCCGCATGTTCCACAACATCCACACCTGCACAGATGGCAGCGATCCGTCCGCCCAGGCCCTTTACGCTTTTCAGGTACTTCCATACCTCCGGAATATCTATCTTCTCAATATCTCCTCCCGGAATAACCAGCAGTTCCACATCCTTCGGATCCGCAGAATCCAGCCGATCCTCCGGCACTATCCGGTATCCTTCCGTGGCGGTGATTTCTTTTCCGTCCGGAGATACAAACTGCATTTCTTTTCCCGTTACCTTCAGAAAATAATTCAGTATCACAATTTCGTAAATACAACTGGTATCATACAACAATACTACTGTTTTCATCCGCTCTCTCCTTTTTCTCCCTTATAAGTCAATTTTCACGTAAATCAAAAATGTTGGCATATTTTTATAAAAATATCCCGATTTTCATGTCTTTTAATGTATGAAAATCGGGATACCCTAAGTTCCTCAGAATACTACTTTATAACGAAATATCGATTACCGATGCAGGTACGGTCGGGACACCGATCCCAGCGGCATCGGCAGAAAAAGATGTCCCGGAGGATCCGGCAGATAAGCTCATGCCGCCTCCGGAGGGAATGACGGGATTGTCCTTCATTTTCTCCAGACGGTCAAACACTGCCTTGAGGTATTCCGCATCTGCCTTGACGATTTCTTTCATCTCTTTGTTGCGGTGCTTGATCTTCATCATCTTAATGTCTGCAGGATCGATGTCCTTCTTCACAGAGAGCATGGTATCGGATAACTCATCCATTCCCATCTCATCCATCATATCCCGCATACTGTCAGACAGTTCCTGCATCATCTCGGAAGTAAAATCGCTTATTTCCACCATAAGCTCACTGGTCTGTAACAAGAATTCATCCAGCTGTGGATAATCATATTTCTCCAGATCCATATCGCTCTGTGCATCCGAAGCCTCACAGGGCAATTCCTCTTTGGCTTCCGGGTCCGTATTCTGATCCGTGTCTGAAGTTCTCTCTTCTTCGTCCGTGCAGACTTTTTCACCCTGCCAGATTCCGCCGGCTGCCTTCGCCAGTTCCTCTTCTTCTAAGTGTTTCGCCTTTTTCTTCGCTACACGCTCCATGGCTTTGGCATGGTTGATTGCTGCTTCGATCTCGTCATCATCATAATTGCCGCTCTGCTTCTGCAGTTTCAGGCGCATCACTTCTCTTCTCGCCTGCCCGGCTGCCTGCTTTGCCGCCTGGGACGTCTTGCTCCGCAGTATTTTGGATGAAATATTTTTAAACTGATATTTCAGTTTTTTCAGAGCCAGCGTCGTGTTTTTCGTCTGCTGCCTCTGATTGCGCAGAGCTTCACTGTAGCTCAGCGTGCTGGTAACGATAGACTCCTGTCCCAGGCTGTTTGCTGCCTGCGTCTGCGTACTCCGGCTGTCCCGGGCAAGCATCCGTTTAATATCACTGACCGAATTTTTCGAAGCAGTCGTGTTATTCTGCTGCCCGAAAATGCCGTTTGCACTGCTCTGGTTCGTCCTACTCCCGAAGGTGATCTGCGTCGTTCCCCGGCTGTTCGAGCGCACGAACGTTCCTCCATATTTCCCCATAGAAACCATACAATATCACCTTACCCTCTGAAATCGATGTTCTGACCCACCTGACGTTCACTCTGGGTCTGCACCTCGTCACTCCGTGTGTTGAAATTGTAGGTATCTATCCTGGAAAGCAGCTCCTCGATGGAATTGGCGGTAATGGTTACCGTCTCTTCCGTATCATCACTCTCTGCCCGCTTCTCCTTTAACTGCTCTTCTTTTTCTTTCTTTGCAGCCTTCTTCTCCGCAGCTTTTTTCTCTGCTCTCTTCTGCTCAGCCTTTTTCTCGATCCGGGCCTTCTGCTCGGCGCTGGATTTCTTCAATACAGCGAAAAATGACAGTGTTCCTCCATCATTTACCTGCATTCCAAAGCCCTTGACCTGCGCACCGGAACTCTGCAGGCTGGTCTTTAACTGCTGTATCTGTGCAGCGGCACCGCTCAGGATTCCCTCATACTGTTTGCGGAATTTCTCGTCTGTTGCCATCTGTTCGATCTTGTCCTCATCAATGAGAACAACCGTCTTATAGCCATTGGCATATTTTGCAGCATTGGCTTTTGCATTCTCCTTCTGATCTCTGCTGACCAGAATAAAATCATAATTTCCGTACTTCTTCTTCAGCTGCTCATAGTATTTCGCAGCCTTCTCCGACAACTCCGGCTGACCGATGGTCCTGCCGTAATTCCCAGTCGCTCCCTTCGTCTGTTTCGCTTCAGAAGTGCCGGCCGTGCCTGCAGCATTCGTTGTATCCTTCGTTGTCTTGTTTTTCGTATTCTTGCTGTAATCACTCTGCGCAGCATATGCAGTGATGCTGCTTACTCCTACATCTGTCATACTTATCTCCTCCTTGAAAATAGATGCCAAATCCGTTTGTTTTCACAGTTATCTTACTATGTATATCGTCTTCTTTTCTGAATACATTGATAGTAATAATGCCAAAAGACCACATTTCCGATCCTTGTCATCGATCAGAAATGCGGTCTTTATATTATATTTTTTCTTACTGATTCAAATTGTTGATCGTATGAGATAACTGTCCGAGAATCTTCTTGATTGCTTCACTGGAGACTGCCATATCTCTCGCCAGCTTCTGGACCTCCGTTGCTACCACAGCAAAGCCCCTTCCCTGATCTCCTGCCCTGGCTGCTTCAATGGATGCATTCAGTGCCAGAATCTGCTGTCTCTTGCTATAACCGTCGATTTCCTTCGTTCTGTCTTCCGCTTCTGCGATCTGCTGTGCAGCATCTGCAATACCGCCTTTTAATTCTCCTACCAGATTTGTATTTCTACGATGAGCATAGCTTGATCTCACAAACATATTGATGACATCGCCTAAAAGCTCAGCAGATGCGTCGATCTGCTCCCTTGTCTTTACATTTACCTTTTTCAAGGCCTTGATATATTTATCCTCATCAATGCCAAGTTCTCTTGCTGTCTGACGGAACTTCTCCTCATCCGGATTCTCCGGCAGCACCTGTCCTCCGATAATACTGCCCAGCACGGTTCCATCCTCCAGTGTGATCGGAATACCGAAATCCACAAGTCCCGCATGGCAGGGATACACACCATGGCCTTCTCTGTCACACTGCTCGCAGCGCTTTTTCCCCTCTGCGCTTCCTCTCGTCAGATCAATACAGAACTCCGTAAAATTATAACAGTCACTGATGTATTTCCCGTCTGCACCCACAGCCACGGTTGCCAGTCCTGTACTGCTTGCCCAGTTCTTCATGATTTGCTCAAATTTGTCCATGTCACAAAAATCCTGAATCTTCATATAACTTCCTACTTTCCCGGTTGTCTTAACCGCTGAACGCATCAAATCCGGGGGCTTTTTGTCCCGGTATTATCTTATATTTGCATAAAAAATTATACCACATTTTTCAATATTTTTCGCCCTTTTTAATATTTTTACAGATATTTTTTTCCACATTATCTGCCTGAATGCAGTATTTTGTATGGCTCTGAATAGTTAACAAAAATAAATGAAATGTAGAGCCATCTATAGTATAATTATCTGGATACAAATATTGAAGCAGATCAAGCGAAAAAGGAGGTACCGTTAATTGAGGAAAACGAAGCTATTCATAAAAATAATATATGTTCTCATTCTGATATTATCTACAGCCCTGCTCAGTGCCTGCTCTGCCAGCATCTCCGATAGTACAGGAAAATACGTTGTCCTGATCGGTGAAGATTCTGAAATCACAGAAAAACTTTCTGACATTGATCTGCTTGTCATAGATGCGGAATATTTTTCCCAAAATGACATTGCCCGTTTAAGAGAAAATGGTGTCCGTGAAATCTACTCCTATATCAATATCGGATCGATCGAGAGCTTCCGGTCCTATGATACAGACTTTGAGAAATATACACTGGGCGCTTATGAGAACTGGCCAGAGGAAAAATGGATCGATGTCTCAGCTCCGGAATGGCAGGCATGTACAGCTTCCAGAGTAGACGCCCTGGTACAGAAGGGTGTGGACGGCTTTTTTGTCGATAACACGGATGTATACTATAACTATCCGCAGGAATCCATCTATGACGGAATCCTTACGATTCTGGACTATATGAACCATACCGGCAGAAAGATCATGATCAACGGCGGGGACTGTTTTGTAAAAAAATATCTTACAACAGAAAAAAACGTTCTCATCGATGGGGTAAACCAGGAGAACGTTTTTACTGCGTATGATTTTTCAAAGGATATCTATACCATAAACGATAAAAGTACACGTGAATACTATACTGATTATTTAGATTTTGCTATGTCACACGGCTGTACCGCTTACACCCTGGAATACGCAACGGATCCCGCCATCCGCAGACAGGCAGCCGCCTACGCCGGGAAGCATGGATACATCTGCTGCATTTCTGATAATATCGGGTTATGTCTGGGAAGATAACATATTCCTCTCAAGCGCTATCACAGAAATGTAATCATACAAGTCTCCAGATGCTTTTGTTTTGTCTGCTCATCTGCATCAGCAGCCGTGCACAGATCACAATGATAGCATAGATTGTAGCCTCCCTGACTTCTGGTATCTTCTGTCACAGCAAAATATCCTGCTTTTAATTTCACGGTCTGCCCGTTTAGAAAATGAATTTCCCTCTGCATATAATCCGCAGGGCTATTTTGTACGGTAGGTACCATGGAATTATACTTTCCTGTAGTAATATAATCCATCTGAATCTCCGTAAAATAGTTCTTCAGATTCGCCTGATCTGCCGCCACCTTTGCCTTATGTATATAAGACAGGTACTGCGGTGCCAGTACTCCCACCAGCACTGCCATGATAGCTATTACAATGATCAGCTCTACTAATGAAAATCCCCCGTTTCCCTTCTTTCCTGTTGATTTTTTCATGACTTTTCTCTCCATTACATTACAATACATTCCGCAGGCATCAGGCCCACTGATTTTTATCCGTCATGATTTTATCATTTCCAAAGTAAATGTCAATAAACTGTTTATTAAATTATAGGAAATTATTCCTGTACGGAACTCTTCAGATCCTCTGCCAGCAGATAAATATTATTCAGAATCTCCTTACACTTCTTCATGCTTTCCACGGTCTCTGCGGTCACACGCATTCCTTCCGTAGATGCCGCAGCCACCTCCTCACCGGTGGCTGACAGATGGGTAATATTATCCGATATCGCAGATGTGGAATTCAGAATTTCCTGTATACTCTGTTCCGCAGTATGGATATTGGCCAGCAATGTCTCCACATTCTTACCGACATCCCCAAACTGCTCTCTGGTCTGATCGATCAGGGTACTCTGACTGCTGACAGCTTCCACGGAGCTTTGAATGCTTTCATTGGCCTTCTGCGTATCCTCGATCAGATACTGGATGATCTCCGTGATACGTGCCGTAGCCTCTTTCGTCTGCTCGGAAAGCTGCCTGATCTCATCTGCCACAACAGCAAATCCCCTGCCCGCTTCTCCTGCTCTCGCCGCTTCAATGGATGCATTCAGTGCCAGCAGGTTCGTCTGATTGGAAATATTCAGAATAGAACCGATGAAATTCTGTACTTCGCCTACCTTCTCCGTCAGATTACCCACTACCTGTACAATGACATCACTGGCTTCCTTCACACGCTGCTCCTGCGCTTTCAGTTCCAGCACCACCTTCTGGCTGTCGCTTACCGTCCTGCCGGTCTGGTCAGAGGCTGCCACCATTTCATTGATTTCTTTACCGGCTGCATCAGTATTCTCCTGAATCTCTGTACACATCAGTGCCTGCTTCTGGATTGCGTCTGCTGTACTCTCAGTGCTGTCTGCGATATCCTTCATGGAATTATGGTTGATATCAATGCTTTTCTCCAGTTCCTCCAGCATTCCCATGGCTTCTCCGAAATTCTTCGTAATATTCTCCGCCACGATAGTCATTTTCCTGTTGCTGTCTGCCTGCCTGTCAGCAGCCTCCCGGATTGCCGTCATATTCTCATTGAAGAAGATGATCAGCATTTTGGTAATACTGATGGAAGCATAGGCTGTAAGGAACAATACAAAGAAAGACTGGAAATCATTTACAAAGGCTCCACCGGCCGCCTGCCCTCCATTCATTTTCATGTGCATGAGGATCCTGATCACATTGGCTGCCAGTACCACCGTATTGGCGATCATCATAAGCCGCATGTTCATGTATACCATCACGGCAATGACCAACGGAACCGCATATGCCCAGGTCTCTTTTGCAGAATTGAGCAGTATGACAACTACATACCCCACAGCCATGGCCGAAGCGATCATCACCTCTCCGATATGTGTCCGCTTCTGGAACAGATACCCCAGAACCGACATTATAATGACCAATACCGATGTGATCAGCTGGATCAGTATTTTTCCTGAATTTCCATCCTTCTGTGCTGCCAGTGCTGCTGCCATTGTCAATGCGACATACCCGAATATAATGACTGCTGCCAGCATTCCCCGCCTGTTTGCTCTTGCATATTGTTGTTCTGTCATAAGAAATCCCCCTTAATCTGCAGATATCACCTGTTTTGTAAATTTATGTTATCAGTATAGCACAGACCTCCGGGAATTCCTATATTTTTTACCCATTTAGAACGAAAGACCCGCATGGTCTCCCAGGCAGGTCTTTCTTCCGGTCATATATTTAGTTTTATCAGTGCTTTATTATTCGCAAAGCTTGGAAAATGCATCCGCTACGAACTGAACCTTAGGTCCGATGATTACCTGAACGGAGGTCTTACCGGGTTTCATGACACCGGCTACGCCTGCAGATTTGATCACCTTATCATCCACTGCGGTAATGTCTTTTACTTCCAGTCTCAGTCTTGTGATGCAGTTGTCAATGCTTGCAATGTTGTCCTTGCCGCCGCAGCCTTCCAGAATGGTTGCTGCGATTGCTGCGAAATCATCATTTGCCAGCTCGATCTTCTTCTCTGCTTCTACATCATCATCTTCTCTACCGGGGGTCTTCAGATCCCATTTCTTGATAGCGAAGAGGAATACGAAGTAGAATACAACAAATGCTGCGATACCCAGAGGGATGATCAGCCAGATTCTGGCTGCTGCAGGCAGGGAGGATGAGAAAAACAGATCCATCGCACCTGCGGAGAAGCTGAAGCCTGCACGGAAGCCAAGAGCAACAGTGATCATGGTGAAGATGCCGTACAGTGCTGCATAGATCACATACAGTCCGGGAGCTAAGAACATGAATGCAAACTCAAAGGGCTCGGTAACGCCGCAGATGAAGGAACAGATTGCTGCGGAAGCTACCAGACCGATCGCTGCCTTTTTCTTGGCGGGCTTTGCACATTTTACCATTGCCAGAGCTGCACCGGGGATACCGAACATCATACAGGGGAAGAAGCCGGACATATACATTCCAAGGCTCCAGGATACATCAGCGCTTGTCTCACCTGCCCAGAAGTGCTTCAGATCTCCAAGTCCGATGGTATCGAACCAGAATACGTTGTTCAGTGCGTGATGTAATCCGGTAGGGATCAGCAGACGGTTCAGGAAAGCATAAATGCCGGCACCGACTACATCCAGACCTACAATGGCTTCACCGAGAGCTACCAGACCGCCGAACAGTAAAGGCCATACGAACAGCAGTACAACAGATGCCAGAATAGATACCACACCTGCTACGATAGCTACACAGCGCTTACCACTGAAGAAGGATAGCCAGTCGGGAAGCTTGGTATCCTTGAACTTGTTGTAGCACATGGAACCGATAATACCGGCAATAATACCGATAAAGGGATTCGCAATCTTATCGAATGCCAGTGTCTTGGTAGCATCCTCAGCGATGGAGGGCATAATGGTCGTAACAAATCCGGTAGACAGAAGTGTTGTGAGCATCAGCCAGGAAGCCAGAGCTGCGATGGCTCCGGTACCGTCATTTTTCTCTGACATACCGACACCTACACCGATTGCAAACAGGATCGCCATGTTGTCGATCAAAGCACCACCTGCTTTTACGAGGAACAGACCGATCAGATTTGCCACGCCCTGGATCTCACCACCCTGCATTGTTGCCGGGCACAACCTGTAACCAATACCCATGAGGATACCGCAGATCGGCAGAACCGCTACGGGAAGCATTAACGCTTTACCCAGTTTTTGAAGAAACTTCATACATTTCTCCTCCTTTACATTATACTCAACCGGAACAGTTCCGGTCAGTTTCGTTAGTTGATACGGACGTACCGCTCTTAAGAGATCTGGAGCACGTCCTCGCCGGGAGATACCTCTCCCTCTTTCAGAATACTGATCTTGTTATATTCATCGGTATTGCAGACCAGGACCGGAGTGATGATATGCAGTCCGGCTTCCTGAATCTTCTCCAGATCCGCATCCAGCAGAAGATCGCCCTTTTTGACATGGTCTCCGGCAGCAACATGTGCTGTGAAGGGGGCTCCCTTAAGTGTCACGGTGTCCAGTCCGATGTGGATCAGAAGCTCCGCTCCCTGATCTGTTGTCATGGTGATCGCATGAAGCGTATCAAATACCACGGTCACCTCTCCGTCTGCGGGAGCATATATTTTCCCCTCAGAGGGGATCACTGCAAATCCGTCTCCCAATATCTTCTCGGAAAATGTAGGATCCGGTACCTCCGTAAGAGCAACTGCCTTCCCCTTACAGGGAGATCCGATACAATTCCCTTTTCGCTTACCTTTCAAAAAATCTAACATGTGAACTCCTTTCCGTCGATATATACCGCTGCAATGTTCAGTTCCTGATCCAGGAGTACGAAATCTGCCCTCTTACCAACGGATATACTGCCCACTTCATTGAAAATGCCGATCTCCTTCGCCGGATTCTCCGTGGCACACATCACTGCCGTCTCTAACGGGATACCGACTGTTTTTACTACAAACCGCATACAATCCATCAGATTCGTCGCCGATCCGGCGATCGTGCCGTCATGCAGGGTAGCCAGATTGCCTCTGACGGTAACCGGCTGTCCTCCCAAAGTATATTCACCATCCTCCAGGCCCGTTGCACGCATACTGTCACTGATCAGGATCATGCGGTCAGCACCAAACATCGCAAATGTTGCACGGATCACTGACGGATGAATGTGTACACCATCACAGATCAGCTCCGGATGACATTTCTCTGAATCTCTCACTGCTCCGATCACGCCGGGCTCCCTGTGGTTCATCGGCGGCATTGCATTATACAAATGCGTCGCATGAGATGCTCCATGTTCAATGGCTTCCCTTGCTGTATCATAGTCGGAAGCTGTATGCGCCAGTGAAATGACCACTTCTCCTTTGGCTCTGTCGATAAATTCCATCGCTCCCGGCTCTTCCGGTGCGATATCTACCAGCTTGATCAGCCCGTTCGCTGCTTTCTGCAGCCTGCTGAAATATTCATAATCGCAGTGCATGATATTTTCCGCCGCCTGAGCACCCTTTTTCGCCGGACTGATAAAAGGTCCTTCCATATTGATGCCCACCAGGTGGGATCCACCGGAATACTCATAGCTGCCGGCATTTTTCATGACCTCCAGCAGTTCATCCTTAGGTATCGTCATGGTAGCCGGGCAGACACTTGTCACACCGACAGAGGCTTCATATGATGTGATGACATCCAGTGCTTCCTTCGTACCGTCACACATATCCGCGCCCTTACAACCATGGAAATGAATATCCACCAGTCCCGGTATCAGATACATGCCTTCCGCATCCACAACAGCTTCCTCACCTGCCGGATCCCCGGTACAGCTTACGAACCTGCCGTTCTCCACGGTTGCATCCCCTCTGACAAACCGATGCTCTTCTGTATATATATTTGCATTTCTGATTCTCATGACCTATCAGCTTCCCCTTTCTTATTCAGAAAGCTTACTGAGTGCTGCTTCGTCTGCCACCAGCGTTACATCATTATGAAGCTGTAATACCGATGCCGGCACCTGCGGTGTAATGGGTCCGAAGAAAGCTTTCTGTACGATCTCCGCCTTGTCTTCGCCGCTGGCTACGATCAATATTTTCTTCGCCTGCATAATGGTCTTGATCCCCATGGTATATGCCTGCTTCGGGACATCCTCAGCCGATGCGAAGAATCTCTTGTTGGCTTCGATCGTAGACTCTGTCAGGTTCACACAATGTACCTGCTTGTCAAAACTCTCTCCCGGTTCGTTGAAGCCGATGTGCCCGTTATGTCCGATTCCCAACAGCTGCAGATCCACACCGCCCAGTGACTGGATCAGTTCCGTATATCTACGGCATTCTTTCTCCGAATCCGGCTCCATTCCGTTTGGCAGATGTGTATTTTCCACCGGGATATTCACATGGTCAAACAGATTCTGGTGCATAAAATAGTAATAACTCTGATCGTTTTCCCGGCTCAGCCCCTTATATTCATCCAGGTTCACCGTCATAACCTCAGAAAAGTCCAGATCTCCCTTGCGGAACCATTCCACCAGCTGTTTATACAGGCCGATGGGAGTGGATCCCGTAGCCAGTCCGAGAACACAATTCGGTTTCATAATAACCTGTGCCGATACGATATTTGCAGCCTTTCTGCTCATATCTGCATAATCTTTTGCTTTGTATATTCTCATGAATCTCTCACTCCATTTCGCATATTTTACTACGGACATTCAGCACCATGGACGGTGCCACACTGAGTTCATCAATTCCCATCTGTACAAATCGTGTGGTCAGTGTCGTATCCGCTCCCAGCTCTCCGCAGATGCCGACCCATTTTCCATGCTTATGCGCTCCGTCAACAGTCATCTGTATCATACGCAGGACTGCCTCATGATGTGGATTATAGAATCTGTCCAGTCTGTTGTTCTGCCTGTCGATAGCCAGCGTATACTGTGTCAAATCATTCGTGCCGATACTGAAGAAATCAACATGCTCCGCCAGCTCCTCACTCATCATGACAGCCGCAGGCGTCTCAATCATAATTCCCTGTTCCGGAATTGCGTAAGGAAGCTTTTCTTCCTCCAGCTCCTTGGCCACCTCAGCCACGATTTTCTGAATATCCAGCACTTCCTCCACGGAAATGATCATCGGATACATAATGGCCAGTGTTCCGTATTTTGCCGCCCTGAGAAGTGCTCTCAGCTGCGTCTTGAAGATCTCCGGCTGCTCCAGACAGATCCGGATCGCACGGTATCCCATGGCAGGATTATCTTCCTTGCCCAGTCCGAGATAATCTACATTTTTGTCTGCGCCGATATCAAGGGTACGGATAATGACCTTTTTCCCTGCCATCATCTGCAGCACCTGACGGTAAGCATTGAACTGTTCTGTCTCATCCGGAAGAGAATTCCTTCCGAGATATAAAAATTCACTGCGGAACAGACCGATTCCCTCCGCATCATTCTCCAGTACATATGCCACATCTGATACACTGCCGATATTGGCATATACATTGACCTTGCGTCCGCTCTTTGTCACGGATTCGCGTCCCTTGTAATCCGCCAGCAGGCTTCTTAGTCTCTGTTCCGTCTGCTGTGCCGCTTCTGCCTGCCGGAGCTGCTCTTCCTCCGGATCCAGGTAAAATACTGCTTCTCTGCCGTCCACAATGGCGCGGGTCCCGTTATGGATTTTCTCCAGTTCCAATGGTACCCCGATCAGTGCCGGAATATTCATCATACGTGCCAGGATCGCAGTATGGGAATTCGTTGATCCATGTACTGTGACAAAGGCCAGGATCTTACTCTTATCCATCTGTACCGTCTCACTGGGTGTCAGATCATCTGCCACAATGATCGACGGCTCCATGGTACTCCAGTCAATCTGCTCCTCCCCGGACAGATTGCGGACGAGGCGGTTGGAGATATCCCTGACATCCGCAGAGCGGGCCCGCATATATTCATCATCCATGTTGGCGAACATCTCTGCAAAATTATCACCGGTCACTGCCACCGCATACTCTGCATTCACTTCTTCGTTCTGAATCATGCTGTGAATGGCATCCTGATAATCATCATCCTCGAGCATCATCTGATGCACCTCGAAAATGGCTGCATTGACTTCTCCGACCTCCTGCAGAGCCTTCTCGTATAACTGCCCCAGCTGCGTCATCGTACGTTCCTTAGCCGCATCCAGCCGTTTCAGTTCTTCCGCTGTGTTGTCGATATGGATTCTCTTAACGAGACTGTCCTTTTTCTTCAAAACACTGACAGGTCCGATCGCTGTTCCCTTATATACGGATTTTCCAATATATTTTTCCATTTTCTACCTTCCAAACTCTGTCGTGCAGGTCTTCTCCTAGAGGTTCTCACGGAAAAACTTCTGAAGCTCTGCTGCGGCGGTATCTTCATCCGCTCCTTCTATCGTGACTTCCACGTTGTCTCCGTGCTTCACGCCCATTCCCATGATCGCCATCAGCTTGCTTGCTGCAGCTGATTTCCCCTTACAGGAAAGTGTCACTGTACTCTGATACTTTTTCGCTTCCTTTGCGAGCAGTCCCGCAGGACGTGCATGCAGACCGATCTCATCCTTAATGATATAGCTGAACTGTTTCATCGGCAACATTCCTCCTTATTTTATATTTCTTGCTTTAAATATGTAGCATATTGTACATACTTTTCGTTCATCTGACTGATTACATATACATATTACCCATCTTTTTATTGTTTGTCTACATCACTTTTGATATATTGTATATTTTTGAACATTATCGTAAAATTTTGTAAACTTTTTAATAAAAAATTGGCATAAAACAGGATATTCTATCTGCTGTTATATGACATTATTGTAACCATCACAGCCTCTGAAAGCAATAGAAAAAGGATGCCTGCTTATCTGGCACCCTTTCTTGGATCATTCTTTTGGTTTTGTTATTTGCTGTAGTCAGCTCCATTTCCTATTCGACCGCTACTTCCACGTTTTTCCCGGCTTTCAGTTCAATCAATATACCCGGCATCCCATTGCGGATAGGTTTTAACTGAATATCATACCGGCCGTCACCGGACTCCCAGTTAGAAGTCACAAAAGTTCCACTCATCAATGCACACAGTCCCAGCATAAACCATGATAAAAATTCTCTCCGGCAGTATCGAAAAAACTCACTGACTGCGTCAGTAACATTTGGAGCTGCGATTTCAGCCGTTTATGATCACCTGAAAAAGTAGCCTCCTGAATCGAAATGGCTGTGGCCTGTGGAATTATATTTTCCATACGTTGTAGAATCTCTTTGTTATATACCAGAGAAATCTCATGGTTTGGCAATGCAACCTCACATAGGAAATCCCCATAGTTAGACACACATAGCTTACCTATTTTACAGGACTTTGTCAATTAAGGAAGAAGCAGCCCGGATCTCTTCCGGCTCCGGCATAGAACATAACGCACCTTTTCTGGTAACAACGATAGACGCGGCAGCATTTGCAAATAAAAGCATCTCACGGATATCCTTCTCTGTCAGGGCATCTGTCCCTAATTCCAGAATCCGGCTTAAGACTGCCCCGCAGAAGGTATCTCCGGCTCCCGTCGTATCAACGACATGCTCCTGATGGATCCCCCCGCAATATATTTTCTCATCCTTATAATATGCTATACTGCCTTTATTCCCCAATGTAACAAACAATATTTTTATGTCAGAGTTGTCCCGGATAAAGGAAACACCTTTCTCCAGGCTTTCCTGTTCCGATACAAAGGCAACTTCCTCTTCCGATATCTTCATGATATCACATTGCTTCATCCCATACAGGATCCTCTTTCTGGCTTCTTCCGGTGTCTTCCACAGGGAAAGCCGCAGATTGGGATCAAAGGAGATCAGGCATCCATTGTCTTTTGCCACCTGAATGGCATACTGTGTTGCTTCATAATTTTTATCATGAGTCATGGACAAGGAACCATAATGGAAAATTCTGGACCTTTTTATCAGTTCTCCGTCCACTTCTTCTTTTCCAAGCATCATGTCAGCACCGGGATTACGATAAAAGGAGAATTCCCTCTCTCCATCTGCTGCTGTATGTACAAAGGCAAGCGTTGTAGGGATACAGTTATCCTTCACCAATCCGTCAGTTAATATTCCTTTGCTCCGGATCGTATTTTCCAGGAAATCCCCAAACATATCTTTCCCGACTTTGCCGATAAATACAACGTGTTTATCCAGTTTTCTTAACATAGCCAGCACATTGCAGGGTGCCCCTCCCGGATTGGCTTCGAACAGCATATGATTCTGTCCGGAAGTCCCTGCCATAGTAAAATCAATTAATACTTCTCCAAGTGCTGCTACATCCAGATCTTTCTTCATAACTATGATATCTCCATTACTTTCATGTTCAACATTTCTCTTGACCGGATTGACCAGTCCCGTAGATCACAGCCAGGGTTCAGTTCAAAAACGCCATAATACAATCCGTTTTCTGTTGTGACTTCACAGATTTCTGCATCTATCAATATACTCATTTCATGTATATTGTTTCCCATAAAAGCCTGCTGTTCATTTACTGTAAGGCTGCCTGCTTCCCAATCAAAGCAGATATTATTGCCATTTATTTCAGCCACATAACTGATTTTTCCGGCGCCCAACAGTTGTATCTGTATTGCCACGGTGTCCTTCGGTTTATATTTTAATTCACAAGTATTATCCTCATAGACAAGTTTTCTCGCATTCAGGAAATTCTCAACCGGCATCATTCTCAACCGGATATCTTCTCCAGACCGTACTAATGTCATTTTTCTCGGCAGAGCCATCACTCCTCTGTAATATTGGCCATTATTCTGCGTGCGAAGCCATGATACACTGATTACGTCTTTTACTCCATAAAACGTCTGTGCTGCATACGGAATGGTCGTCTGGTACGCTTCTCTTCTAATACCATCTGTGATAAAACGATATCCATCAAATTCTCCCAAAAAGTAAAATCCATCTGCACTCCAGAATACCCATCTAGAGCCACCATCTTCTACTGGTATTTCTCTCAGATCCGGACACTCCCATGCTTCATCCAGTTCCAAGGTCTGCGTACACTCCCAGTCCTGAAGATTTTCAGAACGAAAAATACCAAACCGATGTCCCTCCAAAAACAATACCATATAATATGCCTGACTATTTTCATGCCAGTAAACCTTTGGATCCCTGTTCTCATCTGCAATATGATCGATGACCGGCTCTGCTGTCTTCTGCAAGGTTTTTCCTCCATCCAGACTATATGCCAATCGCTGTGTGAATTTTTTTCCCTCACTCCATTTCGTCTTGCCTCCTGCCATCGTGTAAAAAAACAATAAAGCAGATTCAGGCAGTTTCAATAATCCCCGTTCATTTACAATACCACATCCAGAGAAAATAGAACCATCTTTCTCCGGAAACATGACCGTATCCAGTTGTTTCCAGTGCAAAAGATCTTCACTGACTGCATGACCCCAGCATAAATTTCCCCATTGGTTCTGAAATGGATTGTATTGAAAATACAAATGATATATTCCGTCTGCATATACCAGTCCATTCGGATCATTTATCCATCCGGCTTCCGGGGAAAAATGAATCTGCGGCTTATGCTGTTCTGTATGCACATTATCATCCGAAAAACCTATAGCCTCCAGAAAATCCCATGCATCTTCCACCTCTATAAAAATCTCCTGTCCTCTCCAGCTTTCTATATTCAACGGAGCATAGTATTGAAACCGATAAGGAGAACCGCTCTCTCCGATAGGAACGTCAAATTCATATATTTTTTCATTCTTTGTCCAAATTGCTACTGTTTTGCATGGTGCATCCATAGCAATTGGAAATAGCAAGTATTTTTTATCCGCAATAAAAGATTTCATTCTACGCATTCTCCACAAATAATTTTTTCTTTAACCAACAGATTGCTCTGTCAAACCACCCTGCATATTCACTCTTAAAAAAACCAATGTTCGCATCTTCTGCTTTTAAGGATGAGACACCATGCCATGCATCTTCTCCTATTTCCAAGGCAAAAGGTATATCAAACGCAGCCAGACGACTTGCAAACTGCAAAGTATTATCTACCGGAACTATAGGATCTGCGCACAAATGAAATAGGAATGCAGGCGGTGTATCCTCTGAAACAAAACGCAAAAGATTTATTTTATCAAAGTCCTCTTTTTCCGGCTGCTCCTTTCCCGTTATATATCTATTACAATTCTGCATCATTTCTTCCTGTTCTCCGGATAAGGGACCACGAGATGTAAAACCAAAATTCAAAACCGCATATCCAAGAATCATTGCTGCAGGCTTCAACCACTCCGCAGGTACCTGAAACTTTTCCCTCATAAATTCCTGATTCCACATCACCCCAAGCGATGCAGAGACATTTCCGCCTGCAGAAAATCCGCATACAACAATTTTGTTCTCATCTATACAAAGTTTTTTTGCATTCTGATGCAGATAGCACATTGTCTGTGCCAGGTCATAGAGTGCGTTCGGAAAAGCCGCCTTTTCGCAAACAGAATAGTGAAGGACAAACGCCTGATACCCTGCTGCCACAAAACGGAGAGCTGCAGATTCTCCTTCTCTTTCTGTAAATCCGGCATAACCTCCACCCGGAGATACAATAACTGCAGGTCTGCGGTCACATCCTATAATTTCATTATTTTTATCCATACAGTAAGATGTTACTGTTACATCTTCTCTGTTTTTCCATAGTTTTATCACTTCTGTATACATATCTGTCACCTAGCCTTTTACTGAAGATGCGGTAAGTCCTTCTACGATGTATTTTTGCCCAATGAGGAATACAATCAGAATCGGCAATAGTGCCACTGTTACGCCTGCAAGCACTACAGATTTATTGCCGGATCCCATATAACCTTTCATGGCTGCTACTCCCAGTGGGACTGTCATCTTCTCCCATTTACTTACGAAAACATATGGAATAAAATAATCATTCCATATGGAATTAAAATTCAAAATAATCAATGTAACAATTGTACTTTTTACCATCGGAATCACAATCTGCCAACAGGTTCTGAAATGACCGGCTCCATCAATTTTAGCTGCTTCTACAATCGCATCCGGAACCGATGCAATAGATTGTCTCATTAGGAATATGCCAAATGCATTAAATGCTGAAATCAATATGATTGAGCTTAATGTATTAATCAGATTCAACTTACTCATCATCATGTAGACAGGAATAATTGTTGCCTGAACCGGAATCATCATGGACATCAGGAAAGCCATAAACCAGAAATTCCTGCCGGCGAATCTGATTTTTGCAAAGGCATAAGATGCCATGGAACAGACAACAATCTGGATTACAATGGTAATTCCCGTAACAATTGTGCTGTTTAAAAACATTTTGGCAAACGGCAGATCCGATTTAAACAGTTGGATATAGTTTTCTATCATGAAACGTTCGGGTAAAATAGCAGGTGGCAACTTAAATGCCTCTGCCGGAGTACGCATGGAGGATGAGAACATATACATAAACGGGATAAATACAATGATACCCGCTAATAGTACCAATAACGAGAGAATGAAGTCTGATAGTTTTCTTTTCATTTTAATCATAATGCACCCACCTGTTACTTGTTATAAACTGAACACATGTAAGTATCATAATTCCAATTACAAAAAACAGCGATATTGCACATGCATATCCCATATCCTGCTTCTGAAAGGCAGTTTCATAGATGTACATCGCAATTGTACGTGTACCATCCATCGGTTCTCCCTTTGTCATAAGCATCGGTATATCAAAGGTTTTTAATTCTGTGATCACATACATGATCAGGTTCAACAGGATTGTCGGTGTCAACTGTGGAATTGTAATATAAAATGCAGTCTGTACCACTCCGGCTCCATCTAATGAGGCTGCCTCAAAATAATCCTTTGATATATTCTTGATTCCGGCTATAAATGTCAGCATTGCAAATCCCGTCAGTCTCCATACCTCAATTCCTACAATCGTTTTTAATGCCACCCTGCGGTCCGTCAGCCAGCCAACAGCATCAAATCCGATTTTTTGAATATAATAATTTAGCAATCCACCATCCGCTGCCAGAATATTTGACCAGATTACAGCAATATACACCGGTGCCACAATCATGGGAAAGAAATAGAACAGCCTTACCAAATAATTGAATACAGGGCTTTTTTTGTTGGCAATCAGCAATGCCAGAAACAGTCCCACTGCTATGTTTAAAATAACAGAAAAAAATGCCAAGAAAATTGTATTTTTCGTAACCGTCCAAAGTCTTCCATCCGTAAATGCTCTGGCAAAATTTGAAAATCCTGTCCATTCAGGGGCAGAAAACAAATTATATTTTGTAAATCCCAGACATACCATTGCAATGACAGGGATCAAGACAAATGTAAAAAATAAAATAATTGCAGGAAGTATAAATAAGTATCCTGTCAGATTTTCTTTTTTATTTTTCATAAGCTTCCTCTTTCGTTCCCAGTACTATCCTGTTCTGAGAGATTTCACTGGGATAAGAACAGCAAAATCTCCCAGCAACAGACTTCTGTACTACTTCAAGTTTGCAAATGACTGTTTTAACTCCGTATCTGCATTAGTCACAGCCTCCTGTGCCGGACTTGCTCCCGAAAAAACAGCACTGAACATAGAGTTTGTAATTCTCTCCAGATCAGAATAATTCATGGGTGACGGAAGTGCTTTGCCATTCTCCAAGGAATCAAAGAACAGCTTTGCATTTGGACACTGTGATAAATAGCTTTCCTCCCCGCTTAACGAATAACGTACCGGTACGCAGGTACCACTTGCACATTTTGCCTTTCCTGTCTCTACGGATGTTAACTCTTTCATTAATTCATAGGCTTCCTGCGGATGCTTCGATTTACTGTAAATGCCAACGCCTCCTACGCCAAATCCAACCTTTGCATCCTCACTGTTTGTTGGCATGGGTACAACATCTACATCTTCAAATCCATTTGCTCTATAACTGGGGAACGGCCAAATTCCTGTTGCAATCATAGCTACACGCCCTGCTGCAAACAGGCTGGTGGCATCTGTTGTCGTTTCAGGAACCGGCATGCTCTTATCTTCATTTACAAGATTATTCAGAAATTCAACGGTTTCTAACGCCTTAGGATCCGAGAGATTGGAATCTGTCCAGTCTGAGTTAATATAATCACTTCCATTGGACATGAACCAGCCTGCAAGCCATGCCGGAGACAGGGATGTGGCAAAACCATAGACTTTGGAATCTCCTTCCCCAGTCGTCAACTGCTTTGCAATACTTCTGAATTCATCCCAGGTCCATCCATCATAAGGGATTTCAATCCCTGCATCCTGAAACATTTTTGTATTTACATGCACAACTGCATCATTACAGTCAGTAGGTAGTTCGTATAACTTACCATCAATTGTAAATACGTCTGTTGTTGCATCCACAAAATCATCCAACATTGCTTGTCCATCCGGATCAGCGGCAATCATATCATCTAACGGAAGCAGTACGTTATTCTTGACAAGCATCTGAGTTCCTTCAATTGCCACATGAATAACATCCGGTGCTTCACCAGAGCCAATCTGGATTAGAAGCTTATCACAATATTCTCCCCATGTACTTCCCGATGTATAGCTGGCATCCACCGTACAGTCAGGATGTGCTGTTTCAAATCTGTCAATGGCATCTTCAAAGATTTTCTTTTCTTCTTCATTTGCCATTACCGATACTGAAAGCACAATTTTATCATCAGAAGATGCCTGTCCTGCTGCATTTCCATCAGCCGTACTCTGATCCTGATTACTTCCGCAGCCACAAAGTGCTGAAAATACCATGGCAGATGTAAGTATTATACTAATAATTTTCTTTTTCATTGCGTTCCTCCTATGTGATTGTTTTGTTTTATCAATTGGCCTTTTGATATAACTCTTATCTATCATCGAACCGGTTCGCTATCATTCTAAAAAATTCTTCCCCCACCCTGCAATCTACGTTCCAATGAAAGTCTGATTGTTTATGAGGGAAGCTCTTTTTGGGTAGTTTATTCATTTATCGTTTATCGAACCCGTTCGATATATACATATTATACATGTTATTTTCTCAATGTCAATAGAATTTCAGAAATCTTTAGGTTGTCTCTCCTTTTTTCAGACATACATCCAGTATTCTTCTGTCATTTTGATTTTCTATTCCATTGATTTTTTCTACAAGGAGTTTTACTGCTTCTTTTGCAAGCTGCTGAACATCCTGATAGACCGATGTTATAGTAACTGCTCCCATCCGTGTTACATCCGTGCCATCATATGCAATGATTTTCAGATCTTCAGGGATACGTCGCCCTCTGGCTCCTGCTTCCTTCAGATAAGCAACAGCAATCAGATCCGCTCCATATACAGCATCAATATCCGGATATGCTGTATATATTTTTTTCACAAAAGCGTAAAATTCTTCAAAGCTCCATCGGTTCCATGGCGTCTCTTCTGTACAGACAGAAACACCGGCTTCCAAAAGTTTCTTTTCAAAGGCATAGTGATGCAGATGCGCCGGTGTATTTACATTCCGGTTTCCCATAATCTGTAACACTTTCCTACAGCCACAACGCAATAATTCTTCAGCCGCAAGGGTTCCTCCCTTCTCATGGTCGGACATGACTATCGGAATTGTCTCATTAATATAACGGTCAAGACTTACAATCGGTCTTACAATCCCGTTATATTCATCTATGTCCAAAGAATGGGATCCCATAATAATTCCGTCCATCATCTGGCGGTTTAACATGTCAATGTATTCTTTCTCTCCATTTTCTTCATGCACAGTGCTGCAAAGCATTGTTTTGTAGCCTTCTTTATGTAGTTCTATTTCTACATACTTAGCAAACAAGCCGAAAAATGGATGGGCAATATCCGGGAGAATCAGACCGACAATATTTGTTTTGCTGCGATACAGATTTCTTGCGAGTTCATTAGGAATATAATTCAACTCCTGCATTGCTGTTTCTACTTTTTTACGGGTTTTATCTGATACATGTCCATTATTATTTAATACTAGTGATACCGTACTGGTTGATACATGCGCCAGCCTGGCGACATCGCGGATTCCTGCCATATCATGCACTCCTATCCAATAATATATCAATTATTGTAACAGATAATCCTCAAAAAGTCAGTAATTTTCAAATCAGTCGTTTTTGCATGTTAAGTATATATCAGCTTCCCTCAAAGCTACTGTGTTTTCACGGCTTAAGTATTCCACAAAATCTTCACCGACAAATCCGGTCTTTCTCCACTCTTCTGCCATAATAAGTACAGACTCCCGGAGTCTGGCTCCATTCTGTGAACAGTTGTCCATAGATACCAAGGCAATGGGATATTTTCCGGCTTTGAATCTTTCATAAAGCATTGCCGTCAATACTGCCATTGCTCCTGATGCCTTCGGGCTGTTTTTTCTATCCTCCTCAACAGAAGGAAGCTAGATGCCGTATTATAGATATTCAGTGCGATCATTTCCGTGCTGTTGGCTGGACCTCCTGCTGTCAGGGACAGGTTCTGGTCGAACATTTTAAAAGAATCCGAAATCGATAAGAACAATCCAATGGTAAATGCCGGTGCCACCAATGGCAGTCCGAAGCCCACGGCATTAATGCAGATCACAGAGCAGATTGCAAATACAAAGGTGAGCAGAAATGAATTCCAGAATCTGCTGTCGCTCAATAATTTCCCATAATTTGATATTCCTACAAATACGGCATTTTTACCGATTCCGTTCCAGTCGGTAAAGGAATAGTAAAAACCCTTTACCGCAGGAACCAGAACCACCAGTACAAAGGCGAAAAGTGCCGGAAGGATAAACAACCAGAAGCCTGTCTGTTATGGTGTGGATTATTCGAGATGGACCGGTGCCAGAGAAATGTTTGAGGAACTGACTGCCGGAAACAAAGAGAAAAAAATACGTCTGATCAATATCGGTGAGACCCAGATCACCAGAGAAAGCTTCTATCAGCAGCTACTGCGTCAGATTCCCTTTCCAACGAAGACGGCGGCTTTCTTTCTTTCAGATTATTTTGCCATTGAGGCCATCAGTTACTTAGGCTCCAAAGGTATCCGGGTCCCCGCAGACCTGGGGATTGCCGGATTCGATGATATCAATTACGCCCACCTTACCGTTCCGAAGCTGACTACCATCCATCAGAACATGGAACGGAAAGCAGAGCTGGCTGTAACAGAGCTGCTATCTGCCATACAAAATCCCATCTACATGGGCAAGGAGGTATTACTGGATGTCATGCTAATTGCCCGGGATTCCATCTAATTTCTGTGCATCCGGCTACTGTTCCTCCAGCTCCTCATAAAACCGGTAATTATTCTTGCCGTTCTGTTTGACATAATACAATGCTTTGTCCGCTTTTATATAATATTCTTCAAAGTTTTTGTCATTCCTTTCGCTTCGCTCAAGGCACAAACAAGTTATGAAAAATGT
>OGKY01000182.1_pt1 | contig 44759 bp, 52 predicted proteins | sample 1572731 | NCBI WGS metagenome assembly OGKY01 (sample SAMEA2581924, study PRJEB24529) | metagenome | biome: Human gut stool | place: China | collected 2011
CCGCTTCAACGGGATTTTTTTCCGCTTCAACGGAATTTTTTTCCGCTTCAACGGAATTTTTTTCCGCTTCAACGGGATTTTTTTCCGCTTCAACGGAATTTTTTTCCGCTTCAACGGATTTGTAAACGGTTCCCCAATCTCTTAACATTTGCGACGGGGTAAAACAAACGTGGTTGTCAATCTTTATTATTTGAATCAATCCCAAATTTTCCAAATTCTTATAAAGCCGCCTTAACGTATCAACCTTATTTGGCAAAATTGGGCAATAAACAGATACGTTTTTATAGTCTGCCATGTAATACGGTTTCCCGGCGTATTGTATTGGATTTTGCGCCAACAAACCAAAGAAACATGACGCTAAAATGCTTTCCGTTGGGTTTAAATCTAAAACCCTTGAACGTACTAAATCTAAAATTAAATAACTTCTTTCGTTCATAGAATGAAAAAGCCCGTAATCCGGGCTACCACACACCGGGAAACGGGCTTTGTGCTAATATTAGCAAATATCTTGCAAACGGTGGTAGTCGTTTGTTTATGCTGCAAAAATAGATGTTTTTTTTGAATTATCAAACATTATTGGTTAATTCTGCGATAAAGCCCTTAATATTTTGCTTTCTTATATGTCCTTTTAATGCCCTCCCCTCAGAGAATACTGTATAATAGCCTAATCTATTCCATGAAACTACGTTGTTAGTCCTATTTTCCAGATGTATATAGGTCCCACCCTTAGAATTTAAGTCATACAAAAACCGGAGTAACCTTATAGCTTCCTCCTTATCCCCAAGGTAAACAGTAATATACTTTTGATATATATTACTAGTTTTAAGCATAATATAATAATGGTCTATACACCCATTCACCTTTGCAGCGCACAATTTTTGGTTCCCAAGGTCTGTTACTTTCAACGTTTCAACCTCTACTACAGTTTGGGCATACACGCTTACACACATTACTGATATCACTAAAAACAAAATAATTTTCTTCATTCTTCTATCAATTTTATTGGCTTAAATGCTTCAGTTACTTTACGCAAATTCCCCTCGCTTTCGTTCGGAACAATGGAAACGACCGGATAACGGGAACGGTCGCCGGGCTTTTGAGAGACGGCAAATTGTACGTTCATATCCCAAACTATACCCTTAACAAATCCTCGTTCCTGCAACATGGCGTCGAACGTGTCTCGGATATTTGGAATTGTTGACGCCGTACCCTTTGTTACGAACTGCCAAACCCCGGCAACCCCACGAACCAACGGAATAATAAAAGTTACGGTTAACGTTACAATCCATCCGTCGCCGCCATTCTTAACAGCCCGGTTTGGGTGTTTTTGCGCAACGCCTGCCATTAAATCGGGATAATCTTTTGTACTATATTGACAATATTGTTTTCCGTTCCATACAAAAAACGTTTCTCCGTCGCCGTATGCTATGCGTCGCCCGTCGTCGTCCCGGTATTCGTACATTTCGTTACATACCTTTTCCGGGCAATCATCCGGGAAAATTATTTGAATAGTTTGCGGCTTTTCGCCGTATGCTTTGGTAAACAATCCGGCATACTTTCCATTAGCAATAAAATAGTCAACACTTTTTGGATATTCTTTTCCGTTGGTTGCTTTCTCCTTATACCCTACTTTGATAAACCCCACACGTGGCAAAACAACACGTTGTATGCCGGTGGTTGGTCTGTTTATGTTTATACGTCCTTTCATAATCAAATATCAATTTCAGTATTCAACAAATCTTTCTTTGTCACGGGTTCCGGCTTTTTAGGCTGTTTTTCTTCGATTTTAGCCACTTTTTCTTTTTTTGGTGTAATTGTACGTTTTGCGGTTTTCTTTTCCTTGACGGGCTTGTTTTCCGCCGTTTTTGCCGTTTTTCGTGTGGTTCTCTTTACGGTCTTGGTTTTCTTTTCCTCCGGTTCCGGCTGTGGTTCGGGTTCCGGGTCTTTCTTCAAATCCTCAACGGTAACGGCTTTTTCCGGTTCCGGCTTTTTCTTTTCCGCCGGGGCTTTGCTTTTAACAAGTTCCGCCAACGTCAGCGAAACAATATTGTTTGTCAAATCCGGTTCGTTATCCAATGATATTTCCCCGGAAACCGCCGTAAATGTATTATCCCGTTTTTCGTCCTCAATTGCTGCCAACTCCAATAGATACGGGATTTTCTTTGCGTTCGGGCTGTCTGTTTGGTCTTTCAAATTGTACGTCGGTTTCTTTCGCCAATCTTTCGGGCTGAAATTGAAAACACGGTCAATCGGAATATCCGGGAAATTTTCGTTCCACATCATCGCATATAAATGCAACTGAATTTCCGCTTCTTCGTAAAATCCTTTGCGCCCGCTTTTGAAATCCACAATTGCGTTTATGTATTCTTTTGAACCGGGCTTTGATAACATCGTACACGGCAAATCAATCATTCCGGCGTAATTATGAACGGGGTGTACCAACGCAATTTCCACGGCTAACGGTTTAACGTCATAATCCAAAACAAATTGCGCAAATGCCAATATGTCCTTTTTGAAATCATCAGCGTAATAAATGAAATCGGCTGGCAATTTGTTGTTATCAATATAATCTTTCAATTTGGCTTTCAGTCCGTCCAAATCATAAACCCGGTTAATTATAAGTTCCTCAAATTGGGCGTGCATAAATGTACCATACGCCGCCCGTTCTGCTTTGTATCGTTCCGCCTCGTCAATACCTTTGTCGGCAATCCATTTAATCAGAAATTCCGATTTTGGCATTGTCTGCGATAATATGGTTGTAACTGACGGATAAAATTCCGGGGTTCCGTTGTCGTCAAACTTGTAATAATATCGGTGTCCCTTGCTGTTTAGCTGCCATACTTTATACGGCGGTTCGATTAATGCGCCATCAAAGAACATTGCCGTCATTTCCTCAACCGTCATGCCCGGCACAATTTCAAAAGCCCCGGCGGGCTGTTCTATTTCGACGGCATCCAATCCGGGGACAATCTGTTGTTCATCGTTTATTTCCGGGAATTTATCGGCGGGCAATTGTCCCATTGCTTCCGCCAACTTCTTAACCGCATTTACTGCGTTACCCATTGTGTTTGCAATACTTTTTTCCGGGTTTTCCGGCTGTTTCTTTTTCGCTCTCATGTTATTTGCTCTTTAATTCGTTAAACAATACATAAACCATTAATCCACACATTGCAGAAAACAAAAAATGGATATAATTCCAAAATCCGGCAATAAAACATATTACTCCGAAAATGCTAAATATCATTGCAAAAACCTTTGCTTGCCACGCATCGGAAAAGAAAACATCAACCATCTTTTCCATTTTTTCGATAAACTTCTTTTTCATGGTTTTAATCCTCCATTCCAAACAGATAATCGGCGGAACAACCGCACATTTCGCAAATTATTACTACCCATTCCGGAACAATCCTTTTGGTTGTCCCGTTGCAAAGATTTGTCATATTTACCTGCTGTGCGCTTTCGCTTGCGCCCTCAAATAAACGGGCTGCAATATCCTTTTTCAATACCTTTTTTCCGTTCGCCTCGGAACGGGCGATTGCTTCATTTACTCTTAATTTCATATTGTTTATTTTTATGGTTATTATTCTACGTGTCCGCAATGTTTGCAGGTTTTTTCCTCAAATATCGGTTCGTATTCATACGGGGTTAAATACCCATCGCCGCCGCAACATTTATAATCGGCGTCGGTAACTTCCATTTCTCCGCCACATACCGGGCAATCTCCTTTTCCGACCAATACCAAATTCAGAAATGCGTCCAAATGTTCGGAACGTACAACCGAAATTCCGGTTGCTTTGATAATGCCGACAACATCAGAAACCGGAACGTCACGTTCGATACTATCAAACAAAGTGCATCCCCAAAATTCCGGGTCGTCTTGTATCATTTCCTTTTGGATTAATTGATTTACAATGATTGTTTCAACTTCTGTTGCTTTCTTTCCGGCTGCTTTCGCCAAAATGTTCAATTCTTTGTCTTTTCTGATATTCATATTATTTCGCACTATCCCCGTGCGTGGGCTTAACTTCAATGCAAAGGTACAAATATTTCTTTAATTACCCAAATAAATACTTTTATTTCAAATTTATTTTTGCGGGTTGTTTTGCAATTTACGGCAAACAATATATTTTTGTGGTACCGCATCAACCAAATATCGCTCTCGGTTACTGCGTAAAATTCCCCCGGTGCATATTGATTTATGACGCCGGGGGTCTTTTATTTCTTTCTCTTATAATATAACCAATTGTAAATTCCGCCGTAATATCCGGTTTCCAATACTGCTTTTCGTATGGTCTTTGCGCCGTACTCTCCAAATGTTACGTACTCATATATTGACGGGTTTTCATGCAACGCAAATTCAAATGTTATGTCAATATATGCGTCGCCGACCTTGTTAAACGCATGGTCAATCGGTATTGGGACGTTTGTTTTTCCCTCACAATAAAGAATCCGTTCCGGGAACGCCTCGCAAAGTAAATGGGAATTTCGATAACATTGTTTAGGCTGCGGCTTAATTACATGCTGTATATATTCCAATTCGTAATCCACCAATACATCAGCCGCCGGAACAATTTTAACGGGCTTTGCAGCATTAAACAAGTCTACAAAATAGCTTTTTTGTCTTTCGTGCATAGGTAATTCCAACATCATTTCAATTTCTTTTATTATTATACTTTCCATACAATTTGTTATTCCGTCCATTCCTCAATATACATTTCATACGCTTCTTGGCAACAACGCCCCTCACAACTTATATATCCATTTGGGACGCCGTGGGTTCCTTTTTCGCCATCATCCAAAGGACAATATAAACACAAATCGTCGCTTAAATCATCAACGTTGTTTATTGTTTTCATATCATTTGTTTTTTTGCCGGGGAAATCCCCGGCGTTGATTATGCAATACGAATTAAATTAGCTTTTTTGAAACATCTGTATTCCTGCTTTTCTGTATCGAAATACGTTTGTACCGTGTCGGCGGGTTTCCGGGTTCCGGTTGTTGCCGGGATTGTTTCCGGGTTTGTGGTTCCGTATGCCTCACGCAATGAACCGTCTATTTTCTGAAAGTAGAATTTTACAATTCGTTTTTTCATTTCGGCTTTCAACTTAATGTTCAACCATGCACATTTTAAAGTCTCTGAAAGTTTATAACCATTGCGTTTTACGAACTGCCACGCCAATTTGAAAATCTCGCTTAACTTGTTTCTTTTTTCTGAACTCATACGAATTTGTATTTGGTTCCGGGAGCCCGCCCGGTCGGATATTATTTAACATAGAAACTTATCTTTATTCCTCTGCGCAATTTGCAAACGGTTTTATCATCGGTGCCATTAAATGCACGGCGCAACATCTTATTAGCCATTTCAACGCCAATCAATTCAATCAATCCTTTAACGCCTACCAACTTGTTAACCTTTTTACCGTCAACAATACCGTTGATTTTAATGCGGAAATTGCGATTAATTTCTTTTGTTGTGTATAATAAACCGTTGTAAATTGTTGTTGCCGTTTTGATTTTCTTTTAATTGTTCGGGGTAAACGCCCCGTCGTTGTTGTTTGACAATGCAAATATACAACCTTTATTTTAATTACCAAAAGAATTTCTTTTTATTTTATCGGAAAATGGCAAAAAAATTCTGTTTCGGTTCAAAAGATAGTTATTTTGGTCGAATTTTCGATTTAAGCCACTTTTTCGGGCGAAATGTGTAATTTATCCATCCGGGAAAGAAAAGCCCGCCACGGGGCTAAAAATGGGCAAAACGAAAAAAGCCGGGGGTAACCCGGCTAATCATTGAAAACAATCTTTATTTATATGGTCAAATGTAATTCGATACAAAGATAGTTATTTTTCAATCTCAATGTATTCAACCCCCATTATTTTTGTATGCGGGTTCCTGCTGATAACATCAATTTCCCGGTTCTTTATTTTCTTGGTTTTCCATAAAAAACCTAACCAACGTTTGTATTGCACCGTTTCGACAATCAACAGACTATCCCGGTTTATATGCGTCCCGGTAAATTGTCCGTCCGGCGTGGCGCATCCGTGCAACTCAAAATACGGTTCGACAATATCGACGCATCGTAAAACGGTCGTAACCGTATCGCCGAGCAAATATACAACACTATCCCGGACGGTTGCCCGCAATTCGTTGATTGTTTCCATTTGGGTTGTTGTAACCCGTTCCAACTCCCGGTTCTTTGTCTGCAACGTCTTTATCAACTCCGCATCGCTCGCCCGGTATTTTTCAAACTCTGACAATTTCAGTTCCAAAACCCCAACTTTTGCGGCGTTCAAACTATCTTTTGTTTGGTACCGGGAAACGTCCTGCAATAACGTTTCCGTGTTGGTTCTGTATTTGTCCCTTTCCCCGGTTAACTGATTAATCCGGGAACGTTGCACCCATATAGTGACAACGGCGGCAACCGCCAAAGCAATTGCCGCTATTATTAGATATTTTTTCATAAGATACGTTTTATTGTATTGTAATGTACTTTGGCGATACGCTCACGCCCTGCGTCCGTCATCATAAAACGGCAATCTTTCTCCGTGTCCATGAAAAAGTTTTCGGATAATACCGCCGGGCAAACCGTATGTTTCAGTATATAAAATTGGCTTTCTTTGTCCGGGTCGCCGTCTATATAATCGAAACGCATTTTCCAACCGTCCGGGGCAAACTCCTTTTCCGCTTCTTCGCAAAGAACGGTTGCGATTGCATCCGCTTTCGTTTGTCCTACGCTTGTGTAACATTCCCACCCGGTGCCGCCTCCGGCGTTCCCATGAACGCTAAACAAAACGGCGTTGTTGCCGCAATCTGCATGGATAACGTTTGCACGGCGGCAACGTTCCGGCAATGATACGTCGGTTTCCTCCGGTACCAAAATTTCAAACTTTACGCCATCGGCTTTTAACATCGCCGCAATACGGCGTACAATGTCACGGTTAAACTCCCATTCAAACAATTGGGAACCGTCCCCCCAAATGGGGGAACGTTTCCCGGCACAATCCACGCCGTGACCTCCATCAAGAATTACAACTTTACTCATTTTCGTTTTCTCCTTTCTTTTTATTGTTTTTGTCGGGGTCGTTCCCATATTCTTTTTCCAATCTGTCAATTATCGGTTGCAAATGCGACGGCAAAGTCCTTGTAAACTCCAAACGGATAACATGGTAAATAATACGTAATGCCAAATTTCGGGGGTACGCAATAATCAGATTGCGGAACGCATTTTGCAAATACACATACATAAACACGTATGTTAGTGATTTTACCACGATAACCGCCGCATTTTCATCGCCGCAATTTTTCATTATTACAAAAATAGCCTCCACAATAAACAGATACAAAAGCAATTCGCACAATGCGTTTTTAAACTTCCGGAACGAAAAGTTTTTGCATCGCACAATCGCCACGCCGTCCGCCCTCATTCCCGCCCAAATATTGAACGCAAACATTACTACTAACGCATAAACAAAACCCTTTGTCGGGGTTAAATACCCAAATAACGGGCTAACCGTGGAAATGGCGATAATACGCCATTGTTCCCAATTAAAAATTTTATCCATAATTATTATTTTATTATTGGTTGGAAAAAGCCTTGTAATTCTTGTATGTATATATTAGTTAAATATGTTTCTCCCATAGCTCCTCTAACTTTTTCACTAGAAAAAGGATGTATTCCGTCGGGATGATAATAATCAAATAAAGATATATTCCCATTACTATCCTTTACAAAAGCCTCTCTTGTATAGCCCATATCTTGTAAATAATTAGATGTATTGGGTACTATTTGTTTAAATGTAAAATTTGTTTTTTCCCACATTCTTATTAATGGCAATCCATAATAGTTAGCAATATATTCTTGTACGGCACAAACTTCTTTACCATAATATCCAATAGCTTTTTTATTATTTTCAGGGCCAACGTAATTATTAGATTCATTTTCGTGATAACCTGCTATAATAATTCTTACTTTTGGATTTGCTTCTAGCATTTTATCATAAAGGAAATTAAATGCACCAATAAATGTGTTTCTATCTCTTGATTGCATATATTCATCATTAATAGTTCCATCATTTATTTTTTCATACATTGCACGCAAACTTCTATTAATGTCATTCCATCCATGGTCAAATATAACAATATCGCAATTCCCTTTAGTCCCATTTAAATATGGTATTATAAGATTATCATAACCGAAGTTTAACGCTTGATATTTATATTCTTCCGAACTATTAACAATTACATCTCCAAACAACTCTTCTTTTTCTTCTTTTGTTTGTGTTAATGAAAAACATTTATATACCTCTGATTCGTCAGAAGATGATGGTTTTTCTGCTGAATATGTAATAAATGATGCGCCGATTGCATTATTGTTTATTTTTATATTTAAACTATTACTTATTAGTTTAGGATATCCATTTCCCCACGGTGAACCTGCTGGAATAGACGTTCCTAACCAAAGAACTTCTTTCTTTTCTCCGTATTCATAATTACTTATTTTACACCAATTATACTTATTATTTGTTTTCTCATTTAAAGAACATCTAATTATTGCAATTTTCCCTTGAGGAAAAAAGTTAGAAAACATATTACCATCTACATACACCTTTATTCCTTGCACATCATAAACGCCATCGGAAAGTTTATCGCCGTTATATATTGAGGCTGCCGCTATAATATCATATTTATCATCGCTTACAATATTTTTAATAAAGAATATTTGCCAAAACATTTCATTGTTACGAACTAATCTTATCCCCTCAACATCATCATAAGAACAAACATTATTTAAGTATATTTCTTTTAATATACTATTTATAATATAAGAATCAGACGGAACGTTTTCATAATATAAAAGTTCCTTTAGATTTGAATTATAGTTTATGCTAGTTACTTTTTTTGACAATGCAACATTATAAACAGATACATCGTCGGGTAATTTATCCCAATCATTTATTAGATATATTACCCCTAAATTTTCACCATAATATACTCCTTTGGGTATACTACCATCTGTTACAATACTTTTTGCATCATAATTAATACTTCCATCTTCATTTTGTAGGAATATTTGTTTAAACTGAGAACCGTTTACCATTCTTATTCTTTTCACCAAATTATAATCTATATTATCAGATAATATCATTTCGGGTATAACAGCATTTATAATTGGGTCAGATGAAACTTCAGTATATAAAGCCGGATTTTCAATTAAAAGCGGCTTTATTTCGGGATTTAAACCGGGATACAATGATGATATAATAGGGAAATTAAGTATATTACTTGCAAAATCATCATCAAAAACAACATTAAATGTATACGTACCGTCTACATAATTTTTCAATCCATTATAATTTAATGCAATTTTCCCTACTTCATTATTACTACTATCGGATATTTTAATTACTTTAGGAGGCATTTCCGAATTGTAATATCCAACACTACCTATTAAATCATCATTATAATATAAAAATACTTGTATAGTTTCCTTATTGTCTAAAACTTTCAACAATATTTTATTTACTTCTTTTTTTTCATACAAATATATTTCTGGAATTATTGTATTAATTATATCATTGTTAGTTGCGTAATTAGATTTTGATAAAGTATTTTTAATATTCGGATTTGCTTCAATATCAAAATTGGTTTCTCCTAAATTATATTTAACTAATGTTTCTCCATCTGCTAACAAATCCCAATTATCTATATAATATATAATTTTAGAATTTGAACCTTTATACAAACCTCTAGGTATTGTCCCATCTAGTGTTAACGAAATAGCATCAATATCATTTCCTTCTGCATTCTTTAGAAATATTTGTTTAAATTGAGGACCGTTGAACAATCTTAAATATTCAACTTTAGTTATATTAGGAATTGTTTTATCACAATATAATTCTTTTACTATTTGTCTTACTTCTATGTTAATAGCTTTTTCCATTGTAGCAATGCCCGAATTATATTTTTCCCAATTACCATTTTTATTTGATAATATAACAACTTCCCCTTTTAATGTAATTCCATTAAAATTAGAATATATTCCATCACTAGACGCAATATAAAAAACATTTTGGTCGGGTGTACCCGGATTTGTTTCCGGCGTTGCAATTCCTGCAAATGTTGCATTATTTCCAATTGTTGAAATAATAGTCAATAAAGCATTTTGCAATATTGCTCCGGTAATTTCTTGGTTCCCATTTGTTTTTATAACATCGGAAACCGCTTGTTTTAATTCTTCATAATTTCCCATAATTTAATAATTTAATCGTTGTTGAATTCATTATTGAAATCGCCGTTAAAATCTCCTTTGTTTGCTATCATATAGCCACGTCCTATTTTCTTGACGACGGTATTTGTTTTGAACTCAATTTCTACGCTTGCCAAATCTCCCTGCGTTTGCCATTTTGGGGTAATTAGAAATGTATCGCAATCGTATTCCCTACCGTATTTGTCCGTTATATGAATATAATCAGCCATGCGGATAAATCTCATAACGTCGCAAAGGAACTCCGGTGCTAATATCGTACATTTAAACGTTTTGACTGATATTTGTTTTTCCGGAAAAAAATACCCGTCCCGTTCTTCTCCGTCCTCTTCAAATTCATAATCCGGTTTTCCCAACTCTGTACAAAGGTACAACGTATTTTTGAAATCCGGGTTTTTATATACTATTTGCCCGGCGTCAAATACCAAATTTTCAATATCCCACCATTGTATTTTTAAGTAACCGGAAACATCTTGTACGACCGTGAACATTTCAGAATACCACGTTTGCACGCCATCCGATAACGTGATATAATATATTCCGTCCAACTGATTTAATGGCATGGGTAAAATTGACGGGTACAATATAACATCATAACCCAACGTTTGAAACCGGACAATCTGCAATCCGGTTTCTTTCATGTACGTTGTTATGTTTGCAACTTGCTTTCCGGTCTTTTCATACAATACCACTGACGTAACATTATTTGACCGTGTGTTTCTGATTATCTGAAACGGTAACAATCTATCAGCCGGGGCAAATAACGGGTAAATTGCGCCGTATGCGTAACTTTTTCTGTGGTTCTGTTCATTTATTGACGTGTACCACGGTAAAACACTTATGTTGTTATTCTGTATCATATTTCAACGTTGCTTTAATATTTCGACTACACAAATTTACCGAAAGTTTATCAACTTGACCGTTACCGATATATGTTTTAACTAACTGCATCGGGTTTGGGTCTGTGGTTCCTGCCGGGAAATTCAATGTTTGTTTCTTTTTACGTTCCAATCCTCCCAAAGCATAATATTGGGAATTATTTATTTTGAAATTCCGTGCGGGCATATCATAAACCCAATATGTCGGTTGTATATTGATAAACGCTAAATAACCATTTTGTAAATAGTATTCGACGTTCTCAACGGTTTGTCTTGTAAACGGCAATTCCAATTGACCGCCGCCGGACGGCGTAACCGCCGCAAACAATGCGAATCCATCCGCACTAATTGCACCGGGGTTTAACAACGTTAAATCTATATCAGACGTAAAATTTGAAATGTTTATTTCCTCAATTTTTCCGGCTGTTACATATTTTGACGTAATTTCTATTGGTAAACCCTCAAATGGTGTTGTTACATCATCCATCCACTCAAATTGATAACGTTCCGGCATTTCTACTTTGTCAAATGAATATTCAGACGTTGCAAAAGCTAATTTTTTGCCGTTCCTAACGTTTTCTAATTGTGTTAAATCATAATCAATAATCGGGTTATATCCATACGAACCGCCATTTCTAAACCAACTTACCTGTTCAATTTTAAATTTTCCGTCCTCAATATACCAATAACATTTGTAAATATCCCGTAACATCGTCATAATCTGTTGTAATGTAATCGGGGCTTTTTGCGCCGGGGTTTTATATTCGCCATTAATGATATTACTTTTCTGACTTATTAGCAACTTAAATGACTGCCCGGAAATAGGATTGTTTGTGTTATAAAGAAATTGGCTGTATTCCGGCGTCGCTTCATGCGTTATTCCGGGCGCAAATTCTTTTAATAGCACATTGATACATGACGATAATGTAAACGCATCACGCAAAGTATATGCTTTTCGGGCTTTTACCTCTAATATCCAATCCATCAGATAAAACCCAAACCATAACGACGCATAACGCCACGTTGACCGGGCGATTGGATAAAACGTTTGTCCATATATGGAATAAGGCGGCTCAAAATACTTTCCACTGTCGGCTAATCCCCACTCGGTCGGCGTATCTGAAAAATTTTTAGATATAAATGCCACGTCGATTGCGTAACCAATTGCCCGGCGGTAATTTCTATTATTATCTACAATATCATCGGACGGCAACGGGTATGTATCTAAATCGTCTATTTTATCAACATCAACCAAATATCGGGCGTATATATTATAACTTTTCATATCGGCGTGCATCGTACCCGTTGCTCCGGAACCCTCAACGGCGGTTAAATCAAATTCCAACGTATCAAAAGGTTCTTGCGTTATCTTTGTAAACCGGAACATTGCCACATCATCAGAACGGCGGCGTATCTCAACACCTGCTAGCCCAATAGGTAGCCCACCCGCAACTAGTTTTTGTGCAATATGGATATAATAATTTACATTTAATTCCGGGTATAAATCTCCCATAAATTCATCAGGACTTACACCCGTCGACATCCGCCCAACATAAAGCCCGGATATTACCTCCGGGGAACCGTGCGACGTAATTTGTATTTCTTTCAAAATATTACATAGTGCAAAATGATAGGTTTGTTTTAATGCGTTTTGGTCAGTCGTGGCGTTTGCGTCTTGTTCCCAATTCGTGCCGCCCAAAAAGCACGAAACAATACTATCTCCGGGAACGTATATTTGTATCAATGGGCGTTTTCTTATTGTAAGAAATTCGATTTGTGGGGCCAACTCAATTAAATTGTATTCCTTTTCCAATCCTGCCAAAACGTCGTTGTATTGGTCTATTGTTTCCGGCTGTACCGTAACCAATTTATCATCATCATTAAACGTACAATCCGTTTTCATAAACTTTGCTTTATAGTATTGATTGTATGTTTGTCCCCAATCATCGCTTTTTTCGATATATAGGAAAAATTCAGAATCAAACGGGGCGTTATTGATAATATCGTAATCAGCACGGACAAAGTTTATTTTACCGGACAATTTAGCCCGGTAAAACCTTTGATTTGTTTCCAACTCATAATCCAACGTTAAATCATCCTTATAATTGGGGCAGACGGTTTGTTTGGTTCCGTCCTCCCCTATCTGCAAAAAGAATCTATATTTTGGTGTCATAGTCTTTTTATTTTACGTTTCAAATTCTTGTAACTTTCAATCGTATTTCCGTCGCCATCCACGTAAACCCGTCGTCGGTTCTGTTCCTTAATTTCCCTTACATCATCCGACAAATTGCGTAAATCCGGGCTTTGTCCGGTAACGTTTAACGTCAAACCGTCGCCGTCTGAATAGGATTTTAAATACTTATGTGCAAACGTACCATTGTTTAGCGAATTGATAACGTCCGGTATTATCTTTCTGAAACGGCGTGAACTTCGTTTATTTATCACGGCGAAAAATTCGCCTCCCTCGGCACGTCGGCGGGTTCCGTCCGGTTTCGTTCCTAAATCAATATCATTTCCGCTTTGGTGCGAACCGCCCTCCAAAAGTTCAACGGTACCGTCGCCGTATGTTTCCGTTCCTCCGGTTCCTCCGGTCTGTTTTGCCAATTGCGCCGCCTTGATTTTAGACGCTGCAAAACTCGCCCACATTACGGCAATTGCAGGTATTGCAAACGGGAAACCTAATTGCGACCATATCAGCGCCGTTGCTGTTACCATGTTTCCGATTTGCTGCAATGTTTGTATTGCTGCCTGCTGTTTTTGCGCTTTCTGTTGTTCTTTCAACGCTTTTTCTTGGTTTTTCTTTGCCAAATCCAACTCCTTTTGCGCTTGTACAACATTATTGGCGTACCCGTTTGCCCTTGCTTCCAATTCTGCATCCAACGCCGATTGTGCGGCGGAAACCTCTTTATCCGCTTGCTCAACGGCTGCATCTGCTGCGGCAACACGTGCCGCCGTGAATGTATTTAACGCATCCAATGCGTATTGCATAGACGTATTAATTGCCTCTTTTTGGTCGTCGTCCAAATTAAGCCCAAACAAACCGTAAATGTCTGTTCCTCGTTCCTCCCCTTTGGATTGCTCAATTTCTTGGTCTATTTTTTTAATAGTGTTTTGAATTGTTTGTACCTCAACATCAGACAATTTATTGGCGGCTTGCTGATTTAATTCTAAAACCTTTTGCAAACGTTCCTTTTCTGCTTGCAAACGGAATTGAGTTTTCCGGGCTTCTGAATTTCTCAACAAATCAAACTCCGATTGTGCCAACGCTTGTTGTTGGTCGAATATCTGTAATTGCGCTTGCAAATATTCGTCCGCAATTCCGGCTCCCTTTGCGTCAAAACTTGCATTAATCGCCGCGGCGTCCTGCTGTTGCCCGGTCGGTTTCTGTTGGTTCTGTAATAATGCGGTTTGTCTTTCGTTTTCCAACAACTGCATCCGCAATTGTTTTTCCTGCTCGCTTCCCTCTTTGACTGCTTGCAAACGTAATTCAATGCTTTCTTTCTGTAACGCTAATTCCTGCAATTGTCGGTCTTGTTCGATTTTCAATAATGCCTCGGTTTGTTGCTGTTCCAACGCCGTAATTGTGGCGTTTATCGCTTGGCGTCCGGTTTCGTTCAAATCCTTTTCGGTCTGCAATTGGTGTTGTAAATCCTCAATTTGGCGGGAATACTGATATTGCGTTTGTTGGCGACGCTTTGCCCATTCGTCGGTTTCCAACTGCAATTGTGCATCCTGCAATTTTCGGGTTGCTTCCAAATTCTTTTTATATGCCGCTTCAATTTGCTTTGCTTGTTGTTCTGCTGCCTTTTCCGCATCGCTTTTACCCCTTGGCGTTACGGTTGGGTTCTGTGTCGTTACGGGCTTATTGTCTGTTTGTGGCGTCGGGGTATCTCCAACAGAAACCGGGATTGTTAACGGTTTTATTTTCTTTTGCATACCATCCAAACCCTCTTGGAAATTTTCTGTTATGTCTTTAACTTGGGCTTTAACCAAATTTCCGTACGCTGCTGCATAATCTGCCAATCCTTTTTTTACTTCGTCAAAATCTAACGTAAACGCCCCCTTTAATGCGGTTCCGGTTGCTTTGACTATATCAATAAAGAATCCAAACAAATTTCCCAACGTATCAAATGTTGTTTTGAATCCGGCAACAATCCCATTCCAAATTGCACGTATCAAAACACTTTCATTGTATAACTCAATCAAGTAATTGACAACATCAATAACCCCTTTTATTATCGCCGTCAATCCTTGGTTAACAAAAACTTTTGCCTGCGTTGTCAACGTTTCAAAATTCCCTCCGGTTGCGTCAAACAACCCGGATAATGCGTTTTGCAACTCAATTTGGCTTTGCAATTGTTCCTCCTGCAATTGCGCCAAAACTCCGGCTTTCCCTTTTACTTCATCCATGTTTGTTGAAATATCTTTCAACGTGCGCAAATACTGCAATCCGGCGTCCTCTCCGGGCCCCCCGAATATATCTGCAATTGCAGCCCCGACCGTTGCCGCATTATCCGGCAATTCTGCCAATTTTGCGGAAACGTCTTGTATAACATCGAACGTTGTTTTGGTTCCGGTCTGCAAATCTTTTTGAACTTGTTCCGACGAAATACCGATACCGTCCAAAGCCGCCGCCGTCGCCGTCGTCATTTCACGCAAACGCAAATTTGCCTCCTTAATTGCGTCAACGCCTTTGTCTGAAAAGATACCCATTTTGTTTGTTTGGGTAACAATTGCAACAAATTGGTCTGCTGATATTCCCGCCTCTTTGAAATATGCCGGGTATTCTTTCAACGTGTCTAAAAATTCCCCGTTCGCATCGCCTCCGGCTAAAAACCCATCCTTAACCAATTGCAATGCCTCATTTGCAGAAATACCAAATTGTTTTGATAATGCATTTGTTGCAATCAATGTTTCCCGGAAATCTGCGTTGAATGAATCGGCGACGGCTTGCACCTCATTTCTAAACGCTTTCAAATCATCGCCACTTTTCCCGGTAAATTGTTGCGTCAATCTCGTTGCCTCAACTAACCCGGCGTTATAATCGTACCACCATTTAAACGCCGCACCCGCCGCCGCAATTCCGGCAATCGCCAAAAAAACCGGGTTTGAAAGTAATCCCAACAAAGTTTTTCCCAATGCTTTTGCCCCGTCGCCAATAGCTGTAAAAACGGCTTTACTTTCAGCCCCGCCACGTCCTAACGCCAAAAGACTTTCGCCAAATGCGCTATTTAAACCTAACGTTTCTTTTAATTTGTCGCCATACGCAATAATTGCGTCGGACGCCTCCGTATAATTTCCGACGTTCAATTGAAATTTCCCGGTTGCTTCCTGCAAACGTTTCATTTCTTCGTATATTTCTTTGGTTTGTGCAACCAATTTTCGCCCCTCCTCGGTGTTTTCCCGTTCGGCTTTAGTCATGTTGTTTAAATAAATCTTATTCAATGAATATTGCGCCGATAAACGGTTATAACTACCCTCGGCGGATTGATTTATTTTCACAATCAGTTTATTAATTTGGTTCGCTTCCTGCTGTGCCAATTTTAACTCGGCTAACTTTTTGGCGTTCTCGCTTTCTGCAAACGCCAAATCACGTTGCGCACGTGCCAAACGTTCGGCATCGTCTGCGGCTTTTTTGGTTGTCTTTCGCCCGTCCTCCGTTGCGCCGGAAACCTTTTTCAGAATCTCCGCCAATTGTATTGCTTCGGCTTTGATATTTTTCAGCGCATTTGTATATGTGTCCGAAAGTTCATCCAATTGTTTTATCAAATCTGTAATCGAATTATCCGGGCTTATTAAATCCGAATATTTGATTGGGTTGTTATTATCTGCCATACGCCGATTGTTAAGTTATTTACGGGAAATTCCCCGTCTGTTGCATTTTCTTTTCTCAAACGTGTAATTTATCGCCTAAAAATAAAAACGCCGGAAATCGCCTTATTTTGCCCTTTTTTGCTTGTTTGCTTTTTTGGCTTGTTCCTTGATATACTCAAATGCGTTGTAATATTCCAAAACGGTAAATTTCTTTGGGTCAACATGCAAATTTTGGGACAATATCAAACACATATTTTCAAATTGTCTGTCATGCCTAATTTCCACGCTTTCCGACCCGGTAAACGTCTGCGGGTTGAAATAGGTTATCAACTCCGCCGTAATGTCGTCAATCTCTTTTGCGTCCGCCTCGGTTGTCCGACCGTCTATTATTGTGCGTAATACAACAATCGTTCTTTGTTTCAATTTATCGTAATACTCTTTCAATGTCGCATCATCGAACAACCGGGGAAAATACAAACGCAATTCATCGTCTATTTTTTTTTTAACCGCTTCCAAATGGGCGGTTATCTCTGAATTTGCAACGTCTTTAAAAAGACTCATTGTTTGTTGCAATCCATCATCTGACAAATCATTTCGGGGTTTACCATTTATTGATTTAACCAACACGGCAAAAGCCAAATGCCGGGGGGAAACCTCGGATTGAATGAAATATATGTTTTGGCGCATATTTTCCAACTCAACGGTTGCCATGTTTGGCGTTGGGCTGTTCAAATAACGTATTACCTTTTCAATATGTCGGTCAAAATCCGATAAATCAGAACCAACCCCGGCGTCAACCAAAAGCATTTTGTTATACTTGTGGAAACGCAACATCGGCAATTCGTCTATACTATCATACAACTCAACGTTCATTCCTTTTATTTGTACATTCTTCATAATAAAACACGTGTTATCATTGTACTACAAAAGGGAACGCCCAAAAATGCGGGGTTCCCGGTAAATATCAACGCAAAGAAACAAATCAGAACGCACGTCCACCACGACAAACAGAAATCGCAATTAAACATCTTTGAAAAGAAATCGTTCCCGTGAATCTGTACCCATTCAATGACGCCCCATTTGCGTAATAACGTCAGCACAAAAGCCGCTATTAATGCGACAACAATAATGTTATAAATAAAATGTTCCATATCCTACAATTTACATGTTTCTCCAATACTCAATTCGCCCTCAAACCGGAATCCGCCGAACGGGTGCATTAAAAATTGGTTTTCTATTTCATCCAACGAAAAGCCCCGGTAAATGTTTTCCGCCAATTCGTACACTTTGTTTATTCTGTAACTTCCATTTCGCACCAAAAAACCGCCGTTCAAAACGTCCAATATTTGCCGCTTCAAATCCTCTTTGTTGCGTGTGCTTGCATCGTTGTATATCTTTCTGTAATCAAACCAAAAGATAATCGAAAACGCCGTTTTTATGCCAATATCAACTCCGGGTTCCCAACTGATATTTTGCGGGTCGTCAACCCAAAAGAAACAGAAATTACCAATACCCGCATCGGGGCAAACTTCCATATATTCGTTTTTCCCGGAATACACGTTTGGCGTATAATAGCGTTTTTGGTTTGCGTTCATTTTAACAAGTCTTTCCGCCCTGCCAAACGCATAATCCAACCACGGCAAATTATCAACCAATCCGTTTTGAATGTTCCCAATAATCCGGTCTAACAATTCCGGGTTGTCAACAACCGGGGCTTTTACCTTATTTGCCATAAATTTGTTTTTTTGCTTCGTCCATTAAATCCGGATATATATATTGCCATATCAGTATTGCAATATTTTCGTCCGTCAATCCTAATATCTGACGCCCGTATTTCTTTATTAAATCCTCTGTCTTAAAATCGGACGCCTTAATTTCAAATTGCTTGTCGCCAACTTCCAAAAAAAAGCTACTTTCAAAATCTCCCTCATCCCTTAACGTAACCCGGTTTGTCGGCTGTCCCTTTGCCTCTTTAATTGCGATTGTTACGGGGCTGTATGGTGCATAATCCGAAATTTCGACGCCCAAACGGTTAATACCTTGTTCAAACAATTGTTCCTCGGCGTTTAAATCAACTATATATGCCTCATTGTCCCATATAATGTTTTGTATTATCCGCCCGGACGTCAAAGCCTCGTTGAAATCCGCAACCCTTTTTCGTAAATCGGTTATCTTTTTCATAAATACAATTTTTACATGAAATTATATACAATTTTCCCTTTGAATTATATAATTACACGGTTCTGTATTTTACGCCTCTGTTGTTACAACTTAAACAAATGCGGTCTAATCCCTGCGTATCAATCCGCAATGCCTCATACGCCTTTTTTAAATCATACCCCAACCCGCCGGGTCTAACGCCGGACGTGTTCCCGTCCAACTCATACAAAATGTCTGTACGGCTTGCGTTTGACTGATTGCGGTTTACCCTTACGTTGGGGTTCATTGCTAACGTACGCAACGCAATTGCGGCAACTTGCCGTTGTATCACGGTTTGGAAAATAGCCCTTTGAGAAATAACAAAATCGGTTAAATCGCATCCAATTGTAATTTCGCAATTCAACCCGTAATTCTGTGTTCTTGTGTATAAGGTTTGCGCAATGTCCCATAATTCCGGATATTCTGCGAACGTTTCCGGCGCATGGTACATAAACGGCGTTACTTGCAAATACTTTGTCAATTCTCGCCAAACCTCAACGGAACCAATGTTGCACGTTCCGCACGGCTCCCGGCTCCAATCCTTTGATACGTTAATTGCTTCCATTCCGGCGGGTAATTCGTCTTGATTGTAGCAAAGGAACCACGCCCCCCCGGCGTTGTTCTTGTCGCTTATATACGGCAAATAACAATCATTTAACGGGAACCACTGAAAACCGCCATTTGTAACGGTAAAATTCAAATCAAAAGTCTTTATTGGGTCTATCTGCGACGAATGAAACAAATACATTCTAACAACCCCGGTTCCCCCGGTCATTTGCAAACCTATCTTTTCAATTTTCGCCGTCACTCCCATTGCACGAACCGGGACAATTTCAAAGCCAACCAATTTATGATTATTTTGCAGGGTTGCCCGTATGCGTCCGGCACCATCAAAAAACGTTCTGCGTTCTAACAAATTGCGTGTTTCTTTATCCAACTGCTTAATTTGGGTAAATGTCTGAATTGCGGTTGCAATCCCGTTGCGTGTCATTCTTTCCAAAAAGTCCGAAAGAATGTTGTATTTGCTCCAAAACAAAGAATCTTCCGTTGGTTCCTCTCCTACGTTATCCGCTTTCGCTTTCCAAAACAATTTGTTCCCGTTTGTATCATTACCATACTGCACAACCTTGTTTTGTTTCCATTGCGTCAGCGCATCCCATACGGGGTATTGTATTCCCCAATCATCCGGCATAATCGCCTCCATACTATCCAACGTCAAAAGCGGGTGCGCACCTTGAAAATACAACCCACTTTCCGTCTGCGTTAAATTGTCGTCTATCGCCTTTGCCGGGTCGTATGATTGCTCCCACCCGCACACATTTTTTAACGCTTCGCATATTTCATTTATTCTTATCATAAAAACGCCCATTTATTTCCCATATTAGGAATTAAGATTGCAATAAATAAGGGGGCGGGGATAACCACCCCGTCCCCTCGGTTAAATAATTCGTTATGCTCCGGCGTTATGCGCTCGCACCTCCGGCGGGAAATTCCCCGGCGTTGGTTACATATACAGGCATACCCAAAGGTACATTTTCCGCACGTGCTGCAATCTGCGCTTTGATAATCGGATTTGCAACGGTTGTTGGGTCGCTGTTGTAAGCAATTACAAACGCAACGTCTGCGCTAAATCCAAAATATTCTTTCACGTTGCACGTCATATCGGCACTCGCTGCGCCTGCTGTCTGTGACTGGTCGCCAACTGCTGTGTAATAGTGCGAACCAACGGGCAAATCAATGTACGGCAAACGTACAACGTCCCATTCGTGGAAATTCGCACTGGTGCGGTTCAACGCCTCACGGTCAACACGTGTTAAAACGCCAACGTTACCATCCTCTACGGCAAAGAATGTGCCGTTTTTGCTAGCTTCATTTACGACGTTGTTTGTATAATGGAACACTTTATTTTCGTATTCCATACGCTTGTTTACGTCGTTATAAATACCGTGCTGTGCCATTTTTTTAATAAGGCTGTCAATTCCGGCGTTACCTACGACGTGAACCAAACCCGGATAACAATTTGCACGCATAATCGGGTTAATATCGCCCATAATTTCGGTTGCCATCTGCGTTGGAACCTCAATAACGTTTGCAGCGAATTTGTAATTCAACTTGTCTTTCAATACTTGGGTTTTTCCTGCCTCCAACGCTGCAACGGCTGCTTGGTCTAACGAATTTGCAAACGCTCTGCAAACCTTTTCCATTTTGCGGTTGAAATCGTGGTCATACGAAATTTCGTTGTTCATATACAACGTTGGCACCATTGTAAAGCCGACGGAATATGTCGCCCAAACCACGGTATAAAGTGCGGACGTGTTTTCATCGTCCGGGATAACACACGTACGAACGTTGCTAACCGTAACGTCGCCATCGTAATTGATAACCGGAACTTGTACCGTATTTCCGATTGAGGCAAACGCACGTTCACGCAATTTCGGGGACAAAATGGAATTTCCGGCGTTGGTCTGTTCAATGAAAAAATCCAATGCGCCATACTCGCACGGGCGGGTCATATTACGGTCTAACTCCGGGTTTTCTACTCGCCAATTCTGTAATCTTGTTGCAATTAAACTCATAGTCTTTTTATTTTAATTTGTTATTAAATGCGGGTTTACCCATTACCCGGTTATCTCTCCGGCAATTTGTTAATACTATTTTCCTGCCAAACCTTTCTCATATCTTCGTCAAACTCTTTGGAACCTACCGTTTTACCTTGCGCCATCAATTGTTTTGTAATAAGTTCGTACGCCTCTGATTGCGTTTTGGCTCCGCTTACGTCCAATGTAATTCCGCCGCCTCCGGCACCGCCTGCGAGCGTTTTTGTGCCGCCTCCTGGCTGTTGTCTTTGCTGCTCCAATACTCCCATCGTTTCCAATTCTTTTGTCAGCAACTCGGCGGGCGTGAATGGGTTCAACTGATTGTTTGGATTGCGCATAATTGCGCCGCTTGCATCTTTGAACGCCAAAACCTTTCCGCCGTTTCCGTCGTCTATATATTCCGGGTTCATGCCTTTTACTTTTTCGCTCGCCTGCGCCAAAATAACCTTTGTTACGCTTTCCGGGAATCCTGCTTTGAATTTAAGCCCGGTGGCGGCTGTCTGCAATGCGTTGTCAATTCTTACTCCGAACAATTCTTTTTCGTGGTTTGCCTTTTCTGCCTCATACTTGGTTGTCAACTCGGTAAACTGCGTTGTCACGTTCTGCAAATCTGCTTTTGCCTGCTTCAATGCTTTCACGGTTTCCGCATCTGCCGCACCATCGGCAATTGCCTTTTCTAAACGGGCTCTTTCCTTGGTCAATGAATCAATCTGCGATTGCAGCCCGGTTGCGCCATCGGCTTTTGTTTTCATTTCCCCCATTACACGTTTTGCGTAATCATACGTTTTTTCGGTTCCATTTTTTGCGATACCGGAAACCGCCAAAATATCGGCATCCAAAGCCCCGTAAATTTCGCCCGTTTTCTTGGCAATAACGCTGTTTTCGTCATTCTGCGATAATGCTGTTATCGCTGTAATCTGTTCGTCAGACAATCCCGACAAAGCCGCATTTGCAACTAAAATTTCTCTCGTTAACATAATATTCTTACCCTTTGAATTAATTAAGTGCGATTGCTTCTACTTTTCCGCTGCTTGCGTTAATAATATCAATTGTGTATTTTGGGGAATCCCCGGTTGTGTCAACCAACCAACTAACAACACGTGCATGGCTGATATTCTTTTCAGCCTCTTTTGTTACCAAAATAACGTCGGTAATTGTTCCGCCCTCAATACATTCAATCAACTTTTTCTTTGTGTCGCCGTCCAATACTGCGGCGGTTGTGGCTACTTCAATAACCAAATTGTCTTGCTGTGCAATCTGTGCCATATTCGTAATTTTTAATGGTTAAACGTTCTCGTTGTTTTCCGGGCTATCGCCTGCCGCTTCCTCTGCTTCTGCTGTTTTTTCGGCTTTTGGTTTTCGTCCGGCTTTCTTTGGTTCTGCTGGGATAACTCCGGCGGCTGTCAGTTCTGCAATAATTTCGGCTTTCATTTGTTCACGTTCTGCCGCCTTTGCTTCTGCTGCCGCCTTTGCTGCTGCTTCTGCCTTTGCTCGTTTGCTGGCTTCAATCTTTTCTTTGTTCGCTGCCTCCCAAACGTTCGGGTCGTGCATAATGTCAACTTTATAACCCATTTTTCGCAAATTGTGCAATCCGAATGTTTCAAAGAATTTTTTTCCGAAAACCTGCATACGTGGTCGTGAAATTCTTTCGCCCGTTTCTTGGTTGAATTTTACAACCTCAATACGACAATGATAAAAACTTTCTTCCCCTTTTGGAACAATGAAATTTTCCGGGGTAACGTCCAACAATCCGACGTCCTTTGTTTTACCCTCTGTTTCTGCTTTCACTCGCATAATCATAAATTTTTTTTGTTATTACTTCAATTTTCTTGGAAAATGGTATTTGGCTGCCAAATTCCAAAACGTTTGTATTCTCACGTTCAAACCTACGCACAAAATTAGCGAAATTCAATTTAATGCGCAATTCATCCTCGGTAATTAGCTGTTTTTCGTACAATTCTAATACTTCCGGACGTGTCAAATGTCGGTACGGCTCCAATTCTGCCAACACTAACATACGTTGCATTTGTATTGGGTCGTGTCTGTACTCCGTTTCGATAATCTGATTTTGTAGCGCATCCAATTCCCCCTCGCTTGCTCCGCTTTCTTTCGCCATCTTATAACGTTCTCGCAATTGGGTTGCATCAGACAAATAAAACTCGGTGCCATAATTGATTTTTGCCGAAACAAACATTGTTCCATAACGCAAACGGCAAACGGTTTCATCAACGAACTTTTGCGCCGCCTCAAAGCCTTTTTTAACCCGGTTTAATACCGTGCTTTGGCTTTCAAAATTGGCTTTAATTTGCTGTTCATTTAATGCGTCACGGGTTGTTATTTCCTCGTTGGTACCAACAACCGCCGTAATTATGTTTGTACGCAACCGTTCTTCCTCGCTAACGTTATAATCCAAACTATTACGGTCAACGGTCAACATCTGAACCGGGTTGCGCAAATCCGGCTGTTTGTCGCCGTCCGGTACCGGAATTTCAATGAATGAACCAACCCCGACAATTCGTTTATCTCCGCATTTCGGGCAACGCATCAATAAACCCGCTTGGTCCAATTTATAATAGCCTTGTTTATCTTTCAAAAACCCGCCGTCGCAATAATCGCCGTTTTCGCCGTTCGTAAAATCGCAACTTTGTTCATATCCGGAATAAATCGGGTACGACCCGTACATATCCAAATTTTTCTTTGATAAATGATAAAAAAGGAACCAATCTAAACTTTCCAACTCGGTTGTTAACGGGGACGCCTTAACGTCCGGTTCTCTCAAACTCAATGGTTCGTTCCAAAAAAAACGTGCTGGGCAATATCCCAAATCGTGCGGGCTATCAATCAGCAATTCGCCAATATTGCCTTTTTCCTCGGTAAATACCCGGTATCGTTCATCGTCAATTACGGCAATACGGTTGTCGTCCTGCCGGAATATTATCCAACGCATAACGCCCGTTGTTTTGTCTGCCTTGTATGAAATAACGTGTTCAATTGGCAACCAATAAAAGTACGGTTGCGGGTAATTATCGCCGGGGGATTGCTCTTTTGGCAAATCAACAATTAATACGCTGTTAATTTCGGTTTTGAAATATTCCCATCCCTTTGTGCTCCAAATTTCGGGTTCTTCCAATACGTGTTGTCTGTAATACTCCCAATCGTCCCTTTGTTCGCTGTTCATAAACTGATAATTGAACGCCGGGTTACGACCGTCAAAAATGCGGCTCAACTTATCAAAACAAACGCCCGTTACCTCGTTTGTCTTTACGGGGTAACGGAACAATGTTTTGAACACTTTGAATTTGTCTGCGGGTATAAGGTTTGAAACATAAGCCAAAAAATCGGTCACGGGTTGCGTAATGTATGGCGTCAACGCCTTTTCCGCATGAAATCGTATGCGGTTTTGGTGGTAAATCGCCCTACTTATCGCCGCTTTGTTCCGTGGCTCCGTTATCTGCTTTTTTATTTCTCTTATATCTAAGCCCATTTTCTTTGTCAAATTCAAATTTACTATTTTCCGGTAACTGCCAACCGCCGTTATTTGGCATTTTTAAAAGTCTTTCGGCGTGGCTAACTTCAAAATCTCGTGTCGTTTTCAATGTTTCATTTTCCAACGTCACTATTGTTTGTTTACCCTGCTGCATTTTTTAAGTCTGTTAGCGGGTTAAAATCTTCCGGTACGATAATAGCCAAATCATCCGACCAATTAGGTAAAAACGCCCATTGTATTGCGTTGCTATCGGGTGCCTCAAATCCTCCCAATGTTTTATCCCCGATAAACAAAGAACGAATTGGAATAGGATAATGCGTTGTTGTTGTTGTCGGGTCTTGCAATGCACCAATTGCGCCGTTTTCATCAAACAAATAAACCCCCAAATTTTGGGAATCGCTTTCACATTGCAAATCTTTCAATGCTTTAATCAGTGATTGCGGCATTTTACGCATAACCGCCGTAAATGGGGTTGGCTCACGTCCTATAATTTCCTCAATACCTCCCAACGTTTCGTTTCCTCCTCCAAATGTACGGGGTGCGCCCGCTTCTGCTGTTGGTGCTTGAATGTACGGGGAAACAACAATCTTTGTGTCGTCATCTGCCGATAACAACGGCGTCCATGACGCTTTTTTTGTAATACCCGCCGTCGTGGTAAATGAATTTTTTTCTCCGGTGCTTTTGTGCAATCTCTGAAACGCTACTTTCTGAATCTGTCCGAAACTCTCGGCACACGTAAAGTTTGGAATGTTTGGCAACGCTGCTGCTGCCGGGCATTTACAAATCGCCATACTCTTTAAATTTTTAACGTTAAAACTAAATTTATAATCTCCGGGGCTATCCCTTTGCCCCTTTCTTTTTGCAAAGTTATAATATTTCCCGGTTAATTTCTTGCATATATGGAATTTATTGTTAGTTACGGCGTGTAATACCCTTACATGCGGCATTGTATGGCTTAACATTACCGTCCGCCAATTCCTTTTCATAAATTCCGGTTAAACCGTCCTCCGGGTCGTCATGGGTATTTGCAGGAAAATCACGCAAAAACCCGGTCAAATGTTCGTGTATCTTTGGGAAACGTTGTTCCCATCCAATCGGCATTATTATTTGTGCATTTACCATCGCTGAATTTGTTATAATACGGCTTTCCTTGTTTGCCCCTTGATAAAATGGTTCTGTTACTGCTTTTATCTTTTTCCTTATAACCTTTTCAAAGCCGGAACCGCCGTTGTTACTTTCAATCCATGCTTTTTGCGTTCCGCATCTGTTTATCATATCCGGGACGGTAACGGCTGTTATTTCCGTGTTTTCCTGCGTAAATACCATGTCAGTAATTAGCGCATACAAAATCGGTTCAAACCGTTTCTTTTGTTCGTTCCATGCCTCATTACCAGATTTGTAAATGTCATAACATGCCGAAAATGTAAAGTCGTCGCCCTCGTCGGCAACGTCTGTATAATTTCCGCTACGTACATACGTCCCCCATTCGGATTTGTCAACGTATGTTCGGAACGGGTTCCGGTACAATTTGCCCTCTGCATTTCCGGGGTTGCCTTGATATAAACATTGAAATTGTACGGGGTCTAACGCTCTTTGCCCCTCCAATTTTACCCGGCTGTGTCGTCTATCCCATAACGCCGCCCCCGGTTCCCGTTGGTCAATCTCTGTTGGTTCCCCGGTTTTCAGTCCCTCAAAATTTATTCGTACCCATGCGCCCGCCGGAATATCTTTTACATCATCCCAACTTTTAATATCAATTACGGTTTCCCCGCTTTTTTCTATGCGCCCAATCAAATCATCATCATGCCAACGGGTAAACACAATTAATTCTTGGGAATCATTATGCAAACGGGTACGTACTACGGTCGTGTACCATTTCCATGCTGCATTACGTACAATCGGGCTGTTGCCCTCGGCATAATCTTTATAAACGTCGTCCAAAATAGAAACATCAACCGTTTTTGAAGTCAACGAACCGCCACGGCCGACAACACGCAATGAACCCTTACGCCCAACCATTTCTATTACGTCGGAATTTCGTAAATACGTATTAGCCATTGTTACTACGTTGGAACCGTTCAAATATGTTTCCGGAAACAATTCCCGGTATCTTGGTGTGTCAATTATTCTTTGGACATCCCGGTTAAAATCTCTCGCAATGGTTGCCGCATACGAACCGATACAAATTTTTTTGTCCGGGTCTAAACCTAACATAAAAGCGGGTAATTTGCGGCTCGACCCCTCACTATTATGCGTAGGAATAAACGTATCTCCAACCAAATAGATACCCCCCTCTACTTGGATGCAATTACCATAACCCAATCCCTCCTTTCGTTCAATAGAAACAATAGCACGTTTCTTATTTATGGACAATTTCGTTATCTTCTTACGTTTTACTTTTGTCGGGAAAGTCATTGTAGGATTAAAACAGAGTTGATATACTATCTTCTTCCCTACTATTCCGCTACTACTAACCCTAGGTTTGAATTCACACACAACTACAGACTGACCTAATGAGCGTAATATAAATGCTGCATCGTCTATAATCCGCTTGTTTGTGTTGGATATGGTTATACGTCCGTTTCTGTGATACACATACCCATCTGTATCAATTAATCCAGCAATCACATTCTTGCGAACTTCAACTGAATTGTATTTATACATATCCGGTACGTGTTTATTCTTAATTAGTCCATTATTTTTTAGTAAAAGATTCAATTCTGGGCTGTAGAACTTACGTGTTGTCGTGCCCTTACTTTCTTTGAACTTATATGTACTATTCCCTATTATTTCAACATCATTATTGCCAATGTGTATAATCCCACATGAGCTATCCCCATCTCCTAGCCACGCTCCTAAAACGTATGGGTCTAAATCTACATTCCGACTATCAAACATTACGCAAACATTGCTATCTACATGGTATTTATATCGGCTTCCTCTTTTTCCATCTCCATTATATATTGTGGAGGATGCCATATGCTTCGTTTCTATAGTTTCCTCTTTCTGTCGAAATCTATTATATACCGTCCATTCGTGATTGCCATGACATTCTATCTTTGCTCCATCAGAAAAAGAAACGACATATTCGCTTCTTGTTTTTTCTGACACCCATAAGACTTTAACCGGTGTTCCATCCCTACCAAACACGTAATCCCCTACAATTAAATCACCATGTTTTTTTATCCCTTTAGTGGTAGCAACTATCTGATTATCGGATATTTCCTTACCATGTTGAGGGGGCATTTGCACAATCATTTTCTTTATTTCGCCGTGGGCGAATTTATCCAACAACGTATAATAAACGACGTGAAACGGTTCCAATGCTAAATCCGGTTGCATATACCGGGCAAAGTTTATCAGCCTATGGCGTGCCGCCGCTTTTACTATCTCGCCGGGGTTGTTTTTCAATGCTGCATACATTTTAAGCAATTGTTCTTTATCCATTTTGTTTAATTCTTAAAAATATACCATATATTTTTGTCTTACCCCCGTATTTTTTCTGACTTAAAAACCGGGAATCTTAAAAAACGACCAATTTAATGTTTCATTTTCCATTTGTCGCACGCTTTTTCCGAACGTATTATACTGCGATTTTCGACAAACGGGCATTTTAAACAAATTGTGTTCCCGTCCATATCCAAATTTGAATGGTCGTAATAATATTTACCCCAACCACAATTCCCGCACGTGTGTACGGGTTTCGGTTCATCTTTTTTCTTGATATTATTCTTTGTTGTTCGTACCATCGTCAATTACTCCTTTTTCTGCTAATTGTTTTTTATATTCTGCTGTTTGCAATTTATCGGCGACCGCAAACAACAAATCCTCCGGTATTGCGGCAACATCATATTTCGGCGCATCGCTATTTGTATTTTCTTTCAATCCCGGTATATCAACTTTTATTGGCGCATCAAATCCCAACATCTTTGCCCGGCGTTGCTGCACATTCAAAAGCAAATCCAAAAACCGGGGGTTTCCGGCGGACGTTTCCGTTGTGGTTTCCTCATACCCGTAATATTCCGGGTTGTCGCCATCCTCCAACACTTTACGGGGCTTTGCGTTCTGTCTGTTTTTCTCTCGCAATTTCCCGGTCTTTGAACGTTCCCACGCCTCCCACAATTCAACCTCCACTTTATCCAACTTTCGCAATTCCTGCGTAACGTAATCGTCTATATTTTCCATACGTTCACGTTTCCACTCAATTAGCAATTGTTGCATATCCCAATATACCATTTGTTTTGTTATGGTATAACCGACGCCACGCCGGGCGTTTTCCTCATTCAGTCTTTCCGAAATCTCCCTATACGTGTAACCACGTAAAAACAGATTTGAACAAAAAGCCAAATCAAACTCCCTTTGGTCTTTTGTTCGTTTGCACAATTTCGGGCGTCCGCCCCTTTGTCTTTTACTCGCTTCCATTTTTCAAACCTTTTTATAACAGTAAAGCCATTTACTTTGCTTTCCTCTCAAACGTCGCTTTCCCTTTGCTTGTTATTTTCGGGGAATTTTCGTTTTAAGCGGGTTTCGTTTGTTACTTGATCTTTTATTGTCTTTTGTATTTTCGTCGCCATACGGGGCTAATTTTGGCTTTCTTTCATTCCGGTACCTAAACGGCAAAGCCCCGGTTATAATTCCGGGGCGTTTATTATGCCTTTTCTACATTATTTCTATACCATGAAAAGGTTTTAAAGCATATTTTTGACGGGGTGCCGTCTTTCTTTTCCTTTCGTATGGTATATTCAAACTTTCCGTCATTGTCAACTCTTATTTCTTCAATTGTGCCAATATTTTCACCTTGTTTCACTCTATCCCCAATTTTAAACGGACAATTTTCTTTTATGTAGCTTTCATCCGCTTTGGCTTTTTCCTTTTCGTTGTACTCCAAAGCCTTTTGTCTTATATGGTTCAATTCTTGAACTCTCTTTACGTATGTTTCTTTATCCATGACTTTATTATTTTTCTGTTGGTAAATCCACGGTTAACAATACGGGTTGCAATGGTTGGTTAAACGTCAGCATTGACAAATGTATTGTTCCGGTTTCTTTTACTCTCTCCAATTCTTCCGGGGATAACTGCCATTTGGTAATTATAAGCCCCTGCGGGTCATTGGGGATTTTCATTGCTGGTAACGGCATATATTCCGGTTGGTCTTTTGCAAAGACTACATTCACGCCGGGAAATTCAACGGGTTTCATTGCCTTGCTCCTTTCTTGGTTTCTTTCTAAACTTACGTTTCTTTTCCGGTATCTCAATACGGTGTATCTCAACACGTGCGCCAAAAGCCTTTGCCAACTTTCCGGCAACTTCTTTTACTTCTTCCGGTATATCATTTTGAGGCTTTCCCGACGCATCGGCGTTTATCTGTTTTAGCAATCCGGCGATTGCTGTTTTTTCCTCTTTGTCCGTTGTCGTCTTGAAACGCTGAATCAGATTTGCAATTGGTTGCGTTCTCATAAAGTCAGCACATTTAAAACGGTCTTTGCAAATATTGCAATCATCCGGGTAATTGTGTTTTGCATCCTGCGAACTCTTTTCGTCTGCCTTTCTGAATTCGTGCCATTCGTCACGGCGGGCGATTGCTTCCGAAAATACCGCCATTGCATCAATACAAACTTGTGCCAAAATAAAATCCGGGGTATCTCTCATTTCCTTTTCTAAACCGTGCTTATTAATAAGTTCGGTTAGTTCTTGTTTAAAATCTTTTTTCATACGCTTAAACTTCTATATGTTCAATTTGTGGTAACTTCTTTATGTATTCCAACATCGCCGTTTTGCTTTCCTCGGTTTCGTCGGTTCTGTTTATTACCAACTGAATAACTTCCAAAAGATAATCGCTATCAATACACGCATTATCAACGTCGGTAATATTATACAATGGTTCCGTTATTTCCTTGACGGCTTTAAATGCTTCTTTTGTCAACTTTGCGGCTTTTTTGAATCTCATTTTTTCGCCCTTTTCAAAGCATTTGCCTAAATGGTTTAATTTATCATCAGCGTAAAAAACGCATGTATGTGCCATGTCCGCCAAAAGATACGCCGTATTTGTAAGGAACAACGCTTTTTTTCTTAATTCTTCTTTTTCTTCGTTTGTCATAGTCTTTTGTTAAAACGGTTCTCAAAATGTTTGTATTGTTCGGCGGTTTCCTGCTGCATATTACCGCAAACCGGGCTTTCCGGTTTGTTGTGTGGGTGTTTGCGCATAAATTCCGGGTTTTTCTCACGTCCTGCAATTTTAGTATATGCCATTTCCTGCAATTCCTTTTGGCTATACCCTAATAATGCCGCAATATGGAATAAAACAACGTTTACATCCGCCAATTCGTCGATAATATCATGCGTTCCGGGATTAATTTCGTTTATTTCTCTTTGCGTTTTTTCCCTGCTTAAATATCTTTCAAACGCTTCAAACAATTCGTTGTATTCCTCGGCTAATTTTCCCAATCTCTTTTCTATGTTCCTGCCGAAAAGTTTATTCATCTTTTCAAACAATCGCTTTTCGTCAAAGTTCAATCCGGCGGTATTGGCGTCTTTTTCTTCAAAATTAGCCATAAACGTTTGCATATCCATTTTGCCAAATTTTCCGTCCGGTGCCAATACAATAAAATTTCCCTCCGGTACGTCCAACATTACGCCGTTTTCGGTCGGGAATGAATAAACCGCCAAACCGCCGGGCGTTCTCGGAATCTGCATTGTTCCGCCTCCGGTAAAAATCTGCAATTTTTCCCAATTATCACGCTTTACGGGTAATGCACGAACTTCTAACAATCGGCGACAATAAATATCCCCGGCGGTTTCGTCCGGCATACCTAAATTTGTGCGCAACTCATTTGGCAAATTTTCCGCCCCTTTTTCGTACTCAATAAAGAACGTCGCACCTCGCAAAAATATTTCTTCCCTTATATGTTCCACGGCTCGCACCCTCATTCCATAACGACCAATAACCGCATCAATTGCGGCTTCAACAATATATTCGTTTCTGTCGTCAACGTACATTCTCATTTCAAACAATTCTGCCTTTTCGGTAATTTCCGGTTCATGCCCGGTAACACTCTTTACCATCAGAACTGTTTCCACATCAAACGGGGTTAATTTACTTTCTTTCATCGCTCTTTTGTTTTTTATATAATAACGTTTTTAATCCATTCATTTTTTTGAAATATATTCTTTTGTTGTCTGTTCGTCCGTATTCGTCGCAAAATTTGGAACATTCTTTTCCATCTATTGCGCAAAGACTACAACGCCATTTTGGGTATATATTTCCGGGTTCATTTGCAATTTCTTCTTTTAGCTTCGTCCATCTTTCAGCAACTACAACAGAACCCCGGTAAACTGCACGTTCTCCGGGGCTGTATTGCCTATCGGGGTCAAACGGTTGTGGTTTCTTTATTCTCATTTTCTATCGAACTAACCAACAAATCCAAATTTTCCTCTGTTCCGGAAATTGAAATTCTTGCTTTCCCTGCTCCCATTACCGCCAATTCCGTAATTGTGCAATCATATTTGCCTGCGGATTTTTGAAACTTTGCCGCCTCATTTAATGGCAATATTTTTGTTATCTCTTTCATCGCTCACGTTTTTAGTATTTTACATTACAAAGTTAATAATTTCTTTTGGTTTTGAGTTATTTGAATAAGTTTTTCATGGACTTGTTTATCGCATCCAGTTTATCATCCATTGATGGATGAACATATAGATTCATAGTCGTAGATACATCTGAATGCCCTAAGATACGACTCGTTGTCTTCATATCGGCTTTAGATGCAATCATGCGTGTGGCGAATGAATGTCTTAGACCGTGGAACTTAATACACCTGTCCAATCCAACTTCATTCAAAACGAGATGCCTGTAATAGTTTCGGTAAACCCTTGGCTCACAAAACTTCTCATCTCCAGTAGTGACATAAAAACTATCATTATAGCAAGCCTTGAATTTTTTCAAGATACCGAGTAAATCACGGCCTATCGGAATATCACGGCGACTTTCTATAGTCTTGGGAGTAGATTCTATAACCTTGGTTTTTCGGGTGTCAATATCCATAATTCGTTCAATAGTATGAGTTACATGGATACATTTGTTATCAACATCTATATTCTCCCACCTCAGTCCGCAAATTTCACCAATTCTCATACCTGTACACAAGCCTATTAGAATACCCAAGCGCTTAGGTTTCGGATAATCCACTATGTACGAGATTATTTTTTTTTGTTCAAATTCTGTATATACTTCAAGATCTTTAGTTGCTTCCATATTGGCAGTAGGAAACTGAACACGATATTTAATATATCTTACACCAAATCGTTCCATTGCATAATACAATAGCATCTTAAAAGAGATGAATATGTCTTTAGCTGTTTTCACAGATAACCCTTCTTCAATCAAAGACAGCATAAATCTCTGCATTTCGTCATTAGTAACATATTCCGGGTCTTTATCTCCATATATCGGAAGTATTTTTTGTGTGAACTGATAGACATAAGTGGAGCATGTACTTTCCTTTACTAACTTGCGCTTAACAGGAAGCCATTTATTGTATATCTCTTGAATCGTCATTGTATATTGCTTTTTATGATAAGTTTATGTTCAGGATCCTTTATAATATCACTAAACCCTAAAGTATCATCTTTACGGTTTAGAAGAATATACTTCATTTTTATGGATTTTTCCAAAACGTCGCCATGATAAACGTACCCCATAATCCCGCGAATTGATAAATTAAGGAGCAAAATAGGTATTGATCGTGCAGACAACTCCCAACATGTCACCATATTCTGCGATGGAAAGTGCTCCCAAGGAATCTTGTTGTGGCACCGCTGCCACCAATCAGCGATTATCATAGAACCATTTCCGGCTGTAGGCTCATGTATCGAACCAGCCTGGCTGGTTAATTTAGAACAAAGGATTCCAAGGGATTTTGGTGTGAAATCCTGTTTCTTCTGCTTCCGCTCTGACAATTCATTCTCATACAAAGCCTGAAACCAATCATAAGACATATCGTAATCATTCATACGGATCAATTCGTTATAGATTTTATTGCGTAATTCTACAGAACCGTCAAGAATACGCATTACTGCATCAGGAAGATCTCTTAAATCTTCTATATGAAATATTTTAAATGCTTCTTCTTTTGTCATATTAATAATCAATTTCTGTTAACCATGCATTATCGTTCTCAAAATACACTCTATAGCCTCTCACCGTTTTATGACCTTTCTTTTTTAAACAAACATCACTTATGTGAGATGGAGTAATACATAATTTTGCACCAGCCTCATTGACAGAAGCATATACACCTATCAACTTCCTGTCTTTAATAACGACAACAGATTTCTTATTCATACCTGCACCAGTTTTATGATGCGCTCCACGACCTTTTACCAAACCTTGTAAACTTCTACGCTTCGTCCACTTTGAATGATAGGTCATTCTCTTCCCTTTATTATGTGGAGTACAACCTTTTAAAAACTGGCCATTAACAAGATTCCTCTCAGGCCGCTCAGGCGGTATATATAATTCACTCATATCTGTTCGATTATTAGTTAATTGGCAGTTTCATAAAACACATCCACATAGTCTTTCCATGTCTTCCAGTAGTATGGCCGAAGAGTGGTTGCCGATTGATGGCACTCAATACTTCCCTAACTGTTATCTGATCCTCATTCCATTTGAAAATCAGAACTCCGTAGTCATCCAGAACACGAAAGCATTCATCAATTCCCTTTTTTATCACCCTTGGCCAATCTTCAGGAAGTTTACCATACTTCTTGGCTAACCAACTATTTTTGCCAACCTTTAGCAAATGGGGTGGATCAAACACTACCAGTTTAAAGGATTTATCCAAAAACGGCATATCGGTAAAGTCCGATACGATGTCTGGGTGGACTTTCAGATTTCGCCCATCACAAAGAATGTATTCTTCGTCCCTAATGTCAGCAAACAAAGCCAAAGGGTTTTCTTTGTCAAACCAAAACATCCTACTGCCACAACAGGCATCTAATATTATTTTTGTTTCACTCATTTCTCTATCTGTTTTTTTATCTGTTCCCAACTCTTTTTGTCAATTACCATTTTCCGGGGGTATTGTATTATTTCGCCCTTGGTATATACGAGATTATAGATACCCAATTGCCCCTTAATTGGCATTTCAACAACACGTCTTGGGTTGCGCATCATCCATCCGAAACCCTTTGTTATTTTTGCCCTCTTTTCCTTTGGAATCCGGGTGTTTTCCCAATCCTCCGGCGTAAACTCTTTTATCGGCTTCACGTCGTACAACTCAACCAATCCCAAAGTAACGCCGCTTTCCATTCCGGGATAAACCGGTTTTGCCGACGAACAAATAAGAACGTCGCCACGGTATGACTTTTTTTTGCTTCTAACTTCAATTGATTTTCGCCCGTAAACAACGCCGTTTTCGTCTTTGTATGCCGCCGTTACCAAATCATTTGCGTATGGCTGTTTGACGGTCAACGCACGCCAACGGTCGTGTTTTTCGGGGTCATATTCTTTGCTATTAAACTGCATAACTTTATTTTTTATCTTTCCCGGCGGGTTCCTTGTAATGGGCAAAACCAATTGGTCGTATCGGTTCCGGCTCCGGAACGGCTGCGTCCTCCTTATTGTATTCAAAAGAAACAATAACCGTTCGCCCCTTTGTCCGTGTCCCAATCAGCCGGGAACCCTCCGGGATTTGAATTTTAATTTCGTTCCTCATTCTCAAAATGGCAAATCATCTTCGTCTTGGTCGGGAATTGGCGGCGGCGGTGTTGGTGCGCCTCCCTGCTGCGTTGTTTGTCCGTCTTTCTTTGGCGACAACATCTCCATATTAAACCCGTAAACTTCTGTAATGAATCTTTTGACGCCGTTGTTGTCCTCATAACTGCGGGTTCTTATTTTCCCCTCAATATAAAGTTTATCGCCCTTTTTTACATACTCTTTTGCAACCTTTGCCAATCCATTTTGCAAAACAATATTGTGCCATTCGGTGCGCTCCGGTACTTCTGTACCATTTGCCGTTTTAAATGCTCTGTCAGTTGTCGCCAACGTGAATTGCGCAACCGAACCGCCGTTGTCGAAATCTCTATACTCCGGGTCTTTTCCGACGTTACCCATTAAAATAACTTTGTTTACACTCATAGAAATATAGCTTTAAAAATCCAACTTCCAATACTCCATAACGTCCAAATGTATGACGCAACCGTTAACGCCACGAACGTATAAAATACAATTTTATATCCGGTTTGTTTTTTGATTTTCATCTACTTAAATTTTACGCCATCCAACAAATATTCTTTTTTCATATCCGACCATCCGGCGGCATGATTTATCGCTTTCCGGTCGTCGTCGTAAACAAATCCAACTATCCAACCGCCGACGTTTGATTGTTTTATTAGTCTTACCAATTTACCGACGAAAAAAGAACGGTATCGGTAATATGCTGAATTTTCACTAACAAACAAAACCCGTCTTTCTGCATTTATTTCGGGCGGATTTTCGATTTGCGGGCGTTTCTCCCTTTCCGGGTACCTTTGTACCCTTTTAAAATCATTTTGGATTGAACGGCGGGAAATTGCCCCGTAATCGGGTGTTCTTTTTTTCGTCCTCATATTTTCAAACTTCTGTATTCGTTTTTAAGCAATTCAATAATCCGGACGTTGCCCGGATATATTCGCATTTTCTCACGGTCGCCATTCTCCCAACATGAATGATGTTCAAAACATAGTATATTTATATTTCTTGCATCATGCGCCATTTCGGGAAACGCTCCACGGGTCAATATATGCGAAGAATAAACGGCGGAATAATTCCGTAACGGCTTTAAACATTCTTCGCATCTGTGCGGCTTATGCTCCCAAACCCACCGGAAAAACCGTTGGTTGGCAACGGGAATGTCGCCACGTCCTAAAACGCAATTCCCGAACAATTCCCGTTGTAACTCAACACGCAACCGTATATCTAACCGAAAATTACGAATATCCAATAACGGTTCGTAACCACGTGCAACGCAATATTCATATTCGCAACGCTCGGTCAACAATATTGGCTCCATTACATATTGTCTGTATCGTCCGCCGGGTCTGCCATTTCCGGGAACATATCATTTTCATTTTCGTTGTCTGCATCATTTACATAAACTAACGGGTTGGGTTCCCCATCAGCCCCGAACAAATCCATTTGCGCCTTTTTGCCCTCAAACAGAAATTCGTAAACCTCGTTTTCAATATCGCAAACAATGTTTTCCAACTCTTCCTCAAAACCGAACGTTTCAACGTTATATTTCATTCGTGGGGTATTGATTGCTGTTTTCTGATTGTTTGATATGGTAAACAATCCGGTTAAAACGACGCCTACGTTATCATCTTGCCCGGACAAAGAAACGCCCCTAACCTCTATATTGTCCAAACATTCTTCCGCAAATGCGGCTGCAATATCTGTTTGTTTCTTTGTTGCTTTAAACTCCGGCGTTGCTATCATGGTTTTAAATGACGTTATGTTGAATACACGTCCCATAATCGGGCGCAAATCATTAAACAAATGACGCAAATCCGGGTGTATGTCTTTTGCACTCAATACATGGTATTTGTTCGTGTAACTCTCATTTCCGACAACTTCCGTTACTTCATAATGTACGTCTAACCCGCCATCTTTCAATAACTTTACTTTCGATAATGAAAACTTTTCCTTTGTAGGAATCGGCATAACATTTTGTTTTTTTTCGCTCATAATTTTTAATCTTTATTGTTTCCCGGTTCCTCCGGGTCGGTTTCTTCTTGGAAATACTCGCACGGTTCATCATCAGCACAACGACCGGACAAACAACATACCGGATAATCCACGCAATCAATGCACATTTTTTTTTCGTTCATAATTTAAAAGTCTGTTTCATTTAACAATTTTGCAACCTTGTTTTCCGGCTCTGCATCCGGTGCAAATATCGGTTTCGGGTCGTGAACTAAAACTTCCCTTTTTACCTTTTTGGTCTTTGCGGGTTCCGGTTCCGGGTTAAACTTCAATTGTTCCGCCGGATATTCTTTTGGTTTCAGTTCTATAATACCATTTTCCACCAAAACCGGAATACAACGTTTGCAGGCTTTCACGTCCTCCAACGCATCATGCGCCGGGAATGTTTCGCCGGGGAAACACTTGTTGTAAAGTTCCTCCAATTTCGGATATTTGCCCGGACGTCCGTCTGCATACAATGCGCCAACAAATTTAATTGTTTTCATCATCGTATCAATTCGTTTGCCCTTAAACAATGCGTCCTCCGCTTTTGCGTCGTAATACTCACGCCCCATAATTCGCAATATCATTGCTTTTACAATTGACGTATCAAAGTAAATGTTGTGTCCTACCAACAAACGGGCTTTTTCGCAATCCTCCAAAAATTCGCCTATAATATCAGCAAATGGGACGCCCTCGGCGTTTGCTCTCTCTGCTGTAATTCCGTGAACTTCTGTTGACGCTTCCGGTATTTCCCATCCCTCCGGCTTAATAATGTAGGAACGTTCCTTTTCGTTTACCGCCCATGCCAATTGCACAATATTTGGAAATTCTGCAAAATCAACGTCCCATTTTGCGCCCTTTGTGGGCAACCCGGTTGTTTCACAATCGAACGTCAAAACATCTTTCATAATGTCGTTTATCTCATTTCCTTTGCTGTCTTTCAATGTTACTTTTTTCATAATAAAAAATCTTTTTTGCCCGTCTTTATTGGGCGTTTGTTCAACATAATTTGCCCGTGTAATCCACACGCAACCGCATTTCAAACATTTAACCCGGCTATATCCGTGCGGCGTATATTGGTACCGGATAACCCGCCAATCTTTCAACGGGTAACATTTACGGGGTTGGTTACACTTACAAAACATAATTAAAAACTTTTTGGGTCGTCAATAAATATGCTGTATTCCTCGGCGGCAATCTGTTTTAAATGCTCAATGTGTTCTATCAATTCCGCATTGCTCAACTCTGATATTTTACGCAACCGGGTTTCATATTCCCCGGTTTCAATATTCGGTATTTGCTCATACATTACCGGGGACAACTCACGCAATCGGCGTTCGGTTTGTTCATCTGTCAGACGTTCGCCCGCCTCCCAAATTCCGGTTCTAAACGTTGGTACAACGTAATTGAAATAATACCCTTTCAATGCCTCCGACGAACCGGGGGACGCAACGGTAAAACGGGCAATTATTCGGCTTCCTTTGTGCATGGCAAAGAATTGGTTCAACTCTCCAAAATACATTTGTAAACCGCCGTTATTATTAATCATTCCCGTTGCTGTTATCTCTCTTTTCCTCATTGTCTTTCTTTTCTTGGTCAACAAATTGTTTCATTGTAATATTAAACGCTTCGCCGCCAACTTCCAATATAAACTTTCTTTCGCTGCTTGAATATCCCTGCAACTTCTTATCCATTGCATTTGCATACAATACCGTCATTTGTCCCGGTTCAAAAACTCCTTTTTCCTGCAATCGGTCTATCGGGTGTCGTTTTAATGGGGCGTTTGCGCTTATTCTTGCATTTCTCCGGATGTTTTCCAAATCGGAAATAACCACCTTCAGATTATTATAAAATTCGGGTGTTTTCAAAACGTCCGAAATTGTCATTTCTTTAACTTCCATATTGTTTTGTTTAAGGGACGCCGGGAAACCGACGCCCCGGTTAATTACTCGTTTTCTGTGTATTCCTCAATAATTAAATCCTGCTGTCCCCTTACAACACTTTCAATAAAACCTTGGAATCCCTCTTTTTTTGCCAAATCCAAAATTGCCTGCAATCTCTTTTGTCCCAAACTTTCGCCCCTCGCAATTCTGAATACCTTAACCGTTGGGTTACTTGCAATAATCAGTTTTGCGGCAACCTCCATTATTTGCGAATCTGAAACCTTTCCGGCGACAAATGGGACGTCATTTAATACTAACCCATCATCACTAAACGAAAGCCCGGAAATCGGCAATTTCGCCGACGAAATAAGTTTTTCACGCTCGGCGGATAATTCCTCAATTTCTGAATCCATCTTTTCCGCTTCTGCTTTTTTGTCGTCTGCTTGTTTTTTCTTTGAAAGATAATCGGCAACCTTTGCAGCCTTTTTATTGTGCTCCTCGGCTTCTTTCAATTGTTTTTCTGTATCGAAATTATTCGGGTTCAAAGCCTCATAATCTGTTAACCATTTTTCGGCACTTGCTATTTTTCCCTCATAATCTTTCTTTTCTTCTTCAACGACCGAAACGGTTTGTTTATACGTCTTTTCGGCTTCTTCCATTGCTTTCTTTGCCGCCTCAATTGCTTTATTGTATGAATCTTTGGCGGCTGCCAAACGTACCGGAATCTCTGCCAATCTCCCCTTTCTTTCTTCCATACGTAAACGCACGCCCTTTGCTTTCTCAACCAACTTTGCGTTTTCCTGCTGTTCTTTCATCAGTTCCGTAATGTCCTTTGGTTTGGCATACGTTTTCAAATCCTGCGTTGTCAATCCCTGCCCGGCTGCATCTGATATTGATTTGTAGGTTTTCAAATCTCGGTTTACTCCGGTACGTTCTGTTTTAAGCCCGGCAACGGTTGTATCAATTTCGGCAATCCTTGTTCTTACTTCTTCCGGCAACAAAGACTTTACAACCTCAATTTGCTTTCTGCGTCCCTCGGCGGTTTCCGACCAACGGGAAAATTCCACGGCGTCAAAATCTGTATAACCGAAAATCTTTTGCAACATAGAAACGTTATCACTTTTCATTCCGGTTGTCTTTGATTTAATTGATAACGTGCCACGTGGGTTTGCTTTTGTGAATTTCAATTCAACCTCGTATTCCTCGCCGTCGTCGCCGACAATCATTTTTGCAAAACCTTTGCTTTCTCCGTTCTTCAATACGGCGTCACGGTTCCCGGTCAACAAAGCCCCAATTGCTTTTAATACGGTTGATTTTCCCAACTCATTATCTCCGGTAATGAAATAAACGTTACCGTCGAAATCTGCGTTAAACTCTTTAATTACTTGGAAATTTACCAATTCTAATTTCTTAACTATCATATTGCTCTCGGTTTGTGCCGGGGTTTCCCCCGGCGGGTTAATATTATTTTTTGTTTTCTCTTATTCTTTGGTGCATCAATGTTTGCACCTTAACAAATGCGTCCCGGTTTTCTTTTGCTTCTTCAATGGTGCAATCAGCAATGAAATTTTCCAAACGCTTGTATAATTCGTTCAACTCTTTGTCGCTCATTGCGTGCCGGGTTGCTCCTACTTCATCAATAAACTTTCCCATCAAAAACCCGGTTTTAATTTCAATTGTTTCAAAACTTCTTTCAACTCTGAATCTGTGTAATTTTGCGCAATCTCTTTTGATACGCAATTGTGGTTCATAGCAATTGTTATTGCTCTTTCTCTGCTAATCTTAATTTGCTTTCTTTTAATCATAGCTTTATATTTTATCCGGGAACCCGCCCGGTCGGTGTTTGTCGTACTCTGAAAGATTTTGGCTTTATCACTTCATTTAATCGGTTACCGAACCATCATTTAACCCTTTGTAGATACCGTTGCTTATTTTCTACTCTTACGAACTTAATCTTTCAACAACCTTTTTGCGTTTTGGTTAGATTGTGGGGTCTTTCGTTGTTTGACACTGCAAATATACGCATAACATTTTAACTACCAAAATTTTTTCTTTTTATTTTCTAGAAAAAACAATAAACCCGGAACGTTATACATTCCGGGCATAAATCAAAACAGCCTCATTTGTTTATCTGTTATTTTAGCAACAATTGCATCAACTTCACCTTCTAAACGTTTACACGTTTCCAATATTTCCGGTCTGCGTTGGGCAAAATATCTGCGTTGGTTATGTCGCATTTGTCGAATTAACTCGGCGAACTCTTCCAACGTTATTTTTCCCGGATTTTCGATTTGCGGGTTTTTTTCTTCTTCCATGTATATTTTATCTATTTTGAAATTAAAATCGCTCTACGGGGCTAAAACAAACGTTCGTGCATATTGCTTGGTAAATTCTGACGCACCCAACCGGGGTTGTTGCGCAAAATGTATCGTCCAAAGTGCATTATCAACGTGGCGTCGGCGTTCCACAATGTCGGTTTCAATTCCGGGTACAAATTCCCGGCAATCTCTTTGTATCTGCGTTTTCGCTCGCTCTTTTTCTCCTTTTTCTGGCTTATCTTTGCCCGCAACTTCAATTCGTTTTGCCATTTCATAGGATGCGCCATAACAAACGGAACATCGCAAACTGAAATGATTGCTTTCAACTGCTCAAAGTTTGCCATCATCTTTTGTATTCGGTACAACTTTCCCATATTGACGCCATCGGCACCCGGCGTTATATCATCCGGGCGCACACTTAGTTTTTCAAGAAAAACAATTGGCGAACATATTGTTTTCAAATGATTCAAATAATCTCTTATGTCGTTTATATCCTCCGGCATTTTTATGGCGGTTATATTGTGGTTTGGTCGCCATGTTACTATACCCCCACTTGTTCCGGGGTCAATTCCCACTACTGCTGAAATTTTCATAATTAAAATAAAACTTGCTGTCTTTGAAACTCAATTAATCTTTTCTTTGCTTGTTCATAATAAACCGGGTCTTTTTCAATTATAGTTAAATCAAAGCCCAATTTATGTGCGGCTATTGCATGGCTCATACTTCCGCCGTGCGTGTCCAATATTTTTTGTCCCGTTTTACCATAATTAATTAATATCCATTCATATAATTTTATAGGTTTCTGCGTCGGGTGAAATCTATGCTTATCCCTACTTGGTATTTTAACCATTCGTGCGGGGCTATCAAATGTTGTATATGCAAATTCAACTTGTGACATTGACGGAATATAAACTTCTTTATCCCATACAATAAAACATCTGCATGGGGGCAAATTAAAATAATTACCTCCAAATATTATTTCGTTATTTGATACTCTTTTCAATTCTTCAAAATATTCTTTACTTGGTACTTCATCATCCCAATTTGTCCTTTTTAGGTCACTTATAAATCTTATTTGTGTATTTTTACCCCCACCCCCAACAGTTCTTTTGCCTAAGCCGTATGGTGGGTCAACAATTGCCAAATCAAAAGATTTATCACTTTGGGATTGCATAAACTCCATGCAATCCCCGTTTATTAATGTTATGTTTCCACATTTTTCAATTTTCATCTTTATATCCTCCCGCTTTTGTAAAATAACCTATTACGCCAATTATAAAGCAAACAATAAATAGTTCCATATTTAAAACTTCATGTAGTTATCAACTTGCATTTCCTCGGAAATCATCCGGTCAAATGCTTTTATAATCTCCTTTTTCCGGGCAACCTCAAACGCCGTAAAATCAATTTCCGGGCTTTCGGTTCCTTTTCGGCGAACTTGAAACGCTGTATATTGGTTTATCATTCCACGGGCTACACGCTGCATATACCGGGCAAACGCTTCTTTGCGGTCGTCCTCTTTAACTTGTACATCATCAGCCAACCCGCATTTTTGCAACCATTCATACAAAAACATATCATCAGTTAGCCCCAATATTAATTTCCCGGTGTATTTGTAGCAAAGGAAAATATAACGGTTCCGCCATTGTCTTTGTATCTCAAATCTCCGGATTTGCTCCGGCGAAATTTCATTGTTTTTTCCCGGTATAGCTTTGTATGCTTTGGCAATTACATCTGTCTGCTTTTGCTTGTATGCTTTCAGAATCTTTGCAAAGTAATCGGCGTTGAACTGTTGATAATGGTTTTTGTCCGGGTTCCCGTATTTATCTTTCGGAAAAAATTCGTCTAATTCCCCGGTCGTCGCCAACTCAAAAGCTATCTTAATATCAGCCAACGTCATATCTGAGTAATAACGTTTCAGAATATCCAACAACCGGGATTGTATATAATTCCAATCATTTTCATTCTGTGGTATTATATAACCAACGTCTATTGCTATACGCTTAAACAGTAACGAAAGATTTTCAACTAATTTTGCATCGTCAATTTCCGCAATTGGTGTTTTTGTTGACGCTGCGAAAACATATTTTTCAACTGGGTTTAATGCTTTGGCAACCTCCGGCAATTGCACCATTCTACGGCGTACTTCAATGGCTTTTGTTCCGGGCTTGGTATTATATATTTCTAACGCCGTATTTTCTTTTTTTTCAATTGCTCCCATATCAATCAAAATCATTGTTTAAATACTTCATCATATCCGCAATTTCTTTGCTGCTTTGCTGCTCTGTCTTTACGGAACGTTTCATTTTTTCCCATTTTTCGTATTTTTCGGGGGTTGAATCATATTCTAACGCCGCCCAACCTTTTGAAATGCTTTCTTTTATCAGAATCAGCGCAAATTCTTCCGGGTATTTACTCAAACCATTTAAGTTTGCTTGTATCGCTGAAAAACTCTTTTGCGACGTTCTCCATTTCGGTTGACACATCAAAATATAAAAGTTCCGTTTAAATTCATCGCTATCAAATGGGAATACAAGTTTTGCAAAGTAATTATCAACTTTATCAATTACTTGTTTTCTGACGTCCAACAATTC
>OGKY01000183.1_pt1 | contig 44726 bp, 25 predicted proteins | sample 1572731 | NCBI WGS metagenome assembly OGKY01 (sample SAMEA2581924, study PRJEB24529) | metagenome | biome: Human gut stool | place: China | collected 2011
TCCATAATTGATGTTTTTGTTCTTTTTTTACTTTAATAGTTTGAGTTTTGGAATGTCTTTAAAACTACATCCACGTTGTTAATTATGCAAATTACGTATTTTTTTTTTATATATCCGTGTAAAATGTAAATTATTTATCTGTATCCTATCGGAAAAGTGTTCTTTTTCTCTGATTTATAAAATAAAATACTGCCTTCCATGTATAAAAACGGAAGACAGTATTTTAGATTGATTTAACAAATTCTCCTGATTTAGTAGCAGGAAGTTATTCTTTGGGAAAGATCTTATTATAAGATAGCTTTCAGTAATTCACTCATTTGTTGCTGTACTTTATGAGCCTCTTCTCCTGCTACTTTTGCAAAGTTTTCAGTTTTATCTGCATAGATAATAGCTCGGCTGGAGTTGACAATCAGACCACATTCTTTGGTCATTCCGTACTTGCATACTTCTTCGAGTGAGCCTCCTTGTGCACCGATTCCCGGAACCAATAAAAAATGATTAGGAACAATCTTACGAATATCTTCGAACATACGTCCTTGAGTGGCTCCAACAACATACATCATGTTTTGATCATTAGCCCATTCTTGAGATTTACGAAGAACCTTTTCGAAAAGACGTTCACCCTCTGGATCGGCAGTCAACTGAAAATCGTGTGAACCTTTGTTAGATGTGAGTGCAAGCAAAATAACCCATTTACCTTCATAAGTGAGGAATGGAGTCACGCTGTCTTCTCCCATGTAAGGAGCTACAGTTACAGAATCAATGTTAAGCTCTTCGAAGAATGTGCGAGCATACATGGCAGAAGTATTACCTATATCTCCTCGTTTTGCATCAGCAATGATGAACTGGTCAGGATAATTTTTCTTAATGTATTCTACAGTCTTTTCGAATGCGATCCATCCTTTTACTCCCATACTTTCATAGAAAGCCAGATTGGGTTTATAAGCAATACAGTAAGGAGCTGTAGCATCAATAATAGCTTTGTTGAAAGAGAAAATAGGATCTTCCTCTTTTAACAGATGTTCTGGTATCTTTTTGATATCAGTGTCCAGTCCTACACACAAAAAAGATTTTTTGTTTTTAATGTTTTCGAATAATTGCTGTTTGTTCATATCTATAGGGTTTTAAATTATTTGCTGAATAAATAACCGTTTATACTTACTTGTGTATGTTTTTTGTTGTTTTCTGTGGTATTCTCAACCGAAAATTCGGTGAGGTAAAATATTTTTCTATTTGAGTTGCATTTCAATTCTGTCGGAGGCATTTCTCCATATTTATATTGGTTAAGCTTCTCAAGGGTCTGGTAGCTTATGTACACAGTGTCGTTCTCTTGTTGTAACGGTATGGCCAATATTTGTTTTTCGCATTCGTCATTAGTTGAAACGTAGTATTGGTTCACGTATTGTAATTTATCATATCCGTCAGGGATGTTTATAAAAGCTTCTGAGGCTGACTTTCCAGAATAGGAAGTCGTACCTTGAGTCTCTCCTTCATTTTTGAACTCTGTACGGAGCATATATAATGAAACGTTTTCGTCAATCCATTGTGCTATGCTTTCTTTACCAAACCATTCGTAAAGATAAATAATTTTTTCGTTAATAGATTGTGCTTTTGCAGAAGAAAAATTCTTTAGCCATTGGGTGTACTCTTCATGAGAAAAAGGAAGTTTTTTCTGTTGAGTATTCTGAATCTCCTTATTAATTTCGTTTTGAATGGTCTTTTGTGTAATACTTGAGTAATTGACCGGTAGAATTGAAGTCAACAGAAAAATTATAGAAAAAGAAACAGGAATCCAATTGATTCTTTTGGCCTTAATCAAAATCAGAGTTATGCATACAAAGTAGCACCAGACGTTGAGTGTGATTAAATACAGGCGGTTGATTGTCACTCCATAATCATTAAATCGCCGGATAATGCCTATAGTCATTAAGCAAAGCAGAGGCAATACAAATGCAGGAAGCCAGCGGGCTATTAATTCATCCATGCGCTTGCCATGTGCCATTCGAGTTGGATATAATCCGAATTCAATGGCAATACATCCAGTCATTAATGCAATGACCAGCCATGAAACCCATCCGATCGGAAGTTCCCAACTGGCTAGAATACGTAGTGCATAAATGTAAAGTACAATCAGATATCCTCCCGTAAGAGGAAGGAATAAATAATGAATTACATTATTTAAGAATGAATGTAATAAAGGGAATGTGTTATGTTTCTCTTGTCTGGAAGGTAATAGTCCCAGGAATAATAACAGAGGCAAACATACATTACATATGATAACGATATATAAATAATATCGGGTATCAATGTCTATGTTGAATAGTTTATGCAATGACAATACCAAAAGACTGATTCCGCAGCTCATCACACATCCTATCAAATTGGCTGTAATGCATGATGTAATACTTGATACTGCGAAATTCCAGCTCGGTATATCATTTTTCTCTTTTAGAAAAGAGAGAAAAAAGATAGAAAGCCCTATGGCTAGAAGCCCTGCTCCATGAGCAATTCCTATTTCAGTGAAAGACTTCTCATAAGAATAGGAGTATAAATAAAATGCATCGGCTATCAGGAGTGCATGTGCTCCTGTTTGAATAATACTCTTCTTTATCAAACTTTTGATTTCCTCACACCATAAATGCAGGGAAAGAGAAAGTAAGGTTCCTACCGATAGGTAGTATCCTAGTATCCAGTAAAGTTTCTTGTTCTCCGGCTGATCAGCTGCTACTAAATAACAGAGATAACAGGTTAAAGATAAAATAAAGAATAAAGTAATGGGAAAACGCTTCAGATTAATCTGGAGCGCCCCATTGAAGGTCTGAATTGTTTTTTGTAACCAGTGCCTTAGCATTTTAGTGAAAAATCAGCTATTACAACTCACTTTCTTTCAATCGTTCTGCATTCTCTGCAACAATCAGATGGTCGATACAATCTTGGATATCTCCATCCATGAAAGCTGCCAGATTGTATATCGTATAATTGATACGGTGATCGGTTATACGTCCTTGTGGATAATTGTATGTGCGGATTTTAGCAGAACGGTCTCCTGTGCTGACCATTGTTTTACGTTTAGATGCAATGTCGTCGATATACTTTTGATGCTCTTTATCATAGATGAAAGTGCGCAGACGTGATAAGGCACGTTCCTTATTCTTAGGCTGGTCGCGGGTTTCTGTACACTCGATAAGAATTTCCTCCACAACACCGGTATTAGGATTTTTCCAATTATAGCGTAAGCGGACTCCTGATTCTACCTTGTTTACATTCTGACCACCAGCACCGCCGCTTCGGAATGTATCCCATTTTATTTCGCCTTCATTGATTTCTACATCGAACGGCTCTGCTTCGGGTAGTACAGCTACAGAAGCGGCTGATGTATGAACGCGTCCCTGAGTTTCAGTAGCCGGTACACGCTGTACACGATGTACTCCTGATTCATATTTAAGAGTTCCGTAAACTTTATCTCCTGTTACCGAACAAATAATTTCCTTAAAACCTCCGGCAGCTCCTTCGTTTGCACTAGATACTTCCAGTTTCCAGCCTTTCGATTCGCAATATTTTGAGTACATACGGAATAAGTCCCCTGCGAAAATAGCGGCTTCATCTCCTCCTGTACCACCTCGTATTTCCAGAATAGCATTGCGATCATCTTGCGGATCAGCAGGAACCAGCAGAAGCTTAATCTCTTCTTCCAGTTGTGGAAGACGAGCTTCGCAAGCAGCTGCTTCTTCGCGAGCCATTTCTTTCATTTCAGGATCGTTCTCAGCCATCATCATTTTGGCCTCTTCTAATCCGTTGAGGCACTGCAGATACTCCTTGCGTGCCTGCATAAGATCTCCCAGTTCTTTATATTCTTTCGTCAGCTTTACATATCGTTTTTGGTCAGATATAACGTTCGGGTCGGTAATCAGGGTTGATACCTCTTCGAAGCGAGCTACTAATCCGTCCAATTTTTCTAATATGGTATTGTTTTCTGCCATATTCCAAAGAGTGTTAGTTTATTAATTCTCTAATATATAATGTTGTTATTTTGCAAAACAAAAGCTTACCATAGTCTGCCATAAAATAATTGTTCCTGAATGAAATAGTCATCGAATAGATATTTTTGTTAAGATGGCTATTGTAGAACTTTATTATTTATGACTATGGTAAGCTTTCTTATTAGTTAGTATTTGAATTCTCCAAATTCACTATGGATAATCAGCTCTTTATGATCGCTTTCTTCAATACGTCCGATTATCTGAGCATCGATGTTGAATGATTTGCTGATTTCGATAACCTGCTCAGCATGTTCCGGTGACAAATAAACTTCCAGACGGTGTCCCATATTGAATACCTTATACATTTCATCCCAGTCGGTTCCACTTTGTTCTTTGATAGTGCGGAACAATGGAGGTACAGGGAAGAGATTGTCTTTGATTACACGACAATTGTCTCCAACGAAATGCAATACTTTAGTTTGTGCACCACCTGAGCAGTGAACCATACCATGAATTTGCGGACGAAGAGCATCCAGCAATTTTTTTACAACAGGGGCATAAGTACGGGTAGGAGAGAGAACCAGCTTTCCTGCATCCAGCGGAGAACCTTCTACTGCATCTGTCAATTTCAAGTTGCCGCTGTAAACCAGTTCTTCTGGAACTGCCTTGTCGTAGCTTTCCGGATACTTCTCTGCAAGGTATTTAGAGAAAACATCATGACGTGCACTTGTCAGGCCATTGCTACCCATACCGCCGTTATATTCTTTTTCATAAGTAGCCTGTCCGTACGAAGCCAGACCTACGATAACGTCTCCCGGACGGATATTTGCATTGTCAATTACATCAGCACGTTTCATGCGGCATGTCACTGTACTGTCGACAATAATAGTACGAACCAAGTCACCAACATCGGCAGTTTCACCTCCTGTTGCATAAACACCTACTCCCATTTCTCTCAATTCGGCAAGCAATTCGTCTGTTCCGTTGATGATAGCCGAAATCACTTCACCCGGAACCAGCAGTTTATTACGTCCGATAGTTGACGATACCAAGATATTGTCTACAGCTCCGACACACAACAAGTCGTCGATATTCATAATCAAGGCATCCTGTGCAATTCCTTTCCAAACAGACAAGTCACCAGTTTCTTTCCAGTATAAATAAGCCAAAGACGACTTTGTACCGGCTCCGTCAGCATGCATGATATTGCAATACTCTGGATCACCACCTAGAATATCAGGAATAATTTTACAAAAAGCCTTAGGGAAAATACCTTTGTCAATGTTTTTAATGGCGTTATGCACATCTTCTTTCGATGCGGAAACACCGCGCTGCATGTATCGTTGATTGCTCATGAGATATTATTTGTTTGTTTTTGTTCAATTGAATGTGCAAAAGTACGGATTATTTTGCTTATGTCCTATCGTTTTTCTTGTTTTGTTACGTAGCTTGTCGTGAATGGCTGATTCATTTCCAGAGGCTGGCTTTCATTTCCATACCTGTCTACAGCTGTAACTGCCCAATATATCCGTTCTTGCCATGGAACTTCGGGACAGAAGATATACTGCGTAGAGTCAGTTCTTATTTCAATCAGGTTTGATGCCTGTGTGATATCTATCGGATAAGTATTCGAAGCATATATACGATAATATACCGGAACGGAGGAATTATCGGTAGATGCTTTCCAGCTTAACTTTACTCCTTTATCCAACGGGATAAAGACGGGATTTGCCGGAACGGAAGGAGCTATGCTGTCTATCCATGTCATAGCAGGAATGGCAGCAGGCTGTGTGTAGAAATACTCTTTCAGTTCATCGAACACTCCTTTTGTATTGTCAACCAAAAAACGATTGCGGAAGTAAGCCTGTCCGTCAAGTTTTATATTACGCAAAAAAGAGATTTGCCGTACCACTTCATCAAGCTGCCAGTTTTGTTCTTTGGGGTGGAGAAAATAAATACCTAACCCAGGGACAATCCATCGTCCGTTTTTATTTTCCTGCCAGTCGAGTGCAAACGGATAAAAATGATTTCCCTGAAAATACATCATCGGGAATAAAGCATCGTGTATTCCTTCTTTCAGCCATTGAAGTGCATCTTGGTAAACGACTTCATAGGCATTCCATCCCCTTGAGGGATAGCGTTTGGTATCGTTGTATTTTCCAACAGGAGAACTGCTTACCTTTACCCAGGGCTTTAGCGATTTTGTTTCTGTATAAATACGCCGCACAATGCGGGTGATATTATTTCTGCGCCATTGCTGTAAAGATTCTTTTTTGCCATATTTACGATACGTACTCTGGTCGGGAAAGTCTGATGCCCGTTCCGGGTATCGGATATAGTCGAGATGAATACCGTCTATATCGTAGCGGGAAACAATTTCGCGCACAATACTTGCAAGATAATTATCTGTTTGAGGGTTTCCCGGGTCCAGATACCATGTCCCTTTATATAGCTTGCAGATGGAGGGCTGTTTTCGTGTTACAGATTTTTTACCTAAAAGCTTAACCTGTCGGGTATTTCCTATAGGGATGGTTACAATCCATGCATGCAGTTCCATACCTCTGCGGTGACATTCTTCTATGGCAAATTTCAGTGGATCGTAGTTGGGATTTCCTCCTTCGTGTCCGGTTAAGGATTCTGTAAACTGTTCTATGGCAGATGGATAAATGACATCTCCACGCAAACGGGTCTGAAACAATACGGTGTTGAAGTTTGCACGTTTCAGTGCATCGAGTGTCTTACATAATTCTTGTTTCTGAAGTTCGATAGTTTTGGCTGATGTTGCTTTATGCGAAGGCCAGTCCAGTCCGCCCAATGTGGTGAGCCAGGTTGCCCGTATTTCATATTTGGGTTGAGCATATCCGGACAGGGGAATAATGAACCCCAAAATAACAATGTAAATAGTTATAAGTCTGTTGTACATAATTTCGTTTTTTAGTTTTGCAAAGATAGCAATATGTTCTTTTAAATTATTACTTTTGCGCTCACTTAAATACTTTTTATTATGATAACTTTTAGTATAGCTTTAATTCTGTTAGTAGTCGGTTATTGGATTTACGGAGGTTATGTCAATAAACTGTTTGCTCCCGATCCCAACCGTAAGGCTCCGGCACTGACTATGACCGACGGGGTAGACTTTATACCTCTTCCTACATGGAAAATATTTATGATCCAGTTTTTGAATATTGCAGGTCTCGGACCAATTTTCGGTGCTATTATGGGGGCACAGTTTGGTACAGCCTCTTATCTTTGGATTGTTTTCGGAACTATATTTGCAGGCGCGGTACATGATTTCCTGGCCGGAACTCTGTCACTTCGAAATTCAGGCGAAAGTCTGCCACAGATTATAGGACGATATTTGGGAAGCGGAACCCGAAAGGTAGCCTGTGTCTTTACAGTTCTGTTGATGATATTGGTTGGAGCTGTGTTTGTTTCAGGACCGGCGGAATTATTGGCTGGTATGACTCCCGCTTCTCTTGATGTTTATTTTTGGGTTATCGTGATATTCCTTTATTATATATTGGCAACGATGATGCCGATTGATAAGATTATCGGTAAGATTTATCCTTTGTTTGCCTTTGCTTTGCTTTTCATGGCTGTAGGAATTTTGGTTATGCTGTATGTAAAAAGTCCGGATTTGCCTGAAATGTGGAATGGGTTTGGAACAAAATATGAACGGAATCCTATTTTCCCGATGATGTTTATTTCCATTGCCTGTGGAGCCATTAGTGGTTTTCATGCTACGCAATCTCCATTGATGGCACGATGCATCACCAATGAAAAGCATTGTCGTCCGATTTTTTATGGAGCAATGGTGACCGAAGGTATTGTTGCTTTGATTTGGGCTGCTGCGGCCACTTATTTTTTCCATGAAAACGGTATTGTAGATGAAGCAACTGGAGTTGCCTATTCGGGAGCGAAGGTAGCTACTGATATTTCGAAGGACTGGCTGGGAACCTTCGGAGGTATTTTGGCTATACTTGGTATTGTAGCTGCACCGATTACCAGTGGAGATACAGCATTGCGCTCTGCACGTCTGATTGTTGCTGATTTCTTTCATGTAGAGCAACGCAGTATTCGTCGTCGTTTGCTTATCTGCATACCTATATTCCTTGTGACTATTGCATTGCTGTTGTACAGCTTTGGCGATGCAGAGGGTTTTAAGATTATATGGCGATATTTTGCCTGGTGCAATCAGGCTTTGTCTGTTTTCACACTGTGGGCAATTACTGTATGGCTGGTACATGAAAAGAAAAACTATTGGGTAACGCTTATTCCTGCTCTTTTCATGACGGCAGTATGTTCTACCTATATATTAATAGCTCCAGAAGGACTTGCCTTATCTGAAAGTATATCTTATCCTCTCGGTGCTGTTTGTGTGCTGATTGCAATAATCTGGTTTGCTGTCTGGTATAAGAAGGAGAAAAAACGTATTTAATTTTTTACTATATCCTTTGGTCAAAGGATAGCAGAGTCTTGCTGCTACTGATTAAGGATGATATGTCATCTCATATAGTCAGTTGCGGCAAGACTTTTTTCTTTATATCGGCAAGGCTTTTCTGACAGAGCTGGTGAATTGCTAAAAAGCCGTGGCAAAATATTTTTTCATGGCGTTTTTTTGTTACTTTTGCGACAATCAATTCTTAAAATATATTTATGGTGAAGAAATTATTATTTGTATTTATTTTACTGATAAGTTGTATCAATGCACATGCTCAGTTTGAAGAAGGAAAATGGTATCTGAATACTTCTCTTACCGGACTGAATCTCTCGCATAGCAAATACGAAGGAACTAACTTTGGTTTTCAGGTTGGTAGCGGAGCTTTTGTTGTCGACAACCTGATGGTGCTGGTTAATTTCAAGGGAGAGTATGTAGAACACGGTATGGATGAAACAAGTGTAGGAGCCGGAGCAAGATATTACTTGTCTAACTGTGGCCTGTATGGTGGATTAGGCCTGGCTTATAAACATTTGTCGAATAGTGTAAATCGTAAAGATCTTGTCTGTCTGACTCCAGAGCTGGGGTATGCATTTTTCCTGAATGGGACGATTACCGTAGAACCGGCTGTATATTATGACTTGAGTTTTTCGAACTGTTCGGAATACAGTAAGCTTGGTTTTAAGATAGGATTTGGTTTTTATTTCTGATTATATATCTAAATAGTGATGAAAAAAGTATTCATGTCACTCGCCTTGCTCGTTGGAGTTTCGGGGAGTGTATTTGCACAGAAAAAAGGGTTTGATTATAAGTTTTATGGTCAGGTACGTACAGATTTGTTCTATAACACCCGGTCTAATTCGGAAACTGTAGACGGATTGTTTTATATGTACCCGCTGGATGAAAATCTGGATCCGAACGGACACGATCTGAATGGAGTAGGTAATGGTAATTTTTATACGTTATATACTCGTCTGGGGGTAGATGTTACAGGCCCAATGTTAGGTAAAGCCAAGACCTCGGCTAAGGTAGAAGTTGACTTCCGTGGTTCGGGTACTACTTATTCGTTGTTCCGTATTCGTCATGTCTACTTTAATCTGGATTGGGGCAAATCAGCGCTGCTGGTAGGACAGACCTGGCATCCGTTGTATGGTGATGTTGCTCCTGAAATATTGAATTTGAATATGGGTGCACCTTACCAACCGTTTAGCCGTGCTCCTCAGATTCGCTATCGTTTTACTTCTAATAATTTTATGCTTACTGCTGCTGCTATCTGGCAGTCGCAGTACTTGTCAGTTGGTCCTAAAACCAATAAACCGGGAGAAACCTCTACCCGGAAAAGCCAGGAATTCATGAAAAAGAGCTGTGTTCCTGAATTTTATTTGGGGGTAGATTATAAACGTCCGGGACTGATAGCCGGAGCTGGATTGCATGTAAGTTCTATTACTCCTCGTACCCAATCGGAAACTGAAGACGCGGTTTATTTCGTAAATGAACGTGTAACAGGTATCTCCGGAGAGGCTCATGTGAAGTATACAAAGGAGAACTGGCTGGTATCTGCCAAAACTGTACTGGGAACTAATCTGACTCAGACAAGTACTGTGGGAGGATATGGAATAACCAGTATCGATGAGGTGACGGGAAAACAGCAGTACTCCCCGTTGCGTACATCTTCTACATGGGTGAATGTGGCTTATGGAAAGAAATGGCGTCCGGCTTTGTTCTTTGGTTATCTGAAAAATCTGGGTGCAACCAAAGAAGTTCCTTATGGTACATTAGGAACAGGAACAACGCTCGACCAGTTGTTTACCGGTACAGCGGAACTTACCTATAATATTCCACACTGGAAATTCGGGGCGGAATATTCACTCTGTAATGCCTGGTATGGCGATGAATTTGATGCGAAAGCAAAAGCAATAAACTCTCATTCTATACTCAATCATCGTATAGTGCTGGTAGCTCTGTTTCAGTTTTAAAAAAAGAACGTGAATTTTTATATAAAACGTCCTGATGTTTTTGAAAGAAATTGCTCAATTTTTTTAGAAACATCAGGATGTTTTTTTATTCGTTGGTTTTTGTGATAAGCTATAATCTATGTGTCTGTTATGGTGAATTGTGGACCTTTTGTACGCCATTTATTAAATATTATCCATTTGAATGATATTGCATATTAAGTGTATTGTATTCCATTAGAAAAAAAACTTGTTTAGCTTAATTTGGTTTTCGTTGAATTTATCAAATTATTAAGTACTATGAAATTTGATTTATTTGGATTGCCAACAAAAACAATAGTTTTTTTATTGGGTTTTGCTACATGTAATATGGGATGTAGTGATGAAGTGGTAATAAAAGAAGATGTTTATGTGAAAGACACAGAGGGAGTTTTTCCTGATTATGGTGAAGTCTTAGCATTTCCTGGTGCTGAAGGGTATGGACGTAAGACAACAGGAGGACGTGGAGGTGAAGTGTATCATGTTACTAATTTAAATGATTCTGGAGAAGGCTCACTGAGGGATGCTGTAAGTAAGCCTAATCGTATTATTATTTTTGATGTTTCGGGTATTGTAAGATTAGAATCAGCTTTGGTTATTAATCAGCATAATTTGACGATTGCAGCTCAAACAGCTCCAGGAGATGGTATTGTTCTTTATGGGGATCGTGTATCTTTTTCAGGTGCAAAAAACCTTATTTGTAGATATCTTCGTATACGTATGGGAATGAATGGACCGAAGGGAAAGGATGCTGCAGGATTGGCTGATGGAACTGATATGATTTTTGATCATTTGTCTGTTACATGGGGACGAGATGAAAATTTTTCGATAAATGCTGGTGGTAAGGCAGATAATATTACCATTCAAAATTCAATTATAGGACAGGGGTTACAAAATCATTCTTGTGGAGGGCTTATTCAAACAGATGTAGATCATGGCATAACACTTTATCGTAATCTTTATATTGATAATAAGACCCGTAATCCTAAAGTAAAAGGATTAAATCAATTTGTAAATAATGTTGTATATAATTGGGGGAATGGAGCTGCCTATAATATGGGAGGAGATTCAGAAGGAGAGTCTGAAACAACCATAGAAGATAATTATTTTATTGTAGGATTGTGCAATAATTGGATGAATGTAAGAAATGAAGAGACTCAAGAAATAGAATTAAAAAATATTCCTGTGACTCCGACCCCTCCTTTTATAGGGGCAAATAGAGATTATAGGGCATATTTTAAAGGTAATTATTATGATTATAATAAGGATGGTGTTTTAAATGGTATAGAATTGACTGAAAATAATTATCCGGAGTTTTGTGAAAAAGAAACTTTTGATGAGGAAACAGGTAAATATTCTGGAATGCCGACTTTTTTATCTACTCCATCCATAAAACATAATTCCATATTAGGACAGACTTCTGCGGAAGAAGCCTATAAATGGGTTGTAAAGTATGTAGGAGCTTGTCTTCCTGTGCGTGATGAAGTTGATGCCTATTTGATTGATGAATTAACTTCATTGGGTATAAAAGGCACAATAATTCAAGATGAGAGAGATAAAAAGCAATACCCATTGGGAGGACCAGGAAAAATTATGGAAGGTGAAAAAGCTCCAGATACTGATGGTGATGGCATGCCTGATTCTTTTGAGGAACAATATGGATTGGATAAAAATGACCCTACAGATGCTTCTATGATTGCAAATAATGGCTATACCAATATTGAAAATTATATTTTTACACTAGATGCTCAGATAAAATAAATTTATACAGAAATGAAAACATATATAAAATATTGTGCGTTTATAATGGCTGCTTTTTGCAGTTGCACAGAAGATAAGACTATAGTTGAGGAAATAATTCATAAGCAACCGGTTGCTTTTTCTTTTAATCAAGCTGTTGAAAAAGAATTACAGATTGATTTTAAGGCTGGGGATTTAATAGGAGTAAATGAACAAACTTGTACTATGTTAGCGAATGGGCAAATTAGTTTATATGAAATACCTGCAACTGCTGATTATATTGTTTACCATCCGTATGATGCTAAATTCTCAGAAAAAAATATTGAATTTAATATACCTGAACAGCAAGAGTTTGAAGAGAAAGGGGTTAATCCTGCTTCATTTCCTCTTTATGCTATTACTAATAATGAAGGTTTTGACAATTTAGTAATGAATCCTGTTTGTGGTAGTTTAAAAGTGACCGTACCGGCAGCTGATGAAGGCTTTACTTCGGTAACCTCTGTTACAATAAAAAGTAAAGAAGATGTGTTGGTTAATGATTTAGTTGTGAATCCTTCAACTAATGAAATTGTACAGAAAGGGGAAGGTTTCCATTCAGTAACTTTAAAAGGTAATATAGATTTGACTGAAGGTAAAGATTTATATTTTGTACTTCCATCTATAACTTTTAGTGAAGATCTTGAAATTGTTTTTCATTCAGTTAAAGGAGAAGGAACTGCGATTGTAAATGTAAAAGGTAAATCGATAGAAAAGGGAAAGATACTTTCTATATCTGTTGGAGCAATAAACTGGTTAGCCACCTCTAATTATTATGGAAAATCTAATTCCATTATTGTAGCTCCAGGTACGAGAACTGTTACAGTAGATTGTACACCATATTATACAACAGATATAAATTATTCTTATGAAAATATTCTGGCTGATAATGATAAGTTGCCTTTGTCTGCTAAATTATTATGGAATGATGTTTCAACAAATTTTGTTACAAAGGTAACATTAGCCGATGATAGAAAATCATTTCTTGTTGATTTAAATGGAGAATGTGGAAATGCTGTAGTTGCTATTTATGATAATATAAATCCAGATGCAGAAGAAGCGAATGTTCTTTGGTCTTTCCATATATGGGTAACAGAAATAAATAAACATAATTTAGGTACTAATATAAAAGGAAATAATTATATAGTTTTAGATCGTAATTTGGGTGCTGTATGTACTATACCAGGAGATACTAGATCTATTGGACTATTGTATCAATGGGGGCGTAAAGATCCATTTGTAAGTACTTCTGAATTTGGAATGAATACGAAATCAGTGTTATATAATCAGGATGGGGTTGTAAAAGAGAGTTCTCAAAAGTCGGATAATAGTAAAGGAACAATAGAATATGCTATAAAAAATCCGATGGCTTACATTGTTGGTGGAAATTCAAAAAGTAATACTTCTCAGTTGCCCTATCAGTATGCATACGATTGGATGCAATATGCAGATGATGCTCTCTGGGGAAATCCTTATGGGTATGAATTTCCTGATGCTTCTCTTTTAAAGAAATCTATTTATGATCCTTGTCCAGAAGGGTATATGGTTGCTCCCCGTGACACTTGGATGACTGCTGACAGTGAGAAACTTATATTTGATGATAATGGAAGTTGGGATGCTGAAAATCTGGGCTATTTATTAATTTATAATGGGCAAACAATGTGGTATCCTGTAACAGGAGTACGTAGTGCTAGAGGAGGAGGATTAACTGCTTGTAATGAATATGGTTGTTGCCTGTTTAGTTCTCCAGATGGAAATAAAAATGCAAAGGCTCCTTTTATAAAAATAATGAAAAGTGGAGTTGAAAAAAGTGCGGATAGAAGGGCAAATGCTTATCCTGTACGTTGTGTGAGAATTATAAAATAAAAAAACATCCTGACTTCTATAATAATTTTATATAGAAGTCAGGATGTTTTTTTATGCCTGTGAACCTGTTTCCATGTAAACGTACTATTTTATATGGAAAGATATACATTCAGCCTGTATATTTGCGTCTGTACTATTTGAATAATGAACAACTATTAAAAACACGATGAAGAAAAAATTCTATTGTCTATGCATGGGGATGTTACTGGGTATATCTTTGGTTGAGGCTAAAGTGACACTTCCTTCCATTATTTCCGACAATATGGTTCTGCAGGCACAGACCAAAGTCTGTATATGGGGTAAGGCTGCTCCAGGTGAAAACATTTCGGTTGCACCTTCCTGGAATGAAAAAAGCATTAGCACTACGGCTGGAAAAGACGGACGCTGGAGGGTATATATATCTACACCCAAAGCGTCAGACAATCACTCCCTGACAGTTAAAGGAGAAAATGTCATTACTATACGTAATGTATTGATCGGTGAAGTCTGGCTTTGTACAGGACAGTCTAACATGGAGTTTCCCGTAGCCCATGACCCAAAGGTGAAGTGGAAAACCGGTATGCTGGGTGAAGCGGAAGTAATGAAAGATGCAGATTATCCCGAAATACGTTTGTTTCATGTAGAGCATCAGCTGGCCCACGAAAAAGAACAGGATGACTGTACTGGTAAATGGGTTGTCTGTTCTCCCGAAAATATACGTGACTTTTCGGCTGTAGGGTTTGTATTTGGAAAGAAACTGCATAACGAACTGGGAGTTCCTGTCGGGTTGATTCAGTCTACGTGGGGAGGTACACATGCTGAATCGTGGACTTCTATGGAAGTAATGAAAGATGATACTCTATATAGTGATGTCCTTCAGCAGTTTGCTTTGAAAAATGTGAAACGTAATAAAGACTATTGTAAAGTACCTTCTACGCTTTGGAACGGAATGATAGCTCCTATTGCCGGATATACGGTAAGAGGAAACATCTGGTATCAGGGAGAATCCAATTCTATTCGCGCTGAAAAGTATCAGCAGGTTTTCACCAATATGATAAATTCCTGGCGTAAACGGTGGAGGCAATCAGACATGCCTTTCTATTTTATGCAGATAGCTCCTCACTACAGACAGCCGGCCGAGATTCGCGAAGCACAGTTGAAGACCTGGCGCGAGAGCGGACTGAAAAATGTTGGAATGGCTGTTGTGGTAGATGCTGCCGATTCGACGGATATTCATCCGCGTAACAAACGTGTGGCAGGCGAGCGGCTGGCTGCATGGGCATTGGCAAAGCAGTATGAGAAAAAAGTGGCCTATTCGGGACCTGTGTATAAAAAGATGAAGATTGATGGGAGCAGAGTGATATTGAGCTTTGATTATACGGAAGGTGGCTTGAAAACCCTTGATGGAGGTGATGTAAAAGGCTTTTTCATATCCGGAGAAGATGAGCGTTTTTATCCGGCACAGGCTGTTATAAAAGGAAATAAGCTGGAGCTTACTTCAGACAAAGTAATGCATCCCGTTGCAGTGAGATATGGTTGGGGAACTTTCTTCCGGGTAAATCTTTGTAACGGAGCAGGTATACCTGCAGTTCCTTTCCGTACAGATTGCTTTGCTCCTGAAAAGGCTTCGCGGAAGTTTGCCGATTCAGAGATGCGCCGTTTCCCTCAGGCATGGCAACTGGATCATGGTAAACGTCTTTTCTTCGGGTATGCCCAGGGAGTAGGATGCTGTGCGATGCTTGACATGTGGAAAGCTACTGGTGATAAGCGCTACTTCGATTATGTAGAAGAGTGGGGGGATACGATAATCAACGATAAAGGAGAAATATATAAGTATGATATGGCTACTTATAATCTTGATTTTATCAATCCGGGAAAAGTATTATTCGATCTTTATCGTGAAACACATGATGTTAAGTATAAGAAAGCGATGGACGTGCTGGTTAAGCAACTTGAACATCACCCTCGTACTTTAAAAGGCGGATTTTGGCATAAACTTGTCTATCAGCATCAGATGTGGCTGGATGGTTTGTATATGGCCTCTCCTTTTCTGGCTCAATACGGTGCGGAGTTCAATCGTCCGGATTTAATAGATGAGGCGGTGAAACAGTTCAGACTTTGTCATGAGTATACGTATGACGCTCGGACCGGATTGTATTATCATGCCTGGGATGAAAGTAAATCTCAACGTTGGGCCAATCCGGAAACGGGACATTCGCCTAATTTCTGGGGACGCAGCATTGGTTGGTGGTTTATGGCTCTTGTAGATGCTCTCGATTATATTCCTGAGAATCATCCGGGGCGGGCAGATATGATCGGTTGGATTCAGGGACTTGCTGAAACGCTTCCAAAGTATCAGGACAAGAATGGCTTGTGGTATCAGGTTATTGACCAGCCCAAACGGGAAGGCAATTTTCCGGAAGCTTCTGTAACGAGCCAGTGTATGTATGCATATGCCAAGGCGGTAAATAAGGGATACATTGACAAGAAGTATCGGGCGGTTGCAGAAAAGGCTTTTAAAGGATTGAATAACAAATTGATGCGTGAAAATGCGGATGGTACTTTAACCTTGACTCGCTGCTGTCAGGTAGGAGGTTTGGGAGGTAATCCTTACCGTGACGGAAGTTTTGAATATTATATAGGAGAAAAAATGCGTGATAACGACGCAAAGGCAACCGGTCCTTATATCATGGGATGTTTGCAATTAGGATATTAAAAGAATGAGTGAAAAATGAAAAAAGTATTTGTATTTTTATCTTGTATGTGGCTGGCTGTGAATGTGTTGCTGGCAGAGGAGCCATATAAATATGAGTATCTTTATAAAGATTTACCGTTTGAGATGCCTCGTGTTAAGGCTCCGGTTTTTCCGGATAATGAGGTTAACCTGAAAGATTTTGGGGCTGTTGGCGACGGTATGCATCTTTGTACTGAAGCATTTGCCAAGGCTATTGATGCTTTGGATAAAAAAGGAGGTGGAAAATTAACAGTTCCGGCTGGTGTATGGTTTACTGGTCCGATTGTTTTGAAAAGCAATATCAATTTGTATATAGAAAAAGGAGCTATTGTTTTGTTTTCTCCAGATGTCGATTTATATCCGTTGGTAGAAACGGTATTCGAAGGTTTGGATACCCGACGCTGCCAGTCGCCGATATCGGGTCGTAATCTGGTGAATGTAGCTATAACAGGTCAAGGAGCGATTGACGGGAACGGTCATTACTGGCGTCCTTTAAAGAAACAGAAGGTAACAGAGGGGCAATGGAAAGCGGCTACTTCCCGGGGAGGAGTATATAAGCGTCCCGATTACTGGTTCCCTTATCCTGAAACATTGAAAGGAGATACTATCAGTAACATGAATGTACCTCAGAATCTGAAGACAGAAGAAGAGTGGCAAAGTGTACGCCATTTTCTTCGTCCGGTGATGGTTAGCCTCATAGGATGTAAAAATGTATGGCTGGAGGGAGTAATTTTTCAGAATTCCCCGGCATGGAATCTTCATCCGCTTATGTGCGAGAATGTTTTGATTGAGAATGTAGAAGTACGTAATCCGAGCTATGCTCAGAATGGTGATGGGCTTGATTTGGAATCATGTAAAAATGCTTTAATCGTAAATTCTTCGTTTGATGTGGGTGATGACGGTATTTGTCTGAAGAGCGGAAAAGATGAAGACGGACGTCGTCGTGCTCGTGCTTGTGAGAATGTAATAGTGGACGGATGTACGGTATACAAAGGACATGGAGGTTTTGTAGTAGGAAGCGAGATGAGTGGAGGTGTACGTAACATCTCTGTCAGCAACTGTCAGTTTTTAGGAACAGATGTTGGACTCCGTTTTAAGAGTAAACGAGGTCGCGGTGGAGTCGTAGAGAATATATGGATCCGTAATATTTCGATGATTGATATTCCGACCGAACCAGTAACCTTTAATCTTTATTATGGAGGCAAATCAGCTGTTGAAGTTCTGGAAAGCGGTGAAGTCGTTCCTGTAAAAGTTGCTCCAATGCCGGTAGATGAAACAACTCCCTGTTTCCGGAATATCCATATTGAACATCTGACCTGTTCAAATGCACGCCGGGCTATGTATTTTAATGGAATACCCGAGATGCCTATAGATGGTATTACATTGAAACATATACGTATCAGTGCAAAGAACGATGCTGAATTTTATTATTGCAAGAATATTCATAAAGAAGATGTAAAGATAGAATTGTTGGTAAAATAGAGATAATATTAAATCTTGTTTTCGAGCCTGAAGATGCCGTGAGGCATTTTCAGGCTTTTTCTTTTGAAAGATTTATAGTTTGTTGATTTTTATCTTGTTTGTTTACTAATTTTTACATGTGAATAGATTAAGGACCTATTTCTTAAGTCCAAATGTATTATGTGAAATAGGATAAATTCGTTTTTATACTTGGTTTCATGTTGTTATGTAGATATTATATTGAATATTAGTTACATGTACAATTTTATAGGTAAACGTACAATTTTATATGCATAAATTATGTGGATTTCATAGCTTTGCAATGTTTAAAAAATCAATTAATAATTAATTTATGTATTACTAATCAACTATGAGAAGCGTACAAAAAAATCTCTACTTATTAATTATTTTGTTAATAAGTTTTCCTTTGAATGTTCTTGCTCAGAACAAAACAATTACTGGTACAGTAAGGGATGCGAATGATGTAGTCATCGGAGCTTCTGTAACAGTAAAAGGACAATCTTCTGTTGGTACTATTACGGATATGGATGGAAATTACACACTGTCTGTTCCGGCATCGGCGAAAGAACTGACTTTCTCTTATATTGGTTACGAGACACAAACTGTAGCAATAAAGGGACGTACACAGATTAATGTGACATTGAAAGAAAGCAGTCAAATGTTGGAAGAAGTTGTTGCAATTGGTTATGCTAAAGTTAAACGTAAAGATTTGACCGGCTCTTCTGTTTCAGTTGGTGCGAATGATTTGAAGATGTCACCTGTTAGTACGGCTGCGCAAGCTTTAGCTGGTAAAGCTGCGGGTGTGAATATTGTTCAGCAGAGTGGAGCTCCAGGTTCTGAAATTAATATTACAGTTCGTGGTGGAACATCTATAACTCAAGGAACACAACCTTTATATATTGTTGATGGTTTCCAGATGGAAAATGGTTTGCAGAATGTCGATATTAATGATATCGAAAGCATTGATGTTATGAAAGATGCTTCTGCAACGGCTATTTATGGAGCACGCGGTTCTAACGGTGTTATTTTGATTACTACTAAATCTGGTAAATCTGGCAAGACTGAGGTTTCTTACAATGGTTTCGTAAGCTTTGATCATCTTGGCAAAAAATTAGATCTGCTGGGAGTTGAAGATTATGTGAAATATCAGTATGAATTCCAGTTATTGAGAAGCAATCAGAGCAGCTTTGCTAATTTGTTTGGCGGCAATATTAATGATGCTGATTTTTATACTGGAGCATATAGTCGTATTCATGATAATTATGGAAGTCGTGAAGGCATTGACTGGCAGGATGAAGTTTTTGGCTCTACTGGTATTACACAAAATCATAATGTTAATATCACGGGTGGTACTGAAAAAACAAAATACATGATTAGCTATAATTATACAGATGAAGATGGTATTATGGCAAAGCATGGTTATCAGAAAAATAGTATTCGTGCTAAAGTGAATCATGAATTATGGAAGGGAGTTCGTTTTGATTTTTCTTCTAGCCTTCAGATGACTAAAGTTGAAGGTGGAGGTAGTTTGGGTGGTAAACTGAAGCAAACTATTTTGCAGCCGGTTACAGGTGGTGTACAGTTTACTAACGAACAGTTGCTTAGCCAAGATTTGTCAGATGCATATTCTGATATGCCAGGAGCAGATAATTATGATATTAATAACCCTTTGCTGGATAATGAAGCAATTGATCAGGAAAAATACACTCGTTTTGCTACTGTAAATGCTGGTATCGAAATTGATATCATAAAGAATTTGACTTGGCGTACTGCAGCCAGCTATATGTGGCAGCAGGTGCGGGAAGATTATTGGGATAATGGTTCTACTCGTCAGGCTGATGCTAATCAGAGTCCTTATGGTTACGGCTATCGTAATAATGATGAAAAATATTCATGGCAGGTAACCAATACATTAAACTATGCCTTCGACTTAGATGACCATGCTCATGATTTTAATATATTGTTAGGTCAGGAAACTTGGTATACAGAATCAATGAATTTGGATAATGAATACCGTAAATTTACAGATGGTAATTTTGGACTGAATGATGTGAGCATGGGTGAGCCTTATACATGGAAGTCTGGTAAGAGTCGTGAAGGTTTGGTATCTGTATTTGGCCGTCTTTCTTATAACTTTAAGGAACGTTATTTGTTTACTGGAACATTACGTGCTGATGGCTCTTCCAAATTCGCAAAAGGAAATCAGTGGGGAATTTTCCCTTCTGCATCTGCTGCATGGCGTATTTCTGAAGAAGCTTTCTTAGAAGATGTTGATTTTCTGGATAACTTGAAGCTTCGTGTTGGTTATGGTACAGCTGGTAATAATAATATCGATAATAACATGTATGCTACAAGCTATGGATCTGGACATTATGGCATTAATGGAAGTGATTACATTACTTATGTACCGGGATCTACACTTGGTAATTCTAACTTGAAATGGGAAAAAACAACAACTACAAATGTTGGTTTGGATATATCGGTATTGGGAAGCCGCGTAAATCTGTCAGTTGATTTCTATAATAATGAATCTTCAAATCTTTTGATTAAGAATAAGATTCCAACTTCAACAGGTTATAGTGACCAGTATCAGAATATTGGTGCTATCCGTAACCGTGGTGTAGAATTGGTATTGAATACAACTAATATTCGTACGAAAGATTTTACTTGGAATACTGATTTTAATATCGCTTTCAACCGTTCTAAAGTACTTGAACTTTACGGTAATAAAGAAACTAATTACTTTATTCAAGATTATGAAAGTCGCATGGGATACAAGATAGAAGTTGGTAAACCATTGGGACAGTTCTATGGATTAGTATATGATGGAATTTATACAACAGATGATTTTGTTCAACAGCCAGATGGAACCTATATGTTAAAAGACGGCGTTCCATCATTGAAAGGATTTGATCGTTCACAAGTAAAACCTGGTGATGCTAAATATGTTCCACAAACAGGTGAAGTAGATGAAAATGGGAATCCTGTATGGTCTACAAACGACCGTACTGTGATAGGTAGCGCTGCACCTAAGTTTACTGGTGGTATGAATAATACATTCAGATACAAAGGTTTTGATTTATCTGTATTTATGAATTTCTCATTTGGTAATGATGTCTTCAATATGAGTACTCAGCGCTTTATCGGTCCTTATTTGTCAAATCAGAACTCTTTGGCGATAATGAATAATCGTTTCACATTGATTGATCCGGCTACCGGTAAAGAAGCTACTGATTTGGTGCGTTTGGCTGAATTGAATCCTGGACAATATGGTGATGACATTATGTGGAATATTTCTCAGAATAATAAAACAGCTATCAGTGATCATAGCAGTTATTATATTGAGGATGGTTCTTACTTACGTTTTAGTACGATTACTTTAGGTTATACATTCCCTAAAGCTTGGATTCAGCATTTGAAATTAAATAATGCAAGAGTTTATTGCACACTGAATAATATTGCTACAATTACAGGATATAGCGGTTATGATCCTGAAGTTTCTGCTGAAGGTGGTGCATTGACTCCGGGTATTGATAATTCTTCTTATCCACGTTCTAAGAGCTGGGTTGTTGGCGTAAATTTAACATTCTAATAGCATTTTATAAATATGAAAAAGATAATAAATATTGTAGGCGTATCGGCACTATTATTTACATGCGCTTCGTGTCAAGACTGGTTGGATATGCCTTCAGAATCAAAGGCTGATAGTTCTTCTGTTTTCGAAACAGTTGGTCGTGCAGAAATGGCCGTTGTTGGTGCATATCCTAATATTCATACTCAGGAATTGGGATATCAGTTGTTGGAAGGTACAGATGAGGCTAGTTCTTCGGAAACAAACTCCAAATACAATGTTTCTAATTATGACTATACTTCGACTTCTTCTATGTTGAGTTCTACCTATACAAACATGTATAAGGCTATTGAATATGTGAATGTCTGCATAAAGAATATTCCTTCGATGAAAGTTGCTGAGAGTGAGCAGAAAAAATTAAATTCTTTATTGGGAGAAGCTTTGGCTATTCGTGCATATGCATATTGGAATATTGTACGTTTTTATGGTGATGTTCCGTATACTGATATTCCAACATCCGATTTGACTACTTTCTCTTCTTCTCGTGTAAGCCGTGATACAATTTACGATCATTGTGTCAGAGATTTGCAACAAGCTATCGATTTACTACCTTGGCAAAGTGAAGGAATGGTTTCAACTCCTGAACGTTTTACAAAGAATTCTGCTTATGGTATTTTAGCTCGTGTTGCTTTGTATGCTGCTGGATATTCTTTGCGCTGGGATTTGAGTACTGTTCCGTATAATGCTTCTACAGTTCGCATTGCACAACGTGAAGATAAAGCTCGTATCCATGAATTGTATCAAATAGCAGCAGATGCATGTAAAGCTGTTATTACTCAAAAAGAAAATGGACTTTTGGATAATTATGATGAGGTCTTTCGTGATTTGTGTACGAAACAGTACAATGAAGAAACCATGTTGGAATATGGATGGTATGGAGCAAATTCTTCGGATGTTCGTACTGGTTATGTAAATGGTATTCCGACGAATGGTTCTGGAGGTACGTTTGGTAAAGGCGGTGCACAAATGATAACAATGCCTACATTCTATTTTGAATTTGATGAAGGTGACCAGCGTCGCGATGTTTCAATCTGTAATTATGGTTTGTACACAGACGGTACATATCAGATGAATACATATATAGGATCAGGAGTTGGTAAATACCGCATTAACTGGTGTAAGAGCAGAGGTACTTCCGACAGTCGTCGTGATATAAACTTCCCGCTGTTGCGTTATTCTGATGTGTTGTTGATGTATGCGGAAGCTTTAAACGAGTTAAATAATGGTCCTACATCGGATGCTATTGATGCGTTTAAGCAGGTACGTATGCGTGCTTTTAAATATGATGAAAGTAAGATAGGAACAATACCATCTGATTATGAAGGATTTAAAAATGCAATAATTCAGGAACGCAAATTGGAACTTTCTCATGAGTCTCTTCGTAAAACAGATTTGACACGTTGGGGCATCTTGTATGAACATCTTACTGCAGAGAAAGAAAAATTGTATCAGTTGGCAAATCGTGAAGGTAAATATGCTAATGTAGATGTATATCGTGCTTACAAAGGTGGTACGGCCGTTTATCAGGACCCGACTATTGCATTGCCATATATTTCAATTAAAGAAAGTGATTTTGTAACTATGGGACTAACTGCTGATGAAATAGCTAAACTGAATATTTTGAATGATAATGTAAATGGAGGTTTCTTGGAAAAAGAATTTTACGAAGATGAAGCAGGTAATGTTTATTTCTCTGAAAATTCAGCTCCAGCTGGAACTAAGTTGACTCCAGTTACTTATACTATCTTGAATATGTTTGGCTGCCATACTATTAAGAGCAAAGGTGGTTTGTATGTTGATTCTAGTGAGTATGAAGATAATACATTTATAACCAGAATGTTCTATGGATTACAGAAAAATATGGTTGAAATATTACCCTTCAGTACAACAAGTATTATTGATGTGAATCCTGGATTGGCAGGTCAGCAGCATCCATGTTATTAATCTTGTAAAATAAGAAATGAAAAGGCAGGATTGGAGATATATCCCTAATCTTGCCTTTTTTAATATTGTTTCTGATTAGCTATATGTTTATAGATATGTTTTTTAAAAGAATTGGGTTTCTATACATTCTGTTGGGGATGTTTAGCTATGTTCAAGCACAGCACCTGGCTTTCCCCGAAGCAGAAGGTTATGGAAAATATACGGTAGGAGGAAGAGGTGGAAAAGTGATAAAAGTCACTAATCTGAATGATTCCGGTAAGGGAAGTTTTCGGGAAGCTGTAGAGCAGAGCGGAGCTAGAATTGTTGTTTTCGATGTAGATGGTACGATTGAATTGAAAACTCCTCTACGTATCAATCATGATAGTATTACGATTGCCGGTCAGACCGCACCGGGAGATGGGATTTGTCTAAAAGATAATCCTTTAATTGTGAATGCAAGCGAAGTAATCATACGCTATATTCGTGTCAGGGTAGGTGATAAATATAAAACTGACGCTGACGGTATAGGTGGAGGACGTTACGGGCAGCACCATGTTATTCTGGATCATCTGACCTCCAGTTGGTCGATTGATGAATGTCTGTCGATTTATAAGACTAAGAACCTGACGGTACAGTGGTGCATGATTAACCAGAGTCTTACATGTTCTGTTCATACCAAAGGATGTCATGGCTTTGGAGGTATATGGGGTGGCTATAAAGCGACATTTCATCACAATTTATTGGCAAATCATTCTAGCCGTAATCCGAGATTTTCATCGGTTGATAGCACGAAAATGGTAGATTTCCGTAATAATGTTGTCTTTAACTGGGGATTTAAAGCGGCTTATGGAGGCGGACGTTATGGTGAAATTAATATGGTAGCCAACTATTATAAACCGGGGCCTGGAACTCAATGTCCTTATAAACTGCTGGATGTAGCTGAAGACGGTACAGGAAAATATTATATAAGTGGTAATATATTAGAAGGGAATGTAGCAGTTTCTCAAGACAACAGAAAAGGTGTTTTTGGTAAAGATTCGCTTGCTTGTCTGGTTAGTCTTCCTTTTGCATACGAGACTATTCAGGAGGATACACCTCAGGAAGCATATCGTAGAGTATTGGAACAAGCTGGTTGCAGCCTGGTACGTGACAATTATGACAGCGAAATAGTGACTCAGATAAAACGAGGTATTTCACTATATGGAAAGAATGGCTTTATTGACACACCCGCTCAAGCAGGAGGCTGGCCTGAATTGAGAAAAGGTACTCCTCTACAGGATAGTGATGGCGACGGTATGCCTGATAAGTGGGAAAAAGAGCATAAATTAAATCCGCAGGATGCTGGTGATGCTTCATCTTTTACGATTTGCAAATATTACACTAATATTGAACTGTATATTAATGACTTGGTGAAATACTAACTAATCTGAATGGATTTTTTATTTAAATGAGTATGATATTCGTGCATTTGTATATTTTTCTAGTAGAATGTACATTATTCTATGTAGGATTTTGTTTAGATGTTTTATATTCGCAATGTACATAAATATGCTATTATTCAAGGTTCTACATTAACTTAAAGAAATAAAATTAAGAATACATGAAAAAACTGATTTATTCACTTGCTGCCCTGACTTTAGCAGCGTGCAGCGCTGAAAAGCAAGAACCTATCGACCGTCATGCGTTGGTTACCCGCAACAATCCCTCTGTGACGGCAGTAGATTCATTGGCATCTTTGTCTGTTGGTAATGGAGAGTTTGCTTTTACAACGGATATTACCGGACTGCAAACTTTTCCCGACGTATATAAAAATGGTGTACCTTTAGGAACACAGAGTCAGTGGGGCTGGCATAGTTTTGCTAACCCTGATGGATATAAGCCGGAGGATGCCTGGAGAGAATACGATTTTGGCCGTGGACATAAAGAGATATATTCTTGTCAATTTAAAGAAGAAGGACGTCAACGTGAGGCATCCAATTGGCTTCGTGTTAATCCTCACCGTTTGCATTTGGGAATTGTGGGATTGGAACTGGAAGAGGGTGTTACGGCTTCTCAGTTGCAGAATATCCAGCATAAACTGGATATGTGGAATGGAGAGGTGAGCAGTAGTTTCAGTATTTCGGACGTTCCGTACTATGTGCAGACTGTTTGTCATCCGGAATATGATATGATTGCTGCCCGTGTTTCATCTCAGTTACACCCTGGAATAAAATTCCATTTCCCTTATCCTACAGGTGGACATTGTGATGATGCGTGTAACTGGAATGCAAACGATAAACATACTACTACTCTTGTCAGTCAAGACGAGCAGTCGGCTGTACTGAAGCGTGAACTTGATGCTACAACTTACTATGTAACTATCCGTTGGGAAGGAAAAGCTACATTGGCAGAGAAGAGTAAAAACTATTTTGTATTGACACCTGCTGATACTGTTCTGGCCTTTACTTGTCAGTTTACTCCGGAGGAATCCAAGACTCCTGCTGTTACATTTGCTGAAGCGGAGAAGGCTTCGTCCGAATATTGGAATAACTTCTGGAATAAAGGTGGAGTAGCTGATTTCTCTCTCTGTACCGATCCTAGAGCAAAAGAACTGGAGCGTCGTGTTGTTTTGAGTCAATACCTGCTTGCAATTCAGTGTGCAGGTTCTACTCCTCCACAAGAAACAGGGCTTACTTATAATTCTTGGTTTGGCAAGTTCCATATGGAAATGATTTGGTGGCATCAGGCACAATTCGCTTTATGGGGACATCCTGAACTGCTCGACCGTACATTGGCATGGTATCATCAGGCTGAGCCGATTGCCCGTGAAATAGCACAACGTCAAGGATTCGAAGGAATACGTTGGATGAAGATGACAGATCCTAGCGGAATGGAAGCACCTTCCAATGTCGGAAGCTTCCTTATCTGGCAGCAGCCACATTTGATTTATCTGGCAGAGCTTCTGTATCGTGCCAATCCATCGGATGAACTGATTAAGAAATACAATGATCTGATTCAGAAGACAGCCGAGTTCATGTATTCGTTTGCTGTTTACGATAAGGAACACGACCGCTATATTCTGAAAGGAGCTATTCCTGCACAAGAAACATTGCGTGCTGCCGATACGGTAAATCCTCCGTTTGAATTGTCATATTGGTTGTTTGGTATGCAGACTGCACAGACCTGGCGCGAACGTGCCGGTATGGAGCGTGTGCCTGAATGGGATACACTGATAGAAAAGCTTTCTCCTCTTGCTTACAATGATGACAAGTTGTATCTGGCTGCCGAAACAGCTGTCGATACATACAAGGATATACGTTTTACATCCGATCATATGGCTGTGCTTGGAGCAGTAGGTATTTTGCCGATGAATAAGCTGGTCAATCCTGAATATATGAAGAATACGCTGAACTGGGTATGGGATAACTGGAACTGGAACAAGACATGGGGATGGGACTATCCGATGACTGCCATGGATGCTGCTCGTCTGGGTGAACCTGAGAAGGCTGTAGGGGCTTTGCTCATGGATAAGCGTACCAATACTTATTTGGTAAACGGACATAACTATCAGGACGGACGTCTGCGTGTATATTTGCCTGGCAATGGTGGATTGCTTACTGCTGTAGCGATGATGTGTGCCGGTTGGGATGGTTCTGAAGGTGTAAATCCGGGATTTCCGAAAGATGGTAAGTGGAATGTGCGTTGGGAAGGTCTGAAGCCACTTCCATGATAAATTGAATATGTTTAGAGAATACGGATTAACTGGAAGTATTCAAGAGTATATGACTTCTGGTTAATCTGTATTTTTTTAGAATGAATAAAGCTATTTGAAAAATGAATAAAAGAAACTTGTTTTCGTTTGTGTGGTTGTTGGCACTGGGAACTGTTTCCTTACCGGCACAAACCAAACAGGCTAAAAAGATCGGCGACTTTATCGAGTCGACTTCTTACAATGAACATAAACGAGGGGCTGAGCGTACGCTTCAGTATTATCCCGAGGGGGACGATTTTGTGTGTATAAACGGGAAGAACCGGTTTACCAGAGCGTTGTACGGAAGCTGGTCGCCTTTTCGTCTTGAAACAAGCGACCGTCCGGTTTTTGCTGCATACGATAAGCGTAACAGCAAACATATTCGTTTCCTTCTGCAAGGCAGGGGACTGTCAGTCGCTCTCGATTCGATTGAATTTTGTGAAGCCAGATATACTGCCGGCCGACGTACGTATCTACTGAAAGATGCGGCTTTAGGAAAAGGAACGCTCTCTGTGTCCGTATTGGCTTTTCCGGATGCTGACGGAGCTGTCTGGAAATTCTCAGCGAAAGATTTGGCGGAGGATATGGTTTTGCGTTGTTTTATCTCTGAAATTCGGGCGAAGAAACTGAGTCGTAACGGTGATATGGGAGCCGATCCTCCTGGATGTTTCGAAGCCCCCGAAAAGCCTCAAATGCAGAAAGTGTACGATTTGCCGTTGACAGATGAGGTTTATCTGGTGTTGGAGAATCTGGATTTAAAGCTTGTTTCGCTTGATGAAGGAAGACGTTTGTATCAGAAAGCTGAGGATGCTCGAAAGACACTGGCTTCGCGTATCCGTTTTACTACTCCCGATCCTTATTTCAATACGCTGGGCGGAGCACTGGCTGTTGCTGCCGATGGTATTTGGGACGGGCAGGTCTGGCTTCATGGAGCGGTAGGATGGCGCATGCCGCTGAGCGGATGGCGTGCTGCTTATACGGGAGATGCTTTGGGATGGCACGACCGTGCCCGTAAGCATTTCGATGCTTATGCTGCCAGTCAGGTAACCGATGTACCCAATATGATTCCGCATCCGGCACAGGATTCTGCTTTGCATCTGGCACGTTCTGTCAAAAAATGGGGAACTCCTCAGTATAGTAACGGATATATTTGTCGTAATCCACGTCGAAACAATCAGATGCATCACTATGACATGAACTTATGTTATATCGATGAACTGTTGTGGCATTTCAACTGGACAGGTGATTTGGATTATGCCCGCCAGATGTGGCCAGTCATAACTCGCCATCTTGCCTGGGAGAAACTGAACTATGACCCCGACAATGACGGCTTGTATGATGCGTATGCCTGTATCTGGGCGAGCGATGCCTTGTATTATAACAGCGGGGCAGTGACGCATTCGTCTGCCTATAACTATCGTGCCAATAAGATGGCTGCGGAAATAGCCCGTAAGATAGGGGAGAATCCGAAACCGTATCAGAAAGAGGCTGACCGTATTCTGGCTGCAATGAATAAACGTTTATGGTTGTCAGATAAAGGTCATTGGGCGGAATATCAGGATTTCATGGGACACAAGCGTTTGCATGAGAGTGCAGGAGTCTGGACGATTTATCATGCGTTGGACAGCGAAACGGCTAATCCGTTTCAGGCTTATCAGGCAACACGGTATGTCGATACGCAGATTCCTCATATTCCGGTTGAAGGAAAGGGACTGAAGGATGAGGGTTATGCTACAATCTCTACCACCAACTGGCTGCCTTATTCGTGGAGTATCAACAATGTAGCCTTTGCCGAAGTGATGCATACAGCCCTTGCTTATTTTCAGGCAGGTCGTTCTGATGAGGGATATAAACTATTGAAAAGCTCTGTTCTCGATGGCATGTATCTGGGTGACAGTCCCGGAAACTTTGGGCAGATCAGTTTTTACGATGCTGCCCGTGGGGAATGTTACCGTGATTTTGGTGATCCTGTAGGAGTTGCTTCACGCGTTATGATTCAGGGAGTGTATGGCATTTTGCCCGATTTGATGAACGACAAGCTGGTTATCCGTCCGGGATTCCCGTCCGACTGGAAGAAAGCATCGCTTGCAACGCCGGATGTGACCTATCATTTCTCAAGAGAAAAAGATGCAGATACTTATCAAATTACCCAGCGTTTCGGTAAACCATTAGAAATCGGACTTCGGATAAAGGCTGTTCGCGAGAAAGTGGCTTCGATTGAAGTGAACGGAAAGAAAGCGGACTGGAGTTTGGTTGATGCAGCAAGTGGCAGTCCGGAATTACTCGTGGTAGCTCCTGAAACGGAAAATGCCGAAATAACTATTCGTTGGAAAGGAAAACCTTTGCAGACACTTGTTGCCGGAGAACTGAACGTTGATGCCGGTGGACAGATTTCACTTCGCGCGCCTCAGGGAATCCAACTGTGTGAAATTTACGATCCGCAGGGTGTTTCAGCATCTACAACGATTGAAGGAAACAGTTACAGCACAAACATAAATAAAGGGGTAGAAGGACATCATACTTTCTTTGTCCGTACCCGACAAGGAGATATGGACTGGTGGCAACCGGTAAATGTCTTTATCCAGTCTCCTTATGTTGCAGCGAGAGAGGATTTCTCGGAGGTGAATACATCTGCCTGTCGCATGATTGATATGGATAAATACTTGAACGATTCGGTTACATCTATTTTCCGTGAACAATATTTCTCTCCGCGTTCTCCGTATACTACCTTGCAGCTTCCTGTGCAGGGTATAGGGGAGTGGTGTCATCCGCTGCTGAGCGCTTCGATTGACGACAGTGGATTGCGGAATCTGGTTCGTGACAACCGGTTTAATACTTCGCTGGGTGTTCCGTTCCGCCTGATGAAAGAAGGAAATAATATTGCATTTACTTCTTTGTGGGACAATTATCCAGACAGTATTTGTATTACGCTTGCAGGAAAAGCGTCGCATGCGTATTTGTTGCTTGCCGGAAGTACCAATCACATGCAGTGTCACATTGCAAATGGTGTACTGAAAGTGCGTTATACCGACGGTACGTATACCGAACTGACTCTGACTAATCCGGATAACTGGTGTCCGATAGAACAGGATTTTTATGTAGATGGAAAAGCATTTACAGTGCCTGAACCTCGTCCGTATCGCTTACATCTGAAAACCGGAAAAGTAAGTCGTGACCTGGGAAAAGAGTTAGGTATAACGGGCGTGTACGGTCGTGAGATAGAAGGCGGAGCAGGTGTCTTGCTGGATATGTCGCTCGATCCGGAAAAAACGCTTGAATCGCTTACCCTTGAAACTCTTGCCAATGACGTAGTTATCGGGCTGATGGGAGTTACTTTACAACGATAGAAAGAGAATCTGCCCATAAGTGGGTAAAAACATCAGCATGTTTATGTGAAAACATGCTGATGTTTTTTTAATTTCTGTACAAAAATGCCGGAAGTTTGTACAAATGTTTTTTATGTGTTGTACAAATTCCGGCTGAAATTTGAGCATATTTTAAAAGAAACTTGCTGAAGCCTTTTTGTTCCTTGCTGAACTTTGAGTTTTACTATCCGGTAAAACGGCTTTTACTCCTTGTAACTTACTGGTATTAAGCGTATATTTCCGTTAAGACCAGAAGGCATTGTATCCCAGTTTTTGTAGTCGCCTTTTACATAGTTTAGCTTTGCCATATTGATATCCTTAAAGATGCGCCACTCTACATGCTTGCGATCCATATCAGCTATGCGGTTGGCTGGCAGATTGGTTACTTCGACTTCTATCCGGTTCTTTCCTGGTTTTAGCCATTTTCCGACCTTTAACCGGAATGGAACTGCCCAGACTATGCCAGCATCGTTTCCATTAATACGTACACGCGCACTCTCGCGTACGTCACCTAAATCCAGTATCCAGTCGTCAGCTTCCATGGAAGGCATATTTATTTCGATGGAGTAGCGGCCGGTTCCCATATTGACTTTAGCTTCCGGTTGTTCCAGTTCTGTCCATGATGTGGGAGAGTCTATGTCAAACTGACCGTTTATAGCTGGTGCGCTTTCCACGAATTCCAGTTTCCATCCGTGGTCCAGACTCAGGCTGTATGTCTGTTCTTCGGGATAATTCCACGCTGGTTCTTCGTCTAGTGACTTGTCGAATGTCTGAATGATGAGGCTTTCCCCCGATTTCAGTTGCAGACGGACCTGCAGTTTCCCGTTTTCTATGCGGCTTTGTGCCTTGCCTCTTTCTCCGTTCATCGGATTGAAGAACATGGCAGTCGTTTCGGGAACATTCAGTGTAACCCATTCGTCTATATCTTTGTTTTGCAGACACGAAACAAAATAATGATGCCCTTCGGGATTCGAGCGGCGGATAAACTGAAGTCCGCATCCTGTTTTCAATTCTTCTGCGGCTGTTCCCGTCTGTGCCAGTACCTGCTGATAGTCGGAGCCGACAATGATGCGTCCTTTTCCGAGTGTGAATGTCTGTGTATGTGTAAAGGAATCGACGTCAGGAAGTTGTCCGGCGATGTTTATGAAAGCGGCGCGGTTTTGTTTCAGACGATTGTATCCCGGAGTATCTTCAGGATATTGTTCTACAAAAATCACGGTTGCACCCTGACGAGCCAGTTCTACCAGCTTCTTGAGTGTGGCAGCAGGCATTAGTCGGGCGGCAGGAACAATGAGTGCTTTATAGTGCGTGCCTCCGCTGGTGACGAGCTGATTGTCTGCACAACGTGTCGTCTTGATGAAAGCATCAGAGATATAGTCTACATCATATCCTCCGGCAATAATTGTCTGTATCGTCTTGATAAACTTCGGGGCGTACCGGTCCATTTTATGGATGTCGAACGAAACAAGTCGTCCTGGAAGTTCGTCCCATAAGTCGTATATGGGCAGATAAACCAGAAAATCATTATCGGGTTGTCCCATTTGCAGAAAAGACTGGCAGCGGGTTATGTATTCAAAAAATGCAGGTGCATCACGCCAGATACTATTTGTAGGCGACATATTGATGCTTGCGTAGAACAACCATCCAGGCCATGCCGCATCTTGTGGCGAATATGGTGTCCCGTGAAAGAACATGTGGTTGACTCCCGATACGAACATCAGGTCCATATCCGGCTTACACTGTGAGAGGGAAGTACGGAAATGTTCCGTCAGCCAGGTAAATGTTTCCGAAGAAGTATAAGGCTTGCCGGCTATGTGTGCAGCCGAGGACGCATATTTCAGCATCGAAATATCCGAAAAATTCGGTCGGGTGAGGGAGTCTTTGCGCAGTCCTTTGATGTGAAAGTCTGTCAGACCGAATCCTTCACATTCAGGAATGTCGACCGAAGCATACGTATCTATCAGATTGGCAGGCGAACCATGTGCCTGATTGCGAGTTGTGCTACCGTGTTTGTGAGCCCATTTTGTCCATTGGGTCGTAAAATTGTCTATCAGCATTTCGCTGACAGTTTCACGATAATCGGACACGATACGGCGAGTTGCTTCCGGACGTGAAGCGTCCAGAAACTCTGGAAAGTGCTCTTCGAGTTTGTAGCCCCTGCGGCGTTCGAATTCTTCCAGCAGGTGAGGAGTCCAGTCTGCCTTATACACTTCGTATGAATCATTAAAGAATGTACGCGGATAGGTTGCTTTGTTCTGTTTGAAAGCGCGGTCGAACTTGGTGAAATATCCTTTTACAGCTTCCGGATTCATGTGGTCCATTACATAACCTTCTCCGCCAGGAGCAGCACGTTTTACTTTTTGCAGTGTTTTGCCTACGAACAAAGCAATCAGTTTCCATTCACCTTTCGGAGCATTCCATTCGAGCTTGCCGTTTTTTACTTTCGATGTCAGGTTCAGACATGTTCCGTCTTCAGCATAAGCCATCAGTCTGCTTAATTGGGCGAATTCACGTTGCTTTTGTTCCTTAGGAGATGTAATCTCTATTTGTTGTTCTATCTTCTTACCCCCCGTTACAGTATATTGCTCGAATATAGCTCGGGTAGCCGCGTGTTCCAATGTGATTTCCGGTCCTCCGAATGGCCATCCCGTTCCGGTATTCATATCAATGTCGATGCCGTTCTTTTGTGCTTCGTCTTGGGTGTATTGGTACATTTCCATCCATTGGGATGATAAAAACGGGATATCTCGCTGTTCGTTTCCTTTTACACCATAGATAGGTGTTATTTCCAGACTGCCTATTCCGGCTGTACCGTATTTGTGAAGATTGTATGCAAGTCCCTTTTGATCGACTGCACTTCCCATCCACCACCATCGGCTTCCCGGTCGTGCTTCAGGCTTTATTTCGGGCCAGTTTTGTGCTTGTACAGTACTTCCTAATAGCAATAGAGCTGTCAGTATGTCTTTCTTTTTCATTGGTATTTTATGATTGGTTTGTCTTGATGAAACAAAATTAAGGGCTTTGTTGATATAATTCAATGTACAAAAGTACATATTCCTAGAATATTGTATAAACCGTACCTAAGATGTGTGATTCTGTTTGCTATGTTTTATCTTTCTTGTAATTTTGTGCTTAGTTAATTGCATCAAGAAACATTTGTTTTTATACTGTATGAAAAACCAAAAGATTTGGATACTATGCTGGTTGGGCTGTTTGTTGTTGTCGTCATTTTCGGCGAAGGCTGCAATCGAACTTCGCAGCGAACGACTGACTACTGCTGATGGACTTGCAAACAATTCTGTGCGTTATATTTATCAAGATAGTAAAGGGTTTATCTGGATGGCCACACTGAATGGCTTGAATCGTTATGACGGTAATTCTCTTATCACCTTTCGTCCTCAGAAATCGAAAAAGATTTCTCTGGCAGACCATCGAGTGAAGGTGCTGGAAGAAGACCAGAATGGTTTTTTGTGGATTACAACGACAGCCGATTTAATCAGCTGTTATGATTTAAGGCATGACTGTTTTGTCGATTTTACCGGTTGCGGAGAATATCAGGATCATTATCGTGGCTTTTTTATAATAGAAGAGGCGGTGTGGTTATGGGGAGCTTCTCACGGATGTCGCCGTGTGACCTATCAGGATGGTCGTTTCACTTCTACATCATTTACCGTACAAAATGGCTCTTTGAAGAGCAATAATGTTCATTTTATCCGTCAGCACGGAGATAGAGTATGGATAGGAACACAGCAAGGTGTTTATTATTGGAAAGATAACAAGCTGGTGGCGGTAGATGAATCTCATTCGTATTGGAAGGCTATGTTTTACGAGGATAATCTTGTTTTTGTGACATCAGAAGGTGATTTGTTTTACTTTCAGACAGACGGAAAACTGAAATCTTTGGGAAGCCTTCCTCGTAAAACAAAAAAATGGGCGATGACCGGACTTTTCCGGATTGGTCAGAAACAGTATATCTTGACCTCAGAAGGTACGCTGTGTCTGGATATGAAGACTTTTAAGGTTGAGTCTGCTCCGGCATACTATAATATTCCTGAAGGACAGGTTAAAAAAGATGATAAAGGAGATTATTGGGTATATAACCGTACTGGTAATCTGTATTATATAAAATCGGATACAGGAGAAAAGAAAGTGTTCTCGGTAATGCCTTATGACAAGCTTGGATTCATTGATAAGGAACGATATTACATTGTGCACGACAGCCGGGGGATTATCTGGATTTCTACATATGGCAACGGACTGTTTGCTTATGATCCGGCTACTGAAAGCATACAGCATTTTACATCCGATTCGGGTATCTCTTCTCTATTGGCTTCCAATTATCTGCAATGTCTGATGGAAGACCGGTCGGGAAGTGTCTGGGTAAGTTCTGAATTTGCGGGTATATCTAAGTTGAGTGTATTGAATGAAGGCGCATCACGTGTGTATCCCGAAAAAGATTCTATGGCCGACCGCTCGAATACGGTGCGTATGATTGCTTCTACTTCTGATGGAGATATCTGGGTAGGTACACGTAGTGGCGGTTTATATATTTATGATGCAAAGCTGGAGATTCAGAAAAAGAAATTTCATCATGATATAAATACTTATGCTGTTTGTGAAGACAATGAAGGGAATCTGTGGATTGCTACCCGTGGTGAAGGCGTATGGATTGGAGATGTAAAATATCGATATGATAAATTGAATGATAAGTCGCTTTCATCGGATAATGTCTTTTGTATGTTGAAAGACCGTAAAGGTCGTATGTGGATAGGTACGTTCGGTGGAGGTTTGAATCTGGCTGTTCCTACGCAGGATGGAAAGTATGAGTTCCGCCATTTCTTTACTCGTACTAACGGACAGCGGGAAACCCGTACGTTGTGTGAGGACAGTAACGGATGGATATGGGTCGGATCGAGTGAAGGTATATTTGTCTTTGATCCGGATAAACTGATTGCAGATCCGGAAGCCTATAAACATTATTCGTTGGAAAGTGGTGATTTGCAAAGTAATGATATCCGTGCGATAATACGTGACCGGAAGGGACATATGTGGCTGGCTGAGTCGGGAGCTGGATTTGGTATGTCTGTTGTCGGTCATAATTACGATAAGCTGGAGTTTACTCATTATACTTCACAAGATGGGCTGGTAAGCAGTATGGTACAGGCCCTAATTGAAGATGATAAAGGGATGATATGGGTTTCTACTGAATATGGCTTGTCTTGTTTTAATCCGGAAACTGTTACGTTCGAAAATTATCTTTTTTCCGATTATATATTGGGTAATGTATATAGTGAAAACAGTGTTCTGAAGCTGCAAGACGGACGTCTGGCATTGGGTACAGGACAAGGTATTGTTATTGTAGACCCAAAGCATGTTTCGGTGAAAGATACTCCTATGCAAGTTACTTTTACGGATTTGAAACTGAATGGTATATCAGTCATTCCGGGAGATAAGGATTCTCCATTGGAAGCTTCATTGGCTTATGCAGAGTCTGTCCGGTTGAATTATGACCAAAATTCGTTTGTGATTGAATTTTCTACATTCAACTATTCAGATGCTGGGTTGTCGAAGTTTGCTTACAAACTGGAAGGATATGACGATACTTGGAGTGCTCCTTCTTCTTTGAATTTTGCAGCTTACAAGAATCTGCCTCCAGGATCCTATCATCTTCATGTAAAGGCAAGGAATACAGCTGGTACATGGTCGGATGAGTCTGTATTGAAAATCGTAGTTGTTCCTCCATTCTGGGAAACGACATGGGCAATGCTAATTTATGTCCTATTGAGTATAGCTGTTTTATATGCGGCTTATCGAATAATATCGAAGATGAATACTCTACGTAATAAAATTAAGGTAGAAGAACAGCTGACGGAATATAAACTGATGTTTTTTACAAATATATCGCATGAGTTCCGTACACCTCTGACTCTGATACAGGGGGCTTTGGAACGTATTCATCGTGCCAAGAAAATTCCTGCTGATATGGTAGGAGCTGTCCGTGTAATGGATAAAAGTACACAACGCATGCTGCGGCTTATTAATCAGTTGCTTGAGTTCCGCAAAATGCAGAATAACAAGTTAAGTTTATCGCTTGAAGAAACAGATGTGATAGCATTTCTGCGTGAAATTTATCTGATTTTCAAGGATGCTGCTGAGTCGAAAAATATGGAGTATGTGTTTTCTCCTTCTGTGTCAACGTATAAAATGTTTATCGATAAAAGTAATATTGATAAAGTAGCCTATAATTTATTGTCGAATGCATTTAAATACACTCCTTCTAATAAGAGAATTGAATTTAGTGTATCTGTTGACGAAGCGAATCATAAACTGATAATGAAAGTAATCGATACGGGAGTAGGTATTCCCGTAGAAAAGCGTGGAGAGCTGTTCAAACGTTTTATGCAGAGCAGTTTTTCAAGCAGCAGTATGGGGGTAGGTTTACACCTTACCCATGAACTGGTACAAGTACACAAAGGTACGATATCATATGCAGAAAATCCAGGTGGCGGTTCTGTGTTTACAGTTGTGCTTCCAACAGATGCTTCCGTATATGAGGGTAAGGATTTCCTTATACCCGACAATGCTCTGCTGAAAGAAGAGATAGAAGCTGAAAAAGCACACCAGGCAGAGGATAGTTGGGAGGTTTCGGAAGATGAGAGAAACGAAAAGAACACTTCAACGGAGCCACTTAATAAGCGTAAGATTTTGATTGTAGAAGATGATAATGATGTACGTGAGTTTTTGAAAGAGGAGCTAAGTCCTTATTTTGAAGTGGTAGCAGAATCTGACGGAACTTCCGGACTGGAACGTGCGAAAGTTTATGATGCGGATTTGATAATAAGTGACGTTTTAATGCCCGGATGTTCAGGGTTTGAACTGACGCGTAAATTGAAAAATGATTTTAATACCAGTCATATACCTATTATTTTACTGACAGCTCTTAATTCGCAGGAAAAACATCTGGAAGGTGTTGAGGCTGGAGCCGATGCATATATAACGAAACCTTTCAGTAGCAGTCTGTTGCGTGCCCGGGTATTTAAACTGATAGAACAGCGCGACCGCTTGCGGGAAAAGTTCTCAAAAGATCCTCATGCTGTACGTCCGGCTATTTGTACAACAGACCGTGATAAGGAGTTTGCCGATAAATTGGCTGAAACTTTAGGGGGACATTTGTCGGATCCGGATTTTACAATCGATGAATTTGCTTCAATTATGGGACTTGGCCGAACTGTCTTTTATCGTAAGGTAAAAGGTGTGACAGGATATTCGCCGAATGAATACATACGAGTTATGCGTATGAAAAAAGCGGTTGAACTCTTGGCTGAAGGTAAATATACAGTTGCAGAAGTGACTTATCAGATAGGAATGAATGATCCGTTCTATTTCAGTAAGTGTTTTAAAGCTCAGTTCGGAGTACCTCCGTCATCTTATTTGAGAGGGGAAAAGGGAGAAATATCAGAAACGATATAAAGATAGAATTTATAGAATAGCATGTGAAATGGAGTTTTCATTAGCACATGCTATTTTTATTTTCATAGAAACCTATTTAAGATTTTATTTGATGATTGTGGTTACCTTTCCATTTTTAAAAAATAAATAGAATGAACTACTGTACATCCATTGTGTTTCTCCATTTGTTTCCATAATAGACTGTGGCTTACCAAATGCGAGACGGCATTCATCTTCATTCATGCCTTCTACAGGGCGACTGATGGCAATATCATTCCAATGTGTAATTGGGGCTGGTTGATTGATTGCGATATAGTCGAAAAGCTGATTAAGCATTAATGATTCTGTTTGGATAAAATCGTTTATAGTTTTCTGATGGGTAGATTTTTTTTCTGGATTAAGTTTTTCTAATGGAGTTACCTTTTTCATAAAAAAAATAGGTGACTCAATCAATACATCATGTAGAGTATATAGTAATTTCCCATCTATTACTTTGAAAGTAGCATGTATGTAATAAATGTTATTTGAATCTGATCCAGTGGAAGAATTTAACGTAAGTTCACATTCAAAGTTTTTATTTGGTATGTCTACTTTAGTGATACCGTCGCGTAGTTTAGGGCAAATATTTTCAATAGCCCATAAAAGAGCGTTTGTGTAAATTTTTTCGTCGCTTTTTCCGTTAAAAGTTGTAAAACCATTGACTACATATTTGTTGTTGTCAGAACTGATGGGATAAGTTTGTCCTGTTTCTATATAGCTTTGAGCAGAAATAGAAAAAATGCTGCATACTAAAATTATAAGAGATAAATAGATATGTTTCATTATATAATTATTAAAAACAACGTTTATCACCTTTTCTCATCAGGGTGATAAACGTTGTAGAGTAATATGAAATATTGAGTATGTTTAGAATGCAACTCCTAATCGAATCATGAAGTTGCTCGTTTTAACTCCATTGAGGTCTGTAAATGCATCAATGAATCCACGTTGATAGCAAAAATCCAGATTAAAACGATCGTACCAAACACCTACACCAGCGTTTAATCCAACATCATATCCATTATAATCGATAGATAATGCATCAGCAAAATCTCCCCAACTGATATCTTCACCGTTTTCTTTCATTTTGCTTGTGAAGTCATAGCTGGCATAAAAACCTACATGAGGATCAATTCTAATATTGTCTGCAACTCCAATTTTCCAACCAAAGGTAATAGGTGAATACTGAACATTATGTGCTATACACTCTGTTTCATCAGCTTTAAAACCACGTGACCCAAGTCCTAAATTCATACCCCAATATCCTCCGGCATCTCCAATAGGTTTGTTAAATTCGATATTGAAGTTATAGCCTATTTTTGAATCTATGCCTTCTGCACCATCACCAGCAAAATTCATAACATTCATACCAAAGCGAAGGAGCCATTCTGTTTCTGAGGGTCTTGCTTTTTGGGTTTTGATACTTCTGCTTGTTGAAGATACGATTTGAGCCTGAATGTTTGTACATAATAGTAAAACGACTACAATTGTTGCTAATTTTCTCATTTTTATTTATTTTATAATTGGTTTTATTGTATGGATTATTTAACTATTGCTGAAATCTTTTCTCTATCGCTGGTTGTTACAACTTTTTCCATTCTTATCCATTCGTAATCAGCTTGAGTCGCTGTTGACCAGTTGATAAAACTAGCAGGATAACCTACCACTGTTAGCTTATAGAAGCCATTTCGAGTGTCATCTGTTTGGAAATTGAATGTTGCTGCGACTATAACATCAGCGTTGTGTTTCTTGGATGATTGATAAACTCCCCAACTGCGAATGTTTACAAGGTCACCTCCCATTTCTACTTCTACTTGTTCTTTTGTTAATATCCATTCATCTGATATGCGTCCTTTACTAGTGTCTACTTTTAATTCAACGGTTAGAGGTTTTACATAAGCATTAGTCGTTACATCTAGCAAACGAGCTTGTGTGTCCTGATACTTTACAGTCGTTTTTTGTGCATGCATTCCCATTATACCTATGAATGAGAATATGGCCATTAAATAGAATTTTTTCATATTCTTTATCTGTTATAGATTGGTTTTGAATTTTATTTAAATAAAATATTTAATTATGTGCGAAATTATGTAAATAAAAGAAGATTATGTATGTGTATGTAGTTCTGAAATATTGACAGAAATGTATTCTTTTTGGATACAGGCTTTTCGCTTGGATTGGGGTTACTCTGTATAGTCAGAGGGATAAATGGAGTCTGATATATCTTTAAAAAAATTATGATTTAATATGCAAGATATGCGCCATAGCAAATGAATGTCAATGTTTTCTTTACGAAATATTTTATATACATTGGGCCGAGTGCAGCATAATTGTATCGCGAACCATGTTACGCTACGTCCTTGTTCGTGCAATGTCTTTTCAATTAGTTTGCCTATATGGATCATAATTGTATGGAATTATTGCCTGTTAAAGTACTGAAGTAAAATGTAATTTTGATCGCCTTTGTTTGACTATCTTTGTTCTAGTTTTAATTCGTTTAGTATTTTATGGGTAGAGTGTTTTACATTTCATAAGCATTTTGATTTAAGTGTACTAATTGGGAGAGTTATGGTATATTGTATATTGTTTTTGATTAATATTTATGTGGTTGCATCTTTTTATTGTTTAATATTATTATTGCAAATATATGAAATATTATAATATAAATGATGAGTTTTTATTGAATAATAAGATCCGCTTTCTCTGACTATGGAAGAGTAAGTCTAATAAAATTTATAGTTTTATCTTTTTAATATAGAAATGTTGTATTATTGATAGCAGGAGTATATTTACTTGGTATTGTAGAGTGCAATACTAGTCTTGTTCTTATTTTATAATATAAGACTTAATAATTTTCGAAGTTATATTGTGATGTAGAATTTGTAGTGAGGGAAGATGTCATATTTGTATTGTGGAATGATAGTGATATTAGTAACTAATGCTGTTTGCATTTGTATAATGTGAATTGTTGTATTGTTATTGGTTTTTATAAACAGGCATGAATTATGCTATTCTTATTTTGGAGTTGGAAGTGAGATTTTCATAAAAAATCCTCATTGGAAAATCTTCACTGTGAAGATTTTCCAATGAGGATGTAAAAATATATCTATTGTCTTATCTCTAATGTTTCAATTTATAAATTTCGCTTCCAGCCAGAAGGAAACAACCTGTTCCAAAATCATCAAAATCAGGCTTGCTGTCGTAAGTTACGGGCTGTCCGTCTTTGGGCTCCTTTCCAGTTCCTTGTACATAACCTAAGAACCCATCAGGATGAACAGCGTCTTTCACCATTGCATTCCAGGCTTTGAGTACTATTGGCAGATATTCGTCGCGATCAAGCAATCCGTTGCGTATTCCCCATGCCATTCCATATACAAATAAAGAAGTTCCTGTCAGCTCTTTTCCGCCGAAGTGATTAGGATCGTGTAAGCTTACATTCCAGAATCCGTCTTCACGCTGGCAAGCTTTGATAGCCTTGCTCATAGTCAGAAAGTCGTTTATATAATCTTGGCGGTGAACTTCATTGGCAGGAATTTCATCGAGTACGCGGACAAGGGCAGCGTATACCCAACCGTTTCCACGGCTCCAATAACAGTCTTCTCCGTTAGGTTCTTTGTAAGGAGGGTCGAAGTCCTGATCTCTCCACCATAATCCGTCCTTTTGATTGAACATACCATGTTCTCCATGCTGGTTGCGTGTATACTCATACATCTGCCACATCTTGTCGAAATACTTCTGCTCTCCGGTCAGTTTACCCATTTTGGCGAAACCAGGCATACCCATTTGTATGGCATCTATCCACCACCACTCATTGATTTGTGGAGTGTTGACCAACATGTTGAGGTTGGATTTTACATTTAGCAGGATTTCCGGTTTAGGGCAGAGGTTGTACATGTCGATATATACTTGTCCGCAGGCATAATTGTCGGCATGTCGGGTTGTTGTCCCTCTCCACATCCCCCATTTATGAAAATCCCCCCATTGATAAGCATATTCGTAATATTCAGTATCCGGATAAATGGAATAAAGAGCCAGTAATCCCTCGTAGTACACAGTGCGTGTCCAGATATTGCTTGCCCGCATCTTTCCTTTGACAAAACTGGGTAGTGTGCAGTCCGGATTATTCTTCATATAATATTTGTTCACTTTGATTAAAGTGTTCAGAGTTTCTTTCTGGTCGGGCAAATTTTGTGCATGCAGAATATTTGTCCCTCCCAAAGCGAAAACTAAAGCTGCAATAAATAATTTTTTCATGGCCTTTGCTTGTTAGTTATTGTAATATAAGTTTATTGACAAAAATAGTTGTCTGTCTTTATATATAGAATGGAAAATCATACAATAGTCTTTGATTTTATTCATTTAGCTCGTTTTAGGGTAAAAATGTACGAATTTATCAGGATAATGTATGATTTTCTATTTTGAGGTTATAGGCTTTTCTCTATTTTTGCCAATGTGAAAAGTAAAGATAATTTGTTTTATAAAAAATATACTATGAATAAAGTGTGGACAAGATGTGTTGTTTCTATTGCTTTAGCTTTGTTCGTTTTGCAGGCTTCAGCAAAAGAAGTTTTCCCGGACGGAACTCCTATACCCGACTGGTTTCGTCAGACAGAAATCGTTAAGTTGGAAGATTTAGGAAAAAGCTATCGTATTACAGATTATGGAGTATTGAATGACAGCACAATCATACAGACTCAGCAGATACAGGCCGTGATTGATAAAGCTTCTCAGGAAGGGGGAGGGGTGATTTATATTCCTCAGGGAACTTTTTTGAGTGGATCATTATTTTTTAAACCTAATACCCACCTTTATATAGAGAAAGAAGGAACACTGAAAGGTAGTGATGATATCAGCGATTTTGCAGTCATTGATACACGTATGGAAGGACAGAATCTGAAGTATTTTGCAGCGCTGGTCAATGCTATTGGTGTGGACGGATTTACGATTTCAGGAGAGGGACGTATAAACGGTAATGGTCTGCGTTACTGGAAGTCTTTCTGGCTGCGTCGTCAGGTGAATCCTAAGTGTACGAATCTGGAAGAACTGCGTCCTCGTTTAGTTCATATTGCCGATTCGAAAGATGTTCAGTTGTCTGGTGTTCGTTTGGAGAATTCTCCATTTTGGACTACCCATTTGTATCGTTGTGAAAATGTAAAATTGTTGAATCTCCATATTTTTGCACCTCACTTCCCTGTAAAAGCTCCTAGTTCTGATGCTATCGACATTGATGTATGTACCAATGTCTTGGTGAAAAATTGCTATATGTCTGTCAATGATGATGCAGTTGCACTGAAGGGCGGAAAAGGTCCTTGGGCAGATCAAGATAAAGAAAATAATGGGGCTAACCGCAATATTATTATTGAAGATTGTGTATATGGTCTTTGCCATAGTGCGCTGACTTGTGGCAGTGAGTCAATACATAATCATAATATAATCCTTCGCCGTTGTCGGCTGGATAATGCGAAACGGTTGTTGTGGCTGAAAATGCGTCCCGATACACCGCAGAATTATGAATATATTACCGTAGAAGAGATTACGGGAACTGTTTCCAGTTTCTTGTTTGCAAAGCCATGGAAGCAGTTTTTCGACCTGAAAGGGCGTAAGGATACACCATACTCCTATTCCAGTCATGTGACAATGCAGAATATCACAATGGAATGTGATGTCTTGTTTGATGTGACCAAGGCGGACGATCAATATAAATTGTCTGATTTTACTTTTAAGAATTTGGATCTGAAGGTGAAAAAGAATGCGAAAATAGAAGTTGACTGTGTTGATAATTTTGTATTGGAAAATGTTAAAGTTAATGACAATATAATCAGGAAACAGGTTTTAGATTTTAAATAGGTATTAGTATTTTAAGGTTTAATTTTTTACTTTCTTCGGGCAGATTTCAGGCAGTCTGTCCGATTTTTTTGTTTCCCGACAAAGCTTTTTGCTGATATATATGGCTGTGTGTTTTGTGAAATTTGTACGAATTATCAGTGTGTTCATGGTTATAGCAAAGGATTTCTTTGGAAATATAAGGACGAATCATTCTTAAAAACTTGATTCATTCAAAAAATATGCTGTTGTTTTATGTATTTTTTGTACAAAAGGAACAGACATTCGTACAAATTTTTCGAAAAGAAGATGATGTTTTTCCTGACTTTTCAAGATGTTTTGGGGAAATATGACCAGTTGTGATGTTGAATTTCAATCAGATTGAGTGAGAAATTTGCAGTCTTCGATGAATAAAAGGGAGAAAAACAAAAAACCGACTCTCATAATGAGAATCGGTTTTCTGTATGTAAGGAATAATAGATTCAGTATTACAAGTTAACGCGTTTTTCCTGAATTCTAG
>OGKY01000195.1_pt1 | contig 43528 bp, 44 predicted proteins | sample 1572731 | NCBI WGS metagenome assembly OGKY01 (sample SAMEA2581924, study PRJEB24529) | metagenome | biome: Human gut stool | place: China | collected 2011
GAGCTTCGGAGAAGGCTGTTTCATTTTTTGCATTGATCACGCTGCGTTTGGCGAAGGTATCGACACTGGGCAGCGCAATATTTCTGGAGATGGAGAAGTCGAGGATCAGGCCTTCGCTTTTGCGGTTTTCGGTGATGAAGCCGATGCCTGCTTTGATGGCGTCTTCCGGTTTTTTGATACAGACTTTTTTCCCATGCAGGTAAACTTCACCGTGCTTGCAGGAATCGACGCCGAACAGGGCCCGCATGATCTCGGTCCTGCCTGCGCCCATCAGCCCTGCTACTCCGAGGATCTCGCCTTTACGCAAGTTGAAGGAGATATTGTTGAACAGTCCGTCTTGACAGAAGTTTTTGACTTCCAGGACTATTTCGCCGGGTTCGTTTGTGCGTCCGGGGTAATATTCGGTAATAGAACGGCCGACCATGTCGCGGACTACCTGTTCCATATTGGTTTCGCGGGTGGGTTTGCTGCTGATAGCGTAGCCGTCGCGCATTACGGTGATGGTATCGCAGTGGGCGAATACTTCTTCCATTCGATGCGAGATGTAGACGATGGCAACGCCTTTGTCTTTGAGCGCGTGCATTACGGCAAACAGTTTTTCTGTTTCGCGTTCTGTCAGGGCGGACGTAGGTTCATCCATGATGACGACTTTGGCGTCAAGCATCAGGTTACGCATGATTTCTGTCATTTGCTGCTGACCAACGCTGCATTCGCCTGCTTCTGCGTCAAAAGGCAGTGTAATACCCATTTGACTGCATTTTTCTTCGGCCAGCCTGCGCATTTTTTTGAAGTCAAGCATTCCGAAACTGTTGGTTACGTTCTGCATCAAAAACAGATTTTCGAGAATAGAGAGATTGGGCCAGATATTAAGTTCCTGATGGATGAAAGCGATGCCGCATTTTTCGGCTTCGAGTGCGTTTTTGAAGCTTACTTCCTGTCCGTTAACGCAGATCGTGCCGCTGTCGGCTTTATGGATACCCGTAAGGATGTTCATAAGGGTGGATTTACCGGCGCCGTTTTCACCCATCAGAGCGTGGATCTCTCCTGATTTTAAGGTCAGGTCGACGCCTTTGAGTACTTCGTTGGAGCCGAAGGCTTTTGAAATACCCTTCATGGTGATTTCCATTAGTCGCAAAACTCCTTTGCTGTAAAATCGATTTTAGAAAATAACGCCTGCGTGCAGGATAATGTTGGCGTAGGGGGTGATCTCGCCGGTGCGGATCACTGCTTTAGCAGTTTTGGTAGCGGCTTTGAAGGCTTCGTGGCCGCTGAGTATCTGCTCCTTACCTTCAAAAAGCTCCTGCATTTTCTGCCACGTAGCAGGATTTTTACTTTCCATTTCGGAAGCGATATGTATTTTTTCGACTTCCATATATTTCAGCACTTCTGTAAGGACATCTAAAAAGGAAGGAGTACCTGGTTTCAGAGCCAGATCGATTTTGGGGACCCCGGCCGGAACCGGAAGGCCGCAGTCGCCGATAACGATAGTGTCAGTATGGCCTAGGTCAGCCAGGACTTTGGCGATGTCGCTGTTGAGGATTCCTATTTTTTGCATTCTCCAAGCATCCTTTCTACATCTTTAAGATAGGGCATACCGCCTTGTGCGCCCAGCTTCTGAACGGAGAGGGCCGCTGCGGCGTTGGCAAACCGGATACTGTCGTCGAGGCTGCGTCCTTCGCATCTTGCGACGGCAAAAGCACTGTTGAAGGTATCGCCTGCGCCGGTGGTATCCTGGGCATTAACGACGAATGCGGGAACAGTGTGTATTTTGCCGTTTTTAGCATAAGCAACGCCTGCTTTGCCAAGTGTCATAAAGAAGCGTTCTTCCTGCATCAGCAGGATTTCTTCGCTGGTCTTACCGGGATAAAGGGCTTCGGCTTCGTGTTCATTGGGGGTCACATAGGTGACTTTATCCAGCCATTCAGAAGGAACGGGCTGCACGGGAGCCGGATTTAAAAGTACGCTGATTCCTGCCGCTGCACATTTGCCGATGATGTAATCGATGGTGGGCAGCGGTATTTCGTGCTGGAGCATGACCAGGTCTGCGGCGGCAATGACGTTCCAGGCAGTATCGATATGTTTGGGCATGACCAGATCGTTAGCGCCTTTGATGACGATAATGCTGTTGTCGCCTTCGGCAAGAGTGATATGGGCAGTACCGCTGTTTTGTCCGGGCAGGACGCTGACATAACCGGTATCGACATTGTTGGTTTTCAGGTTGTTGATGATCATGGTGCCGTAAGCATCGTCGCCTACGCAGCCTATCATGTGTACCTGGGCTCCTAAACGTGCGGCGGCAACGGCCTGATTAGCGCCTTTGCCTCCTGGTGAAACTATGAGCCTGCTGCCGATTATTGTTTCGCCGGCTGCAGGTCGTTTGCCTGCTTCTACTGTGAGGTCGATGGAACAGCTGCCGATAACAGCGATTTTGACCATAGTGATCTCTCCTTACATTTTGGAAACTTGTAATTTTGTTATAATAGTAGCATTATAATATTCTACACAGGCGGGTTATATCCTGCCTATTTAATGATGATTTTGGAAAAGCTAATACTTATGTATTTTACCGCAAGCGACTGTTTTGGGCAAGAAAAAACACTATATTAATGTAAAATTTTTTCGACAATTTGCCTTTGGCGATTGACAAATCCACTAATGTTTGTTAACGTAGAAACGGTGTTGCGAACGTTGTGAGTACGTTTGCAAAAATAAAAGAGACCGCACCAATTCAGTTGATGCGTTGGAATAAGAGGGAGTATATATGAGTACTAAAAAATCAGGAACATCTTGGCAGGATACTATCAGCGACTGGCTGGTTTCGATCATTGTAGCCGTAGCGCTGGCTTTTTGTATCCGTACTTTTGTGGTAGAGCCTTATATGGTCGAGGGTACGTCGATGTATCCGACGCTGGAAAGCCACGAGCGCCTGATCGTCAGCAAGTATAAATATTTCTTTACCGAGCCGAAAAAGGGTGAGATCGTTGTTTTCCGTTATCCGAAGGATGAAAGCCGCGATTTTATCAAACGCGTTATCGCGACCGGCGGTGATACTATTGAGATGCGTGACGGTAAGGTTCTGGTCAACGGCAGTGTGATCGAAGAAAATTATATTTACAAGGATGATCCGAAGGGTCCGAATAAGTCTAATTACAGAAAATCTGTTGTGCCGCAGGGGCATATCTTCGTTTTGGGAGATAACCGTAATAATTCTGAAGACAGCCGTTTTGCCGATGTTGATTTTGTGCCGCTGAAGCTTGTAAAAGGCGAAGCAGTTGTTGCTTTCTGGCCTGTTGAAAGATGGCGTATGCTGCCTTGATAGGCGGTCGAGGAGATAATTATGGATTTTAAGATACAATGGTTTCCCGGTCATATGACGAAGGCGAAACGGATGATGGAACAGCAGTTAAAGCTGGTTGATGTTGTGGTTGAAATGCTGGATGCGCGGATCCCACGTTCCAGCAGCAATCCGATGCTGATCCAGATGCTGGGGGATAAACCCAAGGTCGTTGCTTTGAATAAGATCGATATGGCTGATCCGGAAAAGACTGAAAAATGGCTGCAGACTTTTAAAAACAGCGGTTTGCCTGTCTGTAAGGTAGATTGCAGCACCGGTAAGGGCGTAAAACAGATGGTGGCTGCGATCCAGCAGGTGGCCAGGCCTGTCACGGATAAGTGGCTGAGAAAAGGTGTACGCAATCGTTCGATCCGTGTTATGATCGTGGGTGTGCCGAATGTAGGTAAGTCTACTTTGATCAATCGTTTGGTCGGTAAAAATAAAGTTGTGGCAGCGGACAGACCTGGTGTGACTCGAGGTCAGCAATGGGTGACTATCGCCAAAGGTCTGGAGCTTTTGGATACCCCAGGTGTTTTGTGGCCGAAATTTGAAGATCCGGAAGTAGGCTTTTGTCTGGCAGTAACGGGAGCGATAAAAGAGGATGTTTATGACAGGGAAACAGCGGTAGAGCTGTTGCTTGAACGGTTGATGCATATCTATCCGGATGATCTGCGTGTAAAGTACGCTATTGATTTTTCAGAAGCTGAGCCTGTGCGTGAGGTAATGGCTAAAATAGCCGTCGCGCGCGGCTGCCTGAAGGCCGGCGGTGTGCTTGACATTGATAAGGTTATCCAGCTGGTATTGCGTGATTTTCGTACAGGACGCTTAGGGCGTTTTACTTTAGATGAACCGAGTGAAAATAATTAAGGCCGCTGCAACGCGGCCTTTTTAATTAGGGGTGGGAATAATGAAGATCAGCGAGGTAAAGGAGATTTTGGCGGGAGAGCCTGACCCGGATCAGGTGGCAGAACTTGCTGCCGATGAGCGCAGCGGTGTGCAGAAGCTGGTTGCCGCTTATCATAAAAGGCAGGAAAAGCTGCGTTTAGAGCAGCAGCGTTTTACGAAAATGCTGGCCTATGAACGTAAATATTACGCTCAGGGGGCACAGTATATTGCCGGGATCGATGAAGCAGGCCGGGGGCCTTTAGCAGGACCGTTGGTGATAGCGGCTGTTATTTTACCGCAGGAGGTATTTATCAGCGGACTTAATGATTCCAAGCAGCTTTCGGCAGTAAAGCGCGAGCAGCTTTATGACGAAGTACTTGCCAAAGCACTGTCTGTTTCTGTAAATGTAGTCAGTATCAGCAATATCGACGAACTGAATATTTATCAGGCTACGAAGCAGGGAATGACAGAGGTGCTGGAACATCTTGCGATTAAGCCGCAGGTGGCGCTGGTAGATGCAATGCCGATCATGTCTGTCGGCATTGAAACGGTGCCCTTGATTCACGGTGACGCGCTGAGTGCTTCGATAGCAGCTGCTTCTATTATTGCTAAAGTCACTCGTGACCGGATGATGATAGAACTGGCTGAACAATATCCTCAGTATGGTTTTGCCGGTAACAAGGGTTATGGCAGCAGGGAGCATATGCAGGCAATTGCTGAGTTTGGAGCGACTAAGTGGCACCGCCGCAGTTATGAACCCATTAAAAGTATGCGTCTGACCCCTGCTGAACATGAAGATAACAGGCTGTTTTCGCCGTTGGCAGAGAAGTGACGGAAGCGCGGCAAACGCTGGGGAAGAAAGGTGAGGACGCTGCCTGCGCTTATTTAGAGCGTAAAGGTTACGTTATCTGCCGTCGTAATTACCGCTGCCGTTATGGCGAGATCGATATTATTGCCGCTAAAGGCGGCGAGCTTAGTTTTGTAGAAGTAAAAACACGCCGCAACCTGAATTTTGGGCTGCCCCGTCTGGCGGTTACATACGCCAAGCAGCAGAAAATCAGGAGTGCGGCGCTTTTTTATTTGCAGCAGGAAAACCGGCATCAGCAAATGCTCAGTTTTGATGTGATCGAAATTTTAGTTGAGGGCAATGTGGCAAGATTACACCATTTACCGCACTGTTTTTAAAATAAGAGGAGGCGTTTTTATGTACGCTAAAGTTTATGGAGAAACAACCTGCGGTATCAATGGTGAACAGATCATTGTCGAAGTGGATATTTCTAACGGGCTGCCGAGCTTTGATATTGTGGGGTTGCCTGATACGTCAGTCAAAGAATCTCGGGAACGGGTACGGGCTGCACTGAAAAATTCGGGCCTGATCTTTCCGATGACCAGGATTACTGTAAATCTGGCTCCGGCTGATTTGAAAAAGGATGGTTCCGGTCTTGATCTTCCTATTGCTGTTGGTATTTTAGTCAGCAGCGGTGTTTTACAGCAGGAGCAGGTTGATGATACTATTTTTGTGGGCGAACTGGCACTGGATGGGACAATCAGGCAGATTGCAGGCGTATTGCCAATGATTCTGCATGCACGTGACATTGGCAGGAAAAACATTGTGATCCCTGCAGGCAACTGCGCTGAAGGACGGCTTGTTGACGGTATTGATGTGCTGATACCTGCATCGCTGCTTGAATTGGTAGAGCATCTGCGTGGTGAAAAGGTGCTGGATGTACTGGATAAGGAAGCTATCTGCGCTGCAGCAACCAGTGTCTATGATGTGGATTTTGCGGAAGTGCGCGGGCAGCAGGTAGTAAAAAGAGCACTGGAAATTGCAGCGGCAGGTGGACATAATATTTTGATGGTAGGATCTCCCGGCAGCGGTAAAACTATGCTGGCACGTCGGCTGCCAACTATTTTACCGCCGCTGACAGAGGCTGAGGCGCTGGAGGTAACAAAAATCTGCAGGTTTGCTGCAGCGGCAGGAGCGGGGGATGCTGGAAAGTCCATTTCGCAGTCCGCATCATACGATTTCTTCAAGCGCGCTTATAGGTGGAGGCAGTGTGCCACGGCCAGGAGAAGTGACATTGAGCCATCATGGTGTTTTATTTTTAGATGAGTTTCCTGAATTTTCGCGTACTGCTTTGGAGGTGCTGCGTCAGCCGCTGGAAGATGGTTATGTGACGATCAGCCGCGTACAGGCATCGCTTACTTTTCCTGCTAATTTTATTATGTGCACAGCGCAGAATCCGTGTCCCTGTGGCTATCTGGGTGATAAAAAGCGGGAATGTTCGTGTAAGCAGTTTGAGATCGAGCGTTATCACCGTAAACTGTCGGGGCCTTTATTAGACCGTATTGATTTACAGGTATATGTGCCGCGGCTGGAATACGCTGATCTGCAAAGCAGGGAAGCCGGTGAAAGCTCGGCCGTGATTCGTGAAAGGGTGATCAAAGCGCGTCAGCTGCAGTTGCTGCGTTTACAGGGTACTAATTTGTACTGCAATGCGCAGATGGGGAGGCGTGAGCTGAACAAGCACTGCCAGATGGAAGCTGCTGCAGAAAAGCTGCTGGCGAAGTTTTTTACGGCGTTGGGGCTCAGCGCCCGCAGCCACGATCGGATCATTAAAGTAGCGCGTACGATAGCCGATCTGGACGGCAGTGATATCATAACGGCCGCCCATCTGGCAGAGGCGGTACAGCTGCGGACAAGTTTAAATTCATAAAAAAACAAAAGATGTTTTTAGAAATAATGAGAAGCAGGCATGAGATAAAAGTTATCTCATGCCTGCTTCTTTGAGCGTTTTTTATACTGCGGTACCGTTATACTGGAAGATGCTGAAGCTCCAGTCGTTATTATATGTTCCGGAGAAACTTTCAGTCTTTTGATTTTCTTTGTTTCTGGCAATAATGTTGTATTTTTTGTCGTTGGATAAATGGGGGAAGTTAGTTTGCGTAGCAGAAAGACATAAGATTTTACTGGAATCATCATACCGGCCAAGAGCGATTGGGGTGCAATTCATTCCGTCGAATTTACTTTGGGGATTAGCTGACATGTCTTCTACTACAGATAAAATTTGATAATCAATATACATTTTTATTCCTCTTTTCTTTTTTGATATCAAGTATATGTGCACACTTACTTTAACCATATGATACTTGATATTATTACTACTATGGTGGATTTTACAGAGAAGAGAAAAATTTAGCCTAACGGCTGATTATCGCAGATAAATTCAATGAGTTTTTGTTCGTCGCCGTAGATTTGCCGGCCGCGTTTGGTGACGATGCCGGAATTTATAAAAAGCGGCTTTTTAAGTGAAAGTGGAATGATATTGTCAGAGGCTGTAATGGCTTGACGCATTAGAAAAGAGGAGGCTATTTGGCTGGAAATGAGGTTTTTGACCGTATGAAGCTGCGATGAATGCAGAATTACCTTAGGCGCTGTCAAAGCTTGCTGAAAATTTTGATAGATGATGCGGTTGACGAAAAAACCGCCGTTAAGCAGTACCAGAGGTTCGTTGGCAATATCCTTGGTATCGACATATTTTTTCTGCGCCAGCGGATGGTCAGGATAGGTGCAGAAGCAGGCTTCACTTTTAAAAAGCTTACGGTAATGCAGATTGGGTGAAAAGCTGTCGTCATAATTGGTGACGGCTAAATCAAGTTCTTCATTTTCTATCATGCGCAGTGAGTCTATACCGCCGGCTTCTACTACTTCCAGCTCTATTTCAGGATACAGATTTTTGAAATCACGGAAAAGAGTTGGCAGCAGCTGTACGCCGATTTGTAAAGGAACTGCCATGCGGATGAGGTTTTTATTCTGTGCCATATCTTTGATATCGCGGTCAAGCTGCTGTAGGTTAGCCAAAATAGGAGTGATTTTACTTAACAGCAGGCTGCCGTCTTCTGTAAGCGAAAGTTTTTTGCCTTCGCGCCGAAAAAGGTTCAGTCCGCTTTCTTTTTCCAGATCGGCCATGGCGATGGAAACAGTTGGCTGAGAGATATGCAGACTGGCGGCAGCTTTCGTAATGCTGCGCCATTTACAGACTTCATAAAAATAACGCATCTGTGTCAGTGTCATAGTTAGTACTCCTTATTGTAGCTTATAACTCGTTTTATTATAGCATTGTTTAATAGTTAAAAACTATATTTATATTTAAAATTTGTATTTTACTTTATTGTTATCGTAGCGGATAATGAAAGCAGAGAAATAGAATGCTAAATGTGGTGTGAAAATTTACGGAGGTGGGGCAGATGAATATTGACCAAAAGTATTTTCCGGAATTCAAACAGCAACTTATCGATGTGGGTGACGGCATTAAGATTAACACTTTAGTTGGCGGTAAGGGCAGTGAAGCTATTTTACTGCTGCACGGGCATCCAGAGACACATTTGATCTGGCGGTTTTTGACGCCGGGTCTAACCGGGCGTTATACGGTAGTTATTACAGATCTGCGGGGATACGGCGACAGCAGTAAGCCTGAAGGACTGCCGGATCATGCTAATTATTCTAAGCGGGCTATGGGTGACGATCAGTTTACAGTTATGAGTAAGCTGGGTTTTGAAAAATTCCATGGTGTCGGTCATGATCGCGGGGCAAGAGTACTGCACAGGATGGTGATGGATCATCCGGAACGGCTGCTGTCTTGTACGATGATGGATATTTTGCCGACTTATGATATGTACCGTGATACCAGTCAGGAGTTTGCGACTAAATATTGGCACTGGTTCTTTTATATTCAGGGGAAAGGGTTCCCTGAAAGAGTGTTGGCGGCAGACCCTGAGTATTTTGTTAATTATAATTTGAATTTGAAGATCGGGCCGGCCGCTAAAAGCAGGTTCCCTAAGGAGATTTTAGACGAATATGTACGCTGTTTGCGCGATCCGATGACTTTCCATGGTATTTGCGAAGATTACCGTGCCAGTGCTACTATAGATATGGAGATGGATAAAGCAGATCGTGAACAGATCATTCAAGTTCCTATTTTGGCTTTGTGGGGTAAGGATGGTGTTGTTGGTAAGCTGTGGGATGTTATGAGCGGCTGGCAGGAAAGGGCAGCTAATGTGGAAGGCTTTGCTGTAAAAGAGTGCGGGCATTTTGTGCCGGAAGAACAGCCGGAGGTCGTTTTAGAGGCGATGCTGAAATTTTTAGTCAAATATCCGGCTTGAATTTGTTGCAGCGCTAATAAAATAAAAGAAAGAAGTGTAGCTTATGCATGCTATTGAAAAATTATTGGCAGAAAAAGCTGGCAAAACTCAGGTCGCAACAGGAGAGATAGTCAATTGTGATGTGGATATTGCAGGAATCAATGATTTATATTTGCAGACTGTACGTTCCTTTTATGAAATGGGCGGTGAAAAGGTTTTTGACGCTGATAAGATCGTGATGTTTTTTGATCATTATGCTCCCTGTGCTACGATAACACAGGCTGAAAATCATAAGCAGTTTAGGAAGTTTTGTTTTGAACAGGGTATCGAAAAATTGATGGATATAGATCAGGGGGTCTGCCATCAGGTTTTAGCTGATAAAGGTTTGGTACATCCTGGTGAGATCGTAGTGGTAACTGATTCGCACACGACGACTCACGGCGCTTTTGGTGCTTTTGGAACAGGTGTCGGCGCAACTGATCTGGCGACGATTATGATTACTGGCAAGCTGTGGTTCATGGTACCGGAGATTTTCAGGATCAATCTGGTTGGTAAGCTGCAGCCGGGTGTTTTTGCCAAGGATATCATTTTGCATATCATAGGTGATCTGGGAGCAGATTACGGTGTTTATAAAGCGGTAGAATTTGCAGGACCTGTTGTAAATGGGTTGAGTATTTCCGAAAGAATGTGTATGTGTAATATGTCAACGGAGATGGGTTGTAAAACCAGCTATATCCAACCTGATACTGTAACTATGGAATATTTGCACAGCTGCGTGACAAGACCTTATAAAATTTATGAAACAGATACTGATTTTCAATATGCTGCGGAGCTTACGTATGACGTAAGTAAAATAAGGGCTCAGGTAGCGGCACCATCAAGTGTTGATAATGTTTTTGAATTGGAAAAATATGCCGGCACTCCTGTTGACGAAGCTTATTTGGGTTCGTGTACTGGCGGTCGTCTGCAGGATCTGGCTGTAGCAGCACAGATCTTACAAGGCAGGCATATTCCTAAAACAACGAGGATGATAGTCGTGCCTGCTTCTAAAAAGGTAATGGAAGATGCGATGGAGCTTGGCTATATTCAAACTTTGATGCAGGCAGGAGCCACGATAACGGCTCCTGGATGTGCTGCCTGTTTGGGAGTACACCAGGGGATGCTTGCAGGAGGAGAGGTTTGCATAAGTTCTACTAACCGTAATTTCCCCGGGAGAATGGGACATGTAGATGGCAGGATATTTCTGGCCTCTCCTGCTGCTGTGGCAGCTTCGGCATTAGAGGGGAAAATTACTGATCCGGCTGTATATTTGAAAACCGGCGACTGCGGGAATGGACGGTGATGGTAATGAAAACGAAAGTCAGGGGCAAAGCATTTGTTTTTGGGAAAAATATTGATACAGATCAGATTTATCCGGGTCGTTTTGTAGAATATACGGATGTAGAAGATATAAAAAAATATGCGATGTACGGCGCTGATGAGAGCTTTGTAAAAAACTTCGATCCGGGAGATATCATTGTGGCCGGAACTAATTTTGGCTGCGGTTCATCGCGTGAGCATGCGGCAATAACATTGAAAGCAGTTGGTGCTGGAGCTGTACTGGCAGAATCTTTTGGCAGGATATTTTTCCGTAATGCTATTAATTTAGGCGTGCCTGTTATTACCTGCAGCGAGATCACGAAAATTGTAGTCGAGGGTGATGAAGTAGAGGTTGATATTGAAGCTGGGATAATCAAAAATCTGACTACTGGAGCAACTGCCGTAGCTGTTCCGATGTCGCCTTATATTATGAATATTCTGCAGAGCGGCGGTATCAAACCGATGATCAAAGCGATGCAGGAGACTAAAAAAGTAAGAACCGGTGACGGCGCTGTAAAATTACAATGTAAGGATTTTTTTGAATTATAATTTGCAATGTATACACACAACTTTGCTGAAAATATGGTACAATAATAACTACCGTGTTAGACATGGTAGTTATTATTTGTTTTATGGGAAAGGATGACAACAGTATGCGTATCGTATTAACTATCGTTGGCAAAGACAAGGTCGGCATTATTGCTAAAGTAAGTAATATTCTCGCTGAGCATGGCGTAAATATCCTCAATATCAATCAAAATATTATGGAGGGTTTCTTCAATATGGTTTTGATTGCTGATATGACGGGTGCTGCTGTAAAATTACAGGATCTTAAGGATATCTTTACTGCTTTAGGCAGAGATATCGGCGTTGAGATCAGAGTACAAAGCGAAGAAATATTTACGGCGATGCACCGTATCTAGGAGGCTGTCTATGTTCACGATTAAAGATATCTTGGAAACTAACCAGATGATCACGCAGAACAACCTGGATGTGCGTACGATCACTATGGGAATCAGTTTGCGCGACTGCGGTCATCCTGATATAAAAGTAACGGCACAGAAGGTATATGATAAGATCACCAGGAAAGCTGAAAAGCTTGTTCAGGTCGGCGAGGAACTGGAAATGGAGCTCGGTGTTCCAATCATTAATAAACGTATTTCTGTAACTCCTGTTTCGATGGTTGGTGAAAGCTGCGACAGCAATGATTATGTTCCGCTGGCTAAAGCGCTTGATGAGGCAGGCAAAGCAGTAGGCGTTAATTTTATCGGCGGTTTTTCTGCCTTGGTTGATAAAGGTTATACCAAAGGTGATAGAAATCTTATTTGTTCTATTCCCGAAGCTTTGGCAGTAACTGATATTGTCTGTTCCTCTGTCAGTGTCGGTTCTACTAAATGCGGGATTAATATGGATGCAGTTGCGGAAATGGGCCGTGTAATCAAAATGGCAGCAGAACGTACTGCAGACCGTGATGCTATTGGCTGTGCAAAATTGGTTGTTTTCTGTAATGCAGTGCCTGATAATCCTTTTATGGCCGGAGCTTTCCATGGTGTTACAGAGCCTGAAACTGTCATAAATGTAGGTGTCAGCGGACCCGGTGTGGTAAAACATGCGTTGGAGGCAGTGCGCGGACAGGACATTGGCGCTGTCGCAGAAACGATCAAGAAAACTGCGTTCAAAATTACTCGTGTCGGCCAGTTGGTTGCACAGGAAGCCGCCCGTCGTCTGGATACGCAGTTTGGTATTATTGATTTGTCGCTGGCTCCGACACCGGCAATCGGCGACAGCGTTGCTCATATTCTGGAAGAAATAGGCTTGGAGAGCTGTGGCTGTCCTGGTACTACTGCTACTTTAGCTATGCTTAATGACGCCGTTAAAAAGGGTGGATTGATGGCTTCAAGTTATGTCGGCGGTTTGAGCGGTGCCTTTATTCCTGTCAGTGAAGACGCGGGAATGATCGCGGCTGTTGAACGCGGCAGCCTGACTTTGGAGAAATTAGAGGCCATGACCTGTGTTTGTTCCGTAGGGCTTGATATGATAGCTATTCCAGGTGATGTGACTGCTGAAACTATTTCAGCAATCATTGCTGATGAAGCGGCAATTGGAATGATCAACAATAAAACTACTGCTGTACGTCTGATACCGGTTCCGGGTAAAACTGTCGGAGAACAGGTAGAATTTGGCGGTTTGCTGGGATATGCTCCCATCATTGCCGTGAGCAAATTTAAGGCCGATGCCTTTATTGCCCGCGGTGGTCGTATTCCTGCACCGGTAAGGAGTCTGACCAACTAATGCGTAAACAACAACGTGAGGCAATTTTAGCGCTGCTGGAAGAAACTTATATGGGTACGGAAACAGCGCTGAACTATTCGACGCCTTTTGAATTGTTAGTAGCGGTAATTATGTCAGCGCAATGTACGGACGAACGTGTCAATAAGATTACAGCACGTATTTTCCCGAAATATAATACTCCTGAAAAAATGGGCGCACTTTCTCAGGAACAGCTGGAAGAAGAGATTCGTGACTGTGGACTGTTCCGATCGAAGGCTAAAAATCTGCTGGCAACCTGTAAAATGCTGACGGAAGAATATAACAGCGTTATTCCTGACACTGTCGAGGAGCTGATGAAGCTGCCGGGTGTGGGTAAAAAAACGGCTAATGTTGTCGCCAGTATTGTTTATAAGGTTCCGGCGATTGCGGTTGATACCCATGTTTTCAGAGTTTCGCACCGGTTGGGTTTAGCTAAGGGCGATGATCCGCTGGCAGTGGAGAAAGAGCTGCAGAAAGCCATTCCGAAGAATAAGTGGAGCGATGCTCATCATTGGTTGATCTGGCATGGCCGTAAGATTTGCAAGGCAAGGAAACCTTTATGCAGTGAATGCGTATTGGTAGAATTGTGTCCATACAAGGAAAAGAATTTATAAAATAAAATTGCAGACAAGCCTGTAGTGCGACTGGCACACAGGCTTGTTGTGTTTAAGGAGCAGCCGTGCAGACAAAAGAAATGATTTTGCAAAAATATTTTGGTTACAGTGAGTTCAGAAGCGGGCAGTCAGAGCTGATAGAGCAAATTTTGAACGGACGTCCTGTTGTAGCTGTTATGCCGACCGGAGCTGGAAAAAGCTTATGTTATCAGTTACCGGCGTTGATGCTGGAGGGCTTGACACTGGTTGTTTCACCGTTGATTTCCTTGATGAAGGATCAGGTACGCAGTTTAGCGGAACATGGTGTAGAAGCGGCTTATTTGAGCAGCGGGATGAGTAAGCAGGAGTACGGTGCCGCCGTTTATGCTGCCCGTAATAATAAATGTAAATTGCTGTACGTTTCACCTGAACGCCTGCAGAATGAGCAGTTTAAGGCTTTTGCAAGTGAGCTGCAAATAGCGTTGGTCGTTGTTGATGAAGCACACTGCGTAGTACGATGGGGTGAATCCTTCCGACCGGCTTATCTGGCAATAAAGCCGTTTTTAGACGGCCTGCCGAAGGCTCCTGTTGTTGCGGCTTTTACAGCTACTGCCACGCCGGTTGTAAGACGTGAGATAAGTAAATGTCTGGGATTAGAGCAGCCGTTAGAACTGGTGACAGGTTTTGACAGAAGCAATCTTACATTTATTGTGGAAAAACCAATGGTGAAAAGACGTTTTTTGCGTAGCTGGCTGCCGGAGCAAAACGGCTGCGGTATTATTTATTGTGCAACGCAGAAGCAGACGGAAGAAGTATGTAATGACCTCAATGCCTGGGGCTATCCAGCAGGACGTTATCATGCTGGTTTAACAATGGAAGAACGGCAGCGGAACCAGAACGCTTTCATTAAAAATGAATTGCAGGTGATGGTGGCGACTAATGCGTTTGGGATGGGTATAGATAAACCTGATGTAAGGTTTGTCTTGCATTATACTTTGCCGCTTGATGTAGAAGGCTATTATCAGGAAGCAGGAAGGGCTGGACGTGACGGCTTGCCGGCAAAATGCGTACTGCTTTTTGAACGGCGTGACATAATGCAGCAGCGGCAGCTGCTGGAATATAGCTGTGAGCAGAGAGAAAGCAGTGCGGAAGACAAAAAGCTGTGGCTGACAAATGCTTACCAAAGGCTGCGTGATATAGAAAGCTATTGTTTTACCAGAGGCTGCCTGCGTAAATATCTGCTGACATATTTTGGACAGGAAACAAATGACAGATGTGGGAATTGCAGTAATTGCAGCGGCAGTAATTGAAGGTGCTTTGTGACAAGGCAGTGAACTTATTCGTTAATGGGCAGGGAATATTTTTTGAATGCAGAATATATTAATTAAGAATTTAAGCAGGGAGGGACCGTTATGAAAATCACCTTTTTAGGTGCCACAAGAATGGTTACAGGCTCTTGTTATTTACTTGAAATAGGCAGTAAAAAAATGCTGTTGGACTGCGGTATGTTTCAAGGTTCTAAAATGATTACTGCTTTTAATGAAAAGGATTTTGTTTTTGCGCCTAATGCTCTTGACACAGTTGTGCTGACCCATGCTCATATCGACCACAGCGGGTTGATACCAAAGCTGATAAAACAAGGATATAAGGGTCCTGTACATTGTACGAAAACCACTTTAGAGCTGTGCACGATTCTGTTGCCTGACAGTGCTCATATTCAGGAATCTGATGCAGAGTTTGCCAACCGGAAAGGTTTGCGTGCAGGTAAATCTGTAGTAGAACCTTTGTATACTGTTGATGATGCGTATAAAGCTTTGCAGCATTTTCATACGCACGAGTTTGGTGAAATGCTTGAGGTTCTTCCGGGGGTGCAGGTTAAATTTAAGGTTGCCGGGCATATTTTAGGTTCGGCGATTGTTGAAGTTTTTGTTAATGAAGATGGCAAAACAACTAAGCTCGTTTTTACCGGAGATATTGGACAGCCTAATCAGCCGATTATCGAGGATCCGGAAGAAATTTCCGGAGCAGACTTTATAATCACCGAATCTACTTATGGCAATCGTGTGCATAAAGCCTATGACAAAGAAGCGGAGCTGTCTGAGATCATTAATGACACTGTGGCTAAAGGTGGTAATGTAGTTATTCCTGCCTTTGCTGTAGGACGTACACAGGTACTTCTTTATTATTTCCAGAAGCTTCTGCAGGAAGGTCGTATCCCTCAGGTACCAATCATTATCGACAGTCCGATGGCGAGCAAAGCTACTGCTATCACGCTTACTAATCCTCAGGAATATGACGAAGAAGCGCGGGCTTTGTATGAAATGCACGGTAACAGGCTTTTAGCGATTCCAAATCTGCGTTTCACGGCAACTGCGCAGGAATCACGGATGATTAATGAGATGCCAGGGCCTAAAATTATCGTTTCTGCCAGTGGTATGGCAGACGCAGGACGTATACTGCATCATTTGAAGCATAATCTCTGGCATGAAAACTGCTCTGTCATTATTGCCGGCTATCAGGCTGAGGGAACAATGGGACGTCGGTTGATAGAAGGTTCCAAGCAGGTTAAGATTATGGGTGAAGATATTAAGGTAAATGCCAAAATCTACAATATGAAAGGGTTTTCGGCACATGCGGACAAGGAACAGCTGCTTGAATGGTACGGTAAGATGAAACAGCCGCCGAAAGCATTTTTCGTTACACATGGTGAGTTTGATGCTGCCAGCAATTTCGCTGATGAGCTGCAGCGCCGTTTGGGTACAGCTGCTTATATCCCGCAATATGGGGATAGTGTCACGATAAATGGTACTGAATGGAATGTTACGACTTCGAATATCGTGACGACAGTTCCGGAAGTGGCGGCACTTAGAGAGTATTTGCGGCAGTTTGAGAGTTCTTATTTGCAGTATCGTACTAAAATTGAGCAGATCGTTGCTCGTGACGGTGATAAAGCAGCTGGTATACGCAAAAAGATGGAAAAAATCAGAAAATATGTGGATGACATGCTGTCATCGCTGTAGGGTTTTCAGTAAAGGAGTTTTTGAAAAATATGAATTATGTTAGTTTGTGTAGAAGATTGGCTGTTTGTACTGCTTTAGGTATAGCGTTATCCTTGCCGGTTGGAGCAGTTTGGAATACAATGCAGCCTCAGTTGGCTTATGCTGAAGAATACAGCAGCCTGCGTGGAAATATTATTGAAAATGCGTATCTTTTAGTTGGAACCCCTTTTAAAATGGGCGGCAGTTTTCCGTCAGAAGGATTTGATGGTTCCGGTTATGTGCAGTATGTTTTTGGTGAAAGTGGTATCGCGTTGCCGCGAACTGTTGATGAGCAATATGACGTAGGCAGGAGAATCGGAAAAGATGATCTGCTTCCGGGAGATCTGGTATTTTATAGCACTGATGGCCCAGGAGCGACCTTCTGCGGTATTTACAGCGGAGATGGTAAATTCATTTATGCCGGTACTAAAAATGGCGTAATTGAAGGTGAAGCGTTTGGTCCTTATTGGGATGAACGTTTTTATGGGGCCAGAAGGATCATTGATTGAGATGGTAGTTTTTATTTAGAATGATCAATAAAAAATACAGCCGCTTTTTGAAAGCGGCTGTATTTTTTTGTATTATGCCAAAGTAGTATAAAAACAATACATTTGTACAAGAAAAAACAGAAAGATAAAATAATTTTAAAAATATATTGACATAGTGTTAAGGTGTTGTTATACTTATTTCAATGTTTCGACAAATCATCAGGTTACAGGTTATGACTGGGAATGGACAGTGGAAGGCTTTCAGAAAGCCGGCGGTAGATGCGAGCCGGTAAGCGTGGAAATAAGTCCTCTCACCCAGGAACTCTTTTTCTGAGGGCGAATGTAGGGAAAAGCGCAGGGCTGCGTTAAAGGCCTCAGAGTATAATTTAGGGTGGTACCGCGTACTTAACGCCCCTATCGGCTATGCCGGTAGGGGCTTTTTTGTTGAATTTGTTGGGCAGCAAGGGAGGGGAATTTATGAACAAGCAGCGTAAAATGTTGCGTGAACGTCTGCTGAGGTCAGAGATTTTGGTTTTGCCGGGTGTTTATGATGCTTTGACGGCAAAAATTGCGGCAGAAGTAGGGTTTGATGCACTGGTTATGGGAGGTTATAGTATCGCTGCCTCCAGATTAGGGCAGCCGGATGTAGGTTACCTTTCGATGACTGAAATGGTGCAGGCTGTGAAATGTATTGTGGATGCCACAGAATTACCGGTATTTGCCGATGGTGATACTGGTTACGGAAATGCGTTAAGCGTACGGAGGACGATGCAGGAATATGAAAAAGCCGGAGCAGCTGCAGTGCTTTTTGAAGATCAGGTATGGCCTAAACGTTGTGGACATATGGTCGGTAAGCAGGTCATAGATGCATCTGAGCATGCGAAAAAACTGCGGGCTGCTGCTGATGCCAGAACTGATGAGGATTTTTTACTGATTGCCAGAACTGATGCGAGGGCTGTGAATGGACTGGAGGATGCTGTTGAACGCGGCAAATTGTATTTAGATAACGGAGCTGAAGCTTTGTTTATAGAAGCGCCGCAGGATATAAGAGAATTAGAAGCTGTTACGAAAGCTTTTCCAGATACCATACTGATAGCTAATATGATCGAAGGCGGCAGGACACCGAACCTGACTGCAAAAGATTTGGAAAATATAGGATTTAAAATAGTGTTCTGGCCCTGCAGTGCCTTATACGTCATTACGCAGGCTTTTAAAGAAGCAATGACAGTGCTGCATCAAACGGGGACGACTAAGGCCTATGAAGATAAAATGATGCATTTTACTGATTTTAACAGGTTCATCGGTCTTGATGATTATATGAAGCTGGAGAAACTCTATAAATAAAAAATTATGAGGTGAGAGTAATGAAAATGTCGCAAATGTTTAAAACTACTTTGGCTGCCGCTATGATTATGGCATTGGCAGTAACGGCCGGCTGCGGTGGGGGCGGAGATAAAAAATCTGCCGGCAGCGAAAAGGTGACTTTGAAACTGGCTCACAATTTGCCAACGGCACATCCGCTGGCCCAGGGAATGGAGGCTTTTAATAAAAAGCTTACTGAAAAATCCAACGGCACTATTACATTGAACATCTATCCTTCCGGACAGCTGTTCAACGATAAAAGTATGAATGACGCAATTATGTCTGGTGGCATTGATATGGGGCTTAATTCCACAGCAATGTGGTCAACTGTTATTCCGGCAATGGAAGTTTTTGACGTACCGTTTCTGTTCCCAAGTTATGAAAAAGTCGATCATGCCATCGACGGAGGCTTGGGTGATAAATTAGCAGGCGAATTGAAGAAGAAGGGTGTGCGTCCTGTGATCTGGGCTGATTATGGCTTTGTGCAGTTCGCTAACAGCAAAAAGGAAATTACTAAACCTGAGGATTTTGCAGGACTGAAGCTGCGTGGTTATGGTGAGCTGCCTTCAGAAACGATTAAAGCACTTGGTGCTTCTCCTGTAACTATGGGATCAGGTGAAGTTTATATGGCCATTCAGCGCGGTGTTGTTGATGGACAAACTTCTGGAACTACAGCTATGTATGACCGTAAAATGTTTGAAGTTACCAAATATCTGACTATTACTAATCATGCTTATCCTGAGTTTATTCTGGCGATGAATGAAAAATCTTTTCAAAGACTGACTCCGGAACAGCAAAAAATAGTAACCGACGCTGCAAATGAAGTGCGTGACGAACTGCGTAAAAATGCTAAAGCAGAGGATATGGCTGCTTTAGAGAAATTAAAAGAAAAAGGTATGCAGGTTTACGTTGTTCCTGAGGCTGAGCTGCCGGCATGGCAGTCTGCTACTAAACCAGTTTGGGATATTTTTGTTAAACATACTGGGGATCTTGGTAAGGAATTGATCGAAATATGCAGTAAACAATAGATAAATTCTTAATTGACCGCTGCCATAAGCGGCAGCGGTTTTTATTTTGGAAAAGAATGAGAGGAAAAAGACTTGAAAAGCGCGCTCGAGGTCTATGAAAAATTTTTGAACGCTATTACTAAAGCAGTTGGCGTCATTGCCGGCATTCTATTGCTGCTGCCGGCGTTGATGGTCTTTTATGAAGTTGTGATGCGAGGTTTGTTCAATGCGCCGACAGAATGGTCAATAGAACTTTCTGTATATTGTGTTTTAGTAGCAGGTTTTTTAGGGATGTCCGTTACTTATGCTGCTGGCAAGCACATCCATGTCGATATTGTTTTAAGCCATTTATCAGCACGTACCCGTTGTTATATCGAACTTTTTACAACTATTGTTGGTATTTTTTTCTGTGCCGTATTTGTAATGCAGTCTTTGGATATGGCATTGCTTTCATATGAGATGGATAATACTTCACCAAGTACTCTGCGAACTCCTATGTGGATTCCTCAGATGTCGCTGCCGATTGGTATGGGGCTGTTGCTACTACAGTTTGTACGTACCCTGCTTATAGATATTCAAAAAATCAGCAGCGGTGAATTCAGTAAGGAGGCGGAATAAGATGCTTGTTATTTTTACCGTTATCTTACTGGGACTTTTGGTTTTGGGACTGCCGGTAGCCTTCTCACTGGGAACGGCGGGACTTTTCGGTATGTTTGCTTTTATGGGCGGAGGATCTTCTTTGGCCCAGATACCGATTTTGGCTTACAAATCTTTGGATGATTTCGTGTTAACGGCTGTCCCGTTATATATTTTAATGAGCCAGATTCTTTTAACAGGCAAAGTAGGCAACGATTTATTTGAGCTGGGCAATAAATGGCTGCGTCATTTGCCTGGGGGGTTAGGTGTAGCTACAGTTTTTGCCTGTGCAATTTTTGCTGCGATTACAGGCTCGTCTGTTGCCTGCGCCGTTACTATTGGTGCTATTGCCATTCCTGAGATGCTGTCCCGTGGTTATGAAAGAACGTTAGTTCTAGGAGCTGTTGCAGCAGGTGGTACCTTAGGCATTCTGATCCCGCCATCGATACCAATGATTTTGTATGGCGCTATTACTGGTGAATCGGTAGGTCAGTTGTTTATGTCCGGCGTTGTACCGGGGGTTATTTTGACACTGCTGTTTATTGCTGTGGTTGTTTACAGCTCAAGAAAGCTGCCTTTGCAGGAAGCGGCCAGCTGGGAGGAACGTTTTCAGGCGCTAAGAAGTTCTTTTTGGGGACTGCTGCTGCCGGTGCTTGTCGTTGGCGGTATTTATACGGGAGCGTTTACTCCTACTGAAGCTGCTGCTATAGGTACGGTTTACAGTTTGTTTATTACTTTTGTTATTTACCGTACGCTTGGTCTGAAGGATATGCCGGAAATTTTGCTGGATACAGTCAAAACGACTTCGATGATTTTCGCGATTATGATCGGCGCAACTTTATTTGGTTTCGTTTTAACTATTCTGCAGGTTCCGCAGGCTTTGACGAGCCTGGTTGCCGAAATGGAAACCAGCCGGTGGATAGTCTTTATCGCAATTAATATTCTGCTGTTGGTTTTGGGATGTATTTTGGAATCTATCTCCATTATTTTTATCACTTTGCCGATTTTGTATCCTATTATCATGAAATTGGGCTTCGATCCGATCTGGTTCAATGTTGTGATGTTGATCAATCTGGAGCTGGCTCTTATCACGCCGCCGGTTGGAATGAATCTGTTTGTTTTGCAGGGCATCAGCCCAGATAGTAAAATGACACAGATCATCAAAGGTGTTATTCCTTTTGGCATTATTATGGCGCTGGAAATTTTGCTGCTGTGTTTCTTCCCGGAGATAGCTACATGGCTCCCCGGTATAGTAAAATAGCGGTTTTTGTTGACATAGTAAGTTAAAAAGAATATAATTAATTAGTCATAGTGAAGGATGCTTATTGACAAGCATCCTTCATTAATTTTAGAGTAGTTTTATTTGACCGCAGGCTTTTGTTGTATATGGCATAGCTCGGTTTGGATTTACAGGCGGTATGCCGTCTGCTCAAAAGAGAGGAAGATAGGATTTATGTTAAGAAATGATTTACGCAATATTGCCATTATTGCCCACGTTGACCATGGCAAGACTACCCTCGTAGACGCAATGCTCAAACAAAGCGGTATTTTCCGTGCTAACGAGCATGTCGAAGAACGTGTAATGGATTCCAACGCTTTGGAACGTGAACGCGGTATTACTATTTTAGCTAAAAATACAGCTGTTATGCACAAAGATACTAAAATCAATATTCTTGATACCCCCGGCCATGCTGATTTCGGCGGTGAAGTTGAACGCGTGCTTACTATGGTCGATGGCGTATTATTGCTGGTTGATGCTTATGAAGGGCCTATGCCGCAGACTAAGTATGTTTTGCGCAAAGCGCTTGAACAGCATCTGAAACCAATTGTAGTTATCAATAAAATTGACCGTCCTGACCAACGTGTTGAAGAGGTTATTGATGAAGTTTTAGACCTTTTCATTGAGCTTGGTGCTGATGATGATCAACTGGAATTCCCGGTAGTATTGACTTCTGCCCGTAATGGTATTGCTAAATTAACTATGGAAGAAGAAAGCGACAATTTAGAAGCTTTGTTCAAAGTGATTTTGGAAAATATTCCCGCTCCGGATGTTGAAGTAGACGCACCTTTGCAAATGCTGGTCAATACCTTGGATTATGATGATTATGTAGGACGTATCGTTGTCGGTCGTGTGATCCGCGGTACTATCCATAACGGTGAAACTATTACTTTGATGGATGAAGAGGGCGAGCGTAAAGCGAAGATCGGCCGTCTGTATACCTATGAAGGCTTGAAACGTGCTGAGACGCAGGAAGTTGGAGCCGGCGACATCGTTGCTTTGATCGGTTTGGCAGATGCCAATATCGGCGATACTATCGCTGATGCAGAAAGTCCTGAAAAATTAAAAGGCATCAGTATTGATGAGCCTACGCTGTCGATGGTATTCTCTGTTAATAACAGTCCTTTTGCAGGTCGTGAAGGTGAATATGTTACCAGTCGTCATCTTCGTGACCGTTTGTTTAAAGAAATCAAAACTAATGTTTCGATGCGTTTAGAAGAAACCGAAAGTCCAGATGCATTTATTGTTTCCGGACGTGGTGAGCTGCATTTGTCTGTATTGATCGAAACTATGCGCCGTGAAGGTTATGAGCTGCAGGTCGGCAAACCTAAAGTAATCATGCATCATGATGAAACCGGTACTTTACAGGAGCCTATGGAAGCTTTAACAATTGACGTTCCGCAGGAATTTATGGGAGCTGTTATGGAAGGGCTGGGACTGCGTAAGGCTGAACTGACTAACATGACAGAGATGGCCGGCTACCTGCGTATGGAATTTGTGATCCCCGCCCGCGGACTTATTGGTTTCCGTAACCAGTTCCTGACAGATACTAAAGGTAACGGTGTTATGAATCATGTGTTCGCAGGTTATGCTGATTATAAAGGCGAGATCCCCGGACGTACAAGAGGCAGCCTGGTTGCTTTTGAAAACGGCGAAACTACATCCTACGGTATAGGCAACGCGCAGGAACGCGGGAATATGTTCATCATTCCTGGCGAACAGGTCTATGAAGGGCAGATCATTGGTGAAAACAGCCGTGATGATGATATGGATGTCAATCCCTGTAAAAAGAAACATGTCAGCAATATGCGTGCCAGCGGCAGCGATGATACTATTCGTCTGATTCCGCCTAAGACTTTCTCTTTAGAGCAGGCTTTGGAGCATATCAACGATGATGAACTGGTTGAAGTTACTCCGAAGAATATTCGGATGCGTAAAAAGATTCTTGATCGTGTTGAGCGTGGTCGTCAGCGTTCCCGTAACAAAGCATAATAATACAAAAATAAAAATTTTTCTAAAAAAAGAAGGATTTTGAGAATTTATGTAGAAGTAGGCTGTTAGCATATCTGACAACAAGGACGTTTGGAGGCGTAAAAGATGGATTTAAAAAATGCTGCACGTAAGCTTTGGCATAGCGATGTAGAAGAAGATCAAGTTTATAGCGGTCCGTACTTAGTTAAAGGCGGTCATATGGATATTTTGGTGCGCTCTCCGCGTCAATTCAGCGACGTACGCGAGTATGCTGATTCTTTAATGAGCGGTGCGACACTGATGGTATCTTTCGATGCTGTTGATTCTGCAATGAAAAACCGTATTTTTGACTATTTGAACGGTGTAAGTTACATTATTGGCGCAACTGTTTCTAAGGTCAGCGAAAATTTGCTGATGTACGCTCCAAATCATGTGGAAGTTGATAAGGAAGCTGTTAAAAAAAGTACTCGTTCTTGGTTAGGCAGATAGCACGCACTCATCTATAAAATATTAAAAGCTCATTCCTTTTTGGAATGAGCTTTTTTTACGTTAAGGCAGCTGCTGTTTATAATTTTCGCCAAGCTTTTTGATAAAACCGGCAAAGAGAATTGCTTCACCCTGCTCGTTATATTGCATCTGTCCGCGGCAGCGCACCCAAATCCATTTACCTTCTTTGTTTTGAGCACGATATTCAACATAGTGAATGTTGGCGCGTCCGTCTAAAATTTCCTGGTTGGATGCTAAAAAAGCGCTTTGATCATCTGGATGAACCTTGGCACCCCAGATGGCGGTAGCATTTTTGATGTATTCGCCAGGCAGAGCAAATTCTTCAACCATGGTTTTGGGATAATGGAAAACATCACTTTGGACGTCACAGACGTAGAGATAATCGTCGGTGCTGTTAACTAAAGCATCGTAGAGATATTCTGCCTGATAAGAAAAACTGTTTTTTTCAGACGGGTCAGACTGTTTTTGCAGGCCAGCGTCCTGCTGGCGTTTAAGTATATGGTAAGAACGTTTCTGCTCATACATTTTTTCATCGACACGGTTTAAAATATCAGTAAGAGAGTAATTGCTTGTAGACTGAACTTCTAAAAGCCCATAGGTGAAAGATGGTTCATAGGGCAGAGCATTTTTTTGTGCTGAATTTTTTAGTTCAATTAGGACTTTTTGCAGTATTTCCTTAACATTTTGCAGCGAATGTTCTGTAAAAACGACAATAAATTCATCGCCGCTGAGCCGGAAAAATATATCGCCGCTGCCCAGGTGTTTTTTTAAAGTCTGGCATATAGTGATAATAAGCTTATCGCCTTCACTGTGTCCATAATTGTCATTGACCTGTTTGAGTGAGTTTATATCAAACATACAGGTTATAAAACCATGGCAATTCTGATGAGCTGCTTTAATCAATTTTTCCAGAAGCTCTTTGCCTGCACGTCTGGTCAGTGTATTGGTCAGTTCATCAAAACAGGCATCATGGAAAGCTTTTTTGGAATCTGTTATATCTATAGATTGCTGCAGATGTACGATTGAGCCGTCAAACCAATTAATAAGGCTGTCATGGTTTTCGTAAATACGTCCGGTTTTAGAATTGACTTCTTCCCAGTGAATAGTCTTATTAGAAGACGGATCACGCAGTAATTTGGAAACAGGGCAGAAGTTACAGCGTTGGGACATATTCTGCTGCAATACCTGCCAGCATATTTTACCTTCAGGTGCTTTTAAGGCAAAACGGTCTTTCATCGTTTGGTTCATGAAAAGAATTTTATTAGTGTGGATATCAGTTACGTAGATGAGGTTATTCATGCCATTGATAATTGAAGTATAGACTTTCTGCTGTAATGCAGTTTGTTCAAAGGCATGCTTTTTTACAAAATATGCGCATAATATATTTACAACAGCAGTTAAACTGTCAGTGCTGAATTGCTGAAAATTGATTGCTTTTTCGTTTAATTCTAAAGCTGCAAAACCATAGAGATAATCGTCAAATCGCAGCGGATAAACTGTGGTTGGTCTTATATTATCGTTGTAACCGCATTCTGTTAATATGTGACTGAAATCTTTGCAGCTGATTTCACTCTTGAGCTTTAACTTTTTTGCGATAAGGTGAGCTTTATGGCTTAACAAAGACTGCTGTTGGGAAAGGGCTTCATTTGGATAGTGGAAAGCAGCCTGAAAATGTTTTTCGTTGCGCAGTTGAATCACAGAAATATGAGATAAATATTCTGTGAGACCAAGTGTTTTTTCTAAACTGGCAAGAAGATCATAAAAAGTATTTTCAAAAGAATATAACTTATCATATGCCTGTAAGAATTGTTGAGATTGTTTTAAATTATCAGTACTATAGTCAGCCATATGTATCATTCCTGTCTGTTAGGGTGTATTTATAATATTATAGCACTTTTAAGATATGAATGAAATATATAAACTAAAGCAAAAATAAAATAACGAAAGCTTTAATTAAGATGAGATAAAGCGTGTTTTGGAGAAAATAAAAAGCCTGCTCAAAAGAGCAGGCTTTAATCGCTGTAGAGATTAGTCCATAGCATTGACTTTTTTAGCAAGTCTTGATTTTTTGCGGTTTGCAGCATTCTTATGGATAATACCTTTACGAGAAGCTTTATCAATCAAACCGGTTGCAGTTGCAAAAGTTGCTTTTGCTTCTTCTGGAGAGCCGGTCTCGGTTACAGCAACTACTTTACGAGCTGCATTGCGGATAGCAGCCTTGATCGGAGCATTTTTTGCACGACGTTCTGCGTCGGTTTTTACACTACGAATGGAAGATTTAATGTTCGGCAACGAATTCACCTCCTACAATTAAATACGTTTACTAAAGTATTCTACCACGAAGGAGTTAATTCTGCAAGGGATTTCTGCAAATTATTCCACAAAAGACTTTATTTGATAATTTTGGTAGCGATACGCTCGGGTTTAATGTCGGCAAAAGAACGTTTTTCAAGCGGTTTGGCCGGATAACCCAAGGCCAAAGCTGAAACAGGTTTGAAGCCTTCCGGCAGTTCAAGGCTGGCTACAAATTGAGGACTTTGCGGAATACGATTTAAAAGAGCCCAAAGATAAACTGAACCAAGGCCGATATCAGTAGCAGCCAATTGCATATTTTCAAGAATACAGCCAACATCAGCTATGTAAACCATCTGGCCGTCATCTTTAGGCTTAGCTGAAATGACGATTAAAGTAGGGGCGCCGTAAAACGGATTGTATTTGGTGTTTCCGAAAGCTTGACCGCAGTATTCTGCAAAGTTTTCGAGAATTTTGGGATTTTGCACAACAGAAATATATAGTTCGTCATATGCTCCATGACCAACAGGAGAAGCCCAGCCGGCGGCTAAAACTGTTTGCAGCTGGGAATCGCTTATTTGTTCTGGTTTGTAGACTCTGGTAGAGCGGCGGGTTGCAATAGCGGTTAAGGTATCCATAATATAACTTCCTTTCTTGTAATAATTCTTTTATTATTACTTATATTGTAACAGGTTGATGCTTTGATTTGCTGTAAATTATTTGTGAAGTGACTAAAAATACCATTATATATACTTTCATAATCTTTAACATAAATATTTTTTGTTACAGCAGCTTTTATTTATAAGTGCTTTACTAATAAGAGTTAGTATTTGCTTAATTACCGGCAAAAATGATATAATATTTTGCAGTGAATTTACGGCGGATGTTCCGCTTTAGCAAGATTATATATGAAGGAGAATATGATGGACCAGAATAAGATCCGTAATTTTTCTATAATTGCCCATATCGATCACGGTAAATCTACTTTGGCAGACAGATTGATAGAATATACCGGTACTTTAACTAAACGCGAGATGGAAGCACAGATCCTCGATTCAATGGACCTTGAACGTGAACGCGGTATTACAATCAAAGCGCAGGCCGTGCGCAGCAGCTATAAGGCTAAGAATGGCGAAGAGTACATGCTTAATTTCATTGATACTCCAGGGCATGTTGATTTTACATATGAGGTATCGAGAGCTTTAGCTGCATGCGAAGGTGCTTTGCTTGTTATTGATGCTACGCAGGGGATTGAAGCTCAGACTTTGGCTAATGTCTATTTGGCTTTAGATAATGATTTGGAAATTATCCCGGTTATTAATAAAGTCGATCTTCCAAGTGCTGATCCTGACCGAGTCAAGCATGAGATAGAAGAGGTTATCGGGATCGATGCATCAGAGGCCGTTTTGACGAGTGCGAAGACAGGTTTGGGTATTGAAGATGTACTTGAAGCTATTGTTGCTAAAGTACCGGCACCTTCCGGTATAAGTGACAGCCCTTTAAAAGCTTTGGTATTTGATTCTAAATTTGATGCGTATAAGGGTGTCGTTTTATATGTGCGTGTTATTGACGGACGTATAAAACCTGGTATGAAAATTAAAATGATGGCTACCAATGCTGAATTTGAAGTAACAGAGGTTGGTGTTTTTAAACCTAATCTTGTTAATGTTGATTCATTGGAGGTTGGGCAGGTTGGATTTTTTGCTGCAGCAATCAAAAATGTTAAAGACGCACGTGTCGGGGATACAGTTACTGATGCCAATAATCCGGCAGCCGAAGCACTGCCTGGTTATCGTAAAGCTACGCCGATGGTTTTCTGTGGTCTGTATCCGGTAGAAAACTCAGATTATGATAATTTACGGGATGCGCTTGAAAAACTACAGCTCAACGATGCCTCACTGGTTTTTGAACCGGAAACATCAGTAGCGCTTGGATTTGGTTTTCGCTGTGGTTTTTTAGGTCTGCTGCATATGGATGTTATCAAGGAACGTCTGGAGCGTGAATATAATCTAACGCTGATTACAACGGCTCCAAACGTTATTTACCAGGTATTTCGCACCAATGGTGATGTGGAATTGGTTGATAATCCGTCTAATTTCCCTGATCCAACAGTGATCGACCATGTAGAAGAACCTTACGTTAACGCTACAATTATTGTACCTAAAGACTATGTTGGTGCAGTAATGGAGCTTTCTCAGGAAAAACGCGGTGAGTATGAAAATATGACCTATTTAGATGAAACACGTGTTATGATTCACTATGCACTTCCGCTTAGTGAGATAATTTATGATTATTTTGATCGGTTGAAGTCAGTAACCAGAGGTTATGCTTCTTTGGACTATGAGCTGGCCGGTTATCGTGCTTCCAGCTTGGTAAAGGTAGATATTTTGCTGAATGGAGAACCGGTGGATGCCCTGTCAGCTATAGTACACCGTGAAAAAGCTGTTTCCAGGGGACGTCAGCTGGTAGAAAAACTGCGCAGTCTTATTCCGCGTCAGATGTTTGAGATACCTGTACAGGCTGCCATAGGTAATAAAGTTATTGCCCGCGAAAATGTAAGAGCGATGCGCAAAGACGTATTGGCTAAGTGTTATGGCGGTGATATCAGCCGCAAGCGCAAATTGTTGGAAAAACAAAAAGAAGGTAAGAAACGCATGAAGCAGGTCGGCAGTGTAGAGCTGCCGCAAGAAGCTTTTATGGCGATTTTGAAGATGGATTAAAATGCAAAAATGGGAACAAATCCAGGGGGTATATATACATACCCCTTTTTGCTTGCAAAAATGTTTATATTGTGACTTTGCTTCATATGCAGGTGCTGACACAGAAACTATGGAAAAGTATGTTGATGCTGTCTGCAGTGAAATAATGATGCGCAGCAATGAAGTGACTATTGCAGATCAGGCCACGCTGTATTTTGGCGGCGGGACTCCCTCGTTGCTTTCGGAAAAGCTTTTGGCGAAACTGGTAGAAGCTTTGCAAAAAAATGGATGCTGGCTGCAACCGGCAGAGGCAACGATTGAAGTTAATCCCGGTACTGCCGATTTGGATAAGCTGCGTTTTTTTAAAGATTTGGGATTTGATCGTATAAGCTTTGGTGTTCAAAGTCTTAACGATGCCGAACTTCGGGCTGTTGGCAGGATACATACGGCCAACGAGGCTTTAGACGCTATTACAATGGCAGAGAAGGCTGGTTTTACACGAGTCAGTGCTGACCTTATTTATGGCTTGCCGGAGCAGTCCCTTCAAACTCTGAAGACCAGTCTGCAGAATTTAACAGCGGCAGGGTTGCAGCATTTGTCGGTATATGGTTTGACGATTGAAAAAAATACGCCTTTGGCAGGTATGCTGGACAAAGGAAAAGTTGAGTTGCCGGACGAAGATTGTCAGCTGGCAATGTATGAATTGGTACAGGAGTATCTGGAAGCACAGGGACTGCATAGATATGAGATTTCAAATTATGCAGTGTCAGGTCAGGAGTCAAGGCATAACCTTGTTTACTGGCATTATCTGCCGTATTTGTCTTTTGGCAGTTCCGCCTGCAGCTTTAATGGCAGTCAACGTTTTACAGCAACAGATTCTGTAACTGATTATATTGAAAGTATTCAAAGTGGCAAAAGTTGTGGAGGCTTTGAAGATCTGACAAAAGAAATGCAGCTGTCAGAATATTTATTTATGGGTTTACGGACGACGGTAGGGATAGATTTAATAGAAACTGAACAACGTTTTGGCTGTGATGTAATGTTAGAATTTGGGGTTGAATTAGAAAAATTTATTAGAGGAAATTTAGTATTCTGTGATATTGAGCATAGGCGGATGAGGCTGACGGAGCAAGGGATGCGCTTTAGCAATGAAATTTTTGAAATCTTTGTGAAGTAAGAAAAATTGGTTGACAACTGTTAAGGTCAGTGCTATTCTAATACCAAGATGTTAGCACTCTAATGAGATGAGTGCTAACAATCGAGTTGGAGGTGGGATCGTGTTAAACGAAAGAAAGAAAAAGATCCTGCAAATTATCATAGAAGACTACATTTCATCAGCTGAGCCGGTTGGTTCACGTACTATTGCCCGCAAGTATGACTTAGGGCTCAGCCCGGCAACGATCCGTAATGAGATGTCAGACCTTGAGCTTCTGGGTTATTTGGAACAGCCGCATACTTCAGCGGGACGTATTCCATCTGCTCAGGCTTATCGTTTTTATGTAGATGCCCTGATTGAACCGGGGACATTGACAGATAATGATATGGCATTAATAGATGGCTGGTATAATGAACGTCGTCGTAACATTGATGATATTTTCCAGTCGACAGCCAAGATCTTGTCACGTATGACACAGAATGTTTCCATGGTTTTGACTAACCAGCAGACGATTGCAAATTTCTGTTATTTAAAATTTTTGCCGCTTGACAGTCAGCATGCTATTTTATGTATCGTTGCCGATGATGGCAGTATAGATACGAATGTTGTTGATATTCCTTTAGGTATGTCTTCTGAAGAGATGGATTATCTGGCTGGTAAAATGAGCAAATTGCTGGAAGATCGCAATCTTAGCGATATTTCTGTGGAGATTTTGCAGAATGTCCATACAGATGTGGTCGAGGATAAACTCATTTTTTCATCATTACTGCAGGCTGTACGTAAAATGACAGGGCGCAGGCAGGAACAGAAGGTATTTTTAGGCGGAACAAAGCAACTGCTTAATCAACCGGAATTCCGTGATGTGGAAAGAGTCAGAAACCTGCTTGGTATATTAGAAGAAGAAAAGGTCCTGAAGGATCTTTTGCAGGGTGGTGAAGATTCAGGCCTTAAGGTAACGATAGGTTCTGAAAATAAATTTACCGGTATTCAGGATTGCAGTATGGTTCAGGCTACTTATCGTCTGAATGGTCAGATCGTAGGTACGATGGCAGTATTAGGTCCAACCCGTATGGAATACGGTAAGGTCATTTCTGTAATGGATTACCTGCATAAATATCTGAAAACAATTTTAGATAAGTAAAAAGACTATAAGGAGGAAGTGTTTTGCAAACAGAAGATTTGAAGGAAAGCTCAAAGCAAACAACTGCCGAAGAAACACCTCAGCAGGAAGCTCAAACGAATACAGCCGATGCTGCTAATGGAGTCGATGAGACTGCCGGGAAAAAGAGTGAGGGAGCTGCTGAAGAAAAAACTCCTGAACAGGATGAAAAGGATGTTAAGATCGAAGAACTGCAGAACCGTATTTTAAGGCTGCAGGCAGATTTTGATAATTTCCGCCGACGCAATACGTCCGAACGTGAACAGCTGGCAACTTTTGTTACCGCTGATGTTGTCGGAAAATTTTTAAAGGTGTTGGATAATTTTGAACGTGCTGAAGACGCCGCCAGAAAATCTGATGATGCCGCCGGAATTTATTCAGGTATTGAAATGATTAGGCGTCAGTTCGAGCAGACTTTTAAAGATTTGGGCGTAGAAGAAATAAAAGCACAGGGCGAAAAATTCGATCCTGAGATGCATGAGGCTGTGATGAGGGGGCAAAATCCCGATATGGATGATGACACTGTAGAGATGGTTCTGGAAAAGGGCTATAAATTACGTGATAAAGTTATCCGGCACAGCAAAGTTAAAGTTATCAGCAACGAATAGTTGCCATATAAATTAAAATTAACATATAAACCCGAGGAGGAATAAATCATGTCTAAAGTAATTGGTATTGACTTAGGTACTACTAACTCTGTAGTAGCAGTAATGGAAGGCGGCGAACCTACCGTTATCACTAATCAGGAAGGCAGCCGTTTAACTCCGTCCGTAGTTGGTTTTTCCAAAAACGGCGAACGTTTAGTTGGTCAGCTGGCAAAACGTCAGGCAGTATCCAACACTGACAGAACTATTAGTTCTATTAAACGTCATATGGGTACTGACTATAAAGTAGACATCGAAGGAAAGAAATACTCTCCGCAGGAGATCTCCGCTATGATTCTTCAGAAACTGAAAGCAGACGCCGAAAGCTATCTGGGAGAAAAAGTAACGGAGGCCGTTATCACTGTTCCTGCTTACTTCTCTGACAGTCAACGTCAGGCAACTAAAGATGCCGGCCGTATCGCAGGCTTGGAAGTTCTCCGTATCATCAACGAGCCTACTGCTGCATCTTTGGCGTATGGTATTGATAAAAGCGACGACCATACCGTTATGGTTTATGACCTTGGCGGCGGTACTTTCGACGTATCTATCCTTGATGTAGGTGACGGTGTTTTTGAAGTAAAAGCTACTAACGGTGATACTCATTTAGGCGGCGATGATTTTGACCAGAAAATCGTTGACTGGATGGTTGCTGAATTTAAGAAAAATGAAGGCATTGATCTGAGTAATGACCGTATGGCTATGCAGCGTTTGCGTGAAGCCGCTGAAAAAGCAAAAATCGAATTATCCGGTGTTTTGACTACTAATATCAACCTGCCGTTTATTACTGCCGGTGCTGAAGGTCCGAAGCATTTGGATATGGATCTGACTCGTGCAAAATTTGACGAATTGACTGCTGATCTCGTTGAACGCACAATGGAGCCGACCCGCAAGGCTATGGCTGACGCCGGCCTGTCTGCTTCTGATATCAATAAAGTTATCTTGGTAGGCGGTTCTTCCCGTATTCCTGCTGTACAGGAAGCTTTGAAAAAATTTATCGGTAAAGAGCCTTACCGTGGTGTAAACCCTGACGAATGTGTTGCCGTTGGTGCTGCCATTCAGGCCGGCGTTTTGGCAGGTGAAGTAAAAGACGTGCTTTTACTTGACGTAACTCCGTTGTCTTTGGGTATAGAAACTTTGGGTGGTGTGTGCACAAAGATCAGTAAACGTAATACTACCATCCCGACTTCCCGTAAGCAGGTCTTCTCTACTGCTGCTGATAATCAGCCTTCAGTTGATATCCATGTACTGCAGGGTGAACGTGAAATGGCTGCCGATAATAAAACTCTGGGACGTTTTGAGCTTTCCGGAATCCCGGCTGCTCCTCGTGGAGTACCGAAGATCGAAGTTGCTTTCGATATCGATGCTAATGGTATCGTAAATGTAAGCGCTAAGGATCTTGGTACCGGTAAAGAACAAAAAATCACTATTACGTCTTCAGGTACTTTGGAAAAAGACGAAATCGACCGTCTGGTAAAAGAAGCAGAGGCTAATGCTGAAGCTGATAAAAAACGTAAAGAAGGCGTTGAAGTACGTAATAATGCTGACTCCCTGTGCTATCAAGCCGAAAAGACCATTAAAGATATGGAAGGCAAAGGTCCTGATAATCTGCTTGAAAAAGTACAGGCAGCGCTTGATACTTTAAAAGAGACTCTGAAAGGCGAAGATATGGAAAAAATCAAAGCAGATACTGAAGCTTTGACCAAACCTCTTTATGAACTTTCCGCAGAGCTGTACAAACAAACTGAAGCTGCTAAAGGTGCTGAAGGTACTGAAACAGCCGAGGGCGCAAAAAAAGCTGATGACGATGTTGTTGACGCCGAAGTGGTTGACGAAGACAAAAAATAATCGGCTTAGGATGGTGTAAACTTTGAGTAAAAAAGATTATTATGACGTGCTAGGCGTGTCTAAAACCGCTACAGCAGATGAAATTAAAAAAGCATACCGCAAACTGGCACGTCAGTATCATCCTGATGTGAATAAAGATAATCCGGAAGCGGCTGAGAAATTTAAAGAAGCGTCCGAGGCTTACAGTGTACTCAGCGATGAGCAGAAACGTGCCCAATATGACCAGTTTGGACATGCTGCTTTTGAAAACGGCGGTGCCGGCGGTGCTGGTGGATTTGGGGGCTTTGAAGGTTTCGGCGGTTTTGGCGGCGGAGGCATGGAAGATATTTTTGATATGTTCTTCGGCGGGCAGGGCCGCGGCTCGCGTGGTTCTAATGCCGGTCCTCAGCGCGGTGCTGATTTACGCTTTGACCTGGAAATCACTTTTGAAGAAGCTGCGTTTGGTTTAGAACGTGAGATCAGTTTATATCGTGACGAACAATGTCCGCATTGTCATGGGAATGGTGCGGAACCTGGTTCTAAAGTTGAAACTTGCCCTGAATGTCACGGAAGTGGCGAGATCCGTTTTACTCAAAACACTATGTTCGGACAGATGACCAATGTACGGCCATGTCCTAAATGTCATGGTGAAGGCAAGATCATCAGCGAACCATGTAAGGAATGTCGCGGACAGGGCACTGTTAAAAAGAATAAAAAACTTAAAGTCAAGATCCCTGCAGGTGTTGACAACGGTTCCCGCCTGCGGGTAGCCGGAGAAGGCGAAGCAGGGGTTAAAGGCGGACCAAGCGGTGATTTGTATGTATATTTGTATGTTAAACCGCATAAGTTTTTTGAGCGCGATGGTACTACTGTTTACTGCGAAGTGCCGATCAATATTGTACAGGCAACTTTGGGTGATGAGATTAAGGTTCCTACGCTGGATGGACAGGTTGTGATGAAGGTTCCGGAAGGAACTCAGCCTGGAAAGGTACTGCGTTTGAAGGGCAAAGGCATTCCCAGTTTGCGTAACAGTACACGCGGCGACCAGTTAGTCAGGATCAAAGTTGTTGTGCCGCAGAAGCTGAATGAAAAACAGAAAGATGCTTTGCGTAAATTTGCCGAGATCAGTAAAGATAACATTAATCCTGAAGAAAAAGGCTTTTTGAATAAGATTAAAGATTTATTTAAATAATGACTTGTATAAACTGCGGTTTGAACACCGCAGTTTATTTTTTTATGCCAAAAAATATGATATAATGTGAGCACTTGGCATTGAAATATCTTCTCAAACTGGTAGAAAAACACTTTCATATGGTAAAATATTTTAGAATAAGCTTTGTGTTTAATATATATGATAGTTATTTAAGGAGTGAGCGCTTTGTCACAATGGATAGAGGTAAGCATACAAACTACACATGAGGCAGCTGATCTGGTTGCCGAAATTATGCGTGCTGCAGGTGCAAACAATGGTGTTGTTATTGAGGACCCGGTTTTGATAAACACTTTGCGTAATTCAGGCACTTGGGAATTATGCGATATTCCTGAGCAGGAAAACACAGAAGTGGTTACGATAACTGCTTATTATCCGGAGGATGAAGAGCTGCAGCCACGTCTTACACAGATTGATGAGGACTTAACAAATTTGGAAACGCGTATTGGTAAATGTCGCTTTGGTAATACGTGTTTTCGTACTGTTTCCGAGCAGGATTGGGCTAACGAATGGAAACAGTATTTCCATGTTACGCATATTGGCAGAACATTGGTGATTAAGCCTACCTGGGAAAAATATACATCTAAAGCTGGTGAACATATTATTGAAATCGATCCAGGGATGGCGTTTGGTACAGGAACACATCATACGACCTGTATGTGTATGGAACGTTTGGAAAAAGTTCTGCGTCCTGATATGGAAGTATTTGATGTTGGTACTCTGGAATTCTGGCTATTGCTGCTGCTAAACTTGGTGCTAAAACAGTTAAAGCGGTGGATATTGATGCTACTGCGGTACGAGTAGCTATTGAAAATATTGCCGGCAATGAACTGACAGAAAAAATCAGTGTGCAACAGGGTGATTTGCTGCATGGTACAGAAGGTAAGGCTGATATTATCATTGCTAATATCATTGCCGATATTATTATTATGCTTCTGCAGGATATTCCCGGTAAGTTAAAATCCGGAGGAATATTCCTTGCCAGCGGTATTATTGAAGAACGGCAGAATGATGTATCAGCAGCTGCCTCCAAAGTCGGTTTGTGTGTCGAAGCTGTTGATGCCAAAGGCGGCTGGGTTGTTATGCAGATGCGTAAGGAGGACTGACGGTGCATAGATTTTTTATACCGCAGCCATACAGTGATACGATGACAATAATGGGTGTTGATGCCAGGCATATTTATACTGTACTGCGGATGCAATGCGGGTCCAGAGTACAGATTGTAAGTGATGATGGTGTCACGGCTCTTGCTGAAATTGCTGATGCTAATGAAAGTGTTGTGACAGTCAAATGTCTGGAGGTACTGGCGGAAAGTCATGAGCCTTCAGTGCGAATCGTACTGGCACAAGGGTTGGCTAAAGGTGAAAAAATGGATTTTATTATCCAGAAGGCTGTAGAACTGGGAGTCAGTGAGATTATACCAGTAGCTATGGAGCATTCGGTCGTACGCCTGGAAGGTGATAAAGCTGTTAAGAAAGCTGAGCGCTGGCAGAAAATTGCTGAAGCGGCTGCGAAACAGAGCAAGCGTGATATTATACCAATGGTGCAGCCAGTACAGACGATGGAACAGATGCTTGCTGATAATCCCTGTGACTGTAAACTGATAGCTTATGAATGTGAGGATAAGCTTGGTTTGAAGGCTGCGCTGCAAAAGGAGCAGGCTTTGAAGGAGCTGCTGCTGATCATAGGCCCGGAGGGCGGTATTTCCGAGACGGAATTACAGCAGGCCCGGACAGCTGGGGCATTGGTAGTAAGTTTAGGCAAGCGCATATTACGTGCAGAAACAGCTGCATTAGTAGCTGCGGCCGCAATATTTTATGAAACTGGTGATTTAGGAGGCTGATTGATGAAAAGAATAGCATTTTACACTTTAGGCTGTAAAGTCAATCAGGCCGATACTGCCAGCATGGAAGCGATATTTCGCAGTCATGGTTATACTGTAGTTGGTTTTAATTGCGAAGCTGATATTTATGTGATCAATACTTGTGTTGTTACCAATACGGGGCAGCGTAAATCGCGGCAGATGATCAATCGTGCTGTGCGCAGAAACCCAACTGCTTTCGTGGTTGTGACTGGCTGTTATCCACAGACGGCGGCAGAAGAAGTGAAGACAATTCCTGGTGTTGATCTTATTATCGGGAATCAGGATAGAGCAGATATCGTACGGTTGGTAGAAGAAGCTGCTGCTTTTCAGTCTGTTGATACAATAGACAGCGTGCGTAAGCTGAGTGCCAACACTGAGTTTGAAGAACTGAGTGCAGGTGATGTTAGTGATAAGACCAGAGCTTTTTTAAAAATACAGGAAGGCTGCAATCAATTCTGTACTTATTGTATTATTCCTTTTGCCCGCGGACCGTTGCGTTCGCGTAGTCTGACAAGTATCAGGGAAGAAGTTAAAAAGCTTGTAGCTTCTGGTTATAAAGAAATAGTGCTTATCGGTATTCACCTTGGCTGCTATGGTAAAGAACATGATGGAAAACTGACTTTATTTGATGCTGTTGAGGCAGCTTTAAGTGTAGAGGGTCTGCAGAGACTGCGGTTGGGGTCATTGGAATCAGTGGAGGTCGAAGCGAGGCTGCTTAATCTTATGGAAAAAGATAAACGGTTGTGCCGACAGCTGCATTTACCTTTGCAGGCAGGCTGTGATACAACTTTAGCCAGAATGCACAGGCCGTATGATACCCGACGTTTTACCGAACTTTTGGCCGATATCCGTAAACGTATTCCTGATATTGCCATTACTACTGATATTATTGCCGGATTCCCGGGTGAGACGGAAGATGAGTTTGCATCTACACTGGTTTTTGCAGAAAACTGCGGGTTCAGTAAAATGCATATTTTTCCTTATTCCAAACGGAAGGGAACTCCGGCCGAAAAAATGCCCAATCAAATTCCTGAAACTGTTAAGCAAAGACGTTGTGCACAACTTGCTGAGCTTGATCATAAGCAGCAGCAGAAATTTTTAGAACGTTTTGTTGGCAGTGCTGTGGAGGTATTGTTTGAGCAGACTGTTGAGGATGGCTATATAGAAGGTTTGACCAGTAATTATTTACGGGTCTATGTTCGGTCGGAAGCTGAACTATGTGGTAAGATAAGAAAAGTGAGATTATTGAAGGCTGAGACGAGTTTTTTAATCGGAGAATTGCTGAAGGAATAATAAAAAAGCTGCCGTTTAACGGCAGCTTTTCTTTTATTCAATGGTAATTAATTCATATTGATCATTACCCATGGAAAGTTCTTTCATGTAACTGAGCTGCCGCAGACCACGACGTGATTCGATCCGTTCCTGCAGATCATGCTTAGCAGCATCTGGTAAAGCAAAAACAAGGTCGATAGAAGCCTGATCGACGGCAAGAATATCTGTAGAAGCAAGTATGCCGATATCAGGGGTTGTTGGTGGTGCCGCAGCAAGCCCGGCACAGTCGCAGTCAACAGACATATTGCGCAATACATTGATATAAATGATTTGTTTACCAAAAAAATCTGTTGTAGCCTTTGCTGATTCAGCCATATTTTCCATAAAACGCTCTTGGCTATATTCCCAGGGGTTGGATGGGTCAGAGGTATGCAGCATGGCTTTGCCGATCCTGCCGTCTGCGTTGCCAATTGCTATGTTTTTCATTGAACCGCCAAATCCTCCCATAGTGTGTCCTTTAAAATGCGTCAAAACGATCATGGAATCATAATTAAGCATATTTTTAGCGATCGACATTTCCTGAAAATGTTTGCCTCCTTTTACTGGCAGCATTACTGCTCCTTCCTCGTCCATAATGTCTACAGTACAAAAATCCCAGCCGTTAACTTTTAATGTTTCGCGGTGGCCGGCGGTGGTATAGCGGTCACCTTTATAGAAAGTGTTGGTTTCGACTAAATTACTGTCAGGTACATGCTGCTGCAAAGCCATCACTATTTCCCGTGGGAGTATATTGGGACCGTTCTTTTCTCCTGTATGGATTTTGATAGCTACTTTACCATGTATATCCTGGTTGATTTTATCATATAGTTTGATCAGACTTACAGGGCTGATATCCTTGCTGAAATAAACGAGAGCTGTATTATTTACTGCTGTTTTTTCATTACTTTTAACAGTTGGTTCAACAGGAGAAGAAACTGTATTGGCAGTCATTCCACAAGCGCTGAATAATAAAGTTGCGGCAGCGGTATAAAGTAATGTTGATAAAAATTTTTTCACTGTAAATTCTCCTTTCTTAGATAAATGATTAAAAATACTTTAAGTTCAGTATAATGGCTGGAGTTGACTATAAGTCAAGCGTTTTATTAAAGATTTTTTTACTTTGTTAGTTACAGTTTGAAAATAAATTGTGAACAGAGTAAATAGAAAAAGGACTTTTAAATTTTCTGACGAATATTATAAAAATTAGGATCACTAAGGGGGGAAAGAAATGAACGACTGTATCTTTTGCCGAATTATTGCCGGAGAGATCCCGTCTGAAAGAGTTTATGAAGATGACAAAATGATCGTAATCCGTGATGTGGCTCCTGCTGCTCCGGTACACGTTTTAATGATACCGAAAGCTCATACTGAAAATATTATTACTGCAGAACCGGAGCTGCTCCTGTATATGTTTGGGAAAGTTAAGGAACTGGCTGAGAAACTTGGTGTTAATGAAAAAGGGTTTCGCATCGTTGCCAATACCGGTGATGATGGAGGGCAGACCGTTAAGCATTTGCATATCCATCTTTTAGGCGGTAAAGCATTGGGGTGGCCGCCCTGCTGATACCTTGACAAAAGGCCTATCATAAGATATAATTTACTGGTAATATTGTGCGGTAATTGCGGTCTGACGATAGTCAGCAATAGTGCAAAAAACGCATGAAATGCATATATACACTTCCCTAAGTGTGTGGAGGGAGGGAGATCAGATGGCAGAAATTAAAGTTGGCAAAAACGAAACATTGGACAGTGCGCTGCGCAGATTTAAAAGAGCAACCCAAAAGGCCGGAATTCTTTCTGAAGTTAGAAAGCGCGAACATTATGAAAAACCGAGCGTTCAACGTAAGAAAAAATCCGAAGCAGCCAGAAAACGTAAAACCAGATAATGGGGGCGTGCTGTATGTCTATTAAAGACCAATTGACAGAAGATATGAAACAGGCCATGAAGGACCGTGAAGCAGGTAAGCTGCGTTTATCGGTTATTCGTATGGTGCGTGCTAATATTAAAAATGTCGAAATCAATGAGAAGAAGGAACTGAATGATGATGAGGTTCTGGCTATCTTGCTGAAAGAGGTCAAGATGCGGCAGGATTCTTTGGTAGAATTCGAAAAAGCCGAACGCAGTGAATTAGCCGAGCAGGCTAAAGCAGAAATTGAGATTCTCAAAAAATATCTGCCTGAACCGCTTAGCGATGAAGAATTGCGTGTTATGGTTGCTGAAGCTATCTCCGAGACTGGTGCCGAAGGACCGAAAGCGATTGGTAAAGTAATGCCTGCTGTTATGGCGAAGGCTAAGGGCCGAGCCGACGGTAAACGTATCAATCAAATGGTACGCGAACTGCTTCAATAATGAATAATTAACTTAACAGGACCGAATATTCGGTCCTGTTATTTTTTATAGCCCTTATAACAGTTATCTAACTGTTATAAGGGCTATTTTTGTGCAAAAATGCAAAAAAATCAGATTATTTTTGTAGGTTTCTACATATTAGGCTCGTCTTTAGCTTTGTATACTGAAATCAAAGAACTAAATATGGAGGTGATTATCATAGCAAAGATTGTAGAAGCTGTGGAAGCTGTTAAGCTTGTCAGGTCAGGTGATGTTGTTATGATCGGAGGTTTTGGAAATGTAGGTAATCCAAAGAGGCTGATTGATTTACTGGCAGATACAGACATACATGATTTGACTGTTATTGCCAATGATCTTGGTACTCCTAATGTAGGCTTGGGAAGGTGGGTAAGGAATAGGATGCTGAAAAAAGCTATAGGTACCTATTTTACCTATAATACTGAAGCTGCGGAATTATATTTTGATGGAAAGTTAAATTTAGAGATGATGCCACAGGGCACATTTGCAGAAAGTATCCGTGCAGGAGGCTGCGGAATTGGCGGGTTTTATACAAAGGTTGGAGCTGGCACAGAGCTGACTGCGCATTGTGAAACAAAAGTTATTGACGGCGAAGCCTATGTTTTGGCGTATCCTTTGAAAGCAGACGTAGCCTTGTTACATGCCAGAAAAGCGGATGCTATGGGGAATTTAGTTTATGAAAAAACAGCAAGAAATTTTAATCCGCTTATGGCAACAGCAGCCGCTTTGACGATTGTGGAGGTTGATGAGATTGTAGAAACCGGTATGCTTTCGCCGGAAGAGATTGTAACACCTTATATTTATGTGGATGTTTTGGTAACGCAGAATCGGGGGGCAGTTAAATGAGAAACATGTCAGAAGCGGAAACAAAAGTAAGAATTGCTAAAAGAGTTGCGGAAATGCTGCCTGACGGTGGTTTTGTCAATTTAGGTGTAGGTATTCCCACAATGGCGGTTGATTATTTACCAGCAAATAAACATATTTATATTCAGACGGAAAATGGAATGCTAGGTGTTGGGCCTAAACAACTTAGCGGGGAGGCAATAATTCCTAATCTCATTAATGCCAGTCGTACACCGGTTACTGAAACGCCCGGATGCTGTTATTTTGATAGTGCTACATCTTTTGCAATGATCAGAAGTGGGCGTATGGATGCTACAGTTATCGGAGCCATACAGATAAATGAAGCGGGAGACCTGGCAAATTGGGCTTTGCCGGGCAAAGGTGTTTTAGGACCAGGGGGAGCAATGGATCTGGTCGTTGGAGTAAAAGAGGTGATCGTTGCGACATCTCATACGGCAAAAAATGGCAGGCATAAACTGGTAAAGGATTGTACTGTGCCGCTGACTGGGCGGAAAGTAGTTAATACTTTAGTCACAGAATATGCTGTATTTAAGTTTAAGGACGGAATGATGTTTTTACTGGAACATACTTCTGATGTTACATTGGAAGAAATTGCAGCAATGACATCTGCTCATTATGAGCTGGCTGAAAAAATTAGTATAAGGGAGGTATAGATATGCTGCAGCCGGTAGTCATAGATGGAATCAGGACGCCTATAGGAAAACTGAACGGAGCAATGAAGGACATACAGCCGGAGGAAATTGCTGCCTTTTTGTTGCAGAAAATATGTGAACGTAGTCATTTAGATATCAGACTTCTGGATGCAGTAATTTTAGGGCAGGCCAAGCAGAGCAGCGACCAGCCTAATATTGCAAGATTAGCTGCATTGATAACAAAATTTCCGCTTGAAGTACAGGCTTATACAGTACACAGACAATGTGGTTCTGGTATGCAGGCTGTCCAGAATGCGGCACAGGAGATTATGTGCGGCTATGCTGACTTCGTTTTAGCTGGTGGTGTCGAAAGTATGAGTAATGCCCAATATTATCTCAGAGAGGCACGGAGGGGTTATGCAGTAGGTAACGGGATTTTGCTGGATCCTAATACCGAAAGTCAGCCACGGTCACAGCCTGCTGACCAGTATGGAGTCCTGACAATGGGTATGACTGCAGAGAATATTGCTGAAAAATATGTTATCAGCAGAACGGCACAAGATTATTTTGCCTGCGAAAGTCAGGAAAAAGCTCAGGCTGCAATAAAAAGTGGACGCTTTGATGATGAGATTGAACCTTTGCCAGTAAAAAAGAAAAAAGAGATTTTGATGTTTGCTGCTGATGAGCATCCACGTTTGTCAACGATAGAAAAACTTGCAGAATTGAAGCCTGCTTTTAAAAAGGACGGCAGCGTAACGGCAGGCAATGCATCAGGACGAAATGACGGTGGAGCCATGTTGCTGATTGCTGAAGAAAGTGCGGCTGCAAAGGCAGGGTTAAAGCCTATGGCTAAAATAATCAGCCAGGCTTCAATAGGTGTTTCGCCGGCATATATGGGAATGGGGCCTGTGCCTGCAACAAGGTTGGCGCTGAAAAGGGCAGGGCTAAGGATCGAAGATATTGGACTGATAGAAATCAATGAAGCATTTGCAGCACAATCATTAGCGGTCATACAGGAGCTGGAAATTGATCTGACCAGGGTCAATGTAAATGGCGGTGCAATTGCTCTGGGGCATCCGATTGGTTGCTCTGGAGCAAGGATTTTAGTAACTTTATTGCATGAAATGCAGAAAAGACAGGTCAGATATGGCTTGGCTACTTTATGTATTGCTGGAGGGCTAGGATCAGCTACGGTTTTAGAGCTGGTGTGAATGAAAAAGAAAATGGGAAAAGGAGGCGGATTTTTATGAAGACTGTAACAAAGTTCTGTCTGAAGATGGTGCAGAATTATCTTCCGGATGCTTTTATTTTGGCTATTCTCTTAACATTTGTTGTATTTTGCGGCGGAATGTTTTTAATGAACAAGAGTGCTCTGCAAATGATAGAATATTGGGGCAGAGGGTACTCATCGATGTTTGTTTTTGGGATGCAGATGGTTTTAGTTTTATTGACAGGTTATGTACTGGCATTGACACCTTTGGCTAAAAAGATTTTGAACAAGGTAACAGGTATTCCTAAAACTCCACAGCAGGCTCTTGGGTTGACTGCATTAGTATCTATTGCGTCTTGCTATATAAACTGGGGATTTGGGCTT
>OGKY01000219.1_pt1 | contig 39719 bp, 49 predicted proteins | sample 1572731 | NCBI WGS metagenome assembly OGKY01 (sample SAMEA2581924, study PRJEB24529) | metagenome | biome: Human gut stool | place: China | collected 2011
AGCTGCCGGACAAGGTTGACAATCTGATTCTGCATTCGGATCAGGGCTGGCAGTACCAGATGAAGTCCTACCAGAATCTACTGAAGGCAAAGGGCATTACACAGAGCATGTCTCGGAAAGCCACTTGTCTGGACAATGCTGTTGCCGAGAACTTCTTCGGACTGCTCAAGACGGAACTGTTCTATCTGGAAAAATTTGATTCCATTGACCAGCTCGAAAAGGCTATTGTCGATTACATCGACTATTACAACAACCGCCGAATTAAATTAAAACTAAACGGCCTGAGTCCTGTGCAATACAGGATTCAGACCGTTGGGGCTGCTTAATTCAATTTTTGTCTAACTTTTGGGGTTCATTTCACTCTACGCTGGCGGTCTTTTTATGGGCGCGGGTGGATTGCGCGAGCCGCGCATCTAAAAAAGCCCCGCAGGTTTTTTTTCCCCGCCGGACTATTCGGCGGGTCGATGCTGTTCGAATCCACCCGCCTAGCCTCCGGGAAGGTTATTACAAAACAGAAACTCCAGTACCCGGTTCGGATACTGGAGTTCTTGGTGGGCGCGGGTGGACTACGCAAGCCGCGCTGCTAAAAACAGCCCACCGGGCTGTTTTTGCGCTGTCTTCCGCGACAGCGCCGCAGCTGTTCGAATCCACCCTTGCGGTGCTTTGTGGAAGTTCAAATAAAACAGAAACTCCAGCGTCATCACAACGCTGGAGTTCTTGGTGGGCGCGGGTGGATTCGAACAAGCTCAACTATCACAATTCGCTGGATGCGCTTTGAAATTGTGATGGATTCATGCGCATTTTTTGAATTTCACCAAAAATCAATTATCGGCTATCACAACCATTTAGGAACAAAAACGGGTTACAAAGTGGGTTATTTTGCACGCGGAGAATACTCTGCCAGAGCATCTGAAACGGCCATTGCTGCCGTGTCAGCCCTGCCGTCAACAGCATGGCTGTACCAACCGTAAGTATCCATACTTTTGCTGTGCCCTACCATGCGGCGCAGCTCTGCCGGGGACACGGCATCCTCGATGATGCTCACAAAGGTGTGCCGCAGCTCATACAGGCTGACCGGCGGGTCAATGCCGTTGCAGCGCTGGTAGAACTGCCAGTAGTTATAGAGGCTGTGCTCATTCTCCAACAGGAAGATTGGATCATCTCCCCGAAGAGGCCGCTCCTCTTCAAAGGCCCGCTGCTGCAGCTGAGCGTGGAGTTCCGCAGCCGCCAGCGGATGCAGGACCACCGTGCGGATAGCGTTTTCGTTCTTGCCGTGTGTTTCCTCATCAAAGGTATTGATGGCCCGGGCAAGATGCAGCCGGTTGCCCTCCATGTCGCCCACGCGCAGCCCCAGCAGCTCCCCGGGGCGCAGGCCAGTCAGGACTGCAAAGCGGTATGCATGGATATTGGCATCCTGTTCAACCTTGCCACGGACGATGCGTGTATCTACAGAAAGCAGGACCCGCAGCGCGTCCGGTTGAAGGATTTTTCTCCCCTTTGGACGTGCACCCCTGGGTACCGTGAGCCCTTCATCCTCTGGTCGCAGGGCGGTGTATTTGTGCTGCCTTGCCCATTTCACAAAGCTAACTTCGACCGCTCGGATTCCCTGCAATGTTTTCCTCGAGAGGTTTCCCCTGCTCTTTCGAGTGGCCTGCGGGTTCATGCTGCCTTCCTTGTATGCCCGATTCAGCACATCCTGCAGCATTCCCGTATTCAGGTCACCGATCCGGCGGTCACCCACCACTGGCAGGATGTAGTTCTGTCCGAACTTCTCCACCTGCTGGGCATAGCTTGTGCCGGCGGTGGCCCGCACCGAGATCAGATACTCGTTCCAGACCTCCAAGCAGCGCTTGGTGGTGCTGCAGATGCCCTCATCCAGCCAGTCATCCGCTTTTGCATTTGCTTCCCGCTGGCCGGTACGGCCCGGCTTTGCGCTGGTGAACGTCTTGCGCACCCCGTCCTTCTGCACCTTGATCTGCCAACGGTTCTGGTTCGGCAGCCACTGGGCGGTGTTGGTTCTCATTCCCATAAAAAATACCTCCTTTGGGGTACACTTTGACAAGCCCGCCCAAAAGAGGTATAATCGCAGTGTCGAGTGTGCGATGCCCTCTTCTGGGTGGGCCGCTTATCTTAACTCCTCCGGTGTTGGTAGCACCGGGGGAGTTTTTTCTTTATACAAAGGCAAAGGCCAACCACATTTCTGCGGTTGGCCTTTGCAAATACTAATTGCGCTCACGCGCTGCCGCCGAAGCGGCAAAGTTAAGCTATAATATAATAGCATATTCTGTGCAGGATGTCAACCGATATTTTCAGAATTTCCGAATAATTTTTTTACAACACCTTTGGAAATGTAAAGTTCCAAGAGAGCTTTTTCAATCTGCTCCATGTCGCGTTCCGAAACTTTCACACCGCAAAGTACAGAATGCGGCGTTACAGGCTCCTTGATGCGCAGCTTACTGACGGTTGCGATCTGACTGATATTGGCAACACTGCCGTGTTTGAGCTTTTCCATCCTTCTGGTGCTGGCCTCGGAGTTTTCCAGTTTGTTCTTCGCCATGGCGTAGCGTTTCATGGATTCTGTCATCCGATCCATCTCGGACATGGATTTCAGCGCAGGATCAGTTGCAACAGAATCCATGAGTTTCCTTGCTTCATCTACCTGATTCTGCGCCTTTTCATCCAGTGCCGCAAAGATTCCATCTTCTAATATGATTTTATTCCGGCTCGCCTTGTGGCGTTCCTTCAGGGAACCAAGCGGAATAACTGTGACTGTATCCCCATTTACGCTGTTCGCCTTATCCAGCACAACAGCATAGTGCAACCCGCCAAGTTCAGAGCCGACCCGGAATCCAAAGTCCACGTTCACGATTTGCCGCCGGGCCAAACGAGGAAGAGATGCAGGGTTAAACTCATTTTCCCGCCGGATCATTCCAGTATATGTTTTGATCCAGTAGGACATGATCTGGGCTCTTTTCTGGTCTATTTCATTGGATGAATAGAGCCAACTGTTAAGCAGTTCATCCAACTCTCCCAGAGCGTCTGCTATGTGGCGCTTCAGCTCATCTGTTGTCATTCTTTTGAACATTCCTTCTTCCTCCTACTTCAGATATCCCGGCAAAGCCCGACGGCCTTGCCTTCAATACGCACATCGTTCATCTCTTCCCGGCCTTTTTACCACTCTGCGGCGACAACCTCAAAGCTGTCATAATCTACAAAAGAATAAATCACAAATGGTGCGGAACCGCCGTTCCCCTTTACATTATTGGCGTATGTATATGTGCCGCCAATAACCTGACCGTTTTTCTTCAAGATCACAGAGACACGGACATTGGTACAATCAACAGAGCTGTTGTTGACAACATCGCCGGAAATTTTCGATTCGTCCAGACGGGCCACATTCTTGAACTGGAAATCGGATGCCTTTGCAGCTGCATCGAAATGATCATTGTATCCACCCATGGGGTTCCCGACGGCAAGTTCTACCGCAGAAGGAACATCGCCGACGTACATCACCCCTCCACTGAACCGGATTGTATCATTTCCGGCAATTCTTCCGGTATAGTCGTTGGAAACATCCAGAACATGGCCTTCAGCATCTCTTGAAGTGACGGTGATCTGACACGCTCCGGCAGTCTTTGAGTTTCCATTGGAAAGCTCAGCACTGTAATAGACATAGGTGTAGCCGTCCATCTTCTTCTCCCAAGAAGCACCCAGGAGCTTAATGGATACCACTCCGGCAGATACGGCAGGTGCTTCTGGTGCGGGTGGAACCGTTCCGGTAGAACCGCCGCCGTCACAACCGGCCAGAAGCAAGCCACACAGGACAACTGCAAGAATCATCGAAAGAAATCTCTTTTTCATGGTACAACCTCCACTTTCAATCTGTCTTTTTACCCCACCCAGTGTGTCCAGCCCACGGCGCGGCCCTCGATCTGTACGTCTTCCAGCTGGGGCTGAGCGAATTATCCTTGAGCGCTCTGCTTTGCCTTCTGCGCCTCTTCTCTCAACTTAATGGATTCACGGTACTGTTCTGCCGGAGCAAGTTCCACAAACTCCACAGAACGGTCATAGTTTTCCTTGACAACCTTTTTGATTTCGTCCAGGGAAACACGGAAGAACTCTCGCCGCTGGTTTACAAAGTTGAGCTTGCGGTCCGCAAAGGCATTGTGCAGTGCAGCTTCCAACCGAGGAGCATCATCCGAAAAAATCATAGCATGTACATCAAAGTCAAACGGAACCGAGGCATCGCCCAGCTCATCCACACGATCCTGAGGATCAAGACGGCGTGTCATACCGATTTTGTAAACGTTCTCGCCAAATGCTCCAATATTCGAGATCACATAAACATAACCGGCACGCTGATTAGCCTCACGATAATCAACATCCTTGAACTCCTTGTCAATCTTATCCAGCTGGGCCACCAGCTCTGCTTTCTTTTCTTCGATTGCTGCGCGGTCAGCCTCAGAAGCAGAAGCCAATTGCGCATTGATACGCTCCAGCGCGTTCTGATAATGCTGCTGCTCTTTTTCCAATTTTTTGCGTTCTTCTTCGATTTCCTTGGCAAGCTTTGCCTCTTCACGCATTCTTGCTCGAGCTTCCTTCTGCTCTTCCTTCTCCTGCTGCTTTTTCTGAGCATATTCAAAAGCAAGATGAAGTTCCTCGATTTTTAAGCGGTAATACTTAGGCTGGATGCTGACTTCCATAATGGTTCCAAGCTTGGAAATCGCTTCCCGAGAGGTAGTAATGCGCTTTTCGCTGGCTTCAATATTATTGTACTTGACGTGTTCAATTACGTCATCGCATTCGGAATTGAACGCACGAAGGAGAAGCTTCTGCATATCAGCGACCATCTTCTTGCCTTTGGACGCATTTCCATTGACTGTCCAGTTCATATTACCGCTGACAGCCGTTTTCGCCTTAATCATATCTTTCTGTTTGGCACGAATTTCCAACAGGTGCGCTTTATACTCGTCCGCATTCATAAAAGAGTACCGAGGAGTATAAAGGCCAAAGCTCTGCATCAGGACTTCTTCATTCGTCTCAATGAGCTGGTCTTTTGCCTGTTGAAGTTCTTCCAAGGCATCTTTCAACTCGCTGTTGCGGCTTTCAAGGTTTTCTTGGACACGAGCGAGTTCTTCACGTGAAGCTTTGATTTCTCGATTGATGTCGTCCAGTGTGCGGCTTTCTGACGGCATAGCTTCCCGAAGGCTCTGCATTTCAGCATTCAGTCGTGCAATTTCTTCTTTTTCTTTCTTGCCAAACAGTGACATCTTAACTTCCTCCCATTTTAGATATCTCGGCAGAGCCCCACGGCCTTGCCTTCAATGACAACGGTGTTCATATCCTCCCGGCTGAGGATGATGCTGTTGAAAGCCGGATTCTCCGGCCTCAGTTCAATGAAGTTCTCGTGCAGATAGACGTGCTTCAGGGTTGCCTCTTCTCCAATGCGCACAGCAGCGATCTCGCCGTTTTCCACCTCCGGCTGTTTGCGGATGGCCACCAGATCGCCATCGTGTATCCGGGGCTCCATGCTGTCCCCTTTGCAGGTCAACGTAAATGTGGAGCGCCACTTGGACGGTACACAGACTATGCGCTCCACGTTCTGTTCCGCCGTGATCGGCGTACCGCAGGCGATCCGGCCCACCAATGGGACCATGTCCATCTCCGGCATGGGCTGGAAACCGGGAGGGATGGGGTCTGCATCGGTCTTGTCAGAAGTGTTGTTTGCTTCATCAATGCCAAGCAGCCATGAAACTGAGGTGTCAAGCACATCCGCAAAAGCCTTTACTTTAGATTGTGGGATATCCGCTTTTCCACTTTCAATCTTACTGATAGATGATCTATCTTTATATCCCATTCGTTTTGCAAGCTCGTCTGTTGTCCAGCCGAGTTCCTGCCGACGCATCCGAATGCGATTATATATCTCAGACATCGTAGCACCGCCTTTCTTTACTGTTAGAATACCACACGTGTGAATGAAATTCAATATTTTTTGAAAATTCAGTCAAATATTGTTGACTTTCGTTCCGCAAGGTGGTAATATGAGCTTGCGGAATTTAATTCCGCAGAAAGGAGGTGTTTTTTCGAATGACTGACACCAAGGCCCTCAGAGAAAGAATCGAAGCAAAGGGTCTCAAGCTGAAGGCCGTTGCCGAAAAACTCGGCATCACGCCTTATTGTCTCCAGCGAAAAATCAACAACGAGAACGAATTCAAAGTCTCGGAAGTTGATAAGCTGTCCTCTATGCTGGAGCTTACACTGAGCGAGACCCAGGCTATTTTTTTCTCTTGATTGTGGAATTTAATTCATCAACAAGGAGGTGAAAAAGATGAAGGAAACCAAAAAGCCCGGCGAGCCGCTGGAGACGGCAGGCCGGGCGCAAGAAATTCAGCTTTCACAGCTGGACGATCGTATTCTCTGCCAAATAGATGAAACGGTTATCCAGAACGTGAAAGCCTACTCGTTCGCTCAATCCAGCAACGGGAAAGCGTTGCTGAATTTGAGCATTGAGGTCAATGCGGAAGTTGTGTCAACCACGATACAAGTGCAGAGGCAACCGCACTTGTAACCCATGAATGCCGTTCCATCGTTTCCGAAAACTTAGACAGCAGCCCCCGCTGTGGAGGAATTTGCTCATTCACAATCATTTCAACAAGGTCGATCAGCTTCTGGACTTGCTCCTTATCTGGCGCATTTTCAGCCTCTGCCCGATCACGCAGTTCACGAAAGCTCGTCTGATAGTTGATGGTTGCTGTGTTGGCTGTTCCAATTACAGAGCCATACGCTGTGCCGATATTGTAAATAGTGCTCTGGTGTTGTTCCGTTTCTTTCCGTTTTTTCTCGACCTCGGTCATATAGAACGCTTTTATTTGCTCCTGTTCCTTTTGGAAGTACGATGCCTGTGTTTCTGTGATATAAAGCCGTTCCTTTGCCGGATTGATAACAACATCATCTATTTTGATATCGGTCCCCGGGCGAAACCCAATATACCGGCGATTCGTTGCTTTTTCCCGATTTGGCAGACCCGGAACAGTCGCAACGATCTCACCGTTTCGCTCAATTTGCATATTCAAACCTTGCATCTCTAAAAAGCTCTCAAAAATCATTTTATCACCCCCTTTCCTGCTCGATTATACCGCAGAAGGGATGCAACCACAACAAGGAGGTGAATCACCATGAAGAAGCCTTATCTCAAAATCAGTCGTCTGGCAGAAGACCAGGATCTCAACCAGGGCGCACTTGCGGCCCTGATTGGGGTAAGCTCCAACACGATGACCGCACGGCTCAAGGGGACACAACCTTGGAGGAGTGACGAGATCGTTATCATCTGCAGAGCACTGCACATTCCGCAAGAAAAAATCGGGGAGTATTTCTTCCCGGCAATCGCAAAGGAGGAAAAGACCGCATGAAACCTTATACCCTCGCATCTGAGCGAGCCGCAGCGCCCACTGGATGCGCGTACATCGCACCGCTGCTGTCCTATGCCTGGTTCCGGTGGGAGAACTGCCGGGCCGCTGGTGTCTATGTGACCGGCGCAGAGGTCGTGTCAGCCAAACCCACGAACGTACAAGTTTTCGCAGATGGCGAATGGAACCCTGTTGTAGCCTACTATGGCTGCACCTGCGAACCTGCACTGAATTATCTTCAGGAGGTAGATCCCGCATGAAGCTGAAAATCAACCTGCTATACGCCGCGGGTCTTGCCCTGCTGATCGGTTCCGCCAGTGTGGGGGACGGCTTCAATGCCGTCCTGCCCAACTCCTGGGGTATCCGAGTTTTGGCTGCCGTTCTCATGGCCGCACTGGCAATTACCTGCTTCGGCTATGGACGCTACCTGGAAATGACCCGGAAGCACCGCCGCTATGGCCGCGTTGACCGCACCCACGCCCGCACCGAAGAGCCGGACTACCGACAGAACCGGAGGGGCGCATGAGTGAGATCGAAGAGCGAGCGCTGGAAGCTGCCCGGATTCTTCGGGACTTCTGCGGAGAATGGGATTGCACCATCTGCCCATTCATAGAGGACGTTTACTGTCGTCTGTCACAGCATTCCCCTGTTTGCTGGAAGATTCCAAACAAAAAGCCCGCCCGTGCTGGTAACACGGACGAGCCCAAAGGGTGATGGTTTGAACGACTCCATCACCCTTGATGATATCACATCAGAAAGGATTTTACAAATGAAAGGTATTTTAGCCGAACCGGGCAAGGCTCCGGTGATCGCATCCCTGCCCGACAGTCTGTGGGCCATTGAGAACCGGCTGGGCACTCCCTGCGAGATGATCGTGCTGCCTCGCACCCCGGCGGTGCTGTTCGTGGGCCGGTACGATGGCCCCATCCAGCCCGCCAGTCTGCTCAACCGGAAGTACCGGGGCCGCCAGCTTTACGGGCCCATCCTCTGCTACGGCTGGAAGGGCAACAACATCCAGCCCATGAACAAGGATGTGCAGACCGAGATGCTGGACCGCCTGAAGGGCACGGAGGTGAGGGTATGAGCATCATCAGCCAGAACAGCAACAATGTTTACTACGCCTATACCCGTGGGCGCTTCTGGCGCTGGGACGAATCCGCACGGGTCTGGAAGGAAAGCCATCTGCTGGCACAGAAGTTCGGCAAAGCCAAGACCGCTGAAAAGCGGCTGACCCCGGAAGCGTTTCTGACCAGCGACGAGTTCATCCCCATGGACGACTACGAGCTTCCGCAGTCGATGCTGACGGCCCTCAGGGAGGCCAAGCCCTGCAAGAATGCACCCATCGAACCGGTAGAGGAGGAATCTTCCTCGGATGTTCCCGCTTCCTGTATCTGCTCTACCTGCACCTGTGGCGGGTGCAAAGAAGAATGCTTCGGAAACTGCCACAGCTGCGGCCATCCCGTGCAGGAGTGCAACAGCTACCAGACCGAAGGCGAAAAGCATTTAACTCCCGCTCACTCTGCGGATGTTGACAAACCGGAAGTGCCCGGAACCCAGACGACACAGGACAAGCCCCTAACCACCGTGCCGGATGCGATGCGCCCGGCGTTTGATTATTCCGGCCTGACCGACCAGACCGTGGAGGACCTGCACTTCGCTGAGGACGAATACCGCCACGGCAAGCAGATGGCCGAGCGCGGCCTTGTCCACATGGGCAATGCCATTGCCGCTGCCCATGATGCGCTGTGCGGAGTTGTCGCATTGTGCGACAACGGTGAAGATGGAGCTTGTCGCACAATGCGAAAAGCTCGAAACAACCAGCATAGCGAGGATACGTTCAAAAGCTGGTGCTTATCCATCGGCATCACCAAGGATACCGCATACCGGCTGCTGCAGGTCTCGGCACTGCTGGACGGCAGCAGCCCCCGCCAGCAGAAGATCCTGAAGGAGCTGTCTCCCACTCTGCTGTATGCCGTAGCAAAGCCCAGCGCCCCTGCAGAGCTGGTGGAGCAGGTCAAGAATGGTGACATCACCACCAACAAGCAGTATCAGGAAGCCATGGCCCAAATCAAGGCCGAGAAAGACCGTGCCGCTGCTGCCGAAGCCCGGGAGGAAGAGGCGTGGAACATGGTAAGCAAGGCGCAGGATGAAGCTCAGACTGCCAAAAACGACTTGGATGCCGCCCTTGTAGACCTGAACGGCCTGACCGAGCAGAACGCCAAGCTCCAGCAGAGCTACCACGACGCAGACGAAAGCCGCATTGCGGCCAACCTCCAGCGCCAGAAGGCCGAAGCCGAGCGCGACAGGGCCGAAGAGAGAGCAAAAAATGCTGAAGACGCTTTGAAAAAACAGCCCATCACGGCGATCATCGATGAGGAAGAGATCGACCGCCGGGCCGCAGAAAAAGCCTGGGGCCTTGCAGATGCCCGGAACGCCGAACTGGCCAAGGACAACGCCAACCTGAAGAAACAGATTGCGGCACTCCGCTCCCGCATCAACGATGATGCCCAGGCAGATTTTGAGCAGGCCAACTACTGCGCCAGCCTGATGCGGGCGGCGTGGGATAACAGCAAGGCCAGCTATTCCCGGCTGGTGGGCGAAGATCTGGAAAGCACCTTTCAGACCATCTGCGGCACCCTGAACAGCATCATGGAGGAGGCCTCCCTGCTCTGCCGCCAGCCGCCTGATTATGACGGAGGTGACAGGGATGAATGAGATGTACTGTCTGGATCTTGACCGTTACGGCCCGCCCATGGAGCCGCCCGATGATTACTACTTTGCCCCCGACCGGGAGCCAGAAGAGGAGGAACTGACCGATGACGAATGAATTGACTGTCCGGGTAGAGCGCCCGGTGATCCCGGCCATGAACTGGAACAAGGATGAGGTGCAGAAGAACCTTGACGAACTTCTGGCCTCCTATACAGGCCGTGTGTACACACCTGAATCCATCAAAGATGCTAAAGCCGACCGTGCTGCCGTCAACAAGTGGGACAAGCAGCTGGCTGCTGCTCTGACCGCCGCCAAGCGGCTTTACACTGACCCGCTGGAGGATTTTCAGAAGAGTATCCGAGAGATGCAGGCCCAGTGTAAGAAGATCTCCGGGGCCATTGATCAGCAGGTAAAAGCAGTAGAACAGGCCCAGCGGGAAGAAAAAGCATCCACCCTGCGGCTGGTCTACCGGGACTGCATTGGGGAGCTGGAACCTCTGATTTCTTTTGACCGTCTGCTTGTGCCCCAGTGGCTCAACAAAACCTTTGACCTCGCCCAGGCCGAAAAGGAACTGCGTAAGGCTGTGGAGACCCGGCGGGAGGAACTGCGCCTCATCCGGGAGACCTGCGGTGAAGACGCTGAACCCTGCATTACCGAATACCTGCGGGCCCTGAGCGTCAATGATGCACTGCATGAGCACAGCCGCCGGGAGCACGCCCGGGCGGCTCAGGCTGAGGCAGAGGCCCAGCGACAGGCCGCAGAACGTGCCAGAGCTGCTGCACCGGTCATCATTCCGCCCACCGAGGAAGAGCGTCAGCTGAAAGAAGAGGCCGCACAGGAGGCCCGGAGCAACGCCTTTGTGACAGCTTCCGGGCGGCTGGACTGCGAGGTATTGCAGCAGTTCGCCGCCCCTGCCGCATCTCAGCCGCCTGCCCGGCGGCGGTATCGCTTCTGGGTGGACTTTACCCCGGAAGACATCGAATGGTTCAAGCAGGGAGCTGCAGAACGCGGCATTCCCTTTGGTTCTGTAAAATAATTGGAGGATTTTACTTATGGCTTTTTCTCGTCCCGGCGCACCTGCGCCCAACATGTCCGCATCTGTTTCTTCTTCCGCTGCCCCGGCCACCGGCACCGCCGCCCGGATGACTGCAATGCAGCAGCGTGCCGCCCAGAGCAGCGCTCTGCAGGCTGCCAGCCCGGCCAAGCCCGTGGAGATCACTTCTGCCGACGGCCAGCACATGACCGTCAGCTTCTCGGATGTCCGCAACTTCATCTGTCAGAAAGCCACCGATGCCGAATGCAAGATTTTCCTCGAGACCTGCAAGCAGTACCGCCTGAATCCCTTTACCAAGGAAGCCTACCTCATCCACTACGATAACAACAGCGAGGATACCCCCAGCACCATCGTTCTGGGCAAGAACTGCTACCTGCAAATGGCAGAGCGCCACCCCAGCTATGACGGCTTCGAGGCCGGGGTCATCATCTTCGATAAGGTGGCCGGGGAGTACCAGAAGCGGGAGGGTTCCATCGTCTACGAGGACGAGGAACTTCTGGGCGGCTGGGCCAAAGTCTATCGCAAGGACCGCACCCGCCCCAGTTACGAGGAAGTGAAGCTGACCGAATACGACACCGGCAAATCTCTGTGGAAGGGCAAAAAAGCTACCATGATTCGCAAGGTTGCCCTTGTCCATGCCCTGCGGGAAGCATTCCCCTCCACCTTCGGCTCTCTCTATGACGAGAGCGAGGTCCATGTGGATGCTGAGTCCACCGCCGTGGAGCTGGACGAGGCCGGACAGGTTCCGGCTCCACGCTGGACCCGCATCAAGGAAGCTGTTGAACAGGCCGATGCTCTGACCGTGGAGGACGCTGACAGCGCAGACGACCCCTTTGCCGGGGGTGATGAATCGTGATCCTGACCCACAAGACCGGCGTACTTCTCCACGGAACTCTCGCCAAAGACCCTGTGCTCAAGGACGTGGGCCAGAAGCAGGTACTCAAGTTTGACGTGAAGGCACACAGCGTCAAGACCGGCACCGGCAACTGGGAGGGCCTGTATGTTCAGGTCAACGTCTGGCACGGGCTGGACAAGTGGGACGGGCTGCTGCTGAAGGGCGATGCCGTCACTGTCTTTGCCCGGGAGCTCAAGAGCCGGGAGTATAACGGCAAGACCTATTACGACGTGGATGCCGACGACATTCAGCCTGGCGGCATGGTGATCTTCCGGTGGATGCAGAACCTCATTGACCTTTGCACAGAGGCCCCGGCACCGCCCGAACCAGCGCTCACTCAGGAGCCAACGCCCTTTGATGAGCCTGCCCCGGTGCAGACCAGCCTTTCTGGCGGGCAGATGTATCCCGGCGAAGACCTGGCCGACTATGCTCCCCGCGCCTCTCAGGCGGCAGCGCCTGCCGGGCCCGCCGCAGGCACCCCGGAAGCAGATGCCCTCATCGACGATGATACGGATGACCTGCCGTTTTAACCACACCAGAAAGGAGTTCAGACCGTGGGCATTGACCCATCCCGTGGCTTTGTTGCCTTTCCCCGCGGTCTGACTGACTGGGAATGGTATTCAGAGCCCAACACTGCCCGCCTGTTTTTCCACCTGCTACTCACCGCCAACTGGCAGGAAAAGCAGTGGCAGGGCATTAGCATCAGGCCCGGACAGCTGGTTACAAGCCAATCTCAACTGGCAAAACAGCTTGATTTGAGTGTTCGGAACATCCGGACAAGCTTAGAGCATTTACAGGCGACAGGCTATCTGACAGTCAAAACAGGCTCAAAATACAGCATTGTCACGATAGAAAACTATGCTTCGCTTGTTGGCAGTGACAGGCAAAGTGACAGGCAAGCGACAGGCAACCGACAGGCTGCCGACAACAACTTGACAAGTCTAACAAACCAACAAGCTAACAAGTCGTCGTCTGCGGCTGCGCCGGAGCCGACCGGACGACCGACGACCTCACCCTTGGTATCAGAGTTTGAACAGGATATCGGCAAGCTGAGTGCCTCCGGGAAAAGAGAGCTGACAGGATACGCTGACCGGCTAGGCGAGGAACTGGCGCGGGTGATCCTGCGCAAGTGCATTGATGCCGGGGCACATAGCTGGGCCTATGTGCGGAAGGCTCTGATCGAGGCCGAAACCCAGGGCTGTAGGTCTGCCGAGGAGTACCGCATGACGAACCCCATTGGAGCAGGACGCAATAGGCGGGTGGACAGGCCGGAACCCAGCGGGAATGATTTTTTAAAAAACGCAGCCCGTCGCCGTCCGCTCACCAAGAAAAAGGAGGATTCCAATGTACCGGAACCATGAGCACTACCCCGAACCGACAGCTGGCCGGGCATTGGGCAGCCTCCGACGAAAGGAGAACCAATTGAACACCGGAAAACAGTTCGAGGCAGACTGGAAAAGCTCCATGCCGAAGGATGCTTGGTGCTATCGACTGAAAGACAGCGCGGCCACCTATTACGGCGGCAACGAGAACCTGAGCTTCTCCATTGATAACATCTGCGACTTCGACGTGTACCGCTACCCTATGCACCATTACTTCGAGCTCAAGACCATCGAAACGCCCAGCATCCCACTGGAAAAGATCCTGGGCCGATTCGACCGGGAGCAGCAGAAGTACCACAAGCTCAAACACATCACCGATATGGCCCACGCAGCATCTTTCAAGGGCCAGACCGCACATGTGGTCATCAATTACCGGGGCAAGGTCAACCGCACCTTTGCCGTTCCGGCCGGCGCTGTGCTGGAGTACATGCAGACCCAGACCCGCAAAAGCATCCCGTGGCAGTGGGCCGCCCTCAATGGCATTGAGGTGGAGCAGCACCTGCTGCGCGTTCACTGGCGGTATGACGTGGAAGGGCTACTGAGGGTACTGGAAGGAGGGAGTACAGAATGACCTATATCCAAAAATGTGAGTGGCTGAAGCTATATCAGGTATCACTTCGCCGCCAGAAAATTCTTGTCCGGCGTATCCGCGAAGCGAAAGACCAGGCCGAAAGCGTCACCCAGGCACTCAGCCCTATTGTCAGTTCTGGATGTTCTGGCGATAAGACTGGCCGCGCCATTGAAATGATGGATGCCTATCAGCACCAGCTGTGCCATGAAATTCAGCGCAGTCAGGAGTTGTGTTACACCATCCGTAAGGTCATCGCAGAACTCGAAGACCCTCTTCTGGTAGACCTTTTGGAACTGTGCTACATTGATGGCCTGCATCGCGGACAGGCTGCTGACAAACTCCGCGTCAGTGACCGGCATTTTCGTCGTCTACATCGGCAGGCTGTGGAGGCCCTGAACATTCCAATGAATGCCATTCCTCCGCAATTATGGCCGCGCATGTCCGCTTAACTGTGTTATAACGATACCATCGGCAAAGCCGAAAGGCAGACCGATGCCATAGCAGCTTCCAGAATGTGCCCGTCCGACATCACGTTCTGCGAGCTGCTTCTATTATGCCGCCTGAGCGCAATGTGGTGCGCGTTCACGAATGTAGTCGTGGAAGGTTCGATTCCAAGGGCGGTTCCAATTCGCCGCCGACCCCGTAGGCGGTACAGCCTGACGCATGGGGCTACATACTCCCCACCGGAAGCTCATGTGGTGGGTGGCGGGATCTCCTTGCCCGCCCTCTGACCTCCCCACATACGCCGGAGGCACCGGAATCCACAGGCGGGTTTCAGGTATTTTCCCGCTGGATGTGCGTCAATTGCCCTGCATGGAAACATGCAGGGATTTTTTATGCTATTTTCTGCCGTCCTGAGGGGCGGCTTTTTTGTACCCTGACAACGAGAGAGGTGGTGAGGATGACCGACAAGCAGGCGCGGTTCTGTGAAGAATATATGATCGATCTGAACGCGACCCAGGCGGCCATCCGTGCCGGATACTCCCCAAAGACGGCCAACGAGCAGGCGGCACGGCTGTTAGCGAATGTTAGTATCCAGAACCGCATCGCACAGCTTCAGGCCGAGCAGAGCCGCCGCACCGGCGTGTCCGCTGACCGGGTGGTGCGAGAGCTGGCCAAGGTGGCGTTCGTCAACGCGGGCGACCTCATCGATGCTAGGACGGCTTCCCTGAAAAGCGATGCCGCACCGGACGATCTGGCTGCTGTGCAGTCGGTCAAGGTCAAGACCTTCGGAGAGGACGGTCTGGAGCAGGAGGTCAAGCTGGCCGACAAGCTGAAAGCCCTGGATCTGTTGGGGCGGCACCTGGGAATGTTCAACGGCGTGTCCGGCGATGCCTCTGATCAGCTGGCCGAGGCCCGCAAGATCCTGGGAGGAGTAGACAGTGTTATCGACTAAGCAGAAAGAATATCTTGCTTCCTGTTCACACCGGTGGAACCTGAAAGTTGGGGCTACCGGTTCCGGCAAGAGCTGGCTGGACTATGCCGTGGTCATCCCCCAGCGCCTTCTGGCTCTGCGGGGCGAAGGGGCAGCAGTGATGCTGGGCAACACACAAGGCACCATCAGCCGGAACATTCTTGACCCCATGCGTGAGCTCTGGGGCGAGGCTCTTGTGGGAACCATCAGCAGCGACAACACTGCCCGGCTGTTTGGTCGCCGGGTGCACATTTTGGGCGCGGACAGCAAAAAGCATGTTGCCCGCATTCAGGGCATGACCATCGAGTACGGTTACGGCGATGAGATGACCACCTGGGATGAAGATGTGTTCCAGATGCTCAAGACCCGTCTGCGCTGCCCCCATTCCCACTTTGACGGAACGGCAAACCCGGACAGCCAGGAGCATTTCCTCAAAAAGTTCATCGATGACCCCGAGGTGGACATCTTCTGCCAGACCTCCACCATCGACGACAACCCCTTTCTCCCGCAGGAGTTCGTGGAGCACCTGAAGCATGAGCTGGCCGGGACTGTCTATTACGACCGCTTCATTTTGGGCAACTGGTGCAACGCGTCTGGTTTGATCTATCCCTTCTTTTCGCTCTCCCCGGATCCTTATCTCTTCCACGGCAGCGCGGCAGGTGTGGACGGACAGTTCTATGTGTCCATCGACTACGGCACCCACAACCCCTGTTCCATGGGCCTGTGGGTCATCCACGAAGGAAAGGCCTTACGTATCCGGGAGAGTTATTTCGACAGCCGCAAACAGCGGGTGCAGCGCACCGACGAGGAGCACTACGCCGAGCTGGAGCGGCTCACAAAAGGCTATTACATTCAGGCTGTGTGTGTAGATCCGTCTGCCGCGTCTTTTATCGAGACCATCCGACGGCACGGCAGGTATCAGGTCATCCCCGCCGACAACGACGTTCTGAACGGGATCCGCTGCGTAGCTTCCATGATGCAGGCCGGACTTGTCCGGATCCATGAAAGCTGCACCGATTCCCGCCGGGAGTTCGGCGCATATTCCTGGGACGACAAGGCCAAGGAGGACAGGGTCGTGAAAGAGAACGACCATGCCATGGATGATATCCGCTATTTCTGTTACACGATATTCGCCCCGCTCATCCGCTGGGCAGATTGGAGAGCCAAGTAATGTTTGACAAACTGCTTTCGTGGCTGCGGGAGAAGGCCCGGCTCTGGTTCGGGGAGGACACTCCCATCAGCGTCAGCGTGTCTGCCCCCATGGAGAGTGCCATCACCCTCTGGGCACAGATGTACGATACCGGCGGCCCATGGTGTCACGGCGGCAAAGACCCGCTGCACAGTCTGGGCCTGCCGCAGAGCATTGCCGCCGAGCTGGCCCGGCTGACCACACTGGAAATGGAATGCCTTGTCTCCGGCAGTGCCCGGGCGGACAGCATCAATGCGCTGCTCAAACCCTTTATTGCAGACCTGCGCATTCCCGTGGAGTATGGCTGTGCCCTTGGTGGGGTACTGTTCCGGCCCTATCTCGACCCTGAGGGCCGCATCCAGATCGATGTGGTGCAGGGGGATTGCTTCTGTCCCACCTGCTTTGATAGCTCCGGACGTATGACCGGGGCTATTTTTTACGATCATCTTGTAAGGGGTGGCCGCATCTACACCCGGCTGGAAAACCACGAGTTTTCCGGCGGGAAATATACCGTCACCGTCAAGGCGTTCCGTTCCATGACAAGCGCTGACATCGGTGTCGAAGTTCCGCTGACCGACGTTGCGGAGTGGGCTGCACTGGCCCCGCATACGGAGTTCACCGGCGTGAGCAGGCCGCTGTGGGGCTATTTCAAGGCTCCCAAGGGCAACGCCGCTGACCGGCATTCCCCGCTGGGTGTCAGCGTGTACGCTCCGGCAGTGGACATCATCCGGGATGCAGATGAGCAGTATGGCGCACTGCTCTGGGAGTACAGTGGCGGCCAGCTGGCTCTTGATGTAGACCAGACCGCCCTGCGCCCGGGCCCTGACGGCGGTTCCACGATGCCCCTGCGGGAACAGCGGCTCTACCGCAACTGGATCAATGGCAGCGTCTCCGGTGGTCGGAACCTTTACGAGGTGTTTGCCCCCACCCTGCGGGATGAGAGCTACCGCAAAGGGTTGGATGCCATGCTCAAGCGCATCGAATTCCAATGCGGCCTTGCCTATGGTACTTTGTCTGATCCGCAGAACGTTGACAAGACCGCTGAGGAAATCCGCAGCAGCAAACAGCGCAGCTACACAACCGTGAAGGACTTGCAGCGGGCCCTCGGCACAGCACTCACCGATCTGGTCTATGCTGTGAACATCCTGCTGGATGCCGCATGGCGCAGCGGCGCGGCGGTTCCCCTGCCGGGCGAGTGCACTGTGACCTTCGACTTCGATGATTCCATCATCTCAGACCCCAAGGAGCGCAAGCAGATGTTTTGGGGATACGTTACCGCCGGGAAGTTCCCGTTCTGGCGGTATCTGGTGGAGTTCGAGGGATACAGCGAGGCAGACGCAAAGGCCATTGCCGCCGAAGCCGATGCCGAAAACAAGCAGCCTGAGCTGAGCTTCGGCGGGGGTGTCTGATGCTGGCCCCGGACTACCTCGACCACGCACCTGACCGGCTGGTGCTTTTATTTCAGCAGGTCGAGGACGATATCCTGCGGGACGTGGCCCGGCGCATCTCCAAAATGAAAGCCCTGACCCCCACGGCAAACTGGCAGCTGTGGCGGTATGAGCAGACCGAAGCTCTCCGGCAGGACGTGGTAAAGAAGCTGGCCCGCTACACCGGCAAGAGCGAAGCCGAGATCCGGCGGCTCATGCAGGAAGCGGCCACCCGCTCCATGGAAGCCGAGGACGAGATCTACTACCACTACGGCAAGGAACCCACGCCCTTTGCCGACAATGCCACTCTGCAGGCCCTGCTCAACGCTGGCTACCAGCAGACGGCGGGAACCTTCCACAATCTGACTGCCACCACGGCCAACACCGTCAGCGGCCAGTTCGAAGCCGTCCTCGACCGCGCCCATCTCAAGGTGAGCAGCGGTGCGTTCGACTACAAGAGCGCCGTCAAGAGCGCGGTGGACAGTCTGGCCGACACCATGAAGTACGTCACCTACCCCACCGGCCACACCGACACACTGGAAGTGGCTGCCCGCCGGGCGGTGCTGACCGGTGTGAATCAGACCGGTGCAAAGCTGCAGGTGGCCCGGGCCGATGAGATGGGAGTGGAGTTCTTCGAGACCACGGCCCACGGCGGGGCCCGCCCTTCCCACGCTGAGTGGCAGGGCAGGCAGTTCCACCGGGGCGGCGCTGTGGACTACATGGGCAAGCATTACCCGGACTTCGAGGCCGCCACCGGCTACGGCACCGGGGCCGGGCTTTGCGGCTGGAACTGCCGTCATACCTTCTTTGCCATCTTCCCTGAGCTGGGTGCACCGCCTGCGTGGACGCAGGAGAGCTTGGAAGCCCTCAACGCCCGGGACATCGAGTACAACGGCGGCAGATACACCCGGTACGAGATCAGCCAGATGCAGCGGGCCCGGGAACGCACCGTGCGCAAGTACAAACGCCGGTATCTGGCAGAGGATGCCGCCGGGGCCGACACCACCGCTGGCGCGGTGAAGCTGAGGCAGGCCCGTCAGGATCTGGCCGACTTTATCAGCGCCACCGGCGGCAGGGCCGACAGTGCCCGCACCAGCGTGGCAGGCTTTGGCAGGAGCGAGGGCAGCAAGGCAACGTGGGCGGCGAAGAAGCAAGAGCCACGCGGCATTCTTCAAAAACTCAATTTTTCTGATAGTGTTTCACAGTCTGAGCGTGAAGGCATTGAAAAAGAGCTTTCCGTCATTCCTCAATGGCAGCGCGATAAGGCTGAAAGCATCATCAACAAGGTCGTAATGACAGAGAAAGATGCCGCTGGAAGCGGCTATTATTATCCAGACAAAACGCTTTATCTTCACCCTGAGCGCAAAAGCGGTGATGTTATTCACGAGTATGGCCACGCATTGGAGATTTCCCTCGACCTGCGGCACAATTCCAAATACATCAGCATCCGAAAATCCGGGATTGATGTTGAAGATTTTTCTAAAATCGTGTATGATGACAGTACCTATACACAAGCGATTTATCTTCTTCAGAACAGCAAATTCATTTCTGAGTATCAGGGACGGCTATATGAATCTCCCACGGATGGAATTTTTAAAGCCAGAACGATGCAGATCAATGAAGATATGCTGAAGGAATATTTCAGTGAAGGGTATCGCGCTTTTTATCAGGAGCCCTCTGCCCTGAAAGAGAAAGACCCGCAGCTCTATCATTTTATCGAGGGATTGAAAGATGACAAAAAGTGAAGTGCTTCTGCTTGATGAACCCTCTGCAATCTGGAACGAAATGCAAAAGAATCCGGCATTGCGAACAGATGGAGATGTCTGGCTGCACATGACCCGCCTGTCAGCCAAGCAAGACCGACAGTGGTCTCGGGAAGCGTATGGCGACCCGGAAGCGTATCTGTATATGGACTTAAACAAAAAGAAGTGAGGTGTCATCATGGAAGATTTTCGTGTCATCTACCGCATTTTGAAGCATTTGCAGCAAAGCATGGACTTTGAGGAGTTCGATTGCGCTGGTTTTACTGCCGAGCGCTTCGGTACGAATCCGAACCGCTTTCAGGCTCTCCTGATTCAGCTTCAGAAGGCTGGGTTCATTGAGGGCCTGAACATCGTTCGCTACATTCGCCAGCCGGAGCGCATCGAGCCGCCCATGGAACCGCATATCACCTTGCAGGGGCTTGAATATCTTCAGGAAAACAGCCTGATGAAAAAGGCCGCTGCATTTGCAAAGGGTGTTAAGGAAATCGTCCCCGGCATCTGACAACCAAATACCGCAAGCGTCTTTGCTCGTTTGAGCAGGGGCGCTTTTTTCGTGCCGTCTTAGCTCATTCTGGAAGAGCGCCGGTCTCCAAAACCGGAAGTGGGAGGTTCGATGCCTCCAGACGGTGCCATCGCAGAGGGCAGTGCGTACCCTGCCCACAACCGAACACGGACGGAGAACCGTGTCACCAAACCGTGGTTTCACCAACAGAAAGGAGTTTTTCCACCATGAAGCGTGAAGACGTGAAGAACAAGATCCCCGGCATTACCGAGGAGCAGCTGAACTGGATCATGGCCGAGAACGGCAACGATGTCAACCGGGAAAAGACTGCCGCCGAGCAGTACAAGACCCAGCTGGAAAACACCCAGGCTCAGCTCAAGACCGCCCAGGACGGCCTTGCCGCCTTTGACGGCAAGAAGAAGCCCGAGGAATACGAGGCCGAACTGGCAAAGCTCAAGGGCGATATGCAGGCTCAGGCTGAGGGCTTTGCCTTTGACAATGCCCTGAACACCGCCATTCTGGGAGCCAAGGGCCGCAGCGTCAAGGCGGTCCGGGCACTGCTGGATCTGGATGCCCTCAAGGGCTCCAAGAACCGTTCCACCGATATCTCCAAGGCTCTGGAAGAAGCCGCCAAGGCGAACCCCTGGGCCTTTGGCGAGGCGGCAGAGGGCGGCGCTGGTTCCGTTCACGTTTCCAGCGGCAAAGAGCACGGCACCCCGCCCGCCGGGGACGTTGATCCCGTGACCGCTGCCTTCAAGGCGATGAACCCCGATATCAACATTGAATGAGAGGAAGGATATTCTTATGGCACATGAAGCACAGGTCCGCTATTCCAATCTGGTCGACCTCAAGCTGCGCAAGACGCTGGTGAAGAAAGTCGGCGTGATCTGCAACAACCGCTACGAGGGCAGCCCCAAGGCAGGTTCCGTCAAGGTTCCCGTCCGTGACACCGAGGTGGTGGTGAACGACTACGACAAGGCCAAGGGTGCAAAGCAGACCAGCGGTGACACCACCTACCTCACCGTCAACATCGACCACGACAAGGCCGTGAATGAGATCATCGATGGTTTCGATGCAGAGAGCGTTCCCGGCAATCTGGTGGCTGACCGCCTGGACAGCGCCGGTTACTCTCTGGGCCTGCAGATGGATTCTGACGGCTCCGTGGAGCTGACCACCGCAGGCACTGCCTTCGGCAATACCACCGCCCTGACCGAAAAGACCATCTACGCCAACATCGTGGATGCACGCACTCAGCAGTCCTCCATCGGCGTGCCCACCGCAGGCCGCTGGCTGCTGGTCTCCCCGGACACCTACGGCCTGCTCCTGAAGAGCCCCGAGTTCATCAAGGCTTCCGACCTGGGCGACGCGGTCGTTCAGACCGGCGCTGTGGGCAAGATCGCAGGCTACACCGTGTTCGAGGATTCCACCCTGGGCGAGAATGTGGAGTATGTGGCCGGTCATCCCAACTGGTTCGCCGTCATCGATGAGTGGGCCGTTCCCGTCCACCTGCAGGATCTCTCCGGCTCTGGCGATTTCATCGGCGCATCTGCCGTGCAGGGCCGCAAAGTCTACGCCTACAAGGTCACCAAGGGCCAGACCATTCTTGTTAAGAAGAAGGTCGCAGCATAAGGAGGCCCCCATGCTTTACTGCACCTACGACCAGTATCAGACAGCGGGCGGCACGCTGGACGAGGCCGCATTCACGCCGCTGTGCTTCCGGGCCTCGAAGCTCATTGACCGGGCCACCTTTGGCCGGGCCGAAGCCCACACCAAAGGCTGTGCCGACTGTGCCGAAGCTCTGGCCATGGCCTGTGCGTCCATCGTGCAGAGCCTTGAACGGGCCGAAGCGGCACGCGCTGCCACCGGCTATGCGCCGGGCGTGACCAGCGTCAACAACGACGGCTTTGCCGTGACGTTCTCCGACGGAGCACTGGCCGAAAAGCAGGCCGCCGAAGCGCACAGCATTCTTTCCGGCTGCCTGGGGCACGACCCCCACGGCCTGCTGTATCGGGGGTGTTTCTGATGCAGTGCAGCGTAACTGTGGTGAACCTCATCCACGACACCGCCACCGAGATTGACCGGCCTGTCTGCCACGTCATCCCGGGGAGCAGCTGGCGGGAGAAGCTGGACACCTCCGGCGGCGACCCCCAGCGGACAGTCCACGTCCGTCTGCCCCCTGCCGCCGGGTATCTGCCCTATTTCCAGTGGGCAAAGCTCCCGCCCGAGGAAAAGGCCGCACACTGGACGCTCAAGCGGGGCGGCAAACTCATCTGCGGCGCTGTCCGTAGCCTGACCGAGGCCGAGTATGCTGCCCTCGAGAAAACACACATCTGCTGCACGGTGGCGGCGGTCTCCGACAACCGGGAACCGCTGCTGCCGCATTTTCATGTAGAGGGGAGCTGAAAGGATGAGTGCACCCGTTATTGACCTGAAGCTCAGGTTCCGGCCCGGCTTTCAGGCCGAGATGGACAAGGGCTTTCAGAAGATCCAGTATGCGTTCTCCCAGCAAGTGGCCAAAGCTGTGGACCCTTATGTGCCCTTCGATACCGGCACGCTGAAGAACAGCGTCAACCAGGCATCCGACTTCAAGGGCGGAAAGCTGGTCTATGACACCCCGTATGCCCGGCAGCAGTATTACCTGCACACGCAGGGGCAGGGGCTTCATGGGGAGAACCATCTACGCGGCTCCTACTGGGGGCAGCGGGCCATCGCCGACCACAAAGACGAGCTGATCCAGTTCGCCAAAAACGCCGCCAGAAAAGAGCTGGGAGGTGGAATGTAATGCCCAAAGCGTCCATTACGGCCCTGCGGGACTGGCTCAAGACCTGCCCGCTCATCGCTGAGGAGCAGGATGCCACCGGTGCAGCCTTCCGCATTGCCGGACTAGAAGAGGAAGCCACCGCTTTTTCCATTGAGGACAGCCCCACCGACCCCATTGTGGAGAGTTACATCTCCGGGCGGGATCTGGCGAAGAACTACCTCTTCCTGTCCCGAAGGGAGTTCGGGGAGACCGATGTGCTTACCATTGAGAACAGCGGCTTCTTTGAACAGCTGGCCGACTGGGTAATGGAACAAAATGACTGCGGCATCCTGCCTGATCTGAGCAAATGCGGGCACGGCAAGGAAGCCCAGAGCATTGAGGTCATCTCCACCGGCTACATCGTCACCGACGGCTCCGGAAGCTGCAAAATGCAGATGCAGCTACGGCTCGTCTACTATCAACCCAAACTCTGAAAGGAGACCATCCTATGACTGTTTCCGAAACCCTGGCCGCGCTCAAGACCAAGAAGGGCATCGTGCCCAGCGCGGACTACACCGGCACCGAAAAGGCCGATGATTTCATCTTTGCCATCCAGACCGATGCCTCCACCCAGGCCAAGGAGAGCGACTGGATCGTGTTTGCAGAGCGTGTCAAGGAGCACTCCAGTGCCCTGAACGCTTCCACCGAGGACGTGGCCTATATCCGCGCAGGCACTGTCACCGAGAAGGGCGAGACCCAGCGCACCTTCTCCCTGAACGGCAACCGCTGCGTGGGCGACCCCGCGCAGGATTTCCTGCTCTCCCACAAGGTCAAGTTCGGCTCCGGCACTGCTGTGGTGTTCCCCTATATCTACTTCAGCGCAAAGACCGGCAAGGGCGAGAAGGGCGAAGCCGCCTTTATTGTCACTGCCGATGCCAGCGGCTCCGCCAGCAACTCCGCAGGCTTTGCCTGCGACGTGAAGGGCGTAGGTGTTCCGGCTGAGTTCGACTACCTGACCGTAGCCTCAGCAGGCTGACCCGATTTTCAATGATCCATACAGCCCTCGTTCCCGGTGAACGGGGGCCCTTTTTGTAACAGGAGGATTTCCCATGATCATCAACGGCATTGACTTTGATTTTTCCACCCTGAACGCCAACGACGTGGATCGGATGCTGGCTGCACAGACCCGGCAGCAGAAACGTGCCCGGACGGAGGGCAGCCGCTACACCCCCGAGAATAATTACCCTGCCTGGCTGCGCTTCCAGTGCCGCATCTTTATGGACTACCTGGACGAGGTTCTGGGCGAGGGTGCTTCTGAGAAACTGGGACTGGACGGCAATAACTTCAACGCCTGCCTGACGGTCAGCAAGGCCTTTGCCGAGGCCATGGCCGCAGAAAAGGCCAGTGTCAGCGCACTGATCCACCCCGCCGAGGAGCGGGCGCAGGCTTCGGCAGCACAGGCCATCCCTGTCCCCATGAACCGGGAGCAGCGCCGGGCCGCAGCCAAGGCACACCCCGCCGTGGTGGATTTCCGGGCACAGGAAGCGGCAAAGGCCGACCGCCGTGCCCAGCTGATGGCAGAGCTTGAGGCACTGGACAATGCATGACCTGCTGACGGATACCCTGCCCACCGAGTGGGAGGGCCGCGCCATCGACCCGGACTTTCGGCCTATGGTCTGGCTGCTGATCCGCACCCGCCGTGTTAAGACCGACGAGGACAGCGCCCGGCTGATTGCATCGGCCATCCCACTCTTCTTTGTGGAGCCGATTCCGGTGGCGCAATATCCGGAAGCCTTTGAATCTCTGGTGCGTTTCTGCCAGGGCGGTGGCCCCGAGGACGAGGAGCGCACCGGGACTGGCAGCAGCAGCGACCCACAGGACGAGCCTGTGCTGGACTACCGGTGCGACTCTGACTACCTCGTGGGGGCCTTTCAGCAGGCCTACGGCATCGACCTGACCGCTGACAAAGTGCACTGGTGGCGCTTCAAAGCACTGCTTCATGCCCTGCCGCCGGAAACGCCGCTGGGCAAGATCGTGGAGATCCGGGGCAAGGACACCTCCGGTATGGACAGGGCCGACCGGGACTACTACGAGACCCTGAAGGAGCGCTTCGCCCTGCCGGATGGGCTGAAGGGGGTGAAGCGGAACGAGACCCTGCAAGAGCACGAGGACGCTTTCCTCGACCGCTTCGGCTGATTCCCGCGCCCCGGTGCCCTGCCCCTTCTGCGGCAGGGCGCTGGCCGTGTGGGCCGCACCCGACTCCCACGCCCACGGATTGTGGGTCAAATGCAAAAATCCCGCCTGTAAGCGGGAGGTAGAAATCAAGTTATAGCAGCCTGTGCCCCTGTGCCCGCGCTCCGATTGAGAGGTGGACACAGTGGCATTTGATTTTAGCGTTACCGGCAACACCAAGTTGGACACCAGCGGCTTCACGCAGGGTGTCAGCAGCATGACCGTCGCCGCCGGAACGCTGATAGCAGACCTGGTAAAGACGGCCAGCAGCCAGCTGACGAATCTTGCCCAGAGCGCGATCCGGAACGGCTCCGTCTACGAGACATCGCTTGCCAAAGTCGGGACCATCGCCGATCTTGGCAAGCTTTCGATCCAGAAGCTGGGCAGTCAGATCACGGACATGTCCAACACCATGGGCATTGCGGCCACGGATATTGCCGAGGCTACCTACCAGGCCATCAGCGCCGGGCAGGACACGGCCAACGCTGTGGAATTTGCAGGCCAGGCAGCGAAACTGGCAACCGCCGGTTTTACCTCCACAACCTCCGCCGTGGATATCCTGACCACTGCCCTGAACGCCTACGGCTTGAGCGCCGACCAGGCGACCCATGTTTCGGATGTGCTGCTGACCACCCAGAACCTGGGCAAAACCAGCGTGGACGAACTTTCGTCCAGCATGGGCCGTGTCATCCCGCTGGCTGCTGCTTACAACGTCAGCGTAGAAAACCTGTCCAGTGGTCTGGCCGTGATGACCGCCAACGGTATCGCCACTGCCGAGGCAACAACTTACACAAAATCCATGCTGAACGAGCTGGGCGACACCGGTTCGACCGTAGGCAAGATTTTACAGCAGCAGACCGGCAAGAGCTTTGCCCAGCTGAGTGCTGACGGCAAGAGCCTGGGCGATGTGCTGCAGATCCTCTACGACAGCGTGGGTGGTGACAGCACCGCCTTTGCCGGGCTATGGTCCAGCGTGGAGGCCGGAACCGGCGCTCTTTCGGTGGCATCGGGCGGCGCGGACAAATTCAACGGCGTGCTGGCCCAGATGGTGGACAGCGCCGGAGCAACCGACACCGCCTACCAGACCATGACGGACACATTCCAGCACAGCATGGAAAGCCTCCAGACAACGGCAGAGAACCTGAGTATTGACCTGTTCGAGGCCATGGAGCCGGGCCTGAAGGAAGCCGCCAACTGGGGCACTGACTGCCTGAATACCCTGACGAGCGCTCTGAATGAGGGCGGCCCGGCGGCCATGCTGGACGCAGCCAGCGGCATTCTGGAAAATCTGACCGCAGGTGTTGTTCAGAAGATTCCGGGGCTGGCATCGGCAGCAACGCAGGTCATCACCAAGCTGGTGCAATATCTTGCTGACCATCAGGACGAGATCTTCGATGCAGGCATCCAGCTGCTGGAACAGCTCATCATCGGCATCACCGACAACCTGCCCCAGCTAATCACAGCAGCAGCGGAATTGATTGCAAAGTTCTCTGCCGCGCTGATCTCCCATCTGCCCGACCTTCTGAACTGCGGTGCGGCCCTTCTGACCACTCTGGCAGACGGTATCATCCGCAGCATTGAGAATCTGGGCGAAGCCGCCCTCGCCTGCATCGCAAAGCTCACCGGCGTGTGGGACGGCAGTATGGATGAGTGGGGCCACATCGGCGAGAACATTGTCGCCGGCCTGCTGAACGGCATCACCGGGATGTGGGACACGCTGGTGTCCACAGTCAAGGGCAAAGTCAACGGCATGGTGAGCACCGTCAAGAACGTGCTGGGCATCCACTCGCCCTCGAAGGTGTTCACTGAGATCGGCGAGAACGTCACGCAGGGCCTTGTCAACGGCATCAACACCGGGGCTCCGGCAGCACAGGAAGCCATCCAGAACATTGCACAGACCCTCAACGACTACGGTCCGGACTTTGCCACCGTAGGGGCCACCATCGCAGAGCAGTTCCGCACCAAGCTGGACGAGGGCTGGGCGCAAATCCAGGCTGACATCCAGACGGATGCGCTGGGGGCCATCGAGACGCTGGCAACGGCCCTCAAAAACGGCGACCTCGAGAGCCTGGGTCTGTGGGCGGCCAGCTACTTCTGGCAGGCCTGCACCAAGGAGCAGCAGACCCAGATTCAGGCCGTAGCCATGGGGGCCCTGAACCAGCTGGGCAGCGCCCTTTCCGGCGTGTTCGGGAACCTGAGCCAGCTGGCCATGGGGCTGGTGGCGCAGTTCGTGCCCGCCGCAGCCAGCGCAACCACGAGCCAGATCGCCCTGAACACCGCCATGGACGCAAACCCCATCCTCTTCGTCATCTCCCTCATCGGGATGCTGGTGGGTGCCCTGCTGAACTTCTCCGGCAAAAACAAGGACGTGGCCAACGCTTTCCAGAATGTCTGGGCGGGCGTTGAGGACTTTATGAGCTACATCTTCGAGGGCCTAATGCGCATCGTGGCGGCGGGCATCGAGGGCTTTGTCATCCTCATCAACGGCCTCATTGGCATGTATAACTCCGTGGCGTGGCACTGGGGCGGCCATATGGATTACATCAGCAATCCAGCCTGGAACTTTGCCAACCAAATTGCCGCCGACCGCAAAGCCCGGCAGGCCGAGCGAAAAAAGCAGCAGGAGGCCATCAACAACCCCAGCAGCTCCGGCAGCTCCGGCAGCTCCGGCACCTCCGCCAGCTCTCAGAAGGTCATCGAGAGCATGACCGACACCAGCAAGACCACCAATGCCGACGGCAGCACCGTGACCACCAAGGTGCTCACCGAGAAGCTGCAGGATGAGACCGGCAAGATCACCCAGCGGGTGACCAAGACTGTCACCGAGGCGGGTACCAAGCTGGTGGACGGCGTGGAGCGCTCCTACAAGACCGTGACCACCTATGTGGACGGGGTTCAGACAAAGTTGGAGCGCAGTTTGGATGACATCGCCAAGACCACCACAGGCACAAAACCCGGCTCCACCACGCCGACGGCCCCCACCCCGGACAAAGACCTGACCGACGCTGTGGAGGCCAACACCGAGGCCCTGCTGGCCGCAAACAGCAAGCTGGCCGAGATGGTGCGGCAGGCCAACAGCCTTGTCCTCAGTGACAACATGGCCATCAGCCGGTCTGTGGCCGCATCCGGCACGGCACAGGTGGCCGCAGCCGCCAACAACTACCACCGGGAGGGTGACACCAACATCATCCAAAATATCTACTCCAAGGCCCAGACGGCGGCAGACCTCCAGCGGGAAGCCCGCTGGGAAGCCGACCGGGCCAAGGCCCAGAAACGATGAAAGGAGGGCTCCACAATGCCATTCAGAAAAGACCATTTGCAGCTGGTCACGGATGCCGGGGCCACTCTCGACATCGGGTGGGCTTACGGCACGCCCTACTCCCTCGACCCCATCAATGGCGTAGACGTGGACGTGCAGACCGCACAGGGCGTGAACCAGGTGGGCGTGAGCGTGGAGCGCCAGAGCGTGGCCGGGGTGAGCCGTGAGCTCATCATCCACTGCCACAGCTCCCACGGCGATGCGGATGCGGAATTACTGCTGGAAAAGCTGCCCTATTTCACCAGCGGCACAATGTATTTCGAGGATAAATTCTTCTGTCGTTTCGTGCTTTCCAAGACCCCCTACACAAAGAGCATCCACCCCTACCCGGTGCTGGACTTCATGCTCTTCTGCCCGAAACCCTTCTGGTACGACCTGACCGCCCAGAGCTTCTGCATCAACGGCTTTGTGCCCAGCTTCAGGCTGCCCATCAATTACAGCACACCCCACCGTTTCGGCGTGCGCACCTCCATCGGCTGGCTGAATGCCTATAACCCCGGGGCGCTGGCTGTACCCTTCACGGCCACCCTCAAGAGCGACGGCGCAGTGGTCAACCCCACCGTGCTGAACATCATCACGGGCCAGAGCATCCGCATCCTGACCACCCTGACCCCGGGGCAGGTCATCGAGATCTACCGCACCACCACCGACAAGCTGGCCGTCAAGCGGACAGAGGACGGCACGGAGGAGAACATCTTCTCCCTGCTGGATGAGGACAGCGACTTGCTGGAGCTGGCCCCGGGCGACAACTTACTCAAAGCCACCGCCGACAGCGGCGAGACCAGCCTGCAGGTGACGGTGCGCTTTTATCCCATGGTTTCGGGCATCCTGCCGGAGGTGATCTCGTGACGCTGGACGTATTGGACGAGCTGACCCTCGCCCGGCTGGGCCGGGTGGAGGTGTGGGTGAGCCTTTACTGGGACGAGCCCTACAACACCGAGGGGAGCATGACGCTGGAAGTGCGGCCCACCGAGGAGAACCTTTCCCTGCTCCGGGAGGGCCGCTGGCTGCGCCGCAGTGACAGCGACGTGCCCATGCGCATCTGCCACCGGAGCAACGAGAACACCGACAGCAATCTGGTGGTCACCGGCTTCCCGGGGACGTGGGTCTTCACCAAGCGGGCCTGCACCAGTACCGTGAAGAGTGAAAACGCGGAAGCCGCCATGCGCAGGCTGGTCAGTGCCATGCAGCCGTGGCCCAAGCTGGAGCTGGGAGAGCTGGTAGGCTTTGGCACCACCTACACCGCCCAGACCTCCGGCGGCAGCATCATGGACTACCTGATGACCATCGGTGCGGCCTGCGACCTGGGCTTCCGGGTGCGGCTGGCAGGCAAGAACGCAGATAAGAAGCTGCTGTTCGAGGTCTACCGGCCCACCGCCGCCCCCAACAACAGGTTCAGCACAAAATGGGGCAACCTGCAGCAGGCCGCGTGGGCCTTTGGTGACAGCGACTATGCCAACATTGCCATCGTGCAGGGTGCTGGCGAGGGCGAGAACCGCGCCACCGTGACCGTGGGCCTGACCGATGCCACCGGAGCCGACCGGCGGGAGCTGTATGTGGATGCCCGGGATGTGCAGCCGGACGAGGAAAAGGGCGAGACCACCAAAAGCCAAGCCTACCTCGAACGGCTCATGGCCCGGGGCACCAACAAGCTGCTGGAACAGCTGCGCACCGGCAGCATCGAGCTGACCATCGATGCCGAGGGCCTTTCCCCCGGCGACGTGGCCTTCTGCACCATCCCGGAGCTGGGCTACAAGGCCACCGTCCGGGTGGCCGATGTCATCACCCAAAGCCAGAGCGACAGCACCACCCGCACCGTGCGGCTGGGTACGCCGGTCTGGCGCAAGCTGTAAGGAGATGATCTTTTGAGCAAAATCGTTTTATATCCCGCCAACGGGTTCGACTTCGATGCCGCAGACGTGGCGGCCTACCTTGCGGGCCGCACTAGCGGCGTGTTCAGCTCCGCTGAGGACTTCCCGGTGACAGCCGCAGGCGGGCTGACGGTCACCGTGGGCGCGGGCCGTGGCTGGGTGCACCCCAGCCGCTTCACCGGCTACTCCATCACCAAGCGGGAGGCCGACACCCTGACCATGCCGCTGGCCGACCCGTCTCTCCCCCGCATCGATCGAATCGTCATGCGCTATGATGCCGGTGCCAGAGCCGCCAGCCTGCAGGTGCTGCAGGGCACGGCATCCAGCACACCCACGGCCCCGGCCATCTCCCGCACCGAGCTGATCTACGACCTCTGCCTTGCCGAGATCACCCGCCCGGCAGGCTCCACCAGCATCACCACGGGCCAGATCACCGACACCCGGCTGGACGAGGCGCTCTGCGGCCTCGTGCGGGACGGTGTGACCGGCATCCCCACCGACGAGCTGCTGGCCGCTGCCAAGGAGCGCATCGCCACGCTGGAGGAGAACGCCAGCAACAGTGCTGCCGCCGCCAAGGACAGCGCGGAGGCAGCCAAGAGCAGCGAGACCAAGTCCGCCGCCAGCGAGGAGCGCGCCAAGACCAGTGAGACCGCCGCCAAGCAGGCCCTGCAGGACACGGAGACGGAGCACACCGCCGCCTTGCAGGACATCGCACGGGCCCGCACCACGGCCCTGAACGACGTGGCGGCCTCCACCAAAACGGCCACCGCTGCGGCAAACACTGCCACCCAGCAGGCCACCGCCGCTGCGGGGAGTGCTTCCACCGCCGTCACCAAGGCCGGTGAGGCATCCACCAGTGCGGGGGCGGCAAAGAACGATGCTGACCGGGCAGAGAAAGCCAGTACCAACGCGGCCAATGCGGCCACCGATGCCGTGAAGCAGGCCAAGGAAGCCGGAACCTTTGATGGTCAGTCGGCCTATGCACTGGCTGTTCAGCTGGGGTTCACCGGCAGCGAAGAGGACTGGATCGCCAGCCTGAAAGGCGCAAAGGGCGACAAAGGAGATACCGGTGCGCAGGGCCCCGAGGGTGCCACCGGAGCCACCGGCCCGCAGGGGCAGCAAGGGCCCACCGGGGCAACAGGCGCTACCGGCCCACGGGGGCCGCAAGGGCCGCAAGGCCCGGCGGGTGCTTCAGCGGTAGCGGCCAGCGGCAGTAATTGGGTAAGATTTTCAGATGGTACGCAGATATGCTGGGGAACCAATTACAGTGGGAGGGTGAGTTTTCCTGTGTCTTTTGCTAATACAAATTATACACCTGTTGGGTCACTGGATGTTCAGTATCCTAATAACTATAATTTTGGTTTGGAAGACGTTAGTACAACCGGCATGCGTATTAACACCTCTGGTGGAAATGTAAAAGTCCATTGGATTGCATTTGGTCGTTGGATGTGAGGTGAACGCAAATGGAGATCAAACCCGGAGCAAAAATCCCGAAGCCGGTTATCACGCAGGAAGAATGTGATGCCTATTCTGCCGTTGTGGATGCCATCAACGCCCACAATGCAGCGGCTGCCGTTGGCGAGGCTCTGTGGAGCATGGACGACCAGCCGGAGGCTTACGTTGTGGTGGAGGCAGGCACGCAGCCAGACCCTGCCGATGCACCGAAGCCGACCCCTACACTGGAGGAGCGACTTGCTACGGTGGAGAGCGCCCAGACCCAGATGACGCAGCTGCCTGAAACACTGGCTGCCTTGCAAAAGGATAACGAGATGCTGAAACAGTGTCTGCTTGAGATGAGCGAGACTGTCTATGCGTAAAATCACACAAAAAATCGAAAGGATGGTATTTATGATGGCTATGTTATGGGCACAGGAAATCATGTCTGCTGAGACCGTGGAGGAGGCAAAAGCTCTGTATGAGCGCTGCCCCCGATTGCTGAAGGAGAAGGTCAAGGCGATTCTTATCAAGAGCGGCTTTGAGGAAATCACACAGTAAGGAGGACGCTATGGCTGAAATTATGGATGTCTCCCGCTGGCAGGGGAGCATCGACTGGGACGCGGTGAAGCGCAGCGGCAAAATCGACGGCGTGATGCTGCGGGTGCTGGGCAGCAAGGGCGGCAAGCCCTACGTTGACCCGGCCTTCGAGCGCAACTATGCCGCGTGCACGGCGCGGGGCATCCCGGTGGGCGGCTATTACTACACCTGTGCGGTCACGCAGCGGCAGACGGAGGAGGAGCTGGCCGCCCTCAAAACAGCTCTCCGGGGCAAAACGTTCCAGCTGCCCCTTGCCATCGATGTGGAGGACCCCCGCCTGCGCTCCCTGGCCCCCGCAAAGCTTTCGGCCCTGGTGGCACGGGCCGCCGACCGAATCGAGACATGGAACCTGTACGCCATGGTCTATACTTACACGAACTTTGCCGATACCGCCCTGGCCGCCCAGCCGCTGGCCCCGTATGACCTCTGGCTGGCCGATTACCGCGGCAAGCGCCCCGCCCGCCGCCACGGCATGTGGCAGTACACCAGCAGCGGCACCATCCCCGGCGTGAGCGGCCCGGTAGACCTGAGCGTGGCCTACAAGGACTACGCGGGCATCATCCAGCGGGCCGGGCTGACGAAAGTGAGAGGTGCATAAGTGATGAGCAAGAAGTTTTTTATCAGCCAGCCTATGAACGGCCTATCGGACGAGCAGGTGCTGCAGAAGCGTGCCGCAGTGATCGGGAAGGCAAAGGCCGTGTTTGGTGACGATGCGGTTCCTCTGGAAACGTTCTTTGAGGACTTTGGCCCCGATGCGAAGCCGCTGGATTATCTGGCACGCAGCATCGAGTTTCTGGCTAAAGCTGACGTGGCGGTTTTCGCCCCGGGCTGGGAGTACGCACGCGGCTGTCGCATTGAGCGGCAGTGCGCCGAGGAATACGGTATTCCGGTAATGGAGGTGTGAGACCGATGGCAAGTTGTCTGATTTCAGATGCACCATACGCACCCTGGCTCTCAGAGGTTCTAGCTACACTGGAAGAGCACAAGATTGACCGCATCGCCATAGCAGCGCCTCTGGCAGACGGTGAGGTGTTCACGGGGTACTACAACATGAATACCCAAGACAAGGCCCTGCTGGCATCCAATATTCAAGCAGATGCCGTTCTGGATGCGGTGTGTCACAACGGACAGCGCATCCAGCAGGCGTGGGAAGATGACGAGGAGGGGTGAGACCGATGTGGCAGTTTATCACGGAGTATTGGGCCGGGTGGCTCTGTGCTCTGATCGGCGGCGCGATCCTTGCCGCCATCCCCAAGATCAAGGCCCTGTGGGACGCGGTGCTGGCCCTGCTGCACGACCGCATCTATACCGAGTGCTACCGTTTTATGGAGCTGGGGTACATCACCCGCGACGGCCTGCGCAACCTGAATTACCTCTACAAGACCTATCATGTGATGGGCGGCAACGGCACCGGCACGGAATTGTACAAGAGAGCCTGCGCTTTACCCATCCACGACTGAAGAAAGGAACTGACATTATGAACGCACACATCACTGAGAACAACACCCCCGCCATCCCCGCCGCGACCATCGCCCGCACTGTTGTGCTGGCACTGGCCCTCGTCAATCAGCTGCTGAGTGCAGCAGGCAAGCCGGTGCTGCCCATCGACAGCGCCAGCGTGGAGCAGTGGGTGACCGCTGGCCTGACCACCGCTGCCGCCATCTGGGCATGGTGGGAGAACAACTCCTTCACCCCTGAGGCCATCCACGCCGATGAACTGCTGGATCAGATGCAGGGGAAGATCAAGTAAGAGTACATAGCAGCAGCCCCGGGGAGCCTGATGGTTCCTCGGGGCTGTTTTCTTTTAGCATATTTCGGCATATTCCGACGCATTCCGCATTATCCGGCACATTCTGACATTTTCCGGTTAAAGTTGGATAGAAAGGATGTGTAAACTATGCCCGACGTGAAAATTTCGGACTCCCCCGCCCAGCTGGATCAAATCCTCCGGCCACTGGGAATCACCCGGAGCTCAAAGAATTACCGTGTTCTCTGCGACTGCGTGGCTCTGATCTGTGAGCAGGAGGACCGGCTGGAAGCCGTACAGAAGGAGATCTATACCCCCATCTCAGACCAGCGGCGCTGCAAGTGGTCTGCCATTCAAAGTGCCGTTCGGCGTGCAGCAGAGAAAGCCTGGGCGCTCAATCCCGAAGGCGTTCAGCAGTTGGCTGGCTACCCGCTGACCGGTGCACCCAGCGCGGTGCAGTTCCTGGAGATGCTTTACAATGCCGTGGTGAGAGCATAAACATAGGCCGTAGTTTCATCATAGAAACTACGGCCTATGTTGTATCATCGCCTATCGAGATATAAGAGCATTGCTAAGCTAATAATCGCTAAAATATTAAAGCAGTAAACTCCCGGGTATCTATACCAAGTGGAAGTTATCCACCACTTACCCTTCTTAATCTTTCGATCAATTGAATGCCCGGACATTTTAGCGATAAAGCAAATCAGCATAAAAAGCGTGTCGAATATTATAATTCCCACAGCTATTGAATAAAAAGTTATCGTGTACAGGTTTTCATAACTAAGTTTGTCAAATCCTGATGTAAACATCGAGATTTCTGCCATGAATCCGATAACAACCGCTGAAAAGATTCCTAGGATTGTGATTGATTGTCCATGAAAATCTGTTACTCGATCATTAAGCTTTCCTACTGCCTCTTCAGTCTGTTTGTTAAGTATCTGAGACTGTTCTTGTGCGCTCCGCGCTTCGTCTGCTAAATACTCAATTTGACTCATTCGATTCAACCGGATACATTCAAGCTCGACATGATCCAATAACTTTGTTAATGCTTTAGTTATCCGATGTATATCTTCTGGCTCTGTTTGCATTTCTGAAAACAGTACAATCCTGTCGAGATATACTTTAAGGGAATCTCTTTGTTCTGGATCGTATTCCTGCAACTGACTAGACAACATAGAATATGAATGTCTAAATTCCGGATCTTCATACACACCACATAGATGTTCCCAATATTGCTTTACATTGTCACTGATTGGAGACGAGTCCGTTTCATCAACATATTCATATTTCACAATATTATCTAGTGTTTGAATCAGTGTCGTCATTCGCTCTTCGGACGTTTTCTTCTGCATACCAAGTCCTCATCATTTTAGCTTCAACGGATCATTTGATTCAAAGAAATTCTTTATGTCCGAGAACTCAATCACTTGATTTCGAGAAGTATTCTTCCAAGGCGTTTCTAAATGTGTCTTTTCCACTAGTTGTCCTGCACTAAATTGCAAGCAAGCATCTATCACCTTATAGACCACTTTGGCTTGTTCTTCTGTCAACTCTTCAAGAACAGATTTGATTTTTTCCGGAACTATTACTGACGCACCGTATGAACAATATTGATAGTATACCGCTGGAACAACCGGACCATATGCCCAATTTACAATATGTTCTTCAAATAAGGGACTGTCATACTCTGCAGAAAAATATCCCTGCGTGTAATACAATGTTTTTTGAAGTTTCAAATTCGTCATTTGATGATGTTTTGTTCCTGCGTAAAAAACAATATTCCGTGCAAGATCGATAGCCGTCATTACAGTCGCCCCCTTCTTGATTTATATTTAAAGTCAGCAAAAGTCCTTTTCTCTTATATGCATATACCAAGTATAGTATAGCAAAAAAATGTTCGTCGTTTTTCACAAACATCTTCTTTCACCTTTGGATGGTTTTCAATAAAAATGTGATTTACCAGCTATTATGCGCAGTTTTCCTATGGCAGTTTACTTTCTAATCTTCAAAAGTGGGTTACAATGTGGGTTTGCAAAAGAGAAAAACACCCAGAAACTTACGTCTCTAGGTGTTTCATATTGGTGGGCGCGGGTGGATTCGAACCACCGAAGCTGAAAAGCAGCAGATTTACAGTCTGTCCCCATTGGCCACTCGGGAACACGCCCATATTCTATTTGCAGTCATCGCTGACTGCCTGTATATTTTATCATCTGAAGTGGCATTTGTCAACTACTTTTTCCACGGATTTTCTCTTTTTCTGTCGTTCTCTATTTTCCTGCGTTTTACCGCAATAAAAGCACTTTCTATAACAGTAAAAGACCCCAAAACGTTTTCCGTTTTGAGGTCTTTTTGGAGCTGGTGACAGGAGTTGAACCTGCAACCCATTGATTACAAATCAATTGCGCTGCCATTGCGCCACACCAGCATCGGTTACCTAGATAGTATACCACCAGCGGGCGGGTTTGGCAAGGCTTGATTTCTGATTCTACGGTTATTCCACGGTCACGCTCTTGGCGAGATTGCGGGGCTTATCCACATCACAGCCGCGCAGAACAGCCATATAGTAGGCAAACAGCTGCAGCGGAACGATGAGCTGCAGGGGCATCAGCAGGTCATCGTAGTCATCCAGACGCACCACATAGTCGGCCACGCCATCGGGCACCACGGCATCCCGGGTGGTGAAGAGCAGGACCTTTGCGCCGCGGCTCTTGGTCTCCTTGGCGTTGGAGATGGTCTTTTCGTAGACCTGCTTCTGGGTGGCAAGGGCGATCACCGGCACGCCGTCTGTTACCAGACTGATGGTGCCATGCTTGAGTTCACCCGCCGCGTAGGCATCCGAGTGGACATAGCTGATCTCCTTCAGCTTCAGGCTGCCCTCCAGCGAGAGCGAATAGTCGAACCCGCGGCCGATGAAGAAACAGCTCTGGGTATTGACGAAACGGCTGGCCAGATACTTGATCTGCTCACAATCAGCCAGACGGGGCTTGATGACTTCCCCGGCCCGGAGCAGCTCTGCTGTCAGGCGGCGGATCTCGGCATCAGTCTGCATTCCCCGGGCGTAAGCCAGCCGCAGGGCGAACAGGTAGAGCACGCACATCTGCACCATGTAGGCCTTGGTGGAGGCCACGGCGATCTCAGGGCCGGCATAGGTGTACATGACATAATCCGCCGCGCGGGCAATGCTGCTGCCCACCACGTTCACAATGGCCAGCACCGGCACGCCCCGGCTCTTGGCCAGCTTGAGGGCAGCCAGCGTATCGCTGGTCTCGCCCGACTGGCTGATGATGATGACCAGATCCTCCGGCCGCAGGATGGGATTCCGGTAGCGGAACTCGCTGGCGATCTCCACCTGTGCAGGCACCCGGGCCAGCGCCTCGATGGCGGCCTTGCCCACCATGCCCGCGTGCATGGCCGTGCCGCAGCCCACCAGATGCACCGTGCCGATGCGGCGCAGCCGCTCATCCGTCAGCTCAGGAACGCGCAGGTCGGGCAGACCGTTCTCCACACGGGGGCTCACCGTGGCCGTGATGGCCGCAGGCTGTTCGTTGATCTCCTTCAGCATGAAGTGCGGGTAGCCGCCCTTTTCAGCGGCTTCCTGATCCCAGTTGGCGGTCAGAACTTCCCGCTCCACCGGCTCCGCGAACTCATTGTAGAAGCGGATGCCGTCACCCTCTTCGAGGACGCTGTAGCGGCGGGTGTACTTGAGCAGGGCCGGAATATCGGAGGCCACGAAGTTCTCGCTCTCGCCCCAGCCCACGATGAGGGGGCTCTCCTTCTTGACGGCGTAGATGGTGTCCGGCTCATCCCGGAACAGCACGCCCAGCGCATAGCTGCCCCGCACCATGGCCAGGGCGGCGCGCAGAGCTTTGAGGGGCTCCCCCTCATAGCAGCTGTCGATGAGCTTGACCAGGACCTCGGTGTCGGTCTCGCTCTCAAAGGTATAGCCCTTGGCCATGAGCCGCTCCTTCAGCACACCATAGTTCTCGATGATGCCGTTGTGGACGATGCTCACGCGGGGGGTGGAGTGGGGATGGCTGTTGACGTCGCTGGGTTCGCCGTGGGTGGCCCAGCGGGTGTGTCCGATGCCGCAGAAGCTCTCGGGCAGGTTTTCTGCCTCCAGCTTGCGGCGGAGCACTTCCAGCCGCCCCTTGCTCTTGACGACGTGGATGCCGCTTTCCAGCGCCAGCGCGACGCCGGCAGAGTCATAGCCGCGGTATTCCAGCTTTTCCAGACCGTTCAGCAGCACTTCCTGGGCGCTGCGCTTACCCGAATAACCTACGATGCCACACATACAAAACACCTCCATGCCGACAGCCCGGCGCAAAAAACGCACGCAGCACAGCTGTCAGCCTCCTGTAACAGTTTATGTTCTTGTATGGCTTTCTTTGAGGGGATCTGTTACGGTATCACTGCCGATTTTTGCCCCTCTCTGCGGCTGGTATAGCCCATGGTCAGCCGGAGAAACATCCGCCGAAATTTTCGATGATTCCTCTCCTCGTCACCCTCACGGCTGTCACCCGTGTGGCCCGGCGCTTTGTGTCAGCTGATAGCAGACATTCCTTCTTTCAAGTTTTCTTTCATACAACCCCTCCGTCATTGCTTCGCAATGCCACCTCCCCTTGTAGGGGAGGCCTTGGCAGTCCTCGCAAAGTTTCCGTTTTCGCCAGGGGCTCCCCTACTAGGGGAGCTGTCGAGCGTATGCGAGACTGAGAGGTTTATTCATTACTTTCCCAGCATCTTATGCAGTTTCGGCCGCCACACCAGCTGATACACCTGCAGCAGGTTGTGGAGCGCCCGGTCATACAGCAGAAAGGCAACGTTGCCCATGGCAAGGGTGGCCAGCGAGACCACCAGCGCGGTGGTCTTCAGCTCCTGCGAAATGCTGCCCGCAGGCACCAGCAGCAGCACCAGCCCGTACATGGCCAGCACGGCACCGTTGCAGAGCAGCAGCTTGCACAGCACCCGCACCAGCGGCAGACGGATGCGCTCAAACCGGGGCTTGACCAGCGGGTAATACCCCAGCAGGAACACAAAGACCAGCGCCACCTCCTTATCCGGCACAAAGAGCAGGCTGAGCAGGCTCACCGCGCCGTAGGCTGTCAGGGCCATGGTCCTGCCGCACTCCACGCAGACCGTGGCGATGAGGAAGCTGGCCACCGCCGGAGCGATGAACATCGCAATGGGAAACACAGCCCCCAGCAGCATCAGGGCCACACTGAGCGCTGCGGCCATGCCGCAGTAGGCCATGGCCCAGCTTTTACTTTTGCGTCCCTTCATGGCAGCTCCCATTGTACCGGCTGGCTCTCAGCGTCCAGCGGCTCGATGGCGTGGCGGAGACCCAGGATCATGATGTTGTCCAGCAGGGTGCGGTTCAGCTTGACGTCCAGCATCCCGTAGGCGCGGACGAGGTCGTTGACCGCAGCGAGGGCCTGCCGCCGGGCGTTTTCCCGGGCGGCGTTCCTG
>OGKY01000243.1_pt1 | contig 36351 bp, 39 predicted proteins | sample 1572731 | NCBI WGS metagenome assembly OGKY01 (sample SAMEA2581924, study PRJEB24529) | metagenome | biome: Human gut stool | place: China | collected 2011
ATCTCTTCCTTCTGCTCTGCCGGTGCAGCAGCCGTCTCTCTCCCCGTCGTATCTGCCTTCTCAACCGGTACCAGTGTTACTGCCGAAGCCGCAGATACCGCTGCGGCACACTCCGGTGCAGCCTGCGGTGCAGTCAAAGGTGCTTTCTCCTCAAGACTTCTTACATCCGCAGCCAGGCGCTGCAGATCCGCCGCCATACCGGTAAGCTCCGTGTGTTTATCGTTCAGCATACTGTATAAGAACATAATCTCATTATGCGTTTTATTCATGCTCTCGATCACCGTGTCGGAATATTCACTGATCGCCATGATCTTATCGTTTGTCACTTTTTCAAGGGAACGATCCACCTTTTCGGAAGACTGGTCAACCTGCTCATCAATCGCATCCTCAATCCGTGTCTCCGCATTCTTGAGTCCCCGGTCAATGATTCTCTTTAATTCCTCTTCGCTCAACTCTGCAATCTGGTTCAATTCTGACGGTGATAACTTTTCCGTCACAAAAAAGCTTCCGATCATAAAAACCACACCGATCAGAAGTAATATCCATGCTACTCCGGTCATATGCTTCTCCTCACCTATCTATATCTTGATATCAAAATGGCTGCCCTGCCCTTTTAATATGACTTTTCCCTCATTCTCAGGCTCCTCTTCGCGGCGCTTTTTGTGCCTGCCGGATTCGCCCTCATATTCGTTATTGCCCTTTTCCTTGGCATCATAACGATAGCCATCGTTCTCCTTTTCCTCCGGATCCTGCACACGATGAGTCAGCTGGTCTTCGTGCTTCTGCTGTTCAATCTGAATATTCTGCTGTTCGACAATCGGCCTATTATCCTCCTGCTGCTTCAGATTCCCGACATCCTGCGTCCTCTGAATCATCCCGTTTATAACAACTGGTCTTATTGACATGCAACACACCTCCGCTCTTCTGCTACTCAGTCAGAATTCCCATATAGCTTCCCATCTTTTTGCGCATCTTAAGCAGCGCCTTTGTGTGAAGCTGCGACACGCGCGATTCAGACACTTCCAATATATTGCTGATCTCCTTTAACGTGAGTTCTTCATAATAATACAGAAGAATCACCTTGCGCTCTTTTTCCGTGAGCAGATCCATTGTCTCGGACAGAACTTTTTTCAGTTCTTCCTCCTCAATATTGTCCTCCGGCTGTGCGAAATGGGAGTTCCCGCGCGCATCCATCACCGGCTCTCCGCCCTGCTCCACGAACTCATTGAGAGATACCACGTTTGTGACTTTTAACTGCGACTGCCACTCATTCAGTTCAGCCGCCGCAATTCCAATCTCCCCTGCAATCTCTTCATCCGCCGCAGCACCGTCCGCGCCTCGATATTTTTGATTGCTTCCTCAATCCGCTTCTGCTTCTGTCTGACAGTCCTTGGTATCCAGTCCATCTTGCGGATCTGATCCAGAATGGAACCGCGGATACGCAGGCTCGCATATGTCTCAAACTTTACGTCTTTTCCGGGATCAAACTTATCAATGGCATCGATAAGTCCGAATATTCCATAACTAACCAGATCTTCGTATTCCACATTGTATCCAAGATACATGCTGAGCCGGCCCGCAACCACTTTCACGAGCGGTGCATATTCCGTAATCAGCTTTTCTCTCAGCGCAGACGATGGATTTTTCTGGTATTCTCCCCATAGTTTTTCTCTGTCAACCGTTTTCATTGGAAGCCCCCACGTCTAAAGATTACTGTTCTTTCGCATCGGCATTCTCTGTATCCTCCGATGCCGTTTCATTCTCTTCTGCCTCAGGATCCTCTTCTTCCTGCGGCAATGTACCATCCGTGGTTTCCTCGTCATTCATCCCGGCAAAATTGCGGTCAAGAACAATTTTGACCACACCGCCCAGAAGGTAAAATACAATCAGGACAATCAAAAGCATTTTCATGAAATCTGCCACTTCCATGTGTGCACAGATGCCCGCTACGCAGGCGACAAACCCGGCTGACAGCATCACAATCGCAGGTACTGATTTTGTTTTCATACTTACAGCCCTTCCTTAAATGATCTTAAGCGGCTTGCCCACCGACTTAATATAAAATTCTCCGGTATCACAATGCAGTTCCACTGTTCTACCGTAATTGAGTCCTGTATCTTCCGCTACCAGCCGGATTCCAAGTTCTTTTAAAATCGCTTTGGCAGCCTCCGCATTCCTTGCTCCGATATTTCCTACATCCGAAAGTCCGCTTACCTCAAACATCCGCGCGCCCCCGGCAATCTTGGCGATCAGTCTTGGCTTACTTGCTCCCGCCGCAACAACTCGCTTTAACAATTCCCGAATTCCCGTATCTCCAAACTTAGCTATATTGCTGTTGTTTCTTACTTTTGTACTGTCAGGAAGCATATAATGCACCATGCCTCCCACTTTTGTCACCGGATCATAAAGAACCAGTCCAATACAGGAACCGAGGCCTAAAGTCGTAATTACATCCGGAGCCTTGCAAACATTCAGGTCCGCCATGCCTACTTTTATGACTTCGCTCATATACGCATTCTCCTTATATTGAGATACCAAGTGACGTTAATATTTTTTCGTAAGAATCCTGCTCCGGCATCAAGATAAAATATCCGTTGATCGCCACATCCGCACAGATCTCCGTCTGTATCAACAATGCATTGTCACCGTACTGTCCAAATTCAATCGCCGGCACGCTCAAAATCGATGCTGCCATGTCCACCGCGATGTATGGAACGGACGGAGTGATGACAAGATTGGTCAGGGAGGACAATGCGGACAGATAAGATCCCGCAATGATATTGCCGATCTCTTTTAATGCGGAAAGTTCCATCTCGCCAAACGGCTGGTCATCCGGTTCATTTGTCATCATCAGCTTGTTGACCAGATAACGTGCAGACGGAATATCCAGAAGGAACATCATGCTTCCCTCAATATCTGTCTCCACCTCAAGGAAAATGCCGACAATTGTCTCATCTTCCGCTCCTACCGCCATTCCCAACTGTGATACTTCCATCAGCCGGATGCTCGGTACATTCATATCGATCTTCATGCCAAGCATATTTGCAATGGCTGAAGTGGCATTTCCTGCTCCGATATTGCCAATTTCACGCAATACGTCCAGGTACATGTCATTCACTTGCTCTAGTGTCATATTACCCATGAACGTTTTTTCTCCTCTCAACATAATATATCCATGGTTTTCTAAGAGGAATGTCTCCGGTTCTCTCCCGCTGCATTCCCTGTAGTAAAACAAGCAGGTTAGCGGAATGCATTCCATTCCGCTAACCTGCGCACACGTCTATGCACGCATATGTTCTGTGTGCTTATGCGTTGTCATCCACCACCGAGTTAATCTCGAGAAGTGAGATCAGATCATCGCCGTGTTTACCGATTCCATTGATGAATTTACCCTTGTTGGTCGATTTTTCAATTTCATCCTCACTTAAATTGACGACTTCCTTCACCTCGTCGACAATCACACCGATCGCGCCCTTTTCTTCCAGCTTTAAGATGATGATACGGCTCGCGTTCGTGAACACATCATCCTCCAGCCCCATCTTGTTGCGGATACTCATTACGGATACGATCTCACCGCGCAGATTGATCACGCCCTTAAAGTAGGACTGGATCTTCGGGACACGGGTAATCTTCTGCATACGCACGATGTTGTCAATATAGCTGATATCAATTCCGTACTGCTCGCTTCCGACCATTACGACAATATACTGTTTTGACTCTTTGTCAATTACTTCCACGTTCTTTTCTGCCATGTTGTCCGCCTCCTCTTACATCAGTACATTCACATCAAGGATCAGTGCCACTTCACCATCGCCAAGGATCGTTGCGCCGCTGATGATCTTGTTGTTGTTTATGTATTTACCAAGTGACTTGATAACGATTTCCTGCTGTCCGATCAGGTTATCGACCACAAGGCCTGCCAGATTCTCGCCCTTCTGTACAATAACAACCGTCAGGCTCTCCGGCTCTTCTTCTTTCGGCTCAATATCCAGAACCTGATCCATACGGATCAGCGGAATTACCTTGCCGCGGAGGTGAATCACTTCCTGAGCCTCCACATACTTGATATCCTTCACCGGAATATCCTCGATGTTGGAAATGGAACCAAGTGCGATTGCGTATTTCTCATCGCGGATCTCTACCATGAGCGCCTGGATGATCGCAAGTGTCAGCGGCAGGCGTACGGTAAAGGTCGTTCCCACACCGAGCTCTGTCTTTACTTCCACATCGCCGCCGAGAGCCTCGATATTGGATTTTACAACGTCAAGTCCTACGCCACGTCCGGAAATATCGGTAATCTTCTTCGCCATGGAAAAGCTCGGCAGAAACAGCAGATTGATGATCTCTTTCTGGCTCATTGTCTCAGCCTGCTCCTCAGTGATGACACCGCGCTCGATTGCCTTGTTGCGCACAGCCTCCACGTCGATTCCGTTACCGTTGTTGCCTTCCTGAAATGCGTTGAGGAAAATGCTTCCGACTTCCGGCTTGCCCTTTGCAATACGGGTTGCGTTGTCTTCAAGTCCGTGATCCGCGGAATTACGAAGCAGATGCTGCAGCGGGTCACCGATCTGATCGACTACGGTACGGTCAAGTTCTGTATCTTCACCTGTCATGTACAGTTCCATCTTCTTGTCCAGCTTTCTGGAAAGATCACGGATCATACGCGGGAATTTTGCAACTACACTCTCGATTGGCACCATCCGGACTTTCATCACGGACTCATGAAGATTGGTCGTGATACGCTCCAGATATTCAATCTGCTCATGGAAGGACTGGTTCTGGAAATCTCCGGAATCGGTGGAGCTGATCGACACCAGACTGTTCTTTGCGATGATAAGCTCGGATACCTGGTTCATCAATGCATCCAGCTTCTCAATATCTACACGGACAGTACGGTTTGTGACAGGCTTTGCAACCGTCTGCTTTTTATTGCCGCTGCTCTGTGTCTTCGCTGCCGGCTTTACTGCCTGTGCCTGTGGCTGCTCCTGTGCCGGTGCCGCCTCAGCCGGTGCATCCTGGGACTTTTCTGCCGCCGCAGCGTCCGCTTCCGCTTTCTCCTGCTTTGCAGCCAGCGTCTCGTATTTTACTTCCTCACCGACAACCTTATCAATCTCAGATACCGACTTTGCAGCTTCCGCAATCTTCTCATACGGCTCGTCCGACGCAATAAAAATGCTGAAATCGCAGTCGAACTTCTCATCCTCAATATCCTGGGAGCTCGGATTGTATACAAGGATCTCTCCAAACTCTTCCACTGCCTTGAATACCAGGAATGCTCTTGCGGCCTTCAGGATACAGCTTTCCTGTACCACTACATTGATGCCGTATACATTTTTACCCTGCTTCATAGCCTCTTTGATCACACGGATCTGGCTGTCATCAAAAGCAATGTCATTCCATTTTTCACCACCGTCTGCGCCGGATTCAGCTGCAGGTGCTGTGGCAGTGGGAGCCTCTTCCTTGGCAGCGGGAGCCTCCTCCGTCTTGCCACCGTTTAAAATATCATTCAGGGCCTTGATCAGATTCTCATTGTCGTTGGTTCCCTCATCAGAGGTCTCCTGAATATTGTTCTTGTACTCTTCCAGAGCATCCAGACACTGGAACAATACATCGATCATTTCCGGTTTTACTTTAATATTGCCGTTACGTACTTCCGAGAACACATTCTCCATGTCATGGGTCAGGTTCTGCATACGCTTGTAGCCCATGGTTCCTGCCATTCCTTTCAGGGAATGCGCGGCACGGAATATCTCATTGATATTGTCCATGTTTTCAGGATCTGACTCCAGTTCCAGAATCTGTGTGTTCAAGTTCTGCAGATGTTCATTTGTTTCATCCAGAAAAATTTCAAGATATTGGCTTACGTCCATCTCTTCCTCCATTCTGCCGGTCACGGTATTGCCGGAAACGGCATATATTGCTTGCTACTTTACTACTCCTACATGCAGTATGATCTCCTGGGCGATCTGATCTAACGGTACTACCTGATCTGCCAGCCCGGCTACGATGATACTCTTAGGCATTCCAAATACTACGCTGGTATCCTGATCCTGTGCGATCACATAGGACTTTTTGGAAGCTTTCAGTTTCCCGATTCCTTCCGTTCCGTCCGCTCCCATTCCCGTCATAACAGCACAGACTACCGAATCAAAGCGGCTGGTCTGCAGGGACTCATACATATAATTGGCACAGGGTCTGACACCTTCCCTGTAAGGTTCCTCCGACAGATGCAGCGTATGGCGTCCAGCCGGGGATGTGACAACATTAAGGTGTTTGCCGCCCATGGCGATGTAGACCCATCCCTTTTTCAGTTCTTCTCCCTCTGCTGCTTCCTTTACATGAAGCTGGCTCAAATTATCCAGCCGTTCTGCAAGGGATGCTGTGAATCCCACAGGCATATGCTGTACTACCAGCACCGGTGCATCCAGATTCGCCGGCAATAAGGGAATCACCGACTGGAGAGATTTCGGGCCTCCTGTGGAACTGGCAATGGCTACGACCTTGCTACCCGACACGCTGACCGGATGATGATTGATGATCTTCATCATCTCTTTTACCGTGCCTTTTTCCTCGGTAAGCTTCGCTTCCTCGGCAAATACCGGCAGTTTGCTGTTCGCTACCACATTCAGTGTCCGCAGGAATTCTCTGCGGAAATTCTCACCACGACAGTCTACTGCGCTGTCCGGCTTATGTACAAAATCCAACGCTCCCAGTTCCAGAGCATCCAGAGTGGTTCTGGCGCCTTCCTTCGTATCGGTGCTGGCCATCATCACACGGGCGGGAATCTTGTATTTACGCAGCTCCTGTAAAAGCTGCAGGCCGTTCATACGCGGCATATTCACATCCAGGACAACTGCGTCGTAACTGTTTCGGCTCAACAGATCGAATGCTTCCAATCCGTCTTTTGCCCGGTCAGCCACCTGGAACCTTATGTCAGTATCTATTATATCACACAGCACTCTTCTCATGAGTGCAGAGTCATCAACAACCAGTATTTTTTTTGGCATTAGTCCAATCTCTCCTTTTTACGACTCTTACGCTCTTCTTCAAAAATAAAGCGGATGATTTCTTCTCTTGTATTTACGTCCAGGTTATAGTACTGTACCCGGTGTTCGAACGTCCCCTTGCGTTTCTCCAGTTCTCTTACCGCCAGTACTTTGCCTACCACCTCGTACTTTTTCTGTTCTCCGTCTTTCACCAGATGATAACTGCACAGGATCAGACTGCCGGGTTCATATCGCTGGGTAGACACAAATCGCAGTCCTCCGCCGCTGATGTCCACGATCACGCTGTGTTTCAAAGGAAGTCCCGGCTGCAGTTCATAAGGAGAATTTTTCTCCAGTGCCTGGATCTCTTCTTCCTCCAGATTTCTGGCACACATATCCAGCGCGCAGCTGAAACGATAATATTCTCTTCTCTGATATTTCCGCAGATTGCTGGTCAGTTCCATGACCAGCACATATACGTTGTTGCTTTTGTACCGGTCTATGATCCTTGCAAAGCACTGGTAGAGGCTGTTCTCCTCGAAAAAGATCATGTCGTATTCCGAGTCCACCGGCAAAAGTATCAGTCTGGTCTGCTCCATGGGCATGGAGATCTCCAGAGTATCCTCCGACAGAATCTGCAGCACCCGGCTCTGGTACACCTTTGCCGTGCTTTCTGCTCCCTTTTCCTCCAACCCCCGCTGCAATGCGCGGAGCTCTATTTTCGATCCTTCTTCCACAAATCTGGATAACATAAGTTCATACCTCTCTTATCTGGACTGTTTTGTAGCTCCATTTCTCGTACCTATAATGTGAGAAAAAAATGCTGCCATTCCGCGCCTGGGCTGCTGCTCCTGCGCTGTATCGTCTTCTTTTTCGCACATTCTCTCTGCGATCCTCTGATAAGCCTGGCTCGCCTTTGCTCCGGGATTCTGTATGGATATAGGTACCTGATGCATCACCGCCTGCACAACCTGCGGATCCTGAGGTACACATCCCATATAGGTCATGGGAATCTTCAGATATCTGGTCACAACTGCATTCAGCTTGTCGAACAGAACCTGTCCTTCTTTGATATTGCTTACCCGGTTGGCCACCATCATCACCTTCGTGAAATCCTCCTGGAATCTCGGATGTCTGTACAGTGCCTTCAGCAGAGAATAGGAATCCGTGATGGAGGTTGGCTCCGGTGTGGTCACCAGCAGCACTTCCCCGCTGGCCACCAGAAATTCCAACACACTGTCAGAGATTCCCGCTCCGGTATCCACGATAATGATATCCGTCAGGGCATCCAGCTCCGCCAGATTCTGTATGATACAGGTCAGGGCATCTTTTCCCAGATTGGACATCCCGGCAATTCCCGAACCACCAGAAATAAATCCCACTTCCATAGGGCCCCAGGTAATGATATCACTGATGCTCTTGCCCTCGTAAACCAGATCACACAGGTTGTGCTTCGGTATTGCTCCGAACATGATCTCGATGTTCGCCAGCCCGAAATCCGCATCCAGAATGATCACCCGTTTGCCCATTTTGCGGAATTGAATTGCCAGATTGATGGACATATTGGATTTTCCCACGCCACCCTTGCCGGAAGTAACGGTAATGACTCTTGCAGTAGGTCGTATTTGGTTATTTGCTTTAATGATCCTTAGCTGTTCCGCCTGATCCATTTTTCTGCGCCTTTCTGTAAAAGCTTTACTCCTTGCCTCCAAGGATCTGTTTCACCGTCTTCTGTGGGTTGAATATTTCCATGTCATCCGGAACGTTTTGACCACAGGTCACATATGCGATCGGTGCATCCGTATAAAGCTTTATGTTCAGCAGATTCCCCACTGCTTCTGTTTCATCCAACTTTGTAAAAATCAACTCAAACTTTGCGATCTTTCCGTAACAGTCTGCGATCTTCTGAAGATCTCTGTATTTTGTGGTAGCACTTAATACCAGAAATACCTGATAGTCCTCCGGTCTCTTCAGTCCACCCACCATTTCCTTCATTTTCTCCAACTGTTCCGCATTCTGGTGCGATCTCCCCGCTGTATCGATAAAAATATAATCACAGTCCCAGTAATCATCAATGGCGGTCTGCAACTCCTCCGGTGTATAGATCACGCGGAAAGGTGTCTCCAGAATATTGGCATAGGTCCGCAGCTGCTCCGCTGCCGCAATACGATAGGTATCTGCCGTAAGGAGAGCCACCTTTTTCTTGTCTTCCACACAATATTTTCCTGCCAGTTTGGCGATGGTAGTCGTCTTACCCACACCGGTAGGTCCGATGAACCATACGATTCTCGGTCCATCCTCCGCCGGAGTGATTCCTTCGGATTTTCCGAATTTCAACACCATCTTCTGATAAATATTCGCCAGTAGATAATCAAAGGGAAGATCCGCTTTCTTTGTCTTGGAAGCATCCTCCAGAATACTGTTGACATATTTTTCATCCATCTCATTATCCAGCATTTTGTTATACAGCAGACGGATGAACTTATCCTGCTCCGGATTCTGCTCGTCCTCTTTTTCTTCCTGCTTTTCCACTGCCGCTTCCGCTTCACTGTCCAAAGCTTCTTTCTGTGCTTCCGCTGCCTTCTCCGTATTTGCAGCTACCGGTCTGCTGTTTAACTGACTTTCCAAAAGCGTCTGCAGACTATCCAGCTTTTTTTCTATATTTTCCGTGCTGTTTTTCATCGATACCGTCTTCGCCGTACCTACACCTGCCCCGGAAGCTTCCGTACGATTCAGACTGTTTACCGCAGATCTCTGGGGGGACTCATCCTCCAGCGCAGCGGTCACCTCGATCTGCTTCGGTGACAGAAAGGAGAACAGCCCTTTCTTTTTCACTTCACGGACATTCATGATCACCAGTCCGTTTCCCAATTCTTTTTTCGCAGCCTCTGTTGCCTCTGCTTCTGTTTTCCCGGTAAATTTCTTAATTATCATACTGTTCCTCGTTCCTGTGTCGGTTCAATGCGCTTAATATCTTAAGCTGTGACCATACCCACAGACTGTAATTCCACATTCGATTCCACTTCGTTGTAAGATACTACCACCAGATCCGGATAATAATCCTCGGTCAGCCGCTTGAAATACATTCTTACGATCGGTGATGTCATGATAATGGGAGTCTTTCCCATATTTTCCAGCTTTTTGATCTCTTCTCCCACCGCATTGAGAATCGCTTTGCTTCTGGCGGGATCCAGGTTCAGAAATGCTCCTGTCTCTGTCTGTTTTACGCTTCCCATGACTTCCTGCTCGATCTTGGGATCCAGCGTCAGCACACTGCTGGTCTCGTGAGAAGGGAAATACTTGGTGGAAATCGCTCTCTTTAAACTCTGTCTCACATACTCTGTCAGAATATCGGTATCCCTTGTCGTCGGTGCATAATCCGCCAGTGTCTCCAGAATCGTCAGCAGATCCCGGATAGAGATTCCCTCCCGCAGCAGATTCTGCAATACCTTCTGGATCTCACCCAGTCCCAACAGCTTGGGTACCAGCTCGTCCACCAGAGAAGAATTGTTCTCTTTGACATTGTTAATAAGGTTCTGGACATCCTGTCTGGTCAGCAGCTCCGCAATGTGCTGGCGGATGATCTCCGTCAGATGCGTTGCAATGATGGATGGAGGATCTACTACGGTATAGCCCAGACTCTCCGCCCGCTCTCTCTGACCTTCCGTAATCCAGATAGCCGGCAGATGGAAGGATGGTTCGAAGGTAGGAATACCCGTAATCTCTTCTTCCACATAACCGGGATTCATTGCCATATAATGGTCAAACAGGATCTCTCCCTCACTGACCTGAATACCTTTGATTTTGATGATATACTGGTTCGGATTCAACTGGATATTATCACGCAGACGGATAATCGGCACTACCGTACCAAGTTCCAGCGCGATCTGTCTTCGGATCATAACCACACGATCCAACAGGTCACCACCCTGGTTCACATCCGCCAGCGGAATGATACCGTAACCGAATTCCAGCTCGATAGGATCCACCTGCAGGAGACTGTTGACATTTTCCGGCTGCCGGATCTCCTCCGCCGCAGCTTCTTCGCTGTCCACCTCCTGCTCGATCTTGGCTGCTTCTATCGTACCCTCGATATTCCTTGCTACGATGATAAATACCAGTCCCAATCCCACGAACAGGATCGTATTCAGTTCCGTCACAAATCCCAGAATTGCCAGCATGGCTCCCACCAGGTACAGCCCCTTGGGTACACCAAACAACTGGCTTACCAGTGTCGTACCGAAGTCAGCATCCTTGCTTCCCTTGGTCACCAGAATACCGGTGGACAGTGAGATCAACAGGGAGGGGATCTGGCTTACCAGACCGTCGCCGATAGTCAGGATAGTGTATTTATTCAGAGCACTGGTGATATCCATGCCCTGCCTCGTCATTCCCATGATGATACCGCCCACAATATTGATGGTGGTGATCAGAAGACCCGCAACCGCATCTCCTTTTACGTATTTTACAGCACCATCCATGGAACCGAAAAAGCTTGCCTCTTCCTGGATCTTCTCTCTTCTCTTCTTCGCTTCCGCATCTGTAATGGCTCCGGTGTTCAGATCCGCATCAATAGCCATCTGCTTACCGGGCATTGCATCCAGAGTAAATCTCGCTGTTACTTCAGATACACGCTCTGAACCTTTGTTGATGACCATGAACTGGATCAGTATCAGAATAATGAAGATAATGACACCGATGACCAGATCACCGCCACCTACGAACTCACCGAAGGTTTCCACGACATTACCTGCATTACCGTCTCTCAGGATCAGACGGGTGGATGAGGTATTCAGCGCAATACGGAAGATTGTGGTAAACAGCAGCATCGTAGGGAAGAAGGACATATCCAGTACTTCCTTACTGAACATCGTGGCGAACAGGATCGTCAGCGCCACGGAAATATTAATTGCTAACAGAATATCCAACAGCCAGGAGGGAATCGGCACAATAAACATGATAATGGCAGCCATGATATAAATTGCTACCGCCACATCCGCTTTTTTCATTTTCATCTGCGCCTGACCTCCTTTCTCTTTTTGTGTATTTTCATCTTTTTCTAATATTTATGATTCTTCTTTATACTTTCCCCTGCAGATGATATACAAACGCCAGGACTTCTGCTACCGCCTGGTACAGTTCCGGCGGCACCGCCTGTCCCACATCCACGTTTGCATACAGCATTCTGGCAAGTGGTTTGTTTTCTACGATTTCTATCTGATGCTCCCTGGCGATCTCTTTGATCTTCGCTGCCAGATAATCCTCACCTTTCGCGATCACAATAGGGGCATCCGCCACCTCCGGATCGTATTTGATCGCTACAGCATAATGGGTGGGGTTCGTGATGACCACATCCGCCTGGGGCAGATTCTGCATCATTCTGCGCCGGGAAGCTTCCTGCATCTTCTGACGGATACGGCCCTTAATCTGCGGATCACCTTCCTGTTGCTTGTACTCTTCCTTGATCTCCTGCTTGGTCATTCGCATGTCTTTGCTGAATTTATACTTCTGGTAGATAAAGTCAGCAGCGGAGATGATCATATAGACCAGCGACACCCGGATCCCCAGATCTGTCACTATTCCACCAATCAATGCAATCGCCTGCATCAGATCCATATCATACAGTGAAAACAGCAGAGGCCATTTATCCTTCAGATAATTATAACATATGTAAGTGATCAATCCAATCTTCAGAATGGACTTGATCAGTTCCACCAACGCATTGACAGAAAAAATTCTTTTGAAGCCCGAAAGCGGGTTCAATTTACTGAACTTGGGCTGTAGCGGTTTTCCCGTAGGCTTCCAGCCCACCTGTATTACATCGCTCAAAAATGCCACCACTAATCCCAGCAAAAGGATCGGTGCCATAATGATGATGGCTTGTAAAAGCATCTGCCGGAATGCGACTGTGGTATCCTGCTGTGGCATGTTACCGTGCCAGAAAGTCACCACCTCGGGAATTCTCCCGTAAATGACGCTGAACACATTTATAAACTGATACCCCATGTGTCCAACCCATATTTTCAATACCAGAAATACCGTCAGCAGACCCAGCCCGTTGGCAATCTCACGGCTTTTGGCAACCTGACCTTCTTTTCTGGCATCAGACAGCTTTTTCTCGGTAGCAGGCTCTGTCTTCTCTCCGCCCTGTCCTTCTGCTGCGAAGAATTGCAGATCATATTCCAGGATCACATCATACCTCCGATAAAAGATACTACCATCTTTTTCATTTCCTGATAGACAAAATCTGCAGCCCCCGGAAGCATCCCGGTGGTAAGGAACATCGCCGTCAGTCCCGCCAGAACCTTCAGCTGAATACCTACTGCAAACATATTCATCTGGGGAGATACCTTGGCCAGCACTCCCAGGATTGCATTCAGAAGCAATATCACACAAAAAATCGGCAATACAATACGAAAGCCGATCAGGATATAATCACTCATAAATTCTGTCATGGACTGCAGCAGACTGTCTGCGTGGAACACTACCCCGTTCACCGGGATCAATGTAAAACTATCTGCCAAAGCTCCGAAGAGATACCGGTACATTCCGGAAGCGATCAGCATCAGCATAAAAGAATACTGATACAAGACACCGGTAATGCTGGTAGTCTCTTTCGTAGCCGGATCCAGTAACGTAGCCATGGACAGGCCTGTCTCCATGTCAGCAATGGAACCGGCAAAATTCACGACTGCCATACAGATATTGGCCCCGAAACCGATCAGTAGCCCGGCAATTGCCTCTTTCATGACGATCACCGCATATTCCATCACAGTGTCAACAACTACCGCATCCACCGGCGTCAGCGTCTCATATAGCAGCCACGCCGTAAAAAAGCTGATGCCGATCCGGATTCTGGCCGGGGTATCATTCATCCCGAAATAAGGTGCTATATATACAAAGCAGGATACTCTTACGAATATCAGCAGAAAATATTCAAGATCATATATTGAAAAAGAAAGATCTACCATATTTCTTCCCGTCACCTATGTACATACTGGCTGAAACTTGACCACAATTGCACCGTGTACTCCACCATCGTGTTCATCATCCAGTGTCCGATAACCATCAGACATAAAAAGATGGCAACGATCTTCGGTACAAAGGTCAGTGTCTGCTCCTGAATGGAAGTCACCGTCTGGAAAATACTGATGACCAGACCAACAACCAGGGATACCAGCAACACCGGCAGGGATACCTTGATGATCACATATAACGCATTATTCGTCATTTCCGATACTGCATCTATCGTCATAGCAAAACCTCATCTTACGAATCTAATAAAATGTCTGTACCAGTTGCCCTATGATCAGTGCCCAACCGTCTGCCAGTACGAACAGCAGGATCTTGAAGGGCATGGAGATCGTCGTCGGCGGCAGCATCATCATACCCATACTCATCAGAGTAGATGCCACTACCATATCAATTACAATAAAAGGAATATAGATCGTAAAGCCGATCCAGAACGCAGTTCGCAGTTCGCTGATCATAAAGCTGGGAACCAGCACGGAATTCGGAATATCCTCCAGGGTTCCGTCCCACTCCTGTCCTGCGATATCCATGAACAGTTCCACATCCTTCACCTGAGTCTGTGGATACATAAATTCCCGTAAGGGTGCCATGCCTTTTTCCAGAGCCTCATCCTGATCGATCGTGCCCTCCTCAAAAGGCTGGATTGCTTCCTCATTGATCCTCGTGATCGTAGGCTCCATAATGAAAAATGTCAGGATCAGTGCCAGTCCGATCAGGATCTGGTTCGGCGGTGCCGTCTGGGTATTCAGTGCAGACCTGGTAAAATGCAGCACGATGATGATCCTCGTAAAAGAGGTCATCATGATAATAATGGTCGGTGCCAGTGCGATCAGCGTCAGAGTGATCAGAATCCGAAGCGCACCGTTGATCTGTCCGTTACCGTTATTGTAGGTAATGCTGACAGTATTCGCCGTATTCAGCTGTCCTACCTCTTCCGGGGTCGTGGCTGTTCCCGCCGGATTGATCACCGTGGAAACTTCCGTATCTCCCGTCAGATGACGCTCCGATGCCTGCACCTTTACCGGCGTACAAATACACAATATGCCTACCGTGACCAGCAGGCATACCATATAGATAATCGTCTTTAATTTTATACTTGCATCAATGATCTTTCTCTTCATTCTCTTTCTTCGCCGCACGTTCCAATAATTCCCGGAACCCGGAAGTACTTTCCAATGTAGTCTTACCTTTAAGTTGTTCTGCAGGAATCTGTCCCAGGGCCGTTACGGTATCCTTGCAGACCGCAATGGCAAAATAAGACTCACCGATCCGGACCAGCTGAATGTATTTGTTATTTGCGATCCGAACGGTCTCTCTCACTTCAATATTGCCTGCCGCTCCCTGTTGTTTCTGGTATCCTGCGATCCATTTCGTTACCAATGCGGTTACCGCCAGTACTGCCACAAAGATGAACAATACTGTAATGAACTGGGCATAACTGTCTGCTTTTCCGGTAAGTATGATCATTAACCCACTACCTTTTTCACAGCTTCAATAACACGTTCTGCCTGAAAAGGTTTTACAATGAAATCTTTGGCACCGGCCTGGATAGACTCGATAACCATTGCCTGCTGGCCCATTGCAGAACACATGATAACCTTAGCGCCACCGTCTAACTTCTTGATCTCCTTCAGTGCCTGGATGCCGTCCATCTCAGGCATGGTGATATCCATCAGAACCAGATCGGGATTCACTTCCTTGAACTTCTCCACTGCCTTCATTCCGTTCTCTGCTTCTCCTGCAACATTGTAACCGTTCTTGGTCAGAATGTCCTTAATCATCATTCTCATGAACGCTGCATCATCGCAGATCAAAATATTCTTTGCCATTTAATTTTCCTCCATTTGTTTGGTCTATTCTCTGTTTTATTTAATAATTTCTGTAATACGGACGCCAAAGCTTTCTTCAATTACAACAACTTCACCCTTGGCTACAAATTTTCCGTTTACCAGAACATCGATCGGTTCTCCTGCAATACGATCCAGTTCAATGATCGTACCCGGTGAGAACTCCAGAATCTCGGAAATGGATTTCTTCGTTCTGCCAAGCTCTACGGTAACTTCCAAAGGGACATCTTTGATCAGACCAATATTTTCCTGTCCGGAAAGTCCCACGCTGTCATTTGAGAAGCTCTGGAACTGTGCAGGCTGCACATTGACATTCTGCTGCGGCATTCCCATATTGCCCATCTGGTTCATCATGCCCATGCCATTCATCTGTTGCATTCCCATGTTCCCCATCTGCTGCATTCCCATCTGAGGCATACCATTCATCCCCATCTGGTTCATGCTATTCATGTCCATGCCGGGCATCTGATTCATACCCATGCCACCCATCTGGTTCATCATGCCCATGCCATTCATCTGTTGCATTCCTATGTTCCCCATCTGATTCATGCCATTCATATGATTCATAGCCATGGGATCCGGCTGCTGCATATTCATCTGAGTCATATTGTTTGCGCCGGCATTCATCTGTCCTGCATTGTTCTGCGGAGCTGCTGCGGGAGCAGGTATGCTTTCCGGCTGAGTTGCTGCCTGATCGTTGCTTTCCTCCAGGCTTCCCATCTGGGTATTGATAAAGGTCTCTACCAGTTTACGGGCAAAATCGATGGGATACAACTGCATGATAGAACTGTCTACCAGATCATCGATTTGCATACGGAATGCGATTTTTACAAAGGTTCCTCCTAAAAACGGAGATATTTCCTTGCCATCCTTTACCTCTGTCAGATCAAAAAGAGAAGCCTCAGGCGGGCTGATATCAATTACCGTCTGCAACAGTGTGGAAAGGGAAGTCGCTGCGGAGCCCATCATCTGGTTCATCGCCTCGGAAATTGCACTCAGGTGCAGTTCTCCCAGTTCTCCATCTGTATTCGTACCGTCACCGCCCATCATCAGGTCAGTGATAACTTTTACATCATGTTCTTTTAATACCAGAATATTGGTACCGTCCAGTCCCTGGGTATATTTGATCTGAATAAATACACAGGGCTTTTCATAGGCGTCCAGCAGGTTTTTCCATGTAGCCAGCGTAACCACAGGAGTTGTAATATTTACTTTGCGGTTTACCAGTGAATATAGGGTTGTGGCAGAGGATCCCATACTGATATTGGCCACCTCGCCAATCGCATCCTTCTCTACATCCGTCAGTTCCTCTCCGTCACTGACAACCGGTGCTGCGTTCTCCGCAGCTTCATTCTCATTATTATAATTTTCAGCCGTACTGTTCTCCGGTGCCGGATCTGCTGCCGCATCACCGCCATCCGCGGTATCCGACAGATCCATACCTTGCAGCAGGGCATTTATCTCATCCTGAGATAACATCCCATCCATCGTTACTCCTCCTCTCTGATCACCGATGTGATCTGAACAGCATACGAATCTCTATCCGTACCGGGCAGTGCCGTGAACTTTTTAATATTGCCCACATACACATTCATGTCGGTATCGACTCTGGAATCCAGCCGGATACAGTCGCCCACCTGCAGATTCAGGAAATCATTCACCGAAATGGTGCTCTTTCCCAGCACTGCCTTGATCGGAATATCTACTCTCCGGATCATGGACTCAATGTACTCCTCGTAGTGTTCATCGTGATTCTCCTGCATTGTGGAGAACCAGTATTTGGTGTTCAGTTTATCCATCACATCTTCCAGTGTAAAGAAAGGAAGACAGATATTTACCATTCCTTCGACATCCCCGATTTTCATATTCAGGGTAACAATAGCGATCATATCGCTGGGAGCAATTACCTGTGCAAACTGGGGATTCGTTTCCAGCCGGCTTAATACCGGTGAGATTTCAACAACATTTTTCCAGGGCTCACGCATCAGCTGCGTAAACATGACCAAAAGCTTCTGTAAGATTGTCAGCTCTATATCGGAAAAATCTCTGCTCTTTTCCAATGGCTGGCCGCTGCCTCCCAGCATACGATCCAGCATGGCATAACATAGATTGGTTGCAATCTCTATAATAATATTGCCGTTGAGTGGTGCAAAATTAACAATTCCAAGCACCGACGGATTCGAAAGTGCGTTGGAGAACTCACTGAAAGTAACCGTTTCCGAACTTGCTACCGATACCTGCACGTTCTTGCGCAGATATACCGGAAGGTTCGTAGAGATCAGTCGGCTGTAATGCTCGAATATGATCTCCAGGGTTCGTAAATGTTCTTTGGAGAATTTGGTAGGGCGGCTGAAGTCATAGTTTTTGACCTGCTTATCGTCCTCCCCCTGGATCTGGTCTACATCCAGGTCTCCCTCAGACAACTGTTTCAGAAGATTATCAATTTCACTTTGTGAAAGTATATCACTCACAGGCCCTCACCTCCTGTCATCTTATTTTCCCGCTTCATCAGCCGAATTTCACTCCGCTGATTGCGACCTTATAGATGAAGTCGGATTGGAATAGATCCTGAACAGACTTCAGAATCTCCTCTTTTAAGCCTTCCATATCCTCTCTGCACTCATCCTCTGTATGTGCGGAAACGGTAGCCGTGATAGCATCCTTGATCAGGTTCTCATAGCTTGCCAGCGTGTCACTGCTGCCATAGGTCTTATAATCCTTATGCTTCTTGTTGATAGACAAAGATACATCAAACATAATGTAATCCTGTTTTGCTCCTGCTTCGCTCTTCAGAGGAATTGTCATGGAGTCTGCAATATTATATACCTCTGTATCGGTAAGGGCAACATTCGTTGTTTCTTCATCCCCCGGAACGGTAAGTTCCAGATTCATGGCAGTCGTAATATTGTCTACCAGTTGTGCGGTCTTCTTATTCGTACCCACAATGCTCACAAGCATGACGCTGGTCAACACAATGTTCACCACCAGCAGTGCCAGAATCAATACTGTCATCAGATTTTTCTTCATTGGTCTTATGCTTCCTTTCCCTCTCCACACTAATATGTTGTGGATGGATTATAGATTCTGATCTCTACACGCCGGTTCTTGCTGCGCCCCTCTTCTGTGGAGTTATCAGCTACCGGTACACGGTCACCCATCCCTGCGTGTCTCAGATCAGATGGATCCAGAGAGGTAGTCTCTGTCAGATAATAGAACACGGAAAGTGCTCTGGCGCTGCTCAATTCTTCATTATCGGCAAACCTCGCACTGTGAATAGGGACATTATCTGTATGTCCTTCGATTTCTATGGTGGAATTACTTCCGTAACGTTCCAGGATCACTCCCACCTTGTCCAGAACTGCCTTAGCCTGATCCTTCAGGCTGTCACTTCCGGAATCAAACAACAGCGCTCCCTTCATAGATAACTGCACATATTGTGCCGTAAATGACACACTGACCTGATCTGCAAGGCTGTCCTCCACCAGAGCTTCCTGTACTGTTTCAGCCAGTTCTTCGTTGCTCTCCAGATTTTTCTCATTCAGTGCCTCTTCCAAAGCTTCTGCGCTGTCATATTTCTCATAATTATCAGAATCCGTCTCACTGTCTGCGTTTCTTCCGGCATTACTGATATACTCATCCAGATCATTCAACTGGCTGACGCCGTTGCTGATCAGGATACCCTCACCGATTGCCGTGGATCCGGCATTGAAAATGCTAAAAGTGCTGTTCGACATAGCTGCTGCCATTTCGCTGTACTTGGTTGCATCTATCGAAGACATGGAAAACAACATAACAAAGAAGCACAGCAGCAAGTTCATCAGGTCACTGAATGTGGTCATCCATGCCGGGGATCCAGCAGGTGGATCTTCTGGCTTACGTTTTGCCATTATGCTTCACCCCCTGCTTCCTCTTCACCATCTGCACTTGTTCTGTCCTTCGGAGGAAGGAATGACTTCAGTTTTTCTTCGATGACACGGGGATTTTCACCAGCCTGTATGGATAAAAGCCCCTCGATCATAACTTCCTTCTGCTGCATTTCCACAGCATTATCTGCTTTTAATTTATTGGAAACAGGCGTACAGATCCAGTTTGCCAGCAAGGATCCGTACAATGTAGTAATCAACGCCACTGCCATTGCAGGTCCCAGTGTGGACGGATCGTCCATGTGATACAACATATCTACCAGACCGATCAGGGTACCGATCATACCCCAGGCAGGGCCCATGGCCGCCAGTGTATCCCAGAAACCGATCGTCTCTTTATGTCTTCCCTCTACACTTACCAGTTCTGTCTCCATGATGGCACGTACCAGTTCGGGATCGGTACCATCGACGATCAGAAGAATTCCCTTTTTCAGGAAAGGTTCCTCCAGATCCGTTGCTGCTTCTTCCAGAGACAGCAGACCTTCCTTACGTGCCACATTGGAAAGCTCTATGATCTTGCCGATCATCTCGGAAGTATTCAGTGCCGGTGCCTTGAAGATCAGAGTAAAGGACTTCAGACCCGCTATGTAATTCTGTAAGCTCATGGACATGAGGGTACAGGAGAAAGCTCCACCGAATGTAATAATTGCAGAAGCCGGATCCAGATATTCTCTGAATCCTCCGACACCCGCAGAGCTTATGATACCAAATACCAACATGAATAACGCTAATAATATTCCTGCTAAAGATGCTATATCCACTTAAATCACCTGGCATTCTGCAAATTATTTTGCAAAAATATCCTTTCTGTATAATATTACAAGATTTTTTATTTCTTGTCTACTTTCTTTTACAATTATTTTCCTGCCTGTGGTGAGAGTCAGCACCGTATCAGGGGTCTCTTCTACCAGTTCGATCAGATCCGGATTCACCAACACCTTGACCCCATTGATCTTCGTAACTTCTATCATACTGTTTTCTCCTTCCCCATTCATTGTTCAATATCTTCTGTAGTTTATGACTTTTACCACATTCTCCAATTTTGTTATAGTACTTTTTTCCCTTGATCTTTTATACATACAAAAGGGACAGGTAGCATTCCTATCCCCTTTATACGTATATTGCATTTTTAACGTTTTATTAACGCTTCAGATTGGTCAGTTCTTCCAACAAAGTATCGGATACGGTAATGATACGGCTGTTGGCCTGGAAACCTCTCTGAGTGGTGATCATCTCAGTAAACTCGGAAGACAGGTCTACATTACTCATCTCCAGATGACCGGTGGACATGTATCCACCGCCTGCGGTGATGTCTACGCCGATACCATCGAACTCACCGGAGTTCAGGGTTGCAGAGTAAAGGTTGTCTCCCTGCTTCTCCAGGCCGGAAGCATTGGCAAATGCTGCGGTAGCAATCTGGCCTAACAGTTTGGTCATACCGTTGTCATAGCTTGCGTAAATCATACCATCCTTCTGAATGAATACACCGATCATATCTCCCGGACGACGTCCGGTTCCCAGTCCGTCCAGGTCACCACTGGTGGCACCGATGGTGGAAGTACCCTTGTTATCGTAGTTGGTGCATTCGGACAGGTCGATGGTAATATCGGAGAAGTTGCCACCTAACTGTGAAAATGCTGCATTAATGCCCAAGTTTGTAGTAGAACCGCCGACACTTTCCAGTTTACCGGTGTCTTTATTGAATACCACAGTAGTTCCTTCAAAATAACGACCTTCCATGGTAATAGCACTGCCGTCTGCCGGAAGCAGCTGATCTCCGGTACCAGATCTCATATTGCCAAGCAGCTGCTGCATGGTAAGCTGTTGCGTTGTGTCTGTAGGGCTGGTAATATACAAATTCAAAAATTCATTGGTAGATCCCTCATATCCATAAGCTGCTGCAATGGCATCCAAAGCCTCCTGCTGTTCCTTTGCTGCTGTAGCATTGTTTGAAGTATCAATCAGGCTTCCATCAGCATTAAAAATTTTCGTCAGGTCAGCTATATCTTTGGTTCCATCCTTTGTTTTCAGCATCGTTCCATCCCACTTGTAGGCATCGGTATTCAATGTCACCTTAGTCTCCATCTTCTGCTGGGTACGGTTTCCGAAATCCAGTGCGGAAATATCGATCTCTGCTCCGGTGGAATCCAGCAGTTTCGTCAGTTCCATACTATAAACATTGGTGTTCGGTTCGCCAGACTGTTTAAAGGTAAATTTTGCAGTATAACTGTAACCTCTCGCATCGAAGAAGTTCAGGTTTACGGTCTTACCGTTGGCACTGGTCACATCCTTATCGTTCTCATCCAGAATACCGGAAATATTTGCCTGTGTGGTAGCCTCAGGAGGATATGTCATATTTGCCGTACTCATAATACGCAGTGCAGTTACGGTATCCTGCTTGATGTTACCTGTAGTCTTATCCACGCCCCAGCCCATAACATTGTAACCGGTGCTGGTCATTGCCAGGTTGCCGGCACCATCTACATAGAAAGAGCCGTCTCTGGTGAAGAAATTCTCGGAGCCGTTGCTGACTACGAAGAAGTTGTCTCCGGTGATCATGATATCAAAGGGGTTGCCGGTAGACTGCGCGGAACCCTGCGTGGTAATGGCAGTATTGATAGCTCCTGCCTTAACGCCCAGACCGATCTGCTTGGCATTGGTACCGCCGACACCAGTGGTAGCGTTGGCACCACTGGCCTTCTGTGTGGTCTGGCTCATCAGTTCACTGAAAGTCATGGAACTGGATTTGTAAGCTGTTGTGTTGACGTTGGCAATATTATTACCGATTACGTCCATTCTGGTCTGGTGTGTCTTAAGTCCTGCTACGCCAGAATACAATGATCTCATCATAGTGCTTTGTTCCTCCTGTATTGGAACCGTGCTCCCTCTCTGTCATTCAAGGGAGCATGACCTCCATCCCTGGTCCGGTCTACATAATAACGGCTCCGTTAATATTTGTAAATACGTTTTCTTCGGTTTCTCTGCTGTTCATGGCAGTCACCACGGTCTTATTGGGTACATTCACAATAAAGGCCAAGTCATCCACGATCACCAGAGAATCCCTGATTCCCTTCTGTCCCGCTTTTCTTGCTCCGCCATTCAAGCGTTCCAGCTGTGCGTCTGTCAGCTCAATGCCTCTGTTTTCCAGCCGTACGGCGGCATGCTTGGAGAATTTCAGATCCTGCGTTCCGGAAACATTCTGTTCCTGGCTTTTGTTCTGTAGGATCTCCTGGAAAGATACCAGATTTTCCTGTGCTGCTTTTACGGTCTTGCGGCTGCTGTTTAAGTACTGATTTGCCAACTGGTCAATGGACAGAAAACTGTTGTTCTGAATATCCATATCCATCTGCCCCTCTGCGTCAGCTGCTTACTGCATTATACGCTCTCTGTGCTGTCAGTTTCTTCTGACTCATCCTTGCTCTCGGTATCCTTCTTTTCTTCTGCTTCTTCGGCAGCTTTGCGGATCTCCTTGAGACGTTCAATGTACTTATTCAAGCTGTTCACGGTATCTTTTGCCAGGAAGGATTTCTCGTAATCAGTCATATCGTTGTATTCCTTCTCCAGATCATCAATGGTCTTGCCATCACTGGAATCAATGCCGTTTACATTAGGAAGCTTGTTCAGCTTTACGGTAAAGTTGTAAGCCTTGTTGTACGCATTCAGATAATCCGTATCCACTACGGAATCCAGATCATCAATGGAGTACTTCTTTTCGTTGATATAAAGGTAAGCTTTGTTGTTCTCGTAGGACACATAATCCACTTTTCCCTGCACCAGTTTGGTATCGCCGGAGGATGTGGTGGTCTTGATATAGACCTCCTTGCCTACCAGAGAACTTGCTCTCTGCAGATCCATACTGTTGGACATATTCTGCATCTGCTCTACCTGTGAGAACTGTGCATACTGTGCTATGTATTCCGTATTGGACGTAGGCTCCAGAGGATCCTGATATTTCATCTGTGCTACCAGAAGCTGTAAAAATGCTTCCTTGTCCATTCCGCTGCTAGACTTTGCAGCTTTACTCACGGAAGTCTGAGATGCGGTCTCTACGATCTTACCGTTTTCCACGGGTGCAACCAATGCCATTTCCTTTTTCTCCTTTCGTTATTTATTATGCGGTAAAATCCACCGTATTGCCGTTCGCCGACATCATATCTGCTGCGATCCGGTCTTCTTCGGTCTGAGGCTCTTCTTCTGCAAATGCTGCGTTCAGATTGATCCTGCGGGTACGCTTTCTACCTGCACCCGTTTCATTTGCCGTATTACTGTTATTGCCTCTTCCCTGCTCCAGATTCTGTTCGAACTGGTGGGTCTGAACGGTAACTTCAATAGCTTCTACCTTGACACCCTGCTCTGCAAAGTTTTCCTTCAGCTGTACCATCTGACTTTCCAGTGCTGCCTTGACTGTTTCATTCTGTGCAATGAAATTGGCCGTAACCACACCGTTTCTGGATGCCATCTGTATATGCAGAGTTCCCAGGCTCTGGGGATGAAGCTGCATTTCCAGTTCAGAGCTGTCCGCCTTGACGGATACTTTCATATAATCCATGATCTGACGCATAATGTCCTGCGTATCTGCGGTTCTTGCTTCTTCTGTCTGTGCCGTCTGCTGTAACTGTGCCAGGAAATTGTCTTCCTTCAGATTCTGTAATAACAGATTGCCATGCTGTCCACCGTCGTTGTGTTCCTGTCTGCTGCCGGAATCTTCGGTCTTGTTCTCCTGTGCGTTCTGTACGGGAACTTTTTCCCCGCTGTCAGGTACCTGTGTCACGGTTGCTTCTGTGGTATCCACAGTAGATTCTTCCGTAGTAACGGCCACATTCTCTGTTTTATCTGTTTCCACGGTGATCACCGGTTCCGCCACAGTTTCCTGTGTGATCTGTGTTACCGCTTCCTGCCATTTTTCAGGAGATAGCTGTAACTCTTCCTGCGCCTGCCCTGTCAGTTCCTTCTGCAGATCCATAATTCCTTTTACATCATTGTACAGATTCTCATCCGTCAGTAATGCGAACGAATCCTGTGCTCCGCTGACTGCCATCAGCAATTCATTCAGTTTCCCGGGATCTGTCAGATCCACTTCTGTCATTCCCAGATCTTCCATGGTGGCCTGCAGTTCTTCTTCACTGACGGAAAATGTATCCGTGATCTGTTGGATCAGGTTCTGTACCACCGTTCCCACAACTTCCTGAACTTTCTCCAGATCCTTTGCATCCAGGCTGTCATCTTCCATCGTCTTGTTTCCATCAGAGACATCCGCTACATTGTTGCGTTGTCTGCCGCCGGCTCTCAAAGATTCACCACGTCTGACATCGTTCCGTCCCGCCTGGGTGCGGTCCCCGTCGGCTGCATTAGTTGTCTGGGCATTGCTCTGGGTCTTATTCCATACCGCCTGGAAGCTGGTTCCCGCATTCTGCTTCGCTGCTGTGACCATATCCGGTATCTGCACATTGCCGCTGTTACCGACACCTTTAATTGTCGTTCCTGCCATATCTCCTCCTTTCCCAGGCCCCTTTTACCACCTTATGACGGTCTATGACCTGTAATTATACTACAAATCATGTATCGGATCTTTTCTGCTTTTTCTTAAGATTCCGGATCCATAATTTTAGTAATCTTTGCCGCTACTTCTGAATTCATAGCTCCCAGGATGGCACCTCTGTCATCCGCACTCATGACCTTCAGAATTCTGGCTGCCAGATCCAGATTGTTCGTCATCTGTTCAAAAATTGCCGCTGCCTGCTTCGGCTTCATGGCTGAATAAGCGGCCGCATAATCCTGCACTTCCTGACTCTCCTGCAGCTGAGTCACTACCTGTTTGTAAATATATTCCGCAGTGGCCGGATCCATGGACTCATAATATTTCTTATATTCTTCCGCTCCGGGTCCCTTATCGGAATAAACGACCTCGTCATAGAATTCCTTCTGAATCCGTTGGAATTCCACCTGCTGATTTTCGAATTCCTTCAGCCTGAGAACTTCGGCTTTCAGCTGATCCAGTTCTTCGTCCTTGGCGGAAGATGCATTCTGTATCTGCTCCAGCTGTAGTTCCAGACTCTTGATCTGATCCACCGCATCCTGTAAGCTGGTATAGCCGCCGTAAGCACCGGAATTCGTTGTCTCAGTCACAGAGTTGCCGGGAAGAATCCGGTTAAGTACCGGAACATCCTTTAAGATCGGTGTTACTACCGAGCTTCCGAAGCCGCCGATATCCAGCTTGATGATTACACAGATCACAGCAAGCCACAATGCCACGATCAGGATCGTGGCCCCGAAGGTCAAAAGGCTGTTCCCCTCATTCCCGTCCTCCAGTTCATCTTCCTGTTTGGCAATTTCCCTTGCCCGGCGCTTTGCTTCTTTTCGCTGGGCCTGCTGTTCTTTCTTTAAATTTTTTTTCTCTTCCACCAGCTGTTTTCTCTCGTTATCCGCTGCGTTTTCTTCCGGAGTTTTTTCTCTTGCCATACTAAACCTCATGCCTTTCCATCACCTGCCGGCTTTTCGCCCCGCATCCCCGTTCTAGCGGTTCTTCTGTCCGTAGGTGTAACTGGTCAGTTCATCAATTGCTTTACTTTCCGCATGGTTTTCTTCCTGCAGAAAAGCCTCAAATGCCTTCTCCCGCAGTGTCTCATGCATCTTTCTTTCCTTCATGGCCTCTGCCATCCGTTCTCTGGCAGCTTCCACATTTTCCTTTGCTTTTTCCACCCGGATTGCCTGCGTTGCCACAATGCTGTCCATTTTCAAAAGTGCTTCCTTGTTCTCTTCAATGGCCCGCAGATCCAGCTTTCCTTTTAACAGCCCCGCAGATTGCTCTTCATACTCTCTTCTGCGTTCTTTCAAGCGCTCCAGATGTTCTGTTTCCACATTCAGAGCCGCCTGCGCCGTTCCGAATTCCTGTTTCGCCTGTGTTTCCATTTTTTCTTTGATATTCAGGATGTTTTGCAGAGAATATCTGAATCTCGCCATTTATCTCACCCCTGATCTGCGAACAGCTCTTCCAGCATCTGTACGGTCTCTTCAAAGGTAAATTTTTCATCCGTACCCTGGCATAGGAAGCCGTTCACAGCATCGATTCTGGAGATTGCATAATCAATATTCGGGTTGCTGCCCTTTTTGTATGCACCGATATTGATCAGATCCTCCGCCTCATTATAGGTTGCCAGTACATTTTTCAGCTTGTTGGCTGCCTGTTTGTGTTCCCTGGTGGCGATCTGGCTCATGCATCGGGAAATGCTCTGCAAAATATCGATAGCCGGGTAATGGTTCTTATGTCCCAGCTTTCTGTCCAACATAATATGACCGTCCAGAATGCTTCGGGCGGTATCTGTAATGGGCTCGTTAAAATCATCGCCGTCTACCAGAACTGTATACAATCCGGTAATAGAGCCTACTGCGGCTCTTCCGGCTCTCTCTAACAGCTTCGGCATCTCCGAGTACACACTGGGAGGATATCCTCTGGTCACCGGCGGTTCTCCGCTGGCCAGTCCAATCTCCCGCTGGGCCATGGAAAAACGGGTCAGGGAGTCCATCATCAGCAGGACATCCTTGCCCTGATCTCTGAAATATTCCGCGATAGCGGTAGCTGTCTTGGCCGCCTTGTTACGCTCCAGAGCCGGCCGGTCGGAGGTTGCCACAACCACAACAGATCTGCGCATACCTTCTTCACCCAGATCTCTCTCAATAAATTCCCGTACCTCTCTGCCTCGCTCGCCGATCAGTGCTATGACATTGATATCCGCTTTGGTATTGCGGGCGAACATACCCATCAGGGTGGATTTGCCCACACCAGAGCCGGCAAAGATACCAATTCTCTGACCTTTTCCTACCGTGATCATGCCGTCTACCGCCTTGACTCCCAACGGCAGTACCTGATCGATAATAGTTCTGGACATAGGATCGGGAGGTGCTGCCTCTACCGGATAGGCGGCTCCATTGATCATTTCGCCGTCAATAGGCACGCCCAGTCCGTTCACCGTCTTGCCCAGCAGTTTGTCGTTTACCGTGACCTTCAGGGGATCTCCGGTATTTTCCACCACACATCCCAATCCGATACCATCTACGGAATCATAGGGCATAAGCAGTGTCTTCTTGTCACGGAAGCCTACCACTTCTGCCATGATGGGCCTTGCCCCTTCCGCATCCGGAAGGATCCGGCACAGATCCCCCAGTTTGGAATCCGGTCCGGCGGACTCTATGGTCAGACCTACCACATTGACCACTTTCCCCAGCTTACGGTAAAAGCTCTTTTCTGCCATTTTATTATATTTTTCAAAATCAATGTTCTTAATGACCATTTATCAGCCTTCGTAGGATAATAATTTTAGTTTCTGACGCAGTTCCGACAGTTGAGTCCCCAGTCCACAATCAAAAATGCCGCTTTCGGTCTCGATCATGCACTCACCTTTGCCCAGGGTCATGTCCTCAACGATCTCCACCGTACTGTTCGGTGCAGTTGCCCCTGCCATGATCTGCTTTTTCTGCATGCTGACATAGGGATAATCTTCTTTGGAAACATGTACGAGAAAGCTCCGGTTGTCCTCTGTTTTTCTCATGGTAGCAGAAATCAGATAGCAGAGCACTTCTCTGTAAGAATGCAGATCCACATCAAAAATATGCTCGTAAATACCCGTAATGGTATCTACGAACTGGGGCTCCAGTTCATCCATTCTCTTCTGATATTCCGCATCCAGTCCGGCAGCTTTTTTCTGATATTCCGCTGCTCTCTGGGCCTCTGCGCGTTCAGCCTCCGCTTTTGCTTCCTGCTGTCCCTGCCTTCTGGCCTGCTCCAGTGCGTCTGCTTTCTGTGCTTCTGCCTGTGCTCTGGCATCCGCCAGAATGCTCTCAGCCTTTGCTTTGGCATCCTCTATGATCTTCTGAGCCTCTGCTTCGGCTTCCTCTTTTAATTTCTGCAGATCTTCTCCGGCCTTGATCACATTGCCGGAAGTCTGCGGATTCTCTTCGCCATCCCCGGTGTCCGTCACCAGTGCCTCTACTTTATCTGCCGCCAGTCCGGAGATAAATCCGGTTCCTTCGTCCTGCTGCATTTTGGCAGCCAGTTCCCGGATCCTTTTCGCTACCAGATCGTTGGTATCGATCACCCGGGCATCTTCTTCCACAAGCTGTGTAAATCCCCGTTTTAAAAGATTACTAGACAACGATCTCGTCACCTCCACCTCTGGAAATGATGATCTCTCCGGAATCCTCCAGCTTACGGATAATATTGACGATCTTCTGCTGTGCTTCTTCTACATCCTTCATACGAACAGGACCCATGAATTCCATATCTTCCTTGATCATAACAACCAGACGTTTGGACAGGTTGTTGAAGATAGCATTCTGTACCTGCTCGTTGGCACCCTTCAGTGCCACTGCCAGATCGTTGTTGTCCACGTCACGCAGCACACGCTGAATTGCCTTGTCGTCCAGGAGCAGTATGTCCTCGAAAACGAACATCTTTTTTCGGATCTCGTCTGCCAGTTCGGGCTCTTCGATCTCCAGAGTCTCCATGATATGTTTCTCGGTACCACGGTCTACAGTATTCAGGATATCCACCACTGCATCCACACCACCGATAATGGTGTAGTCCTGATTCACCAGACTTGCCAGCTTGGACTCCAGTACTTTTTCCACTTCCTTGATGACATCCGGACTGGTACGATCCATGACTGCAATACGTCTGGCTACCTCTGCCTGGCTGTCGGGTGGCAATGCGGAAATGATCAACGCCGCCTGGCTGGGTGACAGATAAGACAGAATCAGAGCAATGGTCTGCGGATGCTCGTCCTGAATGAAGTTGATCAGCTGGCTGGCATCCGTCTTACGCACAAACTCGAAGGGCCTTACCTGTAAAGATGCAGTCAGCTTGCCGATGACATCCATAGCCTTGTCGGAACCCAGTGCCTTTTCCAGCAGTTCCTTTGCGTAGTTGATACCACCCTCGGCAATATACTGCTGTGCCAGACACACTTCGTAAAATTCGTTGATCACTTCTTCTTTGACCTGAGGAGTCACACTTCTGGTATTGGCGATTTCCAGGGTCAGTTCTTCGATTTCTTCTTCTTTTAAGTGTTTAAAAATTCCGGCGGATCTCTCCGGTCCCAGAGAGATCAGGAGGATTGCAGCTTTCTGCAGTCCCGATATTCCACCTTCTGCTTTTGTCCTTGCCATAGTTACTCCGTTTCTTAGTTCCAGTCCTCGTTCAGCCAGTTACGCAACAATGCCGCTGCGGATTCCGGATTCTCATCTACGAATTTTTCAATCATCTTACGTGTCTCAGACTTAGATTCCACATCAATATCTTCCAGCTCTGCTTCAGGGGTAGACTGCAGCATATTCTCCACAGATACCTCTTCCTCCTGCTGTACCGCCTGTCTGGTACGCATACTGTGCAATATCACAAATGCCAACAGTCCCAGGATCAACAGCAGCATAAGCACGCTCAACACATTCTGTGCCGTAACCGGGCTGCTTTCCTTATCGTAAAAAATAGGACTTTCGTAAGCAATAATCGTAATATTACTCTCATTGATACCGGTGGCATTGGCTACCAGGCTGTACATATCCTGATCAACTGTCATCTTGGTATCTGCGCTGTTCTGGGATTTGTATTCATCCCAGGTAGTGCCATCCAGAAGCCCCTGTCGTTTTACATCCTCATAATGAATTTCTTTATAAGTAATTGCTGCAATAGATATGGAGGAATTAGTGTAGTTGATTCCTCCTGCCGGTGTCACAGTATCCTTAATAGACTCATTCGGCAGATAATCCCGGCTGGTTTCGGAAGTAGAGGAAGAACTGTTGCTGCTGTCCGGAGATACATAGGTAGTATTTCCGCTCTCCCCGTTGGAAGTTGTCCCCGGTACACCGCCGCCGTCATTGGTATTCTCGCTCTCATAAGTCTCCTCATGGGAAAGCATACCTTCATCTCTGCCGGAGTTTGCATAATACTCTTTTACGGTCTCCTTATAATCAGAGAAATCCATGCTCAGGTGGCTGGTAACGGCCGCATCATTATACTGTTTTGTTCCCAGCAGTACCTTCTTGACCTGATTGGCGATCATGGATTCCGCCTGATTCTGCAGCTCCTGCATAGAATTAGCAATTCCTGCGGTAGAATAATCATCTCCACCTGCAAACAGCAGGTTGGAATCTGTATCCATAATAGTGATATTCGCCGTAGTATCGTTGCGCAGCCAGGTAGCCACACATTTTGCCAGTGCCGCAGCATTGGCGGAGGTAAAGGTGCCGTCCAGTTCCAGTTGGATGAAGGCAGACGCCTCTTCCTTCTGTGCTGCCAGAGTTCCGTTATCTTTCGGGAAACTCAGATGTACCTTGGCTGATTTTACTGCGCTCTGTGCTTCTATGGTCTGTGTTATGTATTTTTCCAGATAGGAATTGTAAAGTCTCTCTTTGTCAGTGGCGGTCGTAGACATACTACCGCCCAGATAATCATTCAAATCTAACGCATCTGGTACATATCCTGCGGAACCCAGTGCCAAGTTTGCCGCACTCTGTTGGCTGCTCTCTACATCGATCTTCAGTCCGTCATTGGATTCTTTATGTGCAATTCCCGCACTGTCCAGAGTATCTATGATCTCCGAAGCCTGTGATGTTGTCTCACAGGTGATCAGCCGTACATACTGGGGCTTACTCATAACGTACATGATGATTGCAAATATCACACCCGCCGCCGCTCCAATGATGATGCTCTTCTGCCTGGTGGTGAATTTGTTCCACCATTCCAGTATTTTTGCAGGTATTTCTTTTAATTTGTCTGCCATTGCAGCTCTCTCCTCTTACGTCAAGAATAAAAATACTTCTTTAGATCTGGATCTGCATCAGTTCCTTGTATGCTTCCATCACCTTATCGCGGATGGCTACGGTATACTGCAATGCAGTCGAAGCCTTATCCATAGCAATAGTAAGGTCGTGGGTGTTGTCGGTCTCACCCAATGCAAATCGTATCTTCTCATTCTCGGCATCCGAGAGATAACTGTTGGTGATCTTCACATTGTCGATTGCTGTATTCAGAAAAGTTTCGAACATAGTGCCTTCTGCCTTTTTCTCCTTCTCCGCCAGCATTCCGGTCAGAGAAGTGGGAGATACTGTGGCAGTACCGTTTACACTGTTCAAAGCTGTAATTGCTGAAATATCCATTTTAATAAACCATGTCCTTCCTCACATATATTCCGGCGCCGCTATCCGGAGCCCGGTAATAAAGACCCGTCAGCTTACTGACCGATCTCCAGTCCTTTTAATGCCATGGACTTGCTGGCGCCAAATGCCGTGGAATTGGCTTCATAGGATCTGCTGGCATCGATCAGATCCGTCATTTCCTGAACAATATTTACATTCGGATATGTCACATAGCCGTTCTCATCCGCATCGGGATGGGAAGGATCGTATACCATATTCATCTCCGTAGTGGTATCCTCGAAGTTCTGGCTGACCTTCACACCGCTTCCGGTATAACTGCTACTCACATTGTGCAGCACCTGACTGAAAGTCTGCTGCTGCCCCTTCTGCTGGAAAGTAACGATCTTGCGGCGATAGGGGGTGCCATCCTCGGTTCTTGTAGTACTGGCATTGGCAACGTTTTCGGAGATCACGTCCATACGAAGTCTCTGGGCAGTAAGTCCCGATGCCGTAACATCAAATGCTGAAAACATACTCATACGCTAATTCCTCACTTCATCACTGTCTTTAAATTAGTAAATTCCTGATTAATGCTGCTGATCAGTCCCTGGTATTTCAGCTGGTTCTCCGCCAGCATTACATTTTCATTTTCAATATCCACGTTATTGCCATCCAGGCGATAGGAATAATTGGCATAGTCCACGTAAGCCCTGCCCCGCAGTCGGCTCAGATCCACATTGGCCACCTTATCATCCATGGACTCATATCTGTTATTGCCAAGAGCCTGCTGCAATACCGATTCGAAAGCCACATCCTGCCTCTTGTAGCCCGGAGTATCCACATTGGCGATATTATTGGAAATGGCTTCGTTCCGCTGCCAGGCTGCGTCCGCTGCCCGGTCCAGAACATTGATATAATCAAATGCGTTTGTCTGTATCATATTACCTCACATTCCGCGGTCTTCTGACATGAGCACCCAAAAACCGCTTTCTACCATATACCCATTTTATTTTATTATAAAGTATTTCGACAAAAACACAATAGTAAAATAAACTCACACAGAATAAATATAAAGAAAAAAGACTATTTTTCGCAATAGTCTCTTCTTCCTAAATTTTTCTTATTCTTGCAAATTCTTACATTTTTCATTTAATTTCTGCCGTTCTGACGCTTCAGTTCCTCGATCTCATCGAATACGGCATCATTCAAAACTTTAATATAGGTTCCTTTCATACCGGAGGAACGGGATTCAATCACACCGGCACTTTCGAACTTCCGCAGGGCATTGACGATCACAGATCTGGTGATACCGACTCTGTCGGCGATCTTGCTGGCCACCAGGATTCCCTCCATGCCGTTCAGTTCGTCGAAAATATGGGTGATGGCTTCCATCTCTGAGAAAGAAAGAGTGCTGACTGCAGATTTTACGACAGCCACCTTACGGCTCTCCTCCGCACTCTCTTCATTCACAGCCCGCAACATTTCCAGTCCCACCACTGTGGTACCATATTCGCAAAGGATAATATCATCAATATCATACTGTTCATTGCATTTGTAAATGAAGAGGGTTCCCAAACGCTCTCCGGCAATCTCGATCGGAGTGATGATCGCCTGAAATTTTCTCGTATCGGTATTTTCAAAGCCAAGAGTCTCCAGGTTGACGTTCTCTTTCGTGGATAATACGCCCAGCAGTCTCTCGTTTAACATCGGATCAATAAATCCACCGATATTGTCATCCAGCAGTTCTGTGATCGGCTCAATTCCATCGGATTTTCCTACGCCGAGGACCTTTCCTTTCCGGCTGATCACCAGTACATTGGAATTCAGAATTTCCCGCATCACCTTACAGATGTCGCTGAATACCACTTTGCTGGAGTTATTGTTGTGTAACAATTTCCCGATTTTACGTGTTTTGTCCAACAGTTGTACGCTACTCATCTATTTCCCTCCGTCTACACATACTAAGAAACTACCAGATGTTATGCACATTGTAGCACATGTAATTTCAGATTACAATGAAAATAGCGTTAATTTATGAGAAAATTCTGACAGTATATAAAACTACTTCTCTTCCGTCGGTTTATTTTTCACATAGCCGCACTGTTCGTCCATGCAGACCAGTTTGTTGCCTTTTTCCAGCAGCAGCTTGCCACAGCGGGGACACTTCTCTCCCGAAGGCTTCTGCCATACCATGAAATCACACTCCGGATTATCGATACAGCCATAATATTTTCTGCCTTTTTTGGTCTTTTTCATGACAATATCCTTGCCACACTTGGGGCAGGCTACACCGATCTTTTCAAAATAAGGCTTGGTATTACGGCATTCCGGGAATCCAGGACATGCCAGGAATCTGCCGTGGGGTCCGTATTTGATCACCATTCGTCTGCCGCACAGTTCACAGACCTCATCGGATTCCTCGTCCGCAATGGTCACCTCTGCCAGGTCCTTCTCCGCTTTTTTTACTGCTTCATCCAGATCAGGATAGAAATTGGACACGATGGTCTTCCATTTTACCGTGCCTTCTTCCACACCATCCAGCAGAGCTTCCATGTTGGCCGTGAAATTCACATCCACGATGGAGGGGAATGCTTCCTTCATCATATTGTTGACCACTTCCCCCAGTTCCGTAACGTAGAGATTGCGGTTCTCCTTGGCAATATATCTCCTGGCAAGGATGGTGGTAATGGTAGGCGCATAGGTACTGGGACGTCCGATGCCCAGTTCTTCCATGGCACGCACCAGACTGGCTTCGGTGTAATGTGCAGGGGGCTGGGTAAAATGCTGTTTCGGATCAAAGCTCTGGAATTCCAGCACGCTGTTCTCGTCCAGATTACCGCCGAGCACATTTTCTTCTTCCTTATCATCTTCCTGGGTGTAGACGCTCATGAATCCATCAAAACGCATTCTGGAAGCTGCCAGAGTAAAAATCTGGTCCTTTGCCTGAATCTTCACAGAAGTGGTATCATACTGTGCAGCACTCATGCGGCTTGCCACAAATCGTTTCCAAATCAGCTGATACAGACGGAACAGATCCCTGGGAAGCTGCTCCTTGATAGCAATAGGCATCCGGTTCAGATCCGTGGGACGGATAGCTTCGTGGGCATCCTGAATCTTCTGGCTGTTCTTCTTCTCCGTTGCTGCAGCGGTCTTGTATTTTTCACCGTAATGAACATCAATAAATTCCGCTGCCTGTGTCTCCGCCTCTTCGGATACACGGGTAGAATCGGTACGCAGGTAGGTGATCAGACCAACAGTGCCCTCTCCCTTGATATCCACACCTTCATATAACTGCTGTGCCAGACGCATAGTCTTCTGGGTAGAGAAATTTAATACCTTGCTGGCTTCCTGCTGCAATGTGGAAGTCGTAAAGGGAAGCGGCGCTTTTTTCACACGTTCGCCGTGACGCACTTCTTTTACTTCGAATTTTGCGCCATTCAGGGAATCCATAATGCTGTCTGCCTGTTCCTTGCTGGTAATTCCCTGTTTTTTTTCGGTGGTACCGTAATATTTTGCACAAATAGGCTTCTTCTCGCCTTTTACTTTCAGATTCACATCCAGAGACCAATACTCTTCCGGAATAAATGCGTTGATCTCGTCCTCTCTGTCACAAATGATACGGAGTGCCACAGACTGTACACGGCCGGCACTTAAGCCTCTCTTGATCTTTGCCCACAGAAGTGGGGAGATCCGATAGCCCACCATGCGGTCCAGCATACGTCTTGCCTGCTGGGCATCCACCAGATTCATATCGATCTCCCTGGCGTTTTTCAGAGATTCCTTTACCGCATTCTTGGTGATCTCATTGAAGGTAATACGATATACTTTTTTGTTTTCCAGTTTCAAGGCATAATACAGATGCCAGGAAATAGCTTCTCCTTCACGGTCCGGGTCGGTTGCGAGATAAATCTTATCTGCCTTTTTTACTTCTTTGCGCAAAGAAGCAAGAAGGTCTCCCTTTCCGCGGATGGTAATATATTTCGGTTCATAATCATGTTCCGGATCAAACCCCAGCTGACTCTTGGGCAGGTCTCTCACATGCCCCTGGCTGGCCATAACTTCATAATTTGCTCCCAAAAACTTTTTGATTGTCTTCACCTTGGCCGGTGACTCTACAATTACTAAATATTTTGCCATATGCACTCCCATCTATCCGTCTGTCTACGGACCTACGGCATCCGGTTCCCGCCTCTTTGCCGTATTTTCCCCTGCTTTGAGTAATCGTGAACCACTATACAACAAAAAAATGGGAATGGCAAGAAGATTTTTCATTTGCCCAGCCCCAGACAGTATAAAAAAAGAGCCAAAAAGCAATTTTCTATGCTTTCCGACACTTTTCAGGGTTGGGCTATTCTATTAAAGAATAAGCAGCTGATAGGGGAATCGAACCCCTGTTTTCGCCGTGAGAGGGCGACGTCTTAACCGCTTGACCAA